>Ga0209025_1001718_pt1 | contig 26578 bp, 23 predicted proteins | sample AraplaMF_Col_mLB_FD_184256 | JGI IMG/M metagenome (GOLD analysis project Ga0209025, IMG submission 184256) | Arabidopsis root microbial communities from the University of North Carolina, USA - plate scrape MF_Col_mLB (SPAdes) (version 2) | ecosystem: Host-associated > Plants > Roots > Endosphere... | reverse complement strand
TATCACCATAGCGTGGGGTTGATTTCCGTTCCGACTGGGCGCTTTGTTGTTGCTGCCGCTTCGCTTTCGCACAGGGCAGAGCTTCCTGGGGGCGTCCGATGAGCCGCTTGGGGCAACAGGATGTTGGTCACGAAGGCGTTATCACAGGACGTGATGCTCTTTGCCTTCGTTCCCCTGACGCTGATCCCCGAGGAGTCGCCCAGTCTCCACTCCAATCAACTTATATACATAGCATATGTTTTAATAAATGTTGTCCCGAACTTTTAGTATAAATCTAATTAGAAGAAGCTGGTTTATGTTGCGGACTACTAAATTGGGTTAATAACGACCTTAAATTAAATCGTGTTGTGAAAATCTTCTTCAGGCGTGTTGATTGGGGAAAATAGGTTTATTATTGAGCTATAAAGGATTTTTTTATTATTTTTTGGCAAATATATCTCCATTTTTAACTGATTGTAGCATAGAGCTACTCGACTCCCGCGGGAAAGCGAGATAGACGAGACCCTGCACGGAGCGCAGCGAAGGAAGCGGCTCGACGCTCGCCCGCAGGAAAGCGAGTAGCCCGTAGCGGAAATCAGAGCCTTCTAATTGGATAGATGAAAATAGTTAATCACGCACCTAAATTAAATATTTTAATCATGCTTTGAAACTTCTTATTGTTTTCAAACGTATGAATTAAAAGGGTGAGAGCCGTCTCAACTGTATAGTTGAGACGGCTCCTTTGACTAAGAAGGATTTTGTGCATTATTTGTGGAACTTTTACTTTCTGAGGAAGTTTGATTGGAAGTGCTGGAGTCAGATTGCTTTGACGCAGTTGCGGTTGATCCTGACATATTTCCAGTTATAACAGAGGAGAAATCCTTCATGAGTTTATCGATTTGTTCAGATGACATAGAATTTTGGCCACTGAGCATACTTTGCATAGAAGAGTTGCTATTATTGTTGCTGTTGTTCATAGCACTCTCCATACTTGAGCTCAGTAAAGATTTAGTTGGGCAATACTTAAAGATACCCTCAGCCATTTTCATGGCACCAAAAGCAATCATCAATCGACCTGCCGTACAGTTAGGATTTCTTGAGATCTTAGCGATACCAAATGCCGTTAAACTCGTACCCATTGCAAAGCGACAGAAGGCATTTTTTTCGCTTAAATTCGTTTCCTGCATCATCATATTTCCTCCTTTAGTCATTGTGGAAAAAATAAAGCGGGGGGGCACTTTGCTTTATGAAAGTGCTGTGTTACGATTGAAACAAGATGATTGCATAAAGCACTAAATTTATGAAAGAAAGCGTTTATGCAGTAGTAGTATGTGATTTCAAATAGGATTTACACGATGAAATTTTACGTAATTTAGGAAGGGGCGAATAGAATGGATCCAGTATGGAAAATTACAGAATTACGCCAACAATTAGCTGTGATTGATGGTAAAAAAGCACCTGATATTGTATTAAAAAATGCGCGTTATTTACATAGCATGCTCAAACAATGGGTAGTAGGGAACATTTGGATTTTAGGAGATCGTATTGTTTATGCTGGTGATAGAATGCCTCCGTTATTAGAAGGGACAGAGGTGGTCGATTGTACGAATAAAACAATCGTGCCAGGATATATTGAGCCACATGTTCATCCGTTCCAGTTATACCATCCACAATCTTTTGCTGATTTTTGTGGGCAGCTAGGCACTACAACTTTTATTTCAGATAATTTAAGCTTCGTTTTATCTTTAGAAAATAAGAAAGCGTTTTCAATTTTGGATGATTTGAAAAAGCTACCGTTTTCATTTTATTGGTGGACTCGTTTTGATTCGCAAACTGAACTGGAACAGGAGGAAGAGATTTTTTCTAATACGTCCATTTTAGAATGGTTAGAACGAGATGACGTTTTACTTGGAGGAGAATTAACAGGCTGGCCAAGGTTGTTACATGGAGATGACCAAATGCTTTACCGCATGCAGATGGCTAAGGGCTACGGAAAAAAAATAGAAGGGCACTTCCCTGGCGCATCAGAGCGAACTTTAGCACGTATGAAGCTACTTGGTGCGGATGGTGATCATGAAGCTATGACAGTGGAAGAAGTGGAGCGACGCATTATGCAAGGATATGCTGTCACGCTGCGTTATTCTTCAATACGGCCAGACTTACCACATCTATTAAAAGGAATCGTCGAAAAAGAACTGCCTATTTTTGATCATTTAATGATGACAACAGATGGCTCAACACCTTCTTTTCATGAAGATGGTGTGATGGATAAATGTATTCAAGCAGCCTTAGATGCAGGTGTAGCACCAATCAATGCTTATCAAATGGCTTCCTATAATGTGGCACGCTATTATAATATGACCGGCTTACATGGCTTTATCGCAACTGGTCGATTTGCTTCTCTAAATATTTTACAAGATGAATGGCACCCTGTTCCTGAGAGTGTACTATCGAAGGGTGTTTGGTTAAAACGCGATGGAGAGCAAGTGCAAAGGCTTGCTGCAATTGACTATTCAGCGTTCCCTGCGTTTGACTTAGATTTTTCATTAACGTCTCATGATTTTCAATTCTCGATGCCGTTTGGAATTGAGTTAGTAAATGATGTTATTACCAAACCATATAACTCATTAATTACTAGAGAAGGGCAACTTGCAGATCATGATGAATGTTATTTAATGCTTATTAATAGAGATGGTAATTGGCATGTTAACACGATGATTAAAGGTTTTGCTACTAGTGTTCAAGGCTTTGCTTCATCCTATTCGAATACAGGCGATATTTTGCTAATCGGAAAAAATAAAGATGATATGATTACAGCTTTTGAAGAAATGAAGACAATGCGTGGTGGGATTGTACTTGCTGAAAAGGGTGAAGTAATTGCAACTATTCCATTAACTATTGGTGGTCTTTTACATGATGGCGATGTTAAGGAGCTATCGGAAAAAGAGAAGGTCTTAAAACAAGCATTAGCGGAACGTGGTTACAACTTAGGAGATGCAATTTATTCTTTATTATTCTTACAATCTACACATTTACCATATATCCGGATAACACCAAAAGGGATTTTTGATGTTATGAAGAATAAGTTATTATTACCAGCAGTGATGCGCTAGTTGAAGCTTCCTTATGGTATAGCCACAACAATTACAGTTAGATGTAATTGATTAAAGGAGAGTAATGCTTGTGTTCAAATCGAAGAAACTATTTATCGCAATGGCTTTTAGTACTTTGTTGATAGGAGGATGTTCTAAAGATTCGTCGGAAGTAATGGAAGACGATACGAACAAGGTTGATGAAGAAACTGCTATTGAAGAGCCTGCCCAAAAAGGGGATAAGGTTGCTCCGTTAACAGGTGAAGCTGTGAAGGAAGAAATTACGCAACGCCCAATTATGGTTACAATTAATAATCATCCGAAAGCACGTCCGCAATCAGGAATTGAAGCGGCGGATATTATTTATGAAATGCTAGCTGAAGGCGATGTTACGCGTTTATTAGCAGTGTATCAAAGTGAACTTCCAGAAACTGTAGGGCCAGTTCGTAGTGCTCGATCTTATTTTATTGATCTTGCAGAAGGCTTTGATGCATTTTATGTAGCACATGGCTATAGCCCTGAGGCAAAATCGATGCTTACTAATGATGTAGTCGACAATATAAACGGCATGGATTATGATGGCACACTTTTTAAACGTTCAAAAGATCGTGTTGCTCCGCATAACTCGTATATTACGTCTGAAAATATAGTAAATGGAGCGAAAAAAGTGGGTGCTTCAATGAGTTACCGTGAAAAAGTAAGTCAGGCTTTTTATGAACCCGATGAACGTGGTAAAATAGGCATTGAAACAAGTCGAGTTGACATTACCTACGGAAATAGTGAGTATTTCCATAATTCGTATTTGTATGATCATCAAAGTAATCGTTATGGACGACAATCGGCTGGCGTTGACACAAAGGATATGTTAACAGGTGACACTTTATCTATTGCAAATGTTCTATTTTTTGAAATGAAACATCGAACGATTGATAATGAGGGGCGCCAAGAAATTGATTTAACTTCTGGTGGAAATGCGTATGTATTTCAAAATGGCTATATGAGAGAAGTCAAATGGGCTAATATTGATGGAATACCAATGGCTGTAGAAGAGTCTGGGGAGCTTGTGAAGCTAGTACCAGGGAAGTCTTGGGTTCATTTTGTACCAACTTCACCAGGATTAAAAGCAATGGTGAAAACGCAGCCTTAAAGGGAGGAAGATTGCATGCAAATCGAAAAAATTCGTGGGCATCAAACAGATCAATTATTTAAAGCAGTGTTAGAGCTGAAAGACATCGAAGAATGCTATAAGTTTTTTGATGATTTATGTACGATTAGTGAAATTCAATCGTTGGCACAACGCTTTGAGGTTGCGCATTTACTACGTTTAAAGAAAACCTACGAATCCATTAAAAAGGAAACAGGTGCAAGTACAGCAACTATTTCGCGTGTACGTCGTTGCTTTGATTATGGGAACGATACATACGATGAAATGTTAGGTCGTTTGTATCCAGATGAAAAGCCATTTCAAGCACCAAAAGAATAGTAGGTAAAGAGGCTGGGTAGAGGTTCTGCTCAGTCTTTTTCATTTTTTTGTAGACAGTCATAAGCTATACTTGTAAACGAATAGATAGAAAATGATAGGTGGTAAAATAGATGGATTATTTAGAATGGAGACATGTGTTCAAGCTTGACCCAGCTAAGGATATTTCGGATGAGGCATTAGAAAGAATTTGCGAATCAGGGACAGATGTTATTATAGTTGGCGGAACAGACAATGTAACTTTAGATGGCGTATTAGATTTGCTTGTTCGTGTAAGACGCTTTGAAGTACCAATAGCACTTGAAATTTCTAATATTGATTCGGTAACACCAGGCTATGACTATTATTTCATTCCAACTGTGTTAAATAGTGATGATCCAAAGTGGATTAAAAATCTACACCATGAAGCCATTAAAGAATATGGAGATATTATGGTATGGGATGAATTAGTCGCTGAAGGTTATTGTATTTTAAACCCAACTTGTAAAGTAGCGGAAGTAACGAAGGCGAAAACCGATATATCCATTGATGATGTTGTTGCCTACGCACGTATGGCTGAAAATTTCTTTAGATTACCTGTATTTTATGTAGAGTATAGCGGTACTTATGGAGATATTGAGGTTGTAAGTGCTGTTAAAAATGAATTGAAAAATACCCGACTGTTTTACGGTGGCGGTATTACAACTGCTAAGCAAGCAGCAGAAATGGCAAAATATGCAGATACAGTAGTAGTAGGTAATATTATTTATGAAGATTTAAAAGCTGCACTTGCGACTGTTAAGGCTGTAAAAAATAATATATAATCTAAGAACAAATGTTTGTAAGGCGGTGCGAAATGGAGCAGTTAACGAAAAACTTATTAGCAGGTATGAACACTGAGCAGGAAAATGCGGTTAAAACAACTGAAGGACCGCTTCTAATCATGGCGGGTGCTGGATCAGGGAAAACACGTGTATTGACACATCGTATTGCATACCTAGTCATTGAAAAAGAGGTATATCCGTCAAAGATTTTAGCAATCACATTTACAAATAAAGCTGCACGTGAAATGCGAGAGCGTATAGATGGCATTCTCGGTAATGGAACTGGCGATAGTATGTGGGTATCTACCTTCCACTCCATGTGTGTACGAATTTTACGACGCAATATTGATCAGCTAGGGATATCACGTAACTTTTCAATTTTAGATTCAACTGATCAGCTATCAGTTGTTAAAAATGTTATGAAGGATGAAAATATTGACACGAAACGTTTTGAACCGCGTGCGATTTTAAATGCGATTAGTTCAGCAAAAAACGAATGCATAGCTGCGGACGATTATGCAGGTCAAATCAATGAAAATAATCCTTACGAAAAAACGATTGCCCGGGTTTATAAAGGATATGAAAAAAGACTTCGCCGCAATCAATCACTCGATTTTGATGATTTAATTATGACGACTATTACATTATTCAAGCGTGTACCAGAAGTGCTTGAATACTATCAAAATAAATTCCAATATATCCATGTAGATGAATATCAAGATACGAATAAATCTCAATATTTACTTGTTCAGATGCTGGCCAAGAAATTTAAAAATATATGTGTTGTAGGTGATTCAGACCAATCGATTTATCGTTGGCGTGGTGCGGACATTGGCAATATTCTTTCATTCGAAAAGGATTATCCAAGTGCTAAGGTCATTATGCTTGAGCAAAATTATCGCTCCACAAAACGCATCCTACAAGCAGCAAATGACGTCATTCAAAATAATACAACACGTTATCCTAAAGAACTGCGTACAGAAAATGCAGAAGGTGAAAAAATCGTATTGTACAAAGCGTATAACGAGCAAGAGGAAGCACAATTCGTTGTACAAACAATCCAACAACATATTCAAAAAGAAAATCGTTCATTTGATGACTTTGCAATACTCTATCGTACAAATGCGCAGTCTCGTGTGATGGAGGAAGTACTCGTTAAGTCTAATATGGCTTATCAAATAGTTGGTGGTACTAAGTTCTATGATCGTAAAGAGATTAAGGATTTACTTGCCTACTTGCGCCTTATTGCCAATAATGATGATGATTTATCACTTGCACGTATTATCAATGAACCAAAGCGTAGTATAGGTGCAACTTCTTTTGAAAAAATGGCGCGCTATGCGATTGATCAAGAGCGCTCAATTTTTGATGCCATGAATGATCTTGTATTCATGGGGCTTACAGGGAAGGCTGCTAATTCAGCTGAGCAATTTTATGCGATGATTAAAGGTTTTACAGAGATGCAAGAATATTTATCGGTAACAGAAATTGTAGAGCAGGTCATTGACAAATCTGGCTATCGTGCAATGTTACAAAACGAAAAGACGATTGAAGCAGAAAGCCGCTTAGAAAATATTGAAGAATTTTTATCAGTAACACAGGCTTTCGAAGAGCGTAGTGATGATAAGAGCTTAGTTGCCTTTTTAACAGATTTAGCACTAATTGCGGATATTGATGCACTTGATAAAGATGATGCATCGAAAGGCAATATTATTTTAATGACGATGCATGCCGCAAAGGGCTTAGAATTCCCAATCGTCTTTATCATTGGAATGGAGGAAAATATCTTCCCGCATTCTCGTTCACTTGATGATATGGATGAAATGGAGGAAGAACGTCGTTTAGCGTACGTAGGTATAACACGTGCAGAAGAACGTTTATATTTAACGAGTGCACAAAGTCGTACGATTTTTGGTCGTTCTAGCTATAACAATGTCTCGCGTTTCTTAGGTGAAATTTCGGAGGATATTACACAATCGGTTTCTAAAAGTGGTGCGAAGCCTGAAGTTCCGTTTGCCTCTAGCAATCGTTCAGCAGGCGGCTATCAAAAGCGTTCACTTGGAGCAATTCAGAAAACACAGCCTGCAACAGCTCGTTTACAATCAACTGGTGGAGATCAATTTGGCTGGAAGGCTGGAGATAAAGCAATCCATAAAAAATGGGGAACAGGTATGGTTGTTAGTGTAAAAGGTGAGGGTGATAGTACAGAGCTAGATATTGCTTTCCCACAACCTATTGGTATTAAGCGATTACTAGCACAATTTGCGCCTATTGAAAAAGGGTAACCGGGGGAACTTAAATGAACGAAATTGAACAGCGCGTTGTTGAATTAAATAAATTGTTACATGAATATGGTCATGCCTATTATGTGTTGGATAAACCTGTCGTAGCAGATAGTGTTTATGATCAATTATTACATGAACTTATTGCATTAGAGGAAGCAAATCCGTCACTTATTTATCCAGATTCACCGACACAGCGTGTGGGCGGAGCAGTGGTAGAAGGCTTTAAAAAAGTGACGCACGATTACCCTATGCTAAGTCTATCAAACGCTTTTAATGAAGAAGACTTACGTGAATTTGACCGTAAAGTGCGTCAAGCAATCGGTGATAAATTCTCCTATGTTTGCGAGCTGAAAATCGACGGTCTTGCTATTTCTTTAAAATACGAAAACGGCGTTTTTGTACAAGGAGCAACACGAGGAGACGGTGTTGTAGGGGAAGATATTACAGCAAATTTAAAAACGATTCGAGCAATACCACTTCGATTGAAGGAGCCACTTACAATTGAAGTACGTGGTGAGGCGTATATGCCTAAAAAATCATTTGAAAAATTGAATTCTCTACGTGCTGAAAATGGAGAAGAATTATTTGCAAATCCGAGAAATGCGGCTGCAGGCTCTTTACGCCAGTTAGATCCTAAAATAGCAGCAAGCCGTCAACTATCTACCTTTATTTATGCAATTGGGGGGGATGGTGAGGCATATGGTATTGACGGTCATGCAGAGATGCTTGATTATTTAGAGGGACTAGGTTTCCCATCAAACAAAGAACGTCAACGCTGCTCAACGATTGAAGAGGTACTAGCATTTATCGAAAAGTGGACTGAAAACCGCCCGAATTTAGCCTATGAAATTGACGGTATTGTCATTAAGGTGGATCGTTATGCCCAGCAGGATGAACTAGGTTATACAGCAAAGAGTCCACGTTGGGCAATTGCTTATAAATTCCCTGCTGAGGAAGTAGTTACAACATTACTTGATATTGATTTAACGGTTGGGCGTACAGGGGTTGTTACACCAACTGCTATTTTATCGCCTGTTCAAGTGGCAGGTACGACGGTTCAACGTGCATCATTACACAATGAGGATTTAATTCGAGATAAAGATATTCGTCTTGGGGATACAGTCATTATCCGAAAAGCCGGAGACATTATTCCACAAGTTGTCGGCGTAATACTGGAGCAGCGCCCTGAGGACTCAGTTCCGTATGTAATGCCTGAAAATTGTCCTGTTTGTGATAGCGAACTTATTCGTATTGAAGGGGAAGTGGCCTTACGTTGTGTAAATCCTGCATGTTTTGCACAAATCGCGGAGAGCATTAAATATTTTGTATCGCGTAATGCTATGAATATCGACGGACTTGGTGATAAGGTCGTCGAGCAATTATTACGTGCAGATTTAATTCATGATGTCTCTGATTTGTATCACTTAACGGAAGAACAGCTTGTCGAGCTTGAGCGTATGGGAGAGAAATCAGCAGCTAATTTAGTTAATGCTATCCAGGCTTCAAAGGAAAATTCGATGGAGCGTTTACTAATTGGACTAGGGATACGACATGTTGGTGAAAAGGCTGCGAAAATTGTTTCAGAGGAGTTTGGAACAATGGAAGCGGTGATGGCAGCAACAGAGGAGCAACTCGTGGCGATTTACGAAATCGGCGATAAAATGGCTTCATCACTTGTCGAGTATTTTTCAAATGAGGATGCACGTGCAGTCATTGGGCGCCTTGCTGAAGTAGGCGTCAATATGACGTATAAAGGTAAAAAGGTAGAGGTAGCTGTAGGGGATAATCCTCTTGCAGGAAAAACAATCGTCTTAACTGGTAAACTTGAGCAATTGACACGTAACGAAGCAAAGGCGAAAATAGAAGAGTTAGGTGGTATTGTTACAGGCAGTGTCAGCAAAAAAACTGATCTTGTTATTGCAGGAACAGATGCGGGTTCTAAACTAACAAAAGCCGAGCAATTAGGTATTGAAGTTTGGAATGAAGATCGCCTGATCGAACAATTTAACCTTGTCCAATAATAGATACTATTAAAATTGAAAAATGATGAATTAACTTCGTTACTTGGTGGAAAGTGAGGCATTTTATAAATGTCTCCTTCTGTCCACAGGCAGGTATGAACAATTCGTCAAGCAAAATCTGAACATCAGTAAAGGAGTACTAAAATAATGAAGTCATTTCGACTCATTCCAGCAATTATCGCGGCTGCAATGCTAGTCGGCTGTGTGCCTTCTGATAAGAAGGAGACAGAGCTAACACAGGAGACGCAACAGGAAAAAGCGGAAACAACAATTATTCCAAGCTTACAGATTGATGAATCATATTATAGAACGCTAATACCCTATAAAGAAAGTGCTAGCAGGGGATTAGTAGTTTCAAATATTTTTACAAAATATGATATGAAGGAAGTTGAAACAGGTTTAATGCGTCTTTCTCAAAATGAGTTTGACACAGAAAACTATTTCTTCCAAGAGGGGCAATATTTAGCGAAAAATACAGTAGAAAATTGGCTTGCCCGTAGTTCACAACAGAAGGATGGCTTAAATCCTCCAACGACGGACTCAATGTCGCCAGAGGAACGTGCAACAAAGGCCCCAATCTATTTATCACATATTGTTGAGCAAAATTATTTAACAAAAACTAGTGATAACAAAGTAAAATTAGGCGGTATTTCGATAGGACTTGCCTTAAACACTATTTATTACTATCAAAAAGAAAAGTATGGGGAATACTATGAGAAACCAATTTCGGAGGCAGAACTGATTGAGCAAGGAAAGAAGATGGCCGCAGAGATTGTGTCCCGCCTAAGAACCCAAGATGAATTGAAAGATGTACCGATTGTAGTTGGCTTATTTAAACAAAAAGCGCGTAATGACATTATTCCAGGAACGTATTTTAACTATGGCGTAGCGAAAGCTGGACAAAACGACGTAGCTGAGTGGAAAGCTATGGATGAAGAATATGTACTGTTCCCAACGAGTGAATCACAAGATGTATACCGAGATGTTAGTAATAACTTTAAGAATTTTAAACAAGATGTTGATAAATATTTTTCAAACTACACTAGTGTGATAGGAACAGGCTTTTACCAAAATAAAAAAATTCAAAAGCTATCGATTGAAGTGCCTATCCAATTCTTTAGCAAGCTTGAAATTACAGGCTTTACTCAATATTTAACAGGTGTTCTGATCAATCAATTTGATAACATTCATGTTGAAGTAAGTATCACCTCAATTAATGGTCCAGAGGCATTGATCGTAAAGAATGCCAACGAAAAAGAACCATACGTCCATATCTATTAAAAATATAGTCAGCCTTGTGCTGACTATATTTTTTTATGGGAGGAAAATGAGTTGAAAGCGACGGAAAGAATCCTTAGATCGACGGAAAGAACGATCAAAACGACGGAAAGCCTCCCCGAAATGATGAATAGAAAAGCAAAAATGGATAGACTCCTCAAAGTGACGGATACACAAGAAAGCACAACAACGCGATCGATACTCCGCTCACAAAGAGCAAAGTCTTAATGAAGGACTCTAAAAACAGTCCATAAAGACGACACTTCGTCATAGTAGTGAAAGTTTCTTTATTTTTGGTGAAAGTTGTGATTTTTAATATGAAAAATGTTATGATTATTTGCATGGTTAACTTTATTCAACCCTATTGTTATCGACAAAAGCAATGAATTGAATGAGTATTCGGAGGTGTGAAAAATGGCAAAATTAACAAAAGAAGAAGTTAAGCACGTGGCAAACTTAGCACGTCTTGCAATTACGGAAGAGGAAGCAGAGAAATTTGCTGAACAGCTTGGTAAAATTACTGACTTCGCAGAGCAACTAAACGAGTTAGATACAACGAATGTTGAACCAACAACTCACGTTTTACCACTAGTAAACGTAATGCGTGAAGATGTGGCAACAAAAGGTCTAGACCGTGAAGTAATGATGTTAAACGTAAAAGAACAAGAAGATGGTCAAGTAAAAGTACCAGCTATCATGTAATACTAAAACATAGGAGGATTCCTCATGACGTTATTTGAACGTTCAGCGAAGGAGCTACAAGCTGATATTAAAGCGGGTAACTTAACAATCGCTGATTTAACAAAAGAAGCATTCGAACGTGTGGCGAAGCTTGACGGCGATGTACAAGCTTTCCTTGCTTCAAACGAAGAAAAAGCAACTGCACAAGCAGCTGAAATGGATAAAGTGCCATTTGAAGAGCGTGGACCACTTTTCGGTCTTCCTATCGGTGTTAAAGACAACATCGTGACAGAAGGCTTAGAAACAACTTGTGCTTCTAAAATTTTAGAAGGCTTTATGCCAATTTACGATGCAACAGTAGTTAAAAAGCTACGTGACGCAGGTATGGTCACTATCGGTAAATTAAACATGGACGAGTTTGCAATGGGTTCTTCAAATGAAAACTCTTACTATAAAACAACAAAAAATCCATGGAACTTAAACCACGTACCAGGTGGATCTTCAGGTGCGTCTGCAGCAGCAGTAGCAGCAGGTGAAGTACCATTCTCACTTGGTTCTGATACAGGTGGTTCAATCCGTCAACCAGCTGCTTATTGCGGTGTTGTAGGGATGAAGCCTACATATGGCCGTGTATCTCGTTTTGGTCTAGTTGCATTTGCATCTTCTTTAGATCAAATCGGACCAATTACACGTAATGTTGAAGACAATGCTCTTTTACTTGAAGCAATCGCAGGATTAGATGCAAACGATTCAACGTCTGCAGACGTTGAAGTACCAAACTACGCAGCAGCACTTACAGGTGACGTAAAAGGCTTACGTATCGCTGTGCCAAAAGAATTCCTTGGTGAAGGTGTTGGCGAAGCAGCACGTCAATCAGTGCTTGATGCATTAGAAGTATTAAAAGGCTTAGGTGCTACAGTAGAAGAAGTATCGCTTCCTCACTCGAAATATGCACTTGCAGCATACTATATTCTTTCTTCTTCTGAAGCGTCTTCTAACCTTTCTCGTTTTGACGGTATTCGTTATGGTTTCCGTGCAGAAAATGTTAATAATTTGATGGACCTTTATAAAGAAACACGTGCACAAGGCTTTGGCGATGAAGTAAAACGTCGTATCATGCTTGGTACTTACTCGCTAAGTGCAGGTACGTATGATGCTTACTACAAAAAAGCTCAACAAGCACGTACACTTATCAAAGCAGACTACGACAAAGTATTCGAAGACTTTGACGTAATCATTGGACCAACTTCTCCTACACCAGCATTTAAAATTGGTGAAAACGTCGATGATCCAATGACGATGTATGCAAATGATATTTTAACGATTCCTATGAACTTAGCTGGTGTGCCAGCCATTTCAATTCCATGTGGCTTTGAAAATGAACTGCCATTAGGCTTACAAATTATCGGTAAATATTTCGACGAAGCAACAATTTACCGTGTAGCTCATGCTTTTGAACAAGCAACGGAGTTCCATAAACAAGTTCCTCAAATTTGGGAGGGAAAATAACATGAACTTTGAAACAGTCATTGGTTTAGAAGTACACGTTGAGTTAAAAACGAACTCAAAAATCTTCTCACCAGCACCAGCTCATTTCGGTGCAGAACCAAATACAAATACTACAGTTATCGACCTAGGCTATCCTGGTGTCCTTCCTGTACTTAATAAAAATGTTGTAGATTTCGCAATGCGTGCAGCACTTGCATTAAACATGGAAATCGAACAAGAAACAAAATTTGACCGTAAAAACTACTTCTATCCAGATAATCCGAAAGCTTATCAAATTTCTCAATTCGATAAACCAATCGGTAAAAACGGCTGGGTTGATATCGAAGTAGATGGTTACACAAAACGTATTGGTATTACACGACTTCATATGGAAGAAGATGCTGGTAAACTGTCTCATAGTGGCGACCATTCATTAGTTGACTTTAACCGTCAAGGTACACCACTTGTAGAAATCGTTTCTGAGCCAGATATTCGCACGCCAAACGAAGCGTATGCGTATCTTGAAAAAGTAAAATCAATCATCCAATACTCAGATGTTTCAGACTGTAAAATGGAAGAAGGTTCACTTCGTTGTGACGCCAACATTTCAATTCGTCCATATGGTCAAGAAGAATTTGGTACAAAGACAGAGCTTAAAAACCTTAACTCTTTCAACTATGTTCGCCGTGGTTTAGAGCACGAGGAATTACGCCAAGCTGATGTCCTACTTTCAGGTGGGGTAATTGAGCAAGAAACTCGTCGCTTTGATGAGAAAACAGGTAAAACAATTCTTATGCGTGTGAAAGAAGGAACAGACGATTATCGTTACTTCCCAGAACCAGACTTAGTTCGTCTGTCAATCGATGATGAATGGTTAGAACGAGTAAAATCAGAAATTCCAGAGCTTCCAGATGCTCGAAAAAAACGCTATGTTGAAGAATTAGGCTTAACACCATATGATGCAGGAGTTCTTGTTATTTCAAAAGAAATCTCAGACTTCTTCGAGGCAATGGTAGCTAAAGATGCAGATGCAAAGCTTTCAGCAAACTGGTTAATGGGTGATGTTTCTGCCTATCTAAACGCAGAACAAAAAGACCTTAAAGATACTGCATTAACACCAGAAAACCTTTCGGAAATGGTGAAATTAATCTCTGACGGTACAATTTCTTCTAAAATCGGTAAAAAAGTATTTGCTGAATTAGTAGAAAAAGGCGGTTCGGCAGGAGAAATCGTTAAAGCAAAAGGTTTAGTTCAAATTTCTGATGAAGGTGCATTACTTGCTATCGTTACAGAAGTTTTAGACAACAATGCACAATCAATTGAAGACTTCAAAAACGGTAAGGATCGCGCTATCGGTTTCTTAGTTGGTCAAATTATGAAAGCAACTAAAGGGCAAGCGAACCCACCAATGGTCAATAAATTATTACAACAAGAAATTGCAAAACGTTAATTGCAATTGCAACGGAAGGTCAAGAAAACAAAGGACTTATCAAGACCTAAATTAAACAAAGCTTAAAAATAAAAGGGTCCCAACATATTAGATATGACTAATATGTTGGGACCCTTTATTTCCAATTGTAGCTTTTATAGATTGTTCAATTAAATGGGTCTTTTTCAACTAAAGCACTCCGTTAGTTTAATAATACAGTGAAGCTTATTAAACAATCGAGCCCGATTGCTGATTTGAAAAACGTTTACATATTTGATTCCATAGCTAAAAATACAAAGTAATAAACTGATACTGGTTAAGCCAGCAACTGGAATAGCAAAAACTTTATTGTTTTTAACTGTTATTGTACCTGCGACGCATAATGCTAACCGTACGGGCATAAACACAGCATCCGCAATATTTGTTGGTAACAGAGCGTAACCATTAACTAAGTAAAATACCCAGTGCAAAACCAACAGTCCAACCATTATATAAGAGATTTTTCGAGGTGGGTTTCCTTTGTTGTCTTTTCTAACAGCTATAAATAATGGAATGATAATCGTATTAAGTTCTTTCATGGGAGTTCAATAAAGAAAAAAAGAGTTGCTGTAGATTTATAAAAAAGATTGATTATTTATTTGATAAAAAGTAACCTCTTCGGGTATGATATCCGCAAGAGGTTACCGTTAAAAGATAGATTAATTATTATAAACAATGGGCATTTTTCTTATTAACGTGCCTTGCCCAATAGTGGAATATATAAATTTTGCTACATTCTCTCTAGAGACAGACAGTTTAGCCGATTGATTTCCAATCGAATAACCATAAAGTTGCCCATTATGTTTTATATTAGGATTAATAATTCTTACAACAGTCCAATCTAAGTTGGATTGCTTAATAATCCTTTCCATCTTCTTCATTTCAGCATAACCGTTTGGTAAGAAGAGTTTTGCCAATATTCCTGGCAAAACTGTCGATAAGTTTTTCTTATCATCTTTCGATTGTAAGGCCGGTGTTGCTAGAGTAATAAATCTCCTTTTGTTGAACTTCTTCAGTGCTTTGATAATCAGGTCATGTCCGTCTGCAATTGGCGTACCTTTAAGCTTTCGAGATATATCATTCGGGGGCCCCATTGTGCTAATTACAACATCAGCTTCTGCAACTGCAGTTTCAATGGCTGGTGTGTCCGAGAGTTCCCCTCTTACAAGCCGTAAATTCGAATGATTTATCTTGATCTTCTTAGTATTTCTAACATAAGCAGTAACAAGATCTCCGTTGTCTAATGCAATTTCCATTAGGAGATGACCGATTGCACCACTTGCCCCAAAAATAGTTATGTTCATTCCTTTCCTACCACCTCGGCTTATTATATTCCTAAATAAAATGCATCTAATTTCTATACCAAAATTCGTGTCAATTTATTCTTAAAGGCTGCTTTTATGACACATGATCATCAGTAACTAATTCTTCTACTCGATTTCTTTTGGTATACATGTCATACCAAATGTCAGCGATTTTGTCTTGTACTCCTGAATTCGGCTGCATCCAAATACCAATCGAAACATGCCCAGCATAAATACCCTTGTCCCTTAATTCATTGCTCAAATTTAATATATAATTTCGAAGGCCAGAAACAGCAATTCCGACATTACCCATCATTGGTACTGGATTCATTGCGGCAGCACCCGTCGTAAATAACAAAGCACCTTCTTGTTTATCCAACATATCTGGAAGGACTTCTCGAATACTCGATATTGCACCCATAACATTGAATTGAAATTGGTAAAATGCATTTTCTTCCGTTACTTCCAAAGCATTTGCTACTGTATCGATACTCGGAGTAGGGCTATATTCAAGCACATCAATAAATCCGTATTTTTCTTTGATCTTTGTAAATGCTAAACTAATTTCTGCTTTATTTAATATATCTGCTTGATATGCTACTGCTTCAACTCCTAATACTTCTAATTCATTAACCAGTTGGTTTAACTTTTCTTCATTTCGGGCAATAAGCGCCACACGAAATCCATTTTGTCCGAATTTTTTAGCAATAGACATTCCTAATCCAGGTCCTGCACCAACAATTACAATATTTTTCATAGTTTTATTCCTCCATAGCTCCAAATTTTTCAAAAAAACTTTTATCATTATTGAATACTACCTTATGTGATCGCCTTTTGATCTTTAGCAAAATAAAAATGATTTTATTCTTAACTTTATTTTGAACATAAATTAAAATTTACATGTTCCATCTGAACAATAATTATCAAGTGATGGCTCTAATTGCTCTTCAGCTTTATCATTCGCGTAATCTTCTTTCCAAACCTGTTGTAATATTTCTAAAAATACTTGGTTAGATTGCGCACCTGAGATGGCATATTTGTTATCCACCACGAAAAAGGGAACGCCTTGAACCCCAATTTTTATTCCTTCGGCTTTATCAGCTGCAATATTCTCGCTATATTTATCATTTGCTAAAACATTCAAAGTTTCGTTGGCATTAAGACCTAACTCACTTGCAAGTTGGGCAAGTGTTGATGGGTCACCGATATCTAGTGAATCCGTGAAGTGAGCCTTCATAATTCGATCCATATATTCCTCCATCTTCCCATTCTCTTTTGCATAATACGAAAGTCGAAGTGCATCATATGAATTCGTAGGAATCATTGTATCTAATTGATAATCTAACCCCACCTTTTTCGCATGCTGTTTCAACTTATTATTCCTTTCTTTTGCTTTTTCATATGGGATACCATGCTTGGAAGATGAAACTTGATGGATATCCATACCTGTATTTTTTTTCGCATATGGATCTAATTGAAAACTACGAAATACTACTTCTACTTTTTCTTTATGTTCAAACTGTTCTAACCCTATTTCAAAGTTATGTTTACCAATATAACAAAACGGGCAGGCAAAATCTGACCAAATCTCTACTTTCATCTTTTGAACCTCCTTATTTTTAAAGTTTTCTCGCCTAAATTGATTAATGTATTATTTATTCCGTCTGCGATTTAAACTAAGCACAACCATTTTGGGTTTTAAAAACAACACTTGTAATTTAGGCAACACTAGTTGTTTAAGTTATGATATTATGAAATAGAAGTATTAACAACCACCAAAATGGCTAATAAGTTGTTTACACAACACTTCTGTTATATTGTCGTTTTTAAACATCATTATGTAGCCCAATAAGGAGAAGAAAAACGATATGGAAAAAAATGATCCGAGAGTACTTCGCACAAGACAATTGATAGTAGACGCATTTATTTCATTAACTAGCGAAAAAGACTTCAACCAAATAACGGTACGTGATATTGCTGAAAAAGCTACTATTAACCGCGCTACATTTTATGCACACTTTGAAGATAAATTTGAGTTGTTACATTCTACAATCACCAATACTTTTACAGACAAATTAAAAAAAAGAATTAATAATCACGGCGGATTCAATGAGGAAGTCCTTGCAAACATTTTCCTAGCTATGTGTGATCACCATAAAGAGTTAAGCGACTTATGCCATAAAGGTTATAATTCTTTAGGAGCAATTATAGAAAGTAAAATTAAAGAAGAGTTACAGAAGCTAATAGCTGATCTTGTGCTAAAAGAAACTAAAAATACCATTTTAATTGGGGATAAACAATTAGTAACAACCCTATCTACTATACTAAGTTGGGGTATCTACGGAGCAACATACACGTGGAATAATAATGGAAGACCTATTTCAGCAGAAGAGCTAGTGACTAAATCCCTTCCAATATTCACAAATGGAATAAGTGAGTATTTCTATTAATGAAACTCAGTTATTATTTAAGTACCCAATTGTATAACAGCATAGTTATATTGGTGGTTGCTTGTAATACTTGTTGTACTTGTTCTTTAGTGAGAGTATCTACTCTTTTGCGTGGTTTAATTTCAGTATGTTCTTGATTGATGGCTTATTTATTCATTTTTTCTAAATAGGTAAAATAATGCTTCAAGGAATAACAATATGTTTTTTGAGTATTAGGACTTTTTTTAGTATTATCTAAATACTTTATATACTTCATAACTGGCATCACGGGGAATCCCACGCGATCTAGTAATATGTATCTCTTTTTGTTATCCTCAATAAGAACTTCTTGTACCCTCATAACATCCCCCTAAATTTTAACCATTGATTGTAAAACTTTACTACTTCTCCCGCTGTGGGTTGTACCCTCTAAAATAAACCTGTATATTGTACATATTAAACTATATTTTAGATATCTAAATAACAAATCTAATATGCATAAGAAAAGAGGATATATGCTCATATATTGAACATAATATCCTCTTATTAGTTTAGTCTATATAAAAATTTGTTTTCTTGGCCTTTTATATTTAAAAATTAATACATACTAAAGAATCTTTAGGGGCATCTATAACAATAAATGCCCTTTAACAGTAAAGTATCAACAGGCAGTAAAGTTACATATGGTCGTTTATATGATGCCGATTTATAAAAAAGCGCTAGTCTCCAAAAATTCTAGTTAATTTTTGAGTAGAGGCTGGACGATTCCAGGAAAGGCTCAGCAGGAACGGAAATAAACTCGATTTTATGGAGATAAGGACTAAAAAATACCAAATTAGCACTTTATAGTTGTCTAAATGGAGTATTCATAGCAAAATATAGAATAGAACATGATAAAACTTTAGGAGGTCTATCAATGAAAACAGAACAACAATATTTCAATGATGCGATTTCAATTCAACAATATATGGATCATATGACGACGTTAAAAGAGGAAAGCTTCCGTATTTATGATGGTTTTGAAGTGCCATCAAACGATGGCTTTATCGAACTACTGAAGAATAAGCAAACAAAAATTTTAACAATTACTGAGGACTGGTGCGGAGACGCAATGTTAAACAATCCAATCATCCGCCGAGTTGCAGAGGCCGCGGGATTAGACATGCGTGCAGTACTACGTGATGCTGATACAGATTTAATTGATCGTTACTTAACAAACGGTGGCCGTGCAATTCCGGTTTATATTTTATTAGATGATGCTGGTCAGGTTGTTGGAAAATGGGGACCACGAGCTCCAGAATTACAGGAACTAGTAGTAAGTAAACGAGCTACTTTACCTGATAAAGAAGATCCTACATTTGAAGGTGCGCAAAAGGCGCTATATGCAGAAATTCGTGAAGAGAATATGACGAATAAATCATATTGGACATATGTTTACGAGGATTTTAAAAAGCAAGTAATAGCTGTATTGCAATAATTGTAAATCACAAGGCTACATCTCAGAAATGAGGACATGCCTTGCTTTTGTTGACTTCAATGCAACATTTAAACGAATAATTCGTTGAAAGAAATAGAATCTTATGAAGCAGGAAGGTATATTATGAAACGAGCAAGAATCATTTATAATCCTACATCTGGGCGTGAAGTGTTTAAAAAGCATCTACCAGAAGTATTGGCAAAATTAGAGGTAGCAGGCTATGAGACATCTTGTCACGCAACAACCTGTGAAGGCGATGCAACCATTGCTGCAAAAAATGCGGTGGAACGTGGCTTTGATATAATTATTGCAGTTGGCGGAGATGGCACATTAAATGAAGTTGTTGCAGGTGTAAGTCCATTTGAGAACCGGCCTAAAGTGGGTCTAATTCCGATGGGCACAACGAATGACTTTGCCCGTGCCGTGCATATTCCTCGTAATATTGAAGCTGCTGTTGACATTATTATTAAAGGTGAATCGTTACCAGTAGATGTTGGTTTATTAAATGGGGAACGCTATTTCATCAATATTGCTGCTGGCGGACGTATTACAGAATTAACTTATGAAGTGCCTAGTAAAATGAAAACAATGCTAGGACAGTTAGCTTATTACTTAAAAGCAGTGGAAATGATCCCATCGATTAAAGCTTCTCACATGCGTATTGAATACGATGGCGAAGTGTTTGATGGGGATGCCATGATGTTTTTATGTGGCTTAACAAATTCGGTGGGAGGCTTTGAAAAGCTTGCACCAGACGCAAGTATTAATGATGGCTACTTTACTTTAATCGTATTGAAAAAAGTAAACTTGCCTGAATTTATTCAGCTTGCTGCGATGGCATTAAGAGGCGAGCATTTAAATGATGATCGTGTAATTTATAAAAAGGCGAGTGTCGTCAAAGTATCTACTGAAGATGAAATTCATTTAAATTTAGATGGTGAATATGGTGGGGACGCGCCTGCAACATTTGAAAACTTAAAGCGTCATATTGAAATTTTTGTTCCACTAGCAGATATTCGTGAGGAAGACCGTGTCCAATAAACATATTCAGGGCTCTGCTTAATTTAGGTGGAGCCCTGTTTAATTTAAGGTGAGAGCCTGTTTAATCGAATTTTTTTGGAGATTAATGGTTCATCACTTAAAGTTGTGAGTGACTCTTGATAAGCTGATTGGAGTTGAGGCTGGACGCCCCCAGAAAAGCGCCCAGTCGGTACGGAAGTCAACCACACGTTTTGGTGATGACTCATATTAATGGGTTAAAAACCATATATATGAATATTATTATCCTTTAAATGGTATTGTGAATGAATTAAGAAAAATGTTTGGCAAATGTGAGTATAATACTTGAACAAAATTTGAAACCTTTATAATAGGCCGAAAATCCGGTCCATTATAAAGGTTTTTTTCGTTGCAATAGTGGAAAATGGGGGTATGGATAAGGGAAAGGAAGTGTTGCCGTTGTATAAGTCACAGGAAAGAAAGCTCATTTGGCTAAGCTTTGGTGTTGCAATTATCATGCTACTTTCCATACTTGGAAGAATATTTGGAGGTTAGGGGGGCAATTAAATGGTGAATGAATCAGCAGTCTTTTGGAGTAGAGCATTAACGGAGCTAACTTTATCGTTCCATATTATTTATGCAACGATTGGTGTTGGTGTCCCATTAATGATTATGATTGCACAATGGACTGGGTATAAAAAGAATGATGAGCACTATATTTTAATGGCAAGACGTTGGGCGCGCGGTTTTGTTATTACAGTTGCCGTCGGAGTTGTAACAGGGACAGCAATTGGCTTGCAGTTGTCTTTACTATGGCCGAATTTTATGCAGCTTGCCGGCCAAACGATTGCACTACCACTTTTCATGGAAACGTTTGCATTTTTCTTTGAAGCCATCTTCCTAGGCATCTACTTATATACTTGGGATCGCTTCGATAGTCAGAAAAAGCATATGCTACTGTTAATTCCGGTTGCTGTCGGAGCATCGATGTCAGCTGTGTTTATTACAATTGTCAACGCGTTTATGAATGCGCCACAAGGATTTGACATTGTGGATGGTCAGCTTGTAAATATTCAACCTTTTTTAGCCATGTTTAATCCAGCGATGCCGACAAAGGTAGCGCATGTTCTCGTGACAGCCTACATGACGTCCGCATTTGTATTAGCATCTATTGCAGGATACCGTCTACTTAGAGGTTCTAAGCATATATACCATAAAAAATCTTTACTACTACTTATGAAGATTGGTCTGATTTTCTCCATTGCAGCGGCGATTATTGGAGACTTTTCAGGGAAATATTTAGCAGAATATCAACCAGAAAAACTAGCTGCAGCTGAGTGGCACTTTGAAACGGGAGATAAAGCTTCACTTATACTATTGGGTGTATTAGATGGTGAAGAAGTAAAATATGCTATTAAAGTACCTTATGCTTTGAGTGTTTTAGCACATAATAATCCAAATGCAGAGGTAATTGGTTTAGATCAGTTTGCTAAAGAAGATCGACCACCGCTGTATATTCATTACCTCTTTAATCTCATGGTGTTTATAGGCATGTTCATGGCGCTCGTTTCACTGCTTTACGTAACCGGGAAAGCACGTGATTGGCAGTTTATTCATAGCCGTTGGTTTAGATGGATTGTTGTTGCAGGTGGACCACTTTCCATTATTGCAATTGAAGCAGGATGGTGGCTTGCCGAAGTGGGACGACAGCCTTGGATCTTATATGGACTAATGCGAACACCAGAAGGAGCTACAACGAGTAACCATGTGGATTTAATGCTGGTATTGTTTGCAGGTGTGTATATTGTATTGGGAATAGGAAGTATTGTAGTTTTAGTCCGTATGTTTAAAAAGAATCCAATTGAGCGTGAAATAGAAGATCGCCATGATGAAAAAGGCGGTGACATCTTATGACATTAGAGATTTTAGGTATTTCAGTTTTATGGATTTTCCTATTTGGTTATGTCATTGTAGCTTCAATCGATTTTGGTGCAGGCTTTTTTAATGCCTACAGCCTACTTATCGGAAAAAATCACATTTTAACAAATATTATTAAGCGTTATTTATCACCAGTTTGGGAAGTAACCAATGTCTTTTTAGTATTCTTCTTTGTTGGGATAGTTGGATTTTTCCCACAAACAGCTTTCTATTATGGAACGATTTTACTTATTCCAGTTAGTATTTCGCTAGTGCTTCTTGCAATACGAGGCTCCTACTATGCATTTGAATCATATGGCGCACGTGGACATATCGGTTACACGTTGACATATGGTATAGCAGGATTACTTATTCCGGCCTCACTCTCTGTTGTATTCGCGATTGCTGCTGGTGGCTATGTTGATCTTGTTGACGGGCAACCAGTCTTGAATTATTGGACGTTGTATACGAGCCCGTTTGCTTGGAGTATTGTCGTGTTGAGCATTGCAGCGGTACTTTATATTTCAGCCGTGTTTTTAACTTGGTATGCTCATAAAGCAAAGGATCGAGAAGCTACGAATTTAATGCGAAAATACGCACTTGCTTGGGCGATACCATTAATGGTGAGTGCGCTCGGCATTATGTACGAAATGAAATTCATTAACCCTGAAAGTTACAATAACATGGTTAATTTATGGTGGATGTTTGCCATATCTGCGGTGCTGTTTATTATTACTGTAATGTTAATATGGATGCGAAAAAATTACGGTCTAGCGGTTAGTTTATTGATTGCCCAATTTGCAGTGGCATTCTTCGCATATGGAATTGCCCAATACCCGTATTTACTGTATCCGTATTTAACGATTTACGATAGCTTTACAAGTACACAAATGGCGATTGCACTCGTCATTGCGTTTGTTTTGGGACTATGTCTGCTTATTCCATCGCTGTTCTTGCTGTTGAAACTATTCCTTTTCAACAAAAATTATGTGACAGGAAAAGAAGACAATCATGCATAGGAGGGATACAACTATGACAAGTTTTTTAATTTTTTATGCACCATTTATAGTCGTCATTCTAGGTGTAGTAGCTGCTTTCTGGTGGGCACCTAGGGATTACCATACAGTAGGGAAAGAGGGGAAGAGTCGCGAATAGCGGCTCTTTTTTCTACTCGTGTAAAGGTGATAATATAGTTTGAGGTGAAATACCCGCGAAGCGAGAGTGAATACCAGCGGAAGAGAGTGAAATACCCGCGAAGCGAGTGAACCCCCGCGAAAGGGAAGATAATGGCATACCTGAGCAGTTTGTTTTCTCGACACATCCGAGCCGTTAATATGAAGCCAAGTTCTTTTTTCATCCGCCTCAACATGCTACAATAAAGAGATTGAAATGGAGGATGTACGAATGTCAGCACCCGTGAAAAAGAATGACCGACTAACAGTTTATATAGAAGATTTAACACATGATGGCAATGGCGTCGCAAAGGTCGATGGCTATCCATTATTTATCCAAGGTGCACTTCCTAGTGAAACGGCGGAAGTACATGTTGTAAAAACGTTAAAAAACTACGGCTTTGCGAAGGTCGTAGAAATTCTCGAGCCATCACCAGATCGTGTAGATGCGCCATGTGAATATTTTAAACAATGTGGCGGCTGCCAATTACAGCACCTGTCTTATGAAGGACAGTTAAAATGGAAAGAAAACATGGTGCGTAATGTCATGCAGCGCATTGGAAAAATTGATGCGCCTGTTCTACCGGTGAAGGGCATGGAAGAACCTTGGCATTATCGTAATAAAGCGCAAATACCTTTCTCCTCAAATGAAGAAGGACAAGCAATTGCTGGTTTCTACAAAACGAAGTCTCATAGCATTGTGGATATGGAGCGATGCTTAATTCAGACTGGAGAAGCGGACGCTATTCTTACAGGTTTGAAAAAGGAACTAGCGGCAATTGGTGTTCGACCATACAACGAATTATCGCATGAGGGAATGCTGCGCCACGTAGTTGTTCGTAAGGCACGAGCAACTGGTGAAGTGATGGTTGTTCTCGTAACTAAAAAGAAAAAATTCCCGCAAAAAGATGCTGCTATTGAGACAATCCAGAAGCTTGTCCCGAATGTTACATCTATTATGCAAAACGTTAATAGCGACAAAACGAACGTTATTTTCGGTGATGAAACCGTAAATCTGTGGGGCAAGGACGTCATTATTGATACAATTGGCGATGTTTGCTTTGAAATTTCAGCTCGTTCATTTTATCAAGTAAACCCTGAGCAAACGGAAGTTCTATACAAACAAGCATTAGACTACGCTAACTTACAAGGCGATGAACGAGTGATTGATGCTTACTGTGGTATCGGCACAATTTCATTATTCCTTGCACAACAAGCAAAAGCTGTTATGGGTGTTGAAATTGTCCCACAAGCGATTGAAGATGCAAAACGCAATGCAGCATTAAATGGGTTTACAAATACGTATTTCGAGGCCGGGCCAGCAGAAGAAGTCATTCCACGTTGGTATAAGGAAGGCAAAGAAGCGGATGTTTTAGTAGTTGACCCACCACGCAAAGGCTGCGATGAGGCGCTTCTTCAGACGATTTTAGAGCAACGTCCTAAGCGTGTTGTTTATGTGTCCTGTAATCCAGCTACACTAGCACGTGACCTACGAATTTTGGAGGATGGGGGCTATCAAACACAGGAGATTCAACCTGTGGATATGTTCCCGCATTCGACGCATGTGGAGGTTGTTACGGAACTAACTCTAAAGGAGCAATCATAATGGACGCAGCAAAAAAATGGCTCTCTATTCCGAAAGATATCAGAGAAATGCTCGTGAAAAACGTATTTTGTGGCAATTGTGGTGTAACGGCAATTGTGCAGTACACGATACAAGAGGGAGAATATGCCCCTGTATTGAAGGGGAAATGCAAGACTTGTGGTAGGGATGTTGCTAGGGTGATTGATTAGTAAATGATAGAACTCTGAAAGGATGGAGTGAATATTCCATCCTTTTTGTGTAAGCATAGAATGGTTTTGGTTGAATCTTATGCTTGAATAGAAGAGGTTACTTTTGATATATGTGATGAAAATTATACACCTCATAATTGGTATCAGAACATTATAATAGGCAGTTCAAGAACGTGGGTTTGATATCAAAGGGTTTATATTTCGATTGCTTTATGATAAATTAACCGTTATCTTGAATTGCTTTTTTTATGTTTTTGGAATAAAGTGTCCACTCTATCGGGGTTCAGTTCAAAAATCTATGCCATCTGCTTTTTGTTTATAACCATATCATTCAGGACCGATTTCCGTTAAAATAAACATTGCCGATTTTCGCAAATTATAAATGCCAAATGTATTTGTGTTTGATAATCAGTTATTGAGCATGATATAAGTGTAAAGAAGTAGAACATTTGCTTCATATTTTTTTGATTGAGAGTTTAAAGTTGTATCCATATTGAGAGGAATTGAGTTTGACATGATAGATAATTTTTGGCGTGATTTACCGCGACCATTTTTTGTACTTGCACCAATGGAAGATGTGACGGATGTTGTTTTTCGTCATGTAGTAAGTGAAGCCGGTAAACCGGACGTATTTTTCACAGAGTTTACAAACTCGGATAGCTATTGTCATCCAGAGGGTATGAAAAGTGTGCGAGGCCGTTTAATTTTTACAGAAGATGAACAGCCAATGGTGGCACATATTTGGGGAGACAATCCCGAATATTTCCGACAAATGAGTATTGGTATGGCGGAGCTAGGTTTTAAAGGCATCGATATTAATATGGGTTGTCCTGTACCGAATGTGGCATCGAGAGGGAAAGGTAGTGGCCTTATTCTGCGTCCCGACGTTGCGGCAGAGCTTATCCAAGCAG
>Ga0209025_1001711_pt1 | contig 26686 bp, 27 predicted proteins | sample AraplaMF_Col_mLB_FD_184256 | JGI IMG/M metagenome (GOLD analysis project Ga0209025, IMG submission 184256) | Arabidopsis root microbial communities from the University of North Carolina, USA - plate scrape MF_Col_mLB (SPAdes) (version 2) | ecosystem: Host-associated > Plants > Roots > Endosphere... | reverse complement strand
ATGTTCCAAAAGACTAATAATAGTATGGCCATATGCAATTTGTTCCTCTGAATCTATACATGTAAGAGCTAATGCATCGCATGCTAGTTCTTGATCTTCCCGCATACATGAGTAGGCATACCAAAGAGTAGGATTAAACCAATTTAAAATGAGTAAGCCATGCATTATCCAGTTCACACCAACATCTCTTCGCTTGATGTGAGCTAATTCATGATGAAAAATATACCGTAATTGTTGCTCATCTAATATTTTCATATGTACAGTTGACAATAGCAACTTGGGACGAATAAATCCAAACACTGTTGGACTGGAAACCTTTCCAGATACAAATAGAGGGATATTCCGTTGAATAGACATAGATTGCTTACACTTTTCAAAAATCTGTACAATCTTCTCGTCTGTAATAACAGGTTGTTTTTTTATGTAAAGTAATAAATGCCTGTTCATTATAAAAGTAGCAACACTTAGAAGGATAACGCCAGTAAGCCAAATATACATACAGATTGTATAGAATGAAATCGTCTCATCATCCTGCTTTTCATTCATGCCTGTTTGTGTCTTGTTTGCCTGAGCAGTTTTTGTTGAATTTGAGGTATAAGTATCTTCTTTTGTGAGAACCTTTGTATCGTCTACATCTTTTAATTCTTGCATACGTTCTTTTGTAAGAAAATTAGCTACAGGATTTCCCTTAAAAATGAATGCATCATCATTCTTGTAAGTAAGAACAGAATAGATACTATAGGAACTATCTGGCGACCAAGGTAATACAAGTCTTATAATTAATATAATCCACAGCATATATTGCCAACGTGGCGTTAACTTATTTCTAAACAAGACCTTGATACACAATATTAGTCCCACTAATATACTAGCCATAATAGAGGTCTCAATCATCCAATCAAAAAAAGCAGGTAGATAGATATTTATAAATTTTTCTATCACTACAGTCTATCCTTCCTCTGATTTTCCTCAGTTTTCTCATCCAAAATACGTTTAAGTTCGTTAATATCCTCTGAAGACAGCTTTTCTTCTTTCAAGAAATTTACAAGTAAAGGTTTAAATGCTGCACCATAGAAACGTTTAAGTAAAGATTTCGTTTCTACTTGTAAATAACTATCTTGCGATACCAAAGGATAATAAGAGTACAAACGCCCTTTATCTTGATGGTAAGCCACTGCTTCTTTGTGAACTAATCGATTAATCAGCGTTCGAATCGTTTTGGGTTTCCAATCCATTTTCACCTCTAACGCTTCAATCACCTCATTTGCCGTTTGTGGAGATTTTGACCACAGTACTTTCATAACTTCTAACTCAGCTTCTGAAATTTTAGGTAATTCATTCATTGTTTAAAATTACACCCCTCGTATTACGTTTGTAATCCACAACTGAATATTACACTTGTAATCTCTTATTGTCAATCGTATTTAATGTTTGTAGAACCCTTTCCTATGCCCATTAACATAAATTTAGACTATCATGTTCTCCTAATGAGACAAGAAAGCAGATCTTTCATAAATATTTTTTGTTACTAATATAGAATTAAATTTTAACTTCACACTTAATTAGTATTTGCTACTTTTACAAAGTACCCATTTTCTTGTCCCTATACATGGACAAGAAAATGGGTACTAAATGAAATATATCTGTAGATAATTCAGCATTTTACACTATAAATAGGTTCCTACTTTCATGTCTTTGTACAATAATAAATGTACAAGGACATGAATCTCTAAACAATTTAGACAAAAAAGTCTAAACTTTCGTTTTTAGATATTAGGTGTAACAAGACATTCTAAGCTGAAATTTTATATATTTACATAACTAACCCCATTTAAATGTCTCATTCAGATTATAGTAAAAGTATACATTTACATATTGTTTTAACTTACAGTTATCAACATTTTTTTACCTTCATCTTAGTAAAAAGATAAATCATGAAACTAAAATTATTATTATGCAAAATTGCATTTCAAATGCAGTTGATAATAACTCTTATTGTAACTATAATTGTTACACGTTAGGTGATATACGAAAGTTATTTACGGTTATATCTAACTGTGCATTTAAATACAATCGGAATGGAGATGTTATAAGGTATGAAAAAAATCATTTTAGCTGGTGCATTAGGAATTGCAGCTCTTGCAGGAACAAATTTACCAGGGTTAGAGGTAACCAAAGCAAGTGCAGCTGTTGAATCAAATATTTCATCAATAGAAGGACGTGTAGTAGAAGTTTCAGGGAATACTATTTATATTGAAGTGAAAGGATCCAATAAGAATATTGATAATACTAATCGTTTTAGTATTACTACAACTAACTTTAATCCTAATGTAAAAATTGGTGATGATATAAAAGCTACTGGTGCGATGATGCGTGATTTTGAGAGTTATATGATTGCACAGTCTATTGAAAAAGTTCAAGGGACTGATACATTGCATCAGGGAGAATATTTAGAACATGTTTTCGCATACGAATATGAAATAGGATATATTAAAGAAGTAGGTAAATTTCAATCATTAGATTATGTAATCGTTCAATATAATGGAAAAGATGGGATTCAAAAAAAGAATGTTACGGTTTATTTGACAAAAGGTCAAAAATTTAATGCAGATGAAAAAGTGAAAGTGCATATGGCGAACGCTGAAAGAAGTAATGAGTGGTCGGTAATGGACGAAATTGAAAAAGTTAATGATTCTCAGGCACAAAGTAACCCTATTTTGAATCGTGAAGTAAATGGCCATGTAACAGGTGAAATCATAGAGGTTGGAAATAAATTTAATGAGTTTAATTACGTAATAGTTCCTTATATTAATCAATATGGTCAAAAGGAAATTATCGAAGTTCGTTTAACTCAAGGACAACAATTTAAACTAGGCGACAAAGTGAAAATTAATATGGAATTGGCTTTGGGACGTGGTAATATCGATGCAGATGTAACCGTTATAGATAATATTCAAAAAGTAGATGAAACCAACACTCAAGCTTATCAAAATGATCAGTGGGTTTGGTCTTAAATATAATTAGAAATTCAATTTTTCTCTTTAATGTATATACCAATTCAAAAAACCTTACAAAAATCTTGCAAGGTTTTTTGTTTATTTAACGGATTATCTTTTATATGTCCCTAAAAAGTACTCATTCGCGATTTGATTATATATTGAATCTTTTACTACTAATATAGAATCATAATTCGGTCTTAGTTCTTCAATTTCTACATTCTTTTGAATAGGAAGATTTATATGTAAGTTTCCTTGTTTAATTTGCATATTTTTCTGCTTTTAATTTCTTCATTTCTATCCTTCTTTGCTTTCTTAGATGTTATTAGCAAACTTTCTTTATCATTTTTTAAGCTTTCCACTGGATACCCCAGCTTTTAAACATATTCATTATAATCCGTTAATCTGATTAAGGTCCTTCCATTTTCTGTTGTTATAAACTTTGGAGAAACTAAGATATATTGAAAATGGGCCTTTTCTAGTTGTTTTTTTATTAGGAACAGGACAATTCCCGAAATTTAAGGAAGATATATTTACATTAGAAGGCACAGATTACTCTTTAATCCCAACGGCGAAAGTACCGTTAGCGAACTATTATCGCGATGAAATTTTAAATGTTGAGGAATTACCTATTAATTTTACTGCTCATACGCCATGCTTCCGTTCTGAAGCCGGTAGTGCAGGACATGATACGAGAGGACTTATTCGTCAACACCAATTTAGCAAAGTTGAAATGGTTAAATATACAAAGCCAGAAGAATCATACGATGCGCTAGAAAAATTAACAGCGAATGCTGAAAGAGCACTGCAATTATTACAATTACCTTATCGAATAATTGTATTATGTACAGTTGAGATAGCATTTCCATCTGCGAAAACATATGACATTGAAGTGTGGTTACCTTGCTATGAGATTTATCGTGGGATTTCTTCTTGCTCAAACTGTAAGGATTTCCAAGCACTTCGTGCAAGCATTCGTTTCCGCCGTACACAAGGTGCAAAACTATTGTACACACACTAAATGGTTCTGGATTGGCTATAGGTCGCACAATAGCGGCTATTTTAGAGAACTATCAACAAGAAGACGGCTCAATTATAATCCCAGAAGTATTACGTCCATATATGGGAGGAGTAGAGGTTATTAAATGAGAAAGATGTTGATTTGTGATAAAGTTTAACCATGAGGAATAGAGTCCTATTAATATAGGACTCTATTTATATAGCAAATTCTTTTAGGAGTCTCACGACATGCCCATCTACTTAAGAATTTTATAACAACCCAAAACAATAAAATTGTACATTTTCACATGAAGATGTCAATTTTCTCTTTTTGAAGGTATTTGTATTTCTTAGCTTGATAGCGATGGGATGTATCACTCACTGCATTAACTATTTAATTTTACTCCTTGTTATAGAGGATGTAACTAGGTTCATGATAAACCCACTCATCTGTACCAAATCTTAGCCAACCGTTCTTTTCTTCGTATACTTTAACTTTTTCACCTTTGCTTGCTTTTCTAACAACCGAATAGCTAGTTCCTGCCCCGCTTCGAACATTTACGCCAATGCCATTAATTTCAGCCGTTCCAATTCCCTTTTGAACACTACCAGTTTCAACTAATTGAAGCATGTTTAATATGAATGATGCTGTTTCACCACGAGTTGTTGTTCCTTTAGGAGCATACAAATTATTTCCCATCCCTTTTACAATACCTAAGCCGTATAGTCTTTGTACATCTTCTTTATAGATGATTTGATCTTTATCTGCAAATGGTACGTTTGCCAATGGTCCATTTATTCCTTTATACTGTAATGTTTTATTTACAATGACCGCTGCTTCTTCTCTTGTAATTGGTGTGTTCGGGTCAAAATAACCGTCTCCTCTACCTTTAATGATTCCTGCACTTGCAGTGCGTTTAATACCATCTCGTAGAGTTGGGTTTGCATCATTTAGGTCTTTAAATGATGCATCTCCGGCTGGTAGGTTTAGAGATCTAGAGGTTAATTGAGCAAATTCAGCTCTTGTTACTGCTCTATTAGGCGCGAAAATTCCGTTTCCTTCTCCTAGCATAATACCTCTTCTATTCAAATCACGAATAGCTGGTTCATACCAACCTCCTGTGATATCGTCTGTTGGTTGATTAAATTTATTATAATACCCTTCAACACCATTTACGAATGGAACCCATTGTCCACTGTTTATCATAATAGCAGGACAGTTTTTACCACTCCATCTTTGGTGTTTTACGATGTTATTTAATGGTACACCCGTTTCTTTCATTAAATACGCTACAAGTTTCTTAGCATTATCTACTGCCTTATTGTAGTTACCATCCCTGTTAACTGCAATTTCAATTGCAATAGATTCCCTATTACCTGAGCCATTACCGTCTCCTGCGTGCCATCCGTTCTCGCTTAATGGTAAGTGTTGATAAATCTCTTTATCATCTACTGTAAAGTGCCATGATGCAGCTCGGTCTGTTTTCCCTACTGCTTGGTTATATAAGTATTGGGCGTGATTTTTAGCTCCTGCTCCTACACTTTTATTATCGGTCTCATGAATTGTAATATACTTTGGAATCATATGGTTTTGAGGGCGAATATTATCGTTTCCTGCTGGAACAATCCATTCAGTGAATGGAACGCCATTTATAGTACTAGAAATTTTAGGTGCTGAAAAAGAAAGACTACGCTTTGTTCTATTTGGATTTTTAGGGACCGTTAATGTACCCGTTTCTTCATAAATACCTTCTGAACTTTGAAGACTATCTACTTTTTTATTATCAACAGTACCTTCACCACGTCCGTCTACTCCCTCAAAACTCTTCTCAATACTTTTTAAAGCTTGTTCATCTGATACTTGAAGTGGGTCTGTTCCGACTTGTTCTTGAACACTTATAGATTGATGGTTATTTACTGATTGTTGTTCTTCTGCAAACGATACCATTGGTGAGGATACTACCGTTAGTCCTACTGTTAATGCTACTACTTTTTTATTAAATTTAATACTCATGTTTAAATTGGTATATCTCGAATTTTTAGTAGATATACCTTCCTCCTTACACTTTTTTTAATGCGCATCATAATAGTTTAAAACCTAAAAATAACAACTTAATTTTCATTACTTATAATCAACGGAAGTACATAAATACTCCTGAATATATAGATATTTAGTATTAGTTTGAACAATCATTACAGAGATTGATAGGAACTGCAATAGTTCTTTTTTACGATTTCCCCCATACTATACATGATAAGATTTCCTCTCATACACTTACAAAAATATCATCAAAATAACCTTTGAAATGGATAAAAAATACATAATAATATACTTGAAATCCCGTTTGTTTTCTATGAAATCCACAAATTCTTTAAAAATAATACCTATAAAAAAAGGAAAGTTTTCTTATAATGGGTGCTTTAAAAAATTATTATGATGAGCGTGTATCTGTTTCTGTACGATCTTTATCTATTTCTGTAATAAGATCGTTCATCCTTTTTTCATCTTTTGATATTATTATTTCATTTACATTCTTTCCTTGAGCGCTTTTTATGCTGATTTAAAAGGATTTGCTCTTTATTATTCTGTTTTTAAACAGCTGTATCAATAGTTAAAGAGCGATTTTCTATTGTAGATGACTCAATCTTTTTATTATTGGCATCTAAATCTTTAGTGCTAGTTTTTGCTATTAATTCATCCTTTACTTTTTTGAAAAGCATATCTGTTTTTGCAGTAAGTTGAGAGGCTTCAGCGCGTGTTATGAATCTACTTGGTTGCCAAGTGTTATCAGTACCATTAGAAATTTTTAAATCAATTAAAATATTGGCATATTTTTCTCCATTAGCTTCAAAAGAGAATTTACCCCATTCATTTGGATCTTCACAATAAATAATGATGTTTGTTCCAAGAGTTAATGCTGCAACTTTGTTTTGCTCAATACCTGGTTTACTTTTAATCTGTAAATCAAATGAATATGGTACATGGTAGTAAGCAGATGAGGATACAACATTTACTTTTTCCTCATCTGCTTACATTTTATACGGGATTTCATTAGATAGCACTCCAACATCTAATGTTTCAGGATTCTTTGGTAAAGTACTATATATTCAATTGAAGTACCTATTATATGCACTTATACATACAAGTGTCAAGGGAATAGATATTAAGGTTTTATGAATAACTACTAGTATCTAATCTCACAATAAATCACGTGTAAACGGTGGTAAATATCCCTCTTTCATTTAAACTAGAGAGCCCTTTTATTCCATAGGATTAAAAACCCTTTTAACGATTTTTATATTTATTATAGCGATTAATTATTCACCTTATATAATAATTACTTACTATATTATTAATATAGTCACCTTACAAAAGTGTAAGATTCATTTCATTGACACTCATCTATATAAGTAACTATACTGGTTACACATGCTTAGTGAATATGTCAAATAGTCACTGCCTATAAGTGTATGTCTATGGATTCTTTTCAAAATAATAGTTTAATGGAGTTAAAGATTATTTATCTGTAATGTAGTGATAAATCCAACCTAATCAATTGTTCTTTAAGCTAAGTCGTATTACTTATAAGCTTAACTATAAATGATATATTTACTAACTTGTAATAATTTTTTAGAGGTGCTAAATTTTGAAAAACAAATTAATTGCTACAGGAATTATTGCTGGTAGTCTACTATCCTACTCATCTAGTGCATTTGCCAGTACTCATAAGTTTCCAGATGTCCCAAATTGGGCAAGCCCTTCTGGTAAATTACCTAGTTGATAGAGGCGCATTACACGGAAAACCCGACGGTACTTTTTCTCCTGCTGAAACAATTGACCGCGGTTCAGCTGCTAAAATAATGGCCATTATGCTTGGACTAGATATTAATCTTAATCCAAATGCTAAACCATCTTTCCAAGATGCTCAAAATCACTGGGCAGCACCATACATTGCAGCTATTGAAAAAGTAGGTGTTATTAAAGGAGATGGCAATGGTAACTTCCTTCCAACAGGTTTAATTAATCGTGCATCAATGGCTTCAATGGTGGCAAACGCTTACAAATTAGAAAATAAAGTTGCTGGAAATATAGTAACTACGTTTGAGGATTTAAAAGGACATTGGGGAGAAAAATATGCAAATATTTTAATACAAACAGAAATTTCTAAGGGCACTGAAGATGGAGAAAACTGGTCCCCTAATAGACCGATTACCCGTGCAGAGGCTGCACAATTTATTGCAAAATCTGATCAAATCGTCCACCAAACAAAGAAAGAAGAAAATGCTGTAGTTGGTGTAATAAATGATGCAGATCCTTATTATGTGACAGTTACGTATAAAGATGCCAGTGGAAATAATCAAGAAGTTACTATAAACTTCTCGAATGGCAGTAACTCAAGCTTTAAAAAGGATGACAAAGTTAAAGTTGTTAACAAAGATCAATGGAAGCAACAAAAAATCTATGGACAAACTGTATTTTACACTGATGCAAATTCTATTTCTTAAGTAAATGATGAATCTAAAAAACAACAAGAAAACCATGTAGTTGGTGTAATAAATGATGCAGATCCTTATTATGTGACAGTTACGTATAAAGATGCCAATGGAAATAATCAAGAAGTTACTATAAACTTCTCGAATGGCAGTAACTCAAGCTTTAAAAAGGATGACAAAGTTAAAGTTGTTAACAAAGATCAATGGAAACAACAAAAAATCTATGGACAAACTGTATTTTATACTGATGCAAATTCTATTTCTAAAGTAAATGATGAATCTAAAAAACAACAAGAAAATCATGTAATGAGTAAAGATAACGAACAAAAACTCTTAGCGCAATTAAAAAAACGTTCTGGTACTGTGATAAAAAAATCCGAAGATAACATTGAAATTTCAAGTGAAAACAACATTGTTCGTGCCCATGTTAATCCGAAAATACTTTCAAATATTAAAATAGGTGATACAGTAAATGTTTATGCTAAAGCATTTGAAATGGATCCTATCCTTTTAAAGGACTTACCTTTCGAGGCAAGAAACGCGATTATTCAAAAGGGAAATGAACAAAACATTTTAGAGAATCAATACAACAAAATCACAGGAAATGTAATACAAAAATCTGAGAATTCAATTGTTGTTTCAAGCAACAACATAACTTATGCAGCTGGGGTTTCACCCGAAATATTACAAGATATTAAAATAGGTGATACAGTGAATGTTTATGCCGCATCTTTTGAAAGTAGTCCTACTTTATTACCTAATACTCCTGTGGATGCTATTTCTCCAATTGTTGAAAAAGCAAATTAGTATTCTACATTCTGTGATTTTATCCAAAATCATACTAAATAATCTAGGAATGTCTTTAAAATATTTATTCTAATAAGGTTATATGCCATGGTATAAGTAAAGGTCGCATAAAACTTTTCTATGTTAAACAATCATGTAGTGTAATTCCCTCCCCTACTAGCCCCTTTTTGGTTAGGTGAAGGGGGGGCTCATATTTTGACAAGCTAAGGTGAGGTAAACCTTTTGGACAGAAATGGCGCTTTAAAATAAGAGCCTCTTTTCAGGTTTGTACTTAAAATATTATAAGTATATTATTTTTAATAAGAAATATTTAATTTACAGTCTTCGAAAATCAGAATTGATTGGTATGATTCTATTAGTGTCTAGGTCCCCATCATTAATAAGATACGTATTATACTTTTCTATATAATCTTGCATTTCTTTAAATTTCTCCCTATCTATGATATACATGTAGGAATATATTTGTTCACCATCTATCTTGAAAGGTTCAGACAGCTGGAAAGCATTTTCATACTTCTCTTTAAAATGCTTTTTTGCTTCTTCATAGATCTTAAAATCATGAATTTCCGCTTCTTCCTCACGACTTATCCATAACTTTAATGGCATGACATTCACTCAGTGTTGTTACTTTCAGTAATTTTTCTGATGTATCGTATAGTATCATTATAAGTTATTGTCCTAGTAATCCCTTCAATAATTATTAATATTCTGTTTCTTGTTAATTGTAATTAAATACATATCTTACCTTCTGGGATAACACCTGCAGATACAAAATACATAACTATTACTACATCTACTCATGTATATGCTGAACTCTTCAAGAAAAGATAAAAGCCCTCCTAATTAAAGAAGGGCTTTTATCTTTCATATAAGTGAATCCGATTTTATGATTTTAAAAATGAATGTCGTCTGTTATACCCCTATAACGTCAGAGCATGCTCTGACGTTATTATTATACTAATGTATATAACGGAATTCAATACTATAATAATAGGTAGATTTTCCCTACCTTTCTTCGTTTTTATGATTATAATATTATAAAATTATTATATATAATTATATAGTTTTAATTATTATATACTTATACGAGTAATTTAGCTCTTTTTACGAGTTGAAATTAAGTTATATATAAGGAACAGTTTAAATGAAGAACAAAGTTACGCGTATGATTATGTTAATAGTGGTAATGGCTTTATCAGTTACAGCACTTGCAGCATGTGGAAATAATCGTGATCCTGAAGAAGTTGCTACAGCGTATTTCGAAGATGCAAAAGAAGGAAATGTTAAAGATTTTGGCGAGTTATTCACTCCTGAAGCGAAGAAAATCGTTGCTTTTGTGGGCGGAAATGCAGACCTAATGAAATCGGTTAGCAAAGATCTTAAAAGCTATAAAATTTGAAAAGTCGAAGAGAAAAATGAAATTGCTACAGTAACTGTTGATGCAGTATATAAGGATAATCCTAAAAAAGTAATCGTAATTGAATTAGAGAAAACGGACGAAGGTTGGAAAATTAGTAAATCATAATAGAAAAGTACAGATCCTTAATTGATTAAGGACCTGTACTTTTTTATTATCTGGGGAGCACATACATTTTTTTAGTTTAGATTTACAATTTCGCTTTAGTTAAATGCTGATTGGCAAAGAAACCCTATAATAAATTTAATATTGTAATCAAAACAAAGGTACCTATTTTTCAATTTCCCAGTAGCTAATTTATATAGTTATAGGTATTGGTTACCTAGGATAAAGTATAATTTCATTTGAAATCAGTTTTCCTATAGGCTGTGTATGAGCAGCATCTTTGTATAATTGAACGATGACAACTGTAGTTTCTTTTTCACGAACACTACCTATTTTTAATTGTTTTATTGGAGTTTTCGAAGAAAAGCTTCCAACAGTTCCATCATGTACTACAGACTCTAGGCCTTTATATGTTAAATCTGCAATGTAATACATTGTACTACACTTTCCTTCTGCCTCTAATTGAATACCCACTGTTTTATTATTGGACTTATACTCTGTTTGATCAGTATTTACTCTAGTTTTACAATTGTTACCTGCAGCTGTAACTTTATACCATCCCCCCGATGCAGCTTCAACATTTCCAGATGTAACGAAAATACAACCAAACATAAAACTCAATCCCATTAAAACTTTCACATAATGTTTCATAAATTTATCCCCTTTCTATTTATTTATATAAATATTAACATATTTACTTAAGGGTTGGTTATTTTTTCTATATTTATCAAGTTATTACAGAACATTGCGTTAACTGTATTGTTTCTTTCTTGGTGTAACTTCTTTATTTCCCTTTCAAATGTTCTTTTGTTCTCATTTCCCAATAGTTTTTAAAAAATTATTATACTTTTTATTTAACGCTTACTTGGCTGTTTTCCTGTTTTCCTGTTTTCCTGTTTTCCTGTTTTACTTTCCTAATTACTATCATTTTACTAGCTGTGTGCTCTATCACACTTTTAAACTTATTTTTTTAAGATACCCTTCCTTATTTTTTAACTGCTCTGTTACTAAATCTATAATTTGTTTGCTCGTAGAAGTCATTGTGTTCTTTTTTTGAAAATACTGTTGACCAGTGTATTTCTCCCATTCGAAGATTTTATTTTCCAAACGTGCGTTTTTTTTCTTTAATTTTTCATATGTAAAATTCATTCTTTCTCCTTTATAACTATCGGTAACAATGAACTTTCCGACGTTATTACAGTAACCGTGTATGCATATCCAATGTGATATTACATGTTTTTGTATCCTGTTAAAACCGAGGAGAGCTTTTATATCATCTACTAACCCCAATATATTATATTGTTTAAGAATGCTAAAAAGAATAAAGGCTTCATTGTTGTTCAATTGCTGGATAAGAGAGTATTGTGTCAAATCACTAACGTTCGCTATTTCTATTTCATACTTAAGATTATCATCTACAGGGTTAATTTCACCTGAAATTATGTTTTTATGCAGTTCATGAATCACATTTTCAATGAATCTTTTAAATGTATTGAATTTGAAAAATTCGCCTACTAAAGTGTATCCAGTGAATTCATTATCTTGGATTCTAAACTTGAATTCTTTTAGTAGTTCATAGATTTCTTGATCAATCTTTTCTTTTTTGTGGCTACTTACTTTGTTCATGTTAAGTAATCCATTTGCAAGACCGTATATTCCACAAGTGGGTCCTGTTTGATTAATATCTAGGTTCATAATCTTTATACAACCTCCTATTCCTTCCAATATTGACCCGTAAATAAAAATATGGTATGTTTACTGTAGATTAAATATATATTGAATGCATATCCAATATATATTAAGTATAGTACTTAACTGAATTGCATAAACTAAAAATGACGAGATGCTGTCAACATCCCGTCTCATAACTGCTACTGTCAAGGTGGTTGTTATTATGCATTATCTTTTTCTTTTAGACCCACGCTTGTACTTTGGTCGGTGAAGCGCGGGTTTTTTGTTGTCTTTTTTTTCGAATTGCTTTCTCAGTGCGTATGCTGAAACCTCACGCACAACTGCTCTTGCAATTTCTTTTAAAAGTTCAAACAAAAATTCCATGTTATATCCCTTCTTTCCTTCCGAATGGAAAGAAGGGATAATAACAAGCCCACCTTCACACGATATACAGTTATACTTCTATTTTATCATACTTCAAATGAATAATATATTATAACCTCTTCAGTTTACTATAATCTAATTATAGCAAACTATTTTTGATGTTTTAATGTTCTGTAAAATATGTTTCATAATTTAAATATATTTCATAATCATTTTCTGACAGCATCAACTCTTTACGATTCTCAATATTATGTAAGAAATTATATTTATTTAAGAGTTGTAATACTTCTGTTGATCCATATTCACTTAATCCATTATATAGAAGTAGTATTAATTCATCTGTTGATAATTGAGCACGTATTATACGGATGTATGTTTGTTTTTCATTAATATCTGATTCATCTATAAACTTGATTATATGGTATAAATTTCTAAAGTAATTCCCTAGTTCATTATCATATGCTTTATAAAGAGACGCATACGAAATTCTAATAATTTTCAGTGTTTCTTCTATACTCTTTTCTCCCACCCATGATTTCTGTTTGTATATGCTTTTCAATTCTGATAAAGCTTCTGTAATAACTGCTTTTCCCTGTAACTCAATTTCTATAATTGGCTTTAAATATCCACCTGACTTTGAAACATTCTTTCTTAATTTAGATGTTAAATTATTATGTAAATTAACCATTTGAAAAAAAGTATTTTCGAATCTTTGAATTGACAAAGTGGTATTTTGCTCTTTAAATTCAGCACGAGTTAATTTTAATTCATCACGGGTTAGTGTCAATTCCTCTCTTTGAATAGCAATTGTAGCTAGAATTAATAATATACTTGCTATATTAAAAAATGGTACAGTCGAACCCCCCAGTAAATCTCCTGTAGGGCCTAAATTTTCAATACCACCAAACCTTTCGGCAACTTTATATATTAGTGGCGCTAATACAAAAGGGCTTATTAATGCTATTATCATAAATGTTATCCCAGTCTTAATTAAAAATTTAAAATTAAATAGCTTGTCTTTTATTTTGTTCATCATATATTCTCCTTTTCTAATATTTAAAATTATAGCATAAATCCTACTATATTATGAAAAAGTAAAATGACATAAAAAAAACAACTTCTCAAATTCGTTTGTAATCGCAATTAACTATCTGCTTAATGCGATTATATTAAAACTCAGAAAAAATCCTTGAAATTAATAATAGACCCCTTAGAACGTTTCTGTTTTTTCGGGGTCTATTCTCTCTAGAATTTCTATTCTTCTATGTCTTCTTTTACTTCAGCGGATAAAATGTCTTCAGCAAACTTCTTGTAGCCATTATACCCTTTCTTTGCAGCCTTTTTCTTTATTGCTTCTACTACCTTTTCATCAAGATAGACACTTAGATGCTGCTTTTTTTCTTTCAATTCCTCTTTTGATCTGTTTTCAATTTTTTCTTTGAAAACTTCCAAATCTTTTTTTAAGTATAATCGTTCAGTAGATTTCCCTTTAGCAATCTCTTTAAAGGGCAATATCCAATCTTTAGCTGCATTATGAACGTAAGTCTTAGACTTATTTAGAAATTCAGCCGCCTCTTTTAATGTAAAAGAGTCTTTGTATAATTCCTCTAACTTTTTTACGTCTTCTTGCTTAAAACGATATCCGCCATCTGCTTTCCAGGTAGCCAGATTGATAGGTTCGATTTGTTTATACTTAATTAAATAGCCTAATTGATTTTTTGTTATACCTACCCGATCGCATACCTCTTCTAAAGATAAATATTCTATTTCTCACCTCATCCGAAACTCTCACTCTAGCTGTTGTTTGAATTTTCTTAGTTGATACTTTGTTAAACCTGTTTCTTTTACTACATCTGTGATTGAGTACTTCTTATATTGAAGATACTTAAATGGATTTTCCATATAACGTTCTCGTACCTTATTAAATGTACTCTTTTTGATAAAGAATTCAATTGCTCCCCTTTCTCACGAATGGAATCGAAAATGGGACAAACTTTACAATGTTTATAATTTCTTTGTTTTGCCTTTTTCTGCTCATCTGCACAATTCATTGATAGGTTGTTCAGAGGGCAAGTTGAACAATAGGTATATTCTAAATCATAGATTTCATCTAAAATTTTTCGACGAAGATTAGTCAAAAAAATCTCCTTCTATCGTACTTGGATTGAAATGCACAAGAAAATCAATTAAACATTTCCGTTACACATCAGTTAAAAAGAAACGATTAAATAAAAACAAAAAATATTTACTTAATCATTTCAATCTATACCACAATAAATAACGCATTTTTCTTGAATTCACATTTAAATATACGGAATAAAGGATTTTTATACTAAAATGCATGTGATATGAAAGATTGCTGATATATTTGCTATTATAAAAGTAGTATTTGTAGAATCAAATTAGTTCAAGTTAAAGAAAAGAAGAGATACTGTATCCTTTTCTTTTATGTTCCGTGCCTTTAATCAATAGTAAGAGGATATATATCTATACCCTCTTATTGCTGATTTGTATTAGAATTACTGCTCCCACAAGCAGAATATCTGAAAGACACTCGTCTAAGAGTGTCTTTTCTTTATACAAAAAAATATTTTCAAACAAAAACTCCTTATAAAAGAACCTACATTCGTACTGGATAAGAGCAAGCATTCTTTTTTAATTAGGGAGGAATAACAGTGTATGACTATTCTATCTTACCGAATAGAATCATCTTATGTGTGGATTTACGTAGCTCTTACGCTTCAGTAAGTTGCATCAAAATGGGTTTAGATCCTATGTATACAAAATTGGCATTAGTCGGTGATGTAAATAAAAACGGTTCAATCGTTCTATCTGCCACTCCCCCATTAAAAGCATTGAGTGTAAAATAGATGGCAAGATTATACGAAATTCCTCACAGAAAAGATATTCTTGTTGTAAATCCAATTATGGGTACTTATATAAAATGCTCTAATTACATAACAAAGCTAGCTTTGCAGTACGTTCCTATTGAGGATTTTCACCAATATTCTATTGAAGAATTTTTCATGGATATTATGGATAGTATTCATTTATTTGCTAAGAATCCCTATAAGTTTGCGTTGAAATTTAAACGTGAAATGATTAAGGAATAACACAAAGTAACCCGTCCAATCTTAACAATTGAAAAAAATAACGAATTGAAAACATGCTAGTATGTTCCTTATTGTCTGAAGAAGAAATAATGATTACCTATCATGAGGACGGTTATACACGCTCTAATTATATGACTGTTTTCAATATTGACCCGTTAAATAGTGTTGTCATATGTACCAATGCTTTTTATATAAGTTGACACTGTAATTTTCGAATATAATAGATTTGAGTGATCACGTTTGAATTGTTATTAAATAAAGGGCACCATTCTAATTAGAACGATGCCCTTTATTATTGTAAGCGCTATTACCTATTGGGTTAATTTTTCGATTGTAGGCATAACAGCAATTGGTGGTAATGATGCAGTCCACCCAACTGCATATACGTTTAATTTTTCACCCAATTTGTAGTTTTCACTATCTGAAACAGGAACCCTTAAAATTTTGTTTTGGGAAACTAGATCCCACCAATCATGTTGATAAGTAAGTGCTTCATCTTTTGTAGGAGTAGCAGCAACCACTAAATAATTGTTATCTATTGAAATGACATATCCAGTAAAAGGTTCTTGTTCTTGGTTTTGAATAGAATGAACAGGAGTATTATTTGCGGAAATCTTAGTAGAACCTGCAAAGGCTGGTGTTAATCCGAAAGTAAATCCACATCCTAATGTTAAAGCTGTTACCGTTGTTACTAATTTTTGTTTTTTGTTAAACATAATATATATCCCCCTTATATTTTATCCCTACACTATCCACATTCCATTTACATACATATAAAGCCTTTTAATATTAAGATATTTAACAATTTTGTCACAAAAATTCCATTAATGGTAATATTACCTATTAACAGGAGTTGTTTTATGTTATAATTCACTATGTGAACTATTATTGTTCCTTTCATCACTTGATGAATGTATGCCCTTCTTTAATTGTAAATATGTTTGATTTTGTTGGTGGAGAGGGAGATATCCCTCTTCTTTTTTTGTTTTTATATGAATAAAAATCAACTATGTTATTGTTATATTCATATAAAAAGGAGTCTCGCCAGATCGCTATCAAAATAAAGTTATGAAGTACCCCCATTATGAAAATTTTATTTTTTCGCAGCTAAAAGACAAATAAAAAAGGTCCTTAACAATTTATTAAGGACTGCGGAATAAAACCGCTATTTGGGTTAAAACCCAATCAGTTTGTAGAAAATAAATTGCGTTTATGATAGCAATTGTATTCCCAAAAGCAATTTTTCAAGTGAATTTTAACATACCTGTAACTACATTGGTATCAATAAAATATGGATTGGATTACAAATAGTGGTTTTGAATATTAGAAAAAGTTTAAAAGTTAATTACTTTTCAGGAAGAAAAATCCTTAAGAGAAACTTGTAGAGATAAATTTTTAAGGGAAGTATCCATAGCGAATGCTTTTTTCATTGTTGTATAAAATTTATATATTAAATGAGAGATTTATTAAACAGAAAACTAAAAAACTCTATAATCCCCACAAATTAATTCATAACTAAAAATGTTTTAACAAATGATTGTTTAATTTTTCTACAACTGTTCTTTTCATCACATAGGTAAAGTAAATTAATTATATTTAGTTGTAATATGAAATTCTTTTTCTTATAGTTAATTAACTTTAAATATATATCATTCTTAAAGAATGATATATTCTTCTCTATTTACCTATACCTATATTTTTATAATTTATCATTTTAGCCAAGAAGACTCCTTCCTTAAGGAACGCAAAGTGAGTACGTGGGAGATTCATGTCAGTTGGCATAGGCCAACATGTTTGCTATCATTTACTTGTACAGATTGCTCTTCGAAAACTGAGGATATGAGGTTGGTTGCAGAAAAACGTTGCAACCGTAAAATCTTCAACGTTCTATCGCCCCACACTTACTGAAGTTGCGAAAACCAAGATAAAGTAGGTAGTATGGTGAATCATTCAATAGAATTGTCCCTTGTTTTAACAAATGAGTTTTTGTAAATAATATGTTTGTTAAAAAATTAATTAAGGGGGACTTGTATGCCACAGGATCGAAAAGCAAAAGTTCAAAAGGATGCATATGAAAAAAAAGAGATTATGCCAGATAATTCACAATCTCTACCGCGTCACATGCAAAAAGAGCTACCTCACGAATTTTCTGTAAATCCTCTGTTTGCCCGCGAAGGAGAATCCGTCGTTCCGCGCTTTCATATTCCTGATAAAGGTATGTTACCAGAAACAGCGTATCAAATCGTCCATGATGAAATTGCTCTCGATGGAAACGCCCGCCTGAATCTTGCAACATTCGTTAGCACATGGATGGAGCCTGCCGCAGAGCAATTATATGCAAAATCATTCAACAAGAACATGATTGACAAGGACGAATATCCACAGACAGCTGAAATTGAGGAGCGGTGTGTCCGCATCTTAGCCAACCTCTGGCATTCGCCCAGCCCCCTTACGACTATGGGCGTTTCAACAACTGGATCGTCGGAAGCATGTATGCTCGGTGGACTTGCTTTAAAGCGACGCTGGCAAAATGCACGTAAAAAAGAAGGGAAGCCAGTGGATCGTCCCAATATTGTGTTTAGTTCGGCTGTTCAGGTCGTTTGGGAAAAATTCGCGAATTATTGGGAGGTTGAACCACGCTATGTGAAGGTTAGCCCAGAACATCCCCAATTGGATCCTCAGGGAGTCCTCGCGGCCGTGGATGAAAATACGATTGGTGTGGTACCGATTCTTGGTGAAACTTATACCGGTCTTTACGAACCGGTTGCCGCAATTGCGAAAGCGTTGGATGATTTACAGGCGAGGACGGGTCTTGACATTCCCATTCATGTGGATGCAGCTTCGGGAGGATTTATAGCACCGTTTCTTCAACCAGATTTAGTCTGGGATTTTCAATTACCGAGGGTGAAGTCCATCAATGTATCCGGACATAAATATGGATTAGTCTATCCTGGATTGGGTTGGATAATTTGGCGGGAAGCTGAAGATCTCCCTGAGGATCTAATCTTCCGTGTCTCCTATTTAGGCGGGAACATGCCGACCTTTGCACTGAATTTCTCTCGTCCTGGTGCACAAGTGCTCCTACAATATTACAATTACCTGCGTTTAGGAAAAAGTGGGTACTATGATGTACAAAGGACTTCCCAGAAAGTAGCTCTTTTTCTTAGCAAAGCCATTCAGAAGATGGCACCGTTCGAACTTTTGTCCGATGGTTCGGATATTCCGGTTTTCGCTTGGCGACTAAAAGAAGGTTACACATCAAATTGGAATCTTTATGATTTATCTCGACAATTGCGTGTGTTCGGCTGGCAAGTACCTGCCTACCCATTGCCTCCAGATATGGAAGCGGTGACGATTATGCGCGTTGTGGTTCGAAATGGATTTTCCATGGATCTTGCGCATTTATTTTTGAGGAACCTCAAACAGACCGTTGCCTTTCTGGATTCCCTGGACGGACCTATGCCACATGATACGAAATGTGATAATGGGTTTCATCACTAAATGAAAAAAGCCTAATTTCTTCATATTAAATAGAGAAGTTAGGCTTTTTAATATTGAAATTTCTTTAACGCTGTAAATCCGCATTTTCTTGACACTAACCTATGCCCATAAAGCTAAAACCCTGAAGTTTCATTAACAGACTTTCCTTCTTACTACCATACAGAGATTGTCCCTTATCTCTTGCTAGGGCTTTTTCTATGCACAATATTAATTTCATCATAAGTATACACACGTTATAATAGTCACCTAATTACATATGAAGAGGTGCAAAAAATAAATAAGACAGAATTAACAAAAGTAGTAGCAGAAAAAACGGAACTTATACAAAAGGATCCAGTTGCAGCAACACAAACTGTTTTAGATACAATAACAAATGCGCTAGCAAATGGAGAAAAAGTACAAATTCTTAGTTTTTGTACATTTGAAGTACGTGAAAGATCTGCACGTACAGGACGTAACCCACAAACAGGTAAAAAAATGCAAATCGCCGCTTCAAAGGCACCTGCTTTTAAAGCTGGAAAAGAATTAAAAGAAGCAGTCAAATAATCATACATAATTAAAAGGGTTTGATATTCATATCAGCCCTTTTTTTAATAGCCTTGTGGGGATATCGCCAGCATTTTGGAAAAAATCCACCCTAAGAAAAAACTAGCTCCTACAAGAGAGGCTAATTTACATAAAATTCGTTAACGGTAGTCAATGTATCTATAAGTCTACAGTTATTCGTTTCTGAAATCGTATGTATTCTCAGGAACATTTAACATATGTCCGTTAATGATTACTGTATCATTGTCTTTCCATACAATCTTTGCTGTATCTTCTCGGTAATTCCAATACACATTCTTTGTCTTGAAATATTCACGATGATTAAATACTAACTCTCCCCTAACAGCAAAACTTGTTGTTGCTCCGCCATTTGTTACATAAGCTTTAAATGTATATGTTCCGTCAGGAGATTGTTTTTCAGCAATCTTTTCACCTGTAGGTAGTCGATCCATACTGAAGAATGCCCAATAAACTCCGTATACGAACAAACCAGCTATACAAAATAATATAATTAACACTTTTTGTTTGGTTTTCTTAATTTCTTTCTCTGTAAAATTCATGTTTTAGCTCCTATTAATGATTTTTATGGCAAACCACTTCTGTTTGGAGGTAAGGTCAATCTTTGTTTTGTTTTTCTAACAGTTGAATAGCTCTATCTAATTTTTGCTCAACTTGATTTTGTTTCTTTTGATTACTGTTACGCTGAATTATACGTATAATTCCTCCAAATAGTGCACCAATGATTATTGCAATAATGATGCAAAAAATAGTCGTTTCTAAAGGCATTATTTAGAACCCCCTTTTTTCCTTATTGTACCATTTAGAAGAACTAATATGTTTTGTGATTTGATTTGTATATTGTATACAAGTTAAGTTAACATAACGTCCTATTATTGGTAGGAAAGAAAAAGGCGAACCTCTACTTTCAAGAGGAATTCACCTTTTTCTATACCCTATTCATATTTATATATATTTCTGTCATGGTGCGGTTTTCAGGTTCTCCTTTGTTACTAAATGAGCCGAAAAAATGTATAAAATCTTGCATGCTCTTAGCATGGTTTTTTCCGAAATGCTGGCGGTACCCCATCACCATCAAGTTAAAATTTTATAATGCCCCCAAAACGAAAAATTAGAGTCTTTTATAGCAATGAAGTTCATTTTTATCGTTTTGGGGGCAACCTGTGCTGTTAGGTTGATGGATGTGTGGTGCGACCCCATTTATAAATCACTTCAATAACGCATGAGAATGGCTATTATTTAGACTACAAGTTTCCTTAGGAGCACATCATTATCAATCTAAGATTTTTTACTATCAATTTAAATTTATGAAAAATATGTATTCATAAAAATTTATTTTTGTTTTAATCATAATTTCTATTGTTTTAGTAAAACATAGAATTGAAATGAAAAAGGAGGAATAAAATATGCAATTAGCTACACATGAATTACGTGATTTAAGTGAATTAATTGCTGGTTGTTACAATACAATTAATACGATGAGTACATACATTCAGCAGGCACAAGATCCCGAATTAAAACAATTATTGCAACAACATTTTCCATTACATGTGCAGGATTATAATTTAAAAGTTGAATTCATACAGAGTCTAAGTGAACCAAATATTGAAAAATTTCAGCCATCTAAGTTAACACCTGTACTATCTTCTTACTTAAGAACACCTGTTGAAGAATTGCCGCCTGTTACTCCGGATGTAAGCGGAGCACCACCTAATGACCGAGCAATTGCAACTGGATACTTATTAAATCAAAAGTCAGCAGCTTTAAATTATGCTGGTTCTGTATTGGAATGCGCAAACCCTAACTTAAGAACATTCTTAGAAAATGCATTCTTAAATAGTGGTAGACATGCATACGATGTATGGCAATATATGGTCAAAAAAGGGTATTATCCATTATCTACAGCTCCAGAATCAGAAGTGCAAACTTTAGCTACTATATATCAACCTGTTAATCAATCTTTTTAACCATACAATTAACTTTGAATGCATGTAATTCACTTTAAAAACTGTTAAGAATCTTGATTTGAAATAAAAAGAGGAAACGCAATTAGAAACCGCTAGTTTTTTTACTTAGTAATTTTTCATTTCAAATGGTCTGTTAGTGACCCCTGTTAGTGGTCATCATACATGCCCATCAACTTAAGGATTTTATAACACCCCAAAACGAAAAAATTGTCTGCTTTCTATTGGTTAATGAGGAAAAGTGGAAAAACGTTAGTTAAAAAAACGCAAGCCTCTTTTGATTAGGGGTTTGCGTTTTTTATCATATACTTTATTTTTTCTCTTCACGAGCTAAGTCGATTACAATATCCTTTTTATATAAATCTATTGCCTTCAGTTAACATAACCATCTTATCAGTATTCAACAATGGATAAAATTTACATTACGGGAGAAGTTGTATTTTCTTAGCTTGATAGCGATGGGGTGGTACCCCTAATAAGAGAAGATAATGTGCTCATCACCCTTGATTGGGCTTTAAAAAAGTAGCATGTTTGTCCCAACTGAATTGAATTTTCCATTCTTCTTCGAATCCACTCTCAGTAACTTTATTCTTACGTAGTTCTTTCGTCGTATCTTCTTGATATTTAACGAACATTAATTGCTGTGCCCTGATAATAGCCGTATATTGAATCGTTATGTTTTCCCATAATATATCAATCGGATTCTTATCTATGATCTCAGCAGCTAAATCAGCTACATCTTCTGGAAAATATTTATGGAAGAAACCATGTGTTACAGCATTGTATGTAAAACTATAGCCTTCTCTAATTTCTGTGGCTCAATGTGTTGTTTAACTAATTCCACCCCCAATAACTTTGTTGATTAAATGACCGACAACAACTGTTTGTTCTTGTTTATTTAGTTTCATCTTTATTTCACCTGCACTTCTAGAAAATTCACATGAGTCTTTAAATTTCCTACTTCACGCGATAAATTATTGATCTGCTCTTGTTGTTCCGCAACTGTTTTAATTAGCTCATCAATTCTTTACACTAATACCGCACATTGATTCTCCATTCTTCAGCCTCCTCCGAAATTACTCTAATTTAGTATTGAAATTCTCTAAAACTCGATGTATTATATTTTTGTGTTTTTCTCAGTTCCCAAGCCGAGAATACATCATCACTTCTGAAAGGACCCGAACTCCAACGGGTTCTTTTTATTTACTTGAACTCATTTTCGAATTATTGTATTATATTTTCGGGTCTTGCTCCATAAATCATTATCAGGAGAATCTGCAGGTTTGCAGGTTCTCTTTGTAAAATAAAAAACATCCATTATATGAACACTTCATGTTATTATGATTAAATTGTTTTAATTCAGTTTGATATGCAGGTGAAACGAATGGAAAATAAAATTTATGTATATTAAAATTATACTAAGTTTAACTAATAAGCATCCAAGTTTCTTTGATTAATCACTACATTTTCTTTAGAGCTATATCCACATATAAAAAGACACTATACAGTGTCTTTTTATATGCTTTGTTCCTTTAATCAATAGTAGTTTCCTAATGTAGATAGGCTCCCGTAGATTTCATAAACGCCCTCCTCTATATATTAAGGGGCACTACCTTATGGTAATTATATATATATATTTGTAATATTCTGCATATTTTTTATAAACTACCTAAATATTTACAATTATCAGAAGAGTGTTATATTGATAGTAATCTATTAAACATTAAAAGTTTAATAGCAAAAAATAAAGGGGGATATAAATTATGATGAAATCTAAAATCAAGAAAGCTATAGGAGGGATCGCTTTAGCAACTGCTTTAGTTACATCCGCATTACCTGTCAGCGCAGCTACTGAATATGTATGGGTTAGAGATGCATATCCAGGATATGATAATTATGTTTTTGATAGCGCAAAGCAACGAGTTCAAATTTGGTCTGGAAATAATTATTTTTATGTAGATTGTGATTTTGTTGAATATGGTAAATGTTTTGTGAAAAGATAAATAGAAATCAAGAAAATGCCAACTTTTTTGGCATTTTCTTAATTTCTATTTGTATTATGTGGGTCACCATACATGCCCATCAGCTTAAGAAAAATAAACGCCCTAAAACGAAAAAAATGAGCTGAATTCTCAAAGTAACTGCCTGTAGAGAAAAGAAATTTTCGTTTAGGGGGTACTTCAAAACCTTAGCTTGATAGCGATGTGGCGGGACCCCTTTTAAGGTAGGAATTTCAAATTTATATTTTTAAATATTTGAATGATTTAAAAACAGTCTGATCTATGCTAAAATGAATATGATATGAAAGATTGCTAATATATTTGCTATTGTAAAAGTAGTATTGATGGAATTATGTTGGTTCAAGTTAAAGCAAAAGACATCTATTAAGGTGTCTTTTGCTTTAATGTAATTTACTAAGAATAATGAATCTACTTAACTAATTGCTGTTGGATTTCCTTAATTAACAGTTTAGCACCTTCAGGACTAAGAACGATTTGAGCATTTGCTAATGATATATTTTTTTCTGAAATATCACCAGTTATTGCACAAGCATCATAAGATTTGTATTTTTGTAAAATGATTTTTTCATCTTCTACAAATATTTCCATAGGATCTTTTTCTACAATTCCTAATGTTCTTCTTAACTCTTTCGGAAGAACAATTCGTCCTAATTCATCTATTCTTCGTGTAACACCTGTTGCTTTCATCTTATCCACCCTTTTTATTTTTTATAAATTTTCATATTTCTAGCTATTAATCTCCTATGAACAAGCAGATTAAATTATGTTTGCTTGGTATCATCTGCATTTAATAGTACAATTATATATCTAAAAAGGGTTTACTAGTAGTAATTTGACTGATTGTATTGAAAGTAGCCTTTATGTAGAAATAAGTAGATTATCTAGATTAGGTAATTTTTGTTGTATAAAATCAAAATGTAAAAATATAAATTGTGTGATGAACACATTTTTCTTTCTTACTACCATACAGAAATTGTCCCCCTAGCTCTTGCTAGGGATTTTTCTATGTATATTATTAATTGCATCATAAAAATACACACGTTGTAATAGTTACCTAATTACATATGAAGATGTGCTAAAAATGAATTAGACAGAATTAACAAAAGTAGTAGCGGAAAAAATAGAACTTACACCAAAAGAGGTAGTTGCAGTAACACAGGCTGTATTAGATACGATAATAAATGCGTTAGCTAATAAAGAAAAAGTACAGATACTAGGATTCGGTACATTTGAAGTGTGTGAAAGATCTGCACGTGCAGGACGTAACCCATAAACAGGTGAAGAAATGCAAATCGCTGCTTCAAAAGAACCTACATTTGAATCTGGAATAGAATTAAATGAGACAGTGAAATAAATGTACATAGTGAAAAGGATTTGATATTTTTATCACCCTTTTTTTAATAGCCTTTTTGTTCATAAAACAAAAAAGTATCAACCAAAACATATATTGGATGATACCCCTTCGTTTATAGACATATTATTTCTAAGTACACATCATGCAAAATTTATATAAATAATTTAGATTTCCCAAATAATGTAACCAACTTGTGTTACAATAAACATTTTACATCAAAAAAAGACCTGCATAAATGCAAGTCAAATATAAATTATGGACTTTCTCTATATAAAGTCACAGAAAAATTTTCATATCAATTATGCGTCTGGTGATGGAAATCTTGCAGCTTCAAAATGCGTACTATTTTCTACATTAGAAATAACTCCAGCTACACTACTTTGTGCAAAAATCTCAACTATATCCCCTGCATTTAACTGAATGATTGATGAAACAGCAACAACATTAGCAAAGTTTATTGGACCAAAAAAATCATTATCTATTGCAATTGCCGGATTTCCATTAACTCGAATTTCTACCCGCGCTCTATAATTTGTGTTTAGATTATTGGGAATGAACGCAATAGTCCCAATAACAGAATAAACACCTCTTGTCTTTGGAATAAAAATTGATGTAGCTGGATTATACTCATTCGCTAAATCAAATTGTTCATTTTGAAATAAGACCTTAACAAATGTATTTGCTGGTAAATTTTGATTAACTGTGCTCACAGCTCTAAAAGCAGATGCTCTTACAAGATTATATTGGTTATCATCAGAACAACAATTTACTTTTACATTAACCCAAGGTTTCTCCTCATGCTTTTTATCACATTTTTCATAACCCTTACTGCTTCTATGACAATCGTGATTTTTCTTTTTGTAATCCTTACAATGATTACAGTAGTAATAAGACATACTAAATTCCTCCTTTTAATTTATTACTACATGCTATGTAAGATAGATTAGTAAAGTTTGGACAATCTGTTACTAATTTTAATAGAATTAAAATTAGGCCTATCAAAAAATAGGTCAGTGAAACAATATAACATGTAAAGCAGAAAAACTTCATTTGAACCTATCTATATCAACACTACAAAATGCTAGAATTCCTTTTCTGTTACTTTAAAACCAAGCTCATGTTATACCCAAATCCATAGTTATCAGCTCAATTTCACTTTTTCCTCTGTTGAACTACCTCCACTTTCACTTCGCTTAGAAGTGAGGGATTCCTAAGTAAAGAGTTCTATCGAACTCTAATTGATTAGGCTAACCCCGCAGTCCTTGCGGTTAGAAGCCTTATCGCTTCATTCTTTAG
>Ga0209025_1001707_pt1 | contig 26754 bp, 20 predicted proteins | sample AraplaMF_Col_mLB_FD_184256 | JGI IMG/M metagenome (GOLD analysis project Ga0209025, IMG submission 184256) | Arabidopsis root microbial communities from the University of North Carolina, USA - plate scrape MF_Col_mLB (SPAdes) (version 2) | ecosystem: Host-associated > Plants > Roots > Endosphere... | reverse complement strand
TAGTTTAATATAAAAATTGTATAAAACTTTCTGAAAACAAATTACATATTATTACATTCTTTTTACAAAGTTTTACACATCCATTTATATTGTAACAAAAATTCCAATGATTAGAAATATGACATATCGTCTTTTAAGATAGATTTAAGGAAAAATTATATTCATATAAAAAAAGCTATCCAAAATGATAATTGGATAGCTTTTTAAACAAAATATTACGCTGCTTTAGGAGCTTTTCTCTCATGTCCACGTTGAACGATGAACAAGAAGATTGTTGATAAAATAGCACCTGTTAATAGTAAGATAAAGCAACCGTCCCAGCCAGAACGATCGACAATAATACCGATTGCTGCGTTTGCTACAAGACTTCCGCCTACGTAACCGAACAGACCACACATACCAACTGTCGTACCTACTGCAAATTTCGGTACTAATTCCATCGCACTTAAACCGATTAAGAACTGTGGTACGTAAATTAAACAACCGATAATAGAAACTGCAATACTTACAACAAGTATGCTAGTTGCTTGCCAATATACAAACGTACCAATAACAACTCCGACCATACTAATGATACATAATGGCATACGTTTTCCTTTAAATAATTTATCACTTAAAAGACCAACGATTAATGAACTCGGAATTGCCATACCTTCAAAGATTGCGTACGCTGCGTGCGCTTCATTTTTTGAGAAACCTTTAACTGTCGTTAAATAAAGTGGAACCCAGTTAATAACACCGAAACGAATTAAATAAACAAATGCATTCGCAATACATAAGAACCATACAAATTTATTTTTCACTACATACTTCATTAAAATTTCTTTTGGTGACATCTTGTTAGCATTATCTGCTTTTTCAAGATTTTCATAGTCATTACGATACTCATCAATTGGAGGAAGACCTTCTGATTCTGGTGTATCCTTCGCATTAATCCAAACAAGAACTGCAATTACCATTGCGATAATCGCAGGGAAAATAAACACGCCGCCTTGCCAATGATTTTCACCGAAAATACCTACACCAATTCCGACAAGTGGTGGCACAAGCATTCCACCAACGTTATGTGAAATATTCCAAAGACCTGTTTTCGTACCACGTTCTTTCTTCGAGAACCATTTCGTCATAACGATACTACAAGGTGGTGCTCCCATACCTTGTACAATACCATTTAGGACAAGTAATGTAACAATCATCCCAAATGACGATGCAAAACCGAAACAAATATTTACAAGCCCTGATAAGAATAAACCGACTGCGATAAAGCGCTGGGCGAAAGCTTTATCTGATAAATTCCCCATAAAGAACTTACTAAATCCATAAACAATTGCCATGATTGAACCTAGCAGACCAATTTGAGCTGTACTAAATCCAAATTCTTCTACTAAATACGTACTTGATAACGTAAAGTTACTACGAACTAAATAATAAGCAGCATATCCAACTGAAATCCCGATTAACACACGAATACGTAGTAATTTATATACACGATCAATCATATCCGCTGGCAATCTTTCAATTGCAGGTGCTGGCTTGAGCCATTTAAACATATTCTTTCGTCTCCTTTTCTCACTTCTGAGAGAGACGCTGTCCATTCCATATCTCGATTATTCCGCTATTTGATATATTTTGGTTTGTTCTTCTAACTGGCTGTCCTTCTATTTCTTTCTCATTCTTCGCAAACATCGTTGGTACGCCAAACGAAACTTTTTCTAAAATGTGCCCCGCTTCTTCTGATAAACAATAATCAATAAATAAATCCGCAATAATACCATTCGGTGCACGTTTTAGTTTCGAAATCGCATTAACAGATAACCCTGTTTGCTCAGGTACAATACTTACAATTGGAAAGCCTTGTTTTTGAAGCATTCTCTGGTCTCCCATGAAATTGATGCCTATCATATACTTACCGCTCGCAACGAGTTCTACTGGTATGTAACCATTCACCGTTACTTCACCAACTTGTCCTGCGAGGTTCTTCACATATTCCTTCGCTTCCTCTTCACCTACAGTATCAATAAGTGATTGAAAAAACGTATATGCTGTTCCTGATACATTTGGATCTGGCATAACAACCTTTCCCTTATATACTGGATTTAATAAATCTTGCCACCTTGATGGATAAGGAAGTCCGAGTGGTGCTATTTCTTCATTCCACCGCTCTTTATTAATTGCAATTGCTAGCTTCTCCACTTCATAACCGTACCAATAACCGTCTTTATCTGTAACAGTTTTTGGAATACGGTTCGCGTGCTGACTCGTAACAGGAATAGATAGGTTTTTTTGTTTCATCATTTGATGCGCGTCTACCGTACCACCAATAATAATATCCGCTTTCGGATTTCCAGCTTCCTCTTCTACTCTCCGAAGAAGCTCCTCTGTCGAAAGACGAATAAATTCATACGTACAGCCGCGTGGTTTACAAAATGATGAGAGCAAAGCTTCACCAACTTCCTCACGAGCTGCTACATACGCAACAAGATGACGATCATCCAAAATAGGGAGACCACTTTTATTATATTTAATAGAGGTTGTATCTCGAGAGCAACTAGACATCGCTCCTCCAATTACTAGCAAAAAGAAGAAAAAGGCTATCTTTCTCATGACACATTCTCCTTTACAAATAAATTTGCGAGGGAGCTTTTCATATACATGACATTCCCATTGTTATCACCGAGATACTGCACAACAAAGTACGACGGATACACAGCAATAGTAAGAATGTCTTCTCGCTCATTCTTTATACGCTTTCCTGTTTTATAAGCGGTAATATAAGCAATTGGTTCATTCTGTGATTGTAATAATTTCTGTATCTCTCCGTAATCTGTAATTTGCTTTGCATACCGAATCGAATCGAGTATGTGCGTAACATTCATCGCACGTTCTACATCACCTTGGCGTACTATAACATCCTGTGCTGATGCAAAAAAGTCACTAATACGTTCTGGTGTGTAATACAGGCTTAACAAATACGTTTGGAATGCTGAAATCATTGGATCCGTACCATTCTTTCCGTACATATCAGCCCCGTACTGGAACAAGTCACCTACTGCAAAAGTACGTTTATGTCCATTCAAGTACGTTACTTCTCCAGTAAATACTTGTTCTTGATTCTTAGCTTCTCTCGGTTCTATTTGAATTCGGTCAAAGAATGAAACAATCGTATGCAAACGAACTTCATCCGTTATAACAATTTCTCCCCACTTTTCATGCCTAACCTTCATTTCAGTAGGCAGGGATTCATTCACTCTTTGTAAAACAGTTTGTTTGTCATCCACTATTGTGATTCGGTTGTATATTTGCTTCTCCATCACATAAAACAAAATAAGAGAAAAGATTATACAAAGGACAAACATAAGAATTTGAAATGATAGCCTTTTCATTTCTGCCTACCTCCAAGATAAAAAAACGTTGTTTCGAAAATACCGCATAATTGTTTCATAAATGTATCATTTAACCGCTTTCAAGTTTTTTATGTCTTCCATCCGTCTCGGAAGCAAAAATGTAATAAATATTGTAGTACCAATCTCTTCACTACTCTCAATTCGCATACTTCCGCCCTGCTTATTCATAATCTCCTGACAAATATACAAACCGTAACCATTGCCGTAACTAGAAGGAAGTACCTTCCCTTCTGGCGATTCATTCCACTCTGCAAGCACACCTTCATCTATACCAATGCCATCATCATGAACAAAAACCTTCGCCTCACGTTCATTTACAATTACATTCATACGAATTTGAGTAGCATCGCTATATTTTATCGCATTATCGAGAACGTTTAAGAAAATCTGCTTCGTCTTATCAAAATCCGCAACAACGTGTACATCTGTTAACTCATTGATCACTTCAATCTCAAATTTTTGCAGGCGAGGTTTCACAATTGAAACTGCTTCTTCAGCTAATTCCTTTATATTCACAACTGTAGGTGACACTTCAAACGTACTCGTCCCGTACTTTGAAGACTTAAGTAATTCTTCTACAAGTGACAATAAACGCTCACTCTCTACAGCTACATAACGTAGGCTCTCCTGTACATCTTCCTTCGCCTTTAACTTCGGAATTAAATCCACATAACCAATAATCGCTGTTAGCGGTGTTTTTAGCTCATGCGTAATACGGTCTAAGAAATCTTTCTGCTTCTCTTTCTCCTCTTTCAATTGCTTAATATGCAGCTCAATTCCATCGGCCATCGCATTAAAAGATGCTGAAAGCTGAGCAATTTCTACATATTCATTTAGCTCAATCTTACTTTTATAATCACCATTCGCAAGCCTTTGCGCCATTTGCCTTAACTGATCAATCGGCTTATGAAGAGACTTTGCCAAACGAATTGCAAAGAAAATACCCGCAGCTACTAAGCAAAGAGACGTCATTAAGAACGTCCAACCAACATTTGTTAAAACTTCCTTCTCACCCGTTAACTCATTTATAAAGCGAACACTACCAATGACATCGTTTCCATAATAAACTGGGCTTGAAAACAAAAGAATTGGGGCTGGGTCTCCCTCTTCAAAAACATAAGATTTCTTCCCCTTCAAGGAACTCTCAATATCAATATTCCGGTGAAGAAGCGCTCCCTTTTGCGTATCCGCAACAACATCTCCATTCTTCCCGATCATCTGTACACGGACATCCATGCGCTTCGCTAAATACGAAGCAATTAAAAGTGAATTTGGACCGAGCGTCTCAACCTCTGCTTCCTTCTCTAAATAATTCATCGTATAAATCTGTGCTTCTACACTTAACTTCTCTAAAGAATTTGCCGCATTATAATACATATTCTTTTCTAACGTAATATAAACAACTGCGTACAACAGAACAAAAATTGGGATTAACAGTCCAACTATTCCAAACACCATATTTCTTTTTAAAGACATACCATCACCACTTAACAATCCAATTTATAGCCAACGCCATAAATCGTCTTAATATATTCCCCGCTATTCCCTAACTTCTTCCGCAGTCTTTGCACCATAATATCAACCGCTCTCGTATTTCCGATATACTCAAACCCCCATACTTTCTCAAGTAACTCATCTCTCATAAATACACGCTGCGGATTTGAAACAAACAACTGACATAAATTAAACTCTCGGTACGTTAACTGAATTTCTTCTCCACTAACATGCACTTTTCTTTCCTTAGGACAGATCGTTATCTCCCCCGCCCTAATCACTTCATGACTTATCGTTACCTCTGTCTTCTTCACACGCCGCGTCATATTCTTAACCCGAAGAATAAGCTCCGCATAATTAAACGGCTTCGTCACATAATCATCTGCGCCAAGTTGCAAGCCAAGCAATTTATCATTCATCTGACTCTTTGCAGTTAACATGAGTACTGGAATATCTCTATTCTTCTCGCGGAACAAACGAAGCAACTCATACCCATCTGTATCTGGAAGCATAACATCCAAAATTAATACATCTGGCTCTTCATTCCATCTCTCTAAAGCTTCTCTTCCATCAGCCGCCGTGAGCACTTCATACCCTTCCATCTCAAGCTGCATCCGAATCAAATTACGAATACTCGATTCATCATCAACTACAAGTATTTTCATGATTCTCCTCCTTCCATCCGAGATTATAGTACAGTTTAGTATAGCAAAAATCTTATAAAAAAAGAGAGGGTATTGTCGAACATATGTTGAACGACAATACCCCTCTTTCACTTATTATATTTTATTTATCATACCCATTAGGTTTCTTCTGATGCCAATTCCAAGCATGCTCAATGATTGTCTTCACATTTACATACTGAGGATCCCATCCTAGCTTCTCTTTCGCTTTCTGAGAAGAAGCAACTAAACGTGCTGGATCTCCCGCACGGCGCGGTGCTACCTCAGCAGGAATTTCATGATTTGTAACTTCGCGAACTGCATCAACGATTTCTTTAACGCTGAAACCATTACCATTTCCTAAGTTATAGAAATCACTCTCTCCGCCGTTCTGTAGGTCTTTAAGCCCTAAGAAGTGAGCTGCTACTAAATCTTCAACATGAATATAATCACGGATACAAGTACCATCTGGTGTATTATAGTCATCACCAAACATCATAATCTTCTCACGTTGACCTAAAGCCACTTGCAACACAAGAGGAATTAAATGCGTCTCTGGACGGTGATCTTCTCCAATAATACCATTTGGCGTTGCACCAGCCACGTTAAAGTATCTGAAAATCTTATAACGTAAATTAGAAGCTTGGCTATACCAATGAAGCATCTTCTCGATTGCTAACTTCGTTTCTCCATATGTATTCGTTGGATTTGTCATCGTTTCCTCAGTAATAAGATCTACATCTACCTCACCATACGTTGCCGCAGTAGAAGAGAAAATAAACTTATCTACCTTAAACTCATCCATTACCTCTAATAAACAAAGTGCACCATACACATTGTTATTATAATATTGAAGAGGCTTCTCCATACTAACTCCAACTAAAGAATCAGCTGCAAAATGCATAACAGCCTCAATATTTTCTTGTGTAAAAACATCTCTTAAAAATGCTTTATCACGAAGGTCTCCATTATAAAACTTCGCGCCTTCCGTAATTGCATCCTCATGACCCGTTTGTAAGTTATCTACTACTACAACAGATAAACCTTCGTCTACTAATTTTTTCACAGCGTGAGAACCGATATAACCAGCTCCGCCGCAGATTAGAATTGAATTCATTGTCTTCCTCCTACATATATTAGGATTTTTATTCACTCTCTTATTATAAAAGGTATACGATTGCTCGTATACCTTTTGTGTACCTTTATTACTTAGCAACGAAATAATCCGTTATATATTGTGCCCAAATTTCATGCCCTTTAGCACTTGGGAAACCGAATTCCGTCTAAAGAATTTGAATCATTACTTATTACTTAGTTACTTCAAGATGCGCTCTTAATTTATTTGTTAAATCTTGTTTTGCTGCATCTGGAACATAGTAGTACCAAATGCCATCAGCAGCCTTGTGACCGTCACCTGGGATTTGGATATCCTCACTATTTTTCAAGCAATCTTTATAGTTCTTTTGCATATCAAACATTTGATCTTGCGTTAAGTTTGTCTTCACATTCTTTTGAATTGCTGTTAATACATCCCCATAACCTGTTAAAGAAGAGAAGCTTGCACCTTTTTTGATAACACCTTGCATCACTTGACGTTGGCGCATCTGACGCCCAAAGTCACCACGTGGATCTTGTTTACGCATACGTGTGAATGCTAGAGCCTGATCACCTGTTAAATGAATATTTCCTTTCGCAAAATGATGTCCATCCTGCGTAAATTCTAAATCATTAGTTACATCTACTCCACCAACTGCATCAACGATATCTTTAAAGCCTTCCATGTTCACTTCAATATAATAATTAATAGGAACATTCAAGAAGTTTTCTACGGTCGCTACAGACATATCTACTCCACCGAATGCATAAGCATGATTGATTTTATCGCTTTTACCTTTTCCAACAATTTCTGTATAAGTATCACGAGGAATACTTACTGTTTTCATAGAGTTATTTTTAGGATTTAATGTAATCACCATTAAAGAGTCTGAACGCCCTTTATCCTCACCACGCTCATCTGCTCCTAGTAATAAAATTGACACTGGTTCACTCTTACTAACTTTTTCTCCAACTTTATTGTTGTTTTGATCACGTTTTAAAGGTTGATGAACTTCCTTTAATGTATTAGATACAGAAGAATATACATTATAAGCATAAACTCCCCCGCCTATGATTAGTACCCCAAGAATACCGAGTACCCAAAATAAAATTTTCTTTTTCATACCTTTACCCTCTTTATCAAAATTTTAAAATAATATATCCATTTTTATACTCCCCACTATATTACATTATTCTCGATTAAAAATAAAAGATAAATTAAAAAGAGCAGTTAGTATTTGCCTTCAAAACAAGAAAAACTCCATCAATTAAATGATGAAGTTTTTATTAGCTTCTATATTCATATGAATGTAACTTCTTTATAAAATAATAAGATTCAATCTTCTTACTTCTAATTATTTTGCAGTTCGGCCATACTCTCGCATTAATATAGATTTCTTCTATAATTATAGAAATCCCTTGTTCCATGCATACCAATTAAAAATGATTTAACATTCAGATAATAATCCCTATACATCGTACCTTTTTCACTACTTTTCTCTGATATACCAAATATCTTTTGAAATATCTTTGCAACTAACAGCTACATAGTCATCGCTCCAAACAAAATTACCTGATTTAAAAATTGCAATCATCCTTGGGTTATTTTGATATAAAAACATATCGCCATCTTTAAACTTTCCATTCTCATAATCATGTAAAACCTCGTATAGCTTCACATTCATCATCTCTTTTTCTCTATTGTGATAAAATCATTTTATATTCCTTTTACTAAAAAGTTGTGTTTTTCTTATGAAATCGCTGCGAACTTTTGTAATTTTTTAAAAATCCTACCCTTATACACTTAACAATTTAATTTATAAATTTCTACCTTAGCTTTATTCTTTCATCATGCTATAAATACCTGCAAATTTATATAAATTCCCTTCTTATTATTCCAATTCCCCCCTAACTTCTTTAATAAAAACTCTTACTAATATTCTAAAGTGTTACTACTACTAAATTTCTTTGCTAAACAAATCACATATTACTACACAAATAAAATAGGTGGACACAAGGCTGCAAACTCAGCCCAGTATCCACCTATCTGTATAAAAAAAGATTTTACGTTTACTATTCTTTTTTCTCTCCAAGAGCGAACGTTATTTCTGTCTCACAAGCAATTTCACCATCTACAGTAGCAACGGCTTTTCCTTTTCCAATTGACCCACGTACACGCGTCATTTCAACTTCTAAACGAAGCTGATCACCTGGAATTACTTGTCGTTTAAAGCGGCAATTATCGATGCCTGCGAAGAATGCTAAGCGACCACGATTCTCTTCTTTCTTCAACATAGCAACAGCACCAACTTGTGCTAAAGCCTCTACAATTAAAACACCTGGCATTACAGGATAATCTGGAAAATGTCCATTAAAAAATTCTTCATTAGCTGTAACATTCTTTATTCCAATAGCACGCTTTCCTTCTTCTACTTCTAAAACTTTATCCACTAGTAGAAATGGATAGCGATGAGGAATTATTTCTTTAATTTGTTGAATATCTAGCATACACTTCTCTCCTTAAACAAGATTGGTCATACCACCAGAAGTTATACTATCATTATCCCATTTTAACTCTCATTTGTCATTATAAAAAAGATTTTAGAATTTCACTTCTAAAATAAAAAAATGTATACACTCTTTTCAATATATATTATCTCTGACACGGAGGTTGAAAAGAGTGTATACCCAAGTTAGGGAAAGGCAAATTATATTAAATATATTAAGCCTTAATGTCGTATTCAAGATTCATTATATATGACAAAAATAAGAAATTAAAACCTAATTTTCGACCTTTTTCGTATTAATTTCCTAATATTACTCAGGATTTCTCTATTTTCCTTACATTCTCTTAAATGTGATATTTAGAAATATGAATTTTAATAAAAAATCATTAAAATAATAGAAAAAAACGCTTGTAATAGAATTTACATACTTATATTATAATAAAATGAATATAGAATTTTAACCTGATCGTTCAAATATCTTTATTTTTAGAAGGGAATCCCAAAATGGCAAAAGGTATACATACTATCGAGTTAAATGCTTCACCAAATCAAATTTGGAAATTTATTAGCGACATAAACAATTGGGCTCCACTAGTCGCAGGCTATGTTAAACATAAAATTATTGATGACAAACATTCAACTTGGCGTTTGCACGGTGATTTAGGATTTATTAAACGCGACGTTAGTCTCAATGTTGAAATTATTGAATGGCAAACGCCTGATAAAATTAGCTTTACGATGAATTCTCCAACAAAAAAATTAGTTGGTAGCGGCTTTTTTCTTGCTGAATCAACCTCTCCTTCTACTACAAAAGTAACAAGTCAGTTAGAATTGCGAACAACTGGTAAGGGAGCCTTTGTTTTTAACAGCGCAATAAAACCATTTGTCCCTAAAATGACAAAGCAACTTTCTAAAAAAGTGGCAGATAAATTAATGAAACAGTTATAAAAAACCATCTCAGAAATTTATTTTACAATAAATTTCCGGGATGGTTTTTTTATGAAAGCTAATTATTAACCATTTCTTTTTTTAATAATTTCTCCATATAGCTTAATAATTCATTCTTTAACTCATCATGCTGTAATGCCATTTCAATTGTTGTTTGAATGAATCCAAGCTTCTCTCCAACGTCGTATCGCTTTCCTTCGAAATCATAAGCAAATACTCTTTGTATCTCATTTAAGCGCTGAATAGCATCCGTCAATTGAATCTCGCCACCTGCTCCTGTTTGCTGATTCTCTAAGAACGTAAAAATCTCAGGTGTTAATACATAGCGCCCCATAATTGCTAAGTTAGATGGTGCTGTTCCTCGATCTGGTTTCTCTACAAACTTACTAACTTGATAACTACGACCATTTTGTACCAGTGGATCAATAATACCATAGCGATGCGTTTCCGTCTCTGGAACAGTTTGAACACCAATTACCGATGATTGTGTTGCCTCATATTGATCCATTAATTGACGTAAGCATGGTGTTTCAGATTGTACAATATCATCACCAAGTAAAACAGCAAGTGGCTCATTACCAATAAACTTACGAGCACACCATACAGCGTGCCCTAAGCCTTTCGGTTCTTTTTGACGAATATAGTGGATATTAATTTTAGAAGACTCTTGCACCTTCTTAAGGATTTCATGCTTATCCTTTTCTAGTAAGTTCTGTTCCAGCTCAAAAGAATGATCAAAGTGATCTTCGATAGCACGCTTTCCTTTTCCAGTTACAATAATAATATCCTCAATTCCAGATTGAATCGCTTCTTCTAAAATGTATTGCTTTAGTTGCTGGTAAAATTACTTTTTACTGTTTTCATTCCTACTCCATTCGTAGTTAATAACACGTATTTTTAATCATATTACTGCAAGTTATAATCTATATTTCAACTATTCTATGTTAAAAATTAAATATTCAAACAAAAAATCTCAATATGCATTCAACATTTTAGGTTTCTTAGTTTTTATCAGCTACTTAACCATTCAAAATAAGAGTTATCTTTATAAAAAGATAACTCTCCAACAAAGCCTGTTACTATTGCTTTTTTACTATTGATATTGACTGAACCTCTTTATGTGTTTCATCGGAACGTGCGGAAATATAATAACTTTTAGTTTCATAAAAATAATTTTTTTCATTCTCATTGTTCATCATTTCGGTACCTAATACTTCATGTAATTTTGCAAATGACATTGAAATATCTTGAAACACAACTTCAACAACTTTATCTTGTGAAATAACAAATTGAATATTTCCATCTTTAATAATTTTTTTCCCAACTTGATTCGGCAATGTAATTAAAGGGCTAGGGTATTCTAATTTTAGTTCATCAATTGCTTTCCCTAAATACCCTGAAGCAATTGCAACATTGGCACCGTATACACGCTTCAATAAATCGGTTAAATTTGTTAATTTTATATCTTCAGCCATTTCAGTTCCTAATTTAAATGGTTTCATATACTTTGCATTGATCCATCCACTTTCACCATTTAATAGCTTAACTTCTAGCCATTCTTCATTTTTTTCTACGCTCTTATCCTTATCATCTACACTAAAAATCTCACCAAAATTCGCTATACCTATTTTATCACTATTTATCTTCGCTTCTTTACGGATACTAATCCCATTACTCATTACAATGTACTTCTGTACCTTTTCTTTTTCGCTTATCTTATTTTCAGATACAGTCTTACTTGAAACAATTTTTTCTGCAGTTGTTTCTGCCTTATTAGAAACTAACAACATATCCTTATAATAAATGCCTGCAGTAATTCCTGCTACTATCATTGTTAAAACAATAGCAGGTATAACAAATTTTTTTCTCTTTGCTTTGACTTTACGGTAAGGCTTTCTTTTAATACTTGTAGAATTTGCTTGTAATAATCCGTGTTGACAATTCGATAACTCTTCTTCTTTTTGTTTTTCTCGTTCTTCTGCTGTCATTTGATTATATCTTTTTAGAAATCCTTCGTAATGCCCAACTACTTCATGTACATCCCCATACTCTTTAAATTGACCATAATGTAGCCAAAGAGCTTTTGTACAGAAGTTGTTCACTTGAGAAAGTGAATGACTAATAAAAAATATAGTCTTCCCTTGTTCCTTAAATTCATTCATTTTATCTAAACATTTTTTAGTAAACGTTTGATCTCCAACAGATAAAGCCTCATCAATTACCAAAATATCGGGATTAATATGAACTGAAATCGCAAATCCAATTCTAGACTTCATCCCACTTGAATAAGTCTTGACTGGTTGATGCATAAATTTTCCTATATCAGCAAACTCAATAACTTTTGGTGTAATCTCTTTAATTTGTTCTTTTGTAAGCCCCATCATTAAGCCTTTTAGCTCAATATTCTCAAGCCCCGTTAACTGTCCATTTAATCCTGAAGATATTGCAATTAATGTTGCTGATCCTTTAATAGTGACTTTTCCTTTATTAGGGATTGTCACCCCAGCAATTAAATTAGATAGGGTACTTTTCCCCGAACCGTTTAGCCCAACAATACCAACTATCTCCCCTTCTGGTACTTCAAAGGATACATTATTTAAAGCGTAATGGTATTCACCATCTTCACTTTTAAAAAATAAATCTTTTAGCTTATCAGAGGGTTTTTTATACATTTTATACCTTTTTGTTACATGTTCGAATTTCACTTTATAATTCATTGAATCATTCACCTTTTATAAGTAGTCAACAAACTGCTTGCGGAACCTTATATGAAACATTGATCCAATCACAAACAAAATAATTGCGATTCCCCAGAAATATAATGTATATAATGACCATATAAAACTAATATCACCATGTAATAATGAAAGTCTATAACCTTCTATCACATAATAAAATGGGTTTGCTTTCATTAAAAACGCGAAAGCACCACTCATATGTTCACTTGGTTTCCACAATACTGGTGTTAAATAAAATAACATTCTTGTAATTGATTGAATAAACAAATGTATATCTCTTGATATGGTAGAGATTGTAGAAGTAATAAAAGCTAACGCAATTAAGAAACAAAAAGTAGAAAATATGCAATATATCAAACCAATTATACTAAGAATACTTAATCCTTTAATACATACAATAATGATTAATAGCACACCTAGCAAAATCATGTGTGTATATAATTGCGATAATATAACATAGGTTGGAATAACACTCAGCGGAAAATTCATTTTAGACACTGCATTAAGCTTAGCGTAAATAGAATTAGAGCCCTGAATGATTGAACTATTAATAAAAAACCATGGAATAATACCACATATCATCCAAACAAAGAAAGGAACCCCTTCTACAGGTGCCCCACCTCTTATGCCTAGACCAAATACTAACCAATAAACTAAAATTTGTGTTAATGGATTTAAAAATACCCATATAACCCCTAACGTACTCGCCGCATATTGTTGCTTGAGTTCATACAAAGAAAGCCTTCCCATCAAATAGATGCTATCTAATTGTTCACGAATAACACTTTTTATTGCTTTCATACAACAACCTCATTTTCCTGTAACACCTTATATATATTACCAAAGTTAATAAATTCCATATTGCTATCAGGATTTTCTACTATAAAGTTACGGGTATCAAAAAGAAGTGGCTGTCTCATTTTAGCAGCTAATTTATTATAGTCCATACTACTAAATTCACTATGATCAGCTAATACAAGAAGTAAGTCCGCCGCCTCCAAGGCCTCTTCTGCTGATAGTGTTTTAAAGAAATTTGTTTGAATGTATGGGTCATGAATTGTAACTTCGTATCCTTGTTCATGAAGCAAATCTATAACTTCTAGCGCCGGGCTTTCCCTCGTATCATCTGTATTTCCCTTATAAGTTACGCCAAATACGGCAACTTTTGGTTTTTCAATCCCTTTAAGTAATTTCCCCACATTTTCCACAACATATGAAGGCATAGAAATATTTGTATCCCGGGACATTTGAATAATATTTGTCAGTTCTGGTGCCTTTGCTACAATAAAATATGGATCAATAGCTAAACAATGTCCTCCTACTCCAGGACCTGGTCGATGTAAATTTACACGTGGATGCTTATTCGCCATTTCAATAACATCTAATACATTTATCTCTAAATTATTACATACTTTGGCCAACTCATTTGACAATGCAATATTAACATCACGGAATGTATTTTCCATTAACTTAGACATCTCTGCTGTTTTTGCATCTGTCTCTACTATTTCCCCTTTTACAAATATACCGTATACTTGAGCTGCTCTCTTAGCACAAACTGGGGTTACTCCGCCTACAATTCTATTATTATAAACAATTTCATGCATAATTTTCCCTGGTAACACACGCTCTGGACAATGTACTAAAAAGATATCTTTACCTACTTCAAATCCAGCTTCTTCAACCAAAGGTTTTACATAATCATCCATACTACGCGGGGCAATTGTTGACTCCACAATTAATATATTCCCTTTTTTAATATAAGGAATAATTTTTTTTACTGCCGTTAAAACTCCCGTCAAATCACATGATTTATGTTCATCTTTTTGATTAGGCGTTGGGACAGCAACAATAAAAACATCTGCTACTTCCGGTGTAGGGGAGGCACGTAGCATCTCTGTATTTACCGCCTCTTTTACAACCTTCTCGAGTTCTGGCTCTTCAATATGGATTTCTCCTCGATTTAATTTATCTACAACTTCTGAATTAATATCAACCCCCACTACTTCAACGCCATGTTTCGCAAACATGGCGGAAGTAGGGAGACCGATATACCCTAATCCTATTACACAAATCTTCACAAATTATCGACTCCCACTAACAAAATTCACAAGTCTATCACAGTTACGTCCATCATCATATTTAATATATTTCTTCTTATTGATTCTCTTGAGTTTTCTCTGTTTAACCAGATATGATTCCACGGCATAAATTACATCGTCTTCTAAATAAGATACATATCCTGGTAATAATTTCTCAATATTTTCTTGAGAGATTGGTGTGTTATTTTGAAACAAATAATTAATGATTGGTTTCTCTAAATATACAAAGTCAAAGGAAATACTTGAATAGTCTGTAAGCATCATAGAACTTCTCTCAATTAATTGTCTTACATTCACCTTATTGAAGTCATGGATTTCAACATTTGGTGAGGATTTTAACTTCTCTACTATACCTGAGGTGTCTTTTTCTAAAAGTTGGCATGTTCTTGGATGTAAACATACATCTAGTATGATATTGTTTCTTTCCAGGACCTCTATAAATTTATTATTATTCAATAAAGATTGGATGGTCTTGAAATATTTACTTTCCATTAATTGATCTAAGTTTTGTATGTTTTTACGCCAAGTAAATGTCATCATAATACGTTTTTCTTTTTCTTTATTTTTTAACGTATCAAATCTAGGAAGCCCATAATTCAAAATTTCCTCATTATTGTAACCAAAATGATTCTTAATAATTTGTTCCTCTAAATTACTACTTGTCAAGATATAGTCCGCTAAGTCTTTATTAGAATGATATACATTCTCCACTCGTCCAGGGAGAATAATACCATGTTGAATAAATACACGTTTGGCTTTCCTTAAATGCTTAATATTTGATGGTAACAATATATTTACATTATCACTACTAAATATATACTTAGCATTCATTGAATAGATAATATGCTTTAGACTATAGAATGGGATAACATGCCCAAGTCTTTTAACTTTATCATAGTCAGGAGATTTTTTATCAATTAAATAATATACATCCTTATTAGGGTATTTTTCTCTACAATGTTTAAAGAACCAATATCCAGTGTCATTTGCAGAATTACCCAGTTTTTCGCCAACTAACCAAATCTCTTTTTTATGAAGCAATAAATTTGAAAGATCCTCCGTTATTACTCCTAATAGCAATTTTAATTTCTTAGACTTACTAATATAATTATTATTTTTAATTTGCTTTATTGAATATTGTTTTTTCCTTATATTAGACGCCAATTTCCTTTTTAAATACTCCCACTTACTATTAAACTTCTTGTAATTTAAAGCCAGCTTACTCCTAGTTTTCACAATAGGAATAATTTCAAATCTATTCTTTTCATTTTCTACAAAATGATTATTTGCCTTATAAATAAAATTATTATTCATTCCTCCAAGTGCGGAGCTTTTTAACTCCCCCAGAAATTCAGTCTCAATAAAGAAATCATATCCACCTGGTTCGATACTTTCATCAAATTTAATTATAACTTCATAACCACTATGACCGTATTTAAAACGTGCTGAAGAAAATTTATTATTATATGAATAAGTTGGTGTAAAGCGATATTCCCTCTTACTCTCTCTATGCTTCATCAGAATAGTGTGCTTAATATCTTTTTTATTTGTGATTGAAATATTTTTAAGATATGCTAATCCTTTTAAAACCAATTCATTATCGACAAATTTAATATCAATTAATCGATTCACTAACTTAGTAGACTCAAAGAGATGTGTAATATCAATTAAAATTTCTTTCTTTTTATACATAAAGGAAAAATATACATTATTGTTACGTTTTAAGGTCTTAAAAGGAAATTGATCTATATAGTCATACATCATAACCTTATTAAGTAATTGTGATAAAGTTATTAACTCCCCATACTTTTCATTTATCAGAAGCGATAATTTAACATAATTTATAATAGAAAAGATTTTTATTCTTTCTTGATCAAAGTCCTTGCTAAATAAAGTATTCTTTATTATCTTTAGTGCTTGAATTTGTTCATTTTCAGGATAATCTAGAATATTAGCAATATGTTGATTCGCTTCCAACATTCTATAGTATTGAATATCATCATGAAATCTCCCTAACCTAGCAATAGAAAAACGATTCTTATCGATAATCGAATCGACAGTTGTTAAAGCTATTTGTAGATCTAGTAGGTTTTTTATTGTCTTCTGTTGTGTAGTAGATTCATTATCAGTTTCACGCCTACCACGATAATAATATACAAAATCCTCAATTAAAATAGTTTTTCTAGAATCAAAAAAGCTTTCAATAGAAAATAGGAAATCTTCTCCATATCTAATGTGTTTATTAAATTTAGTTCTTTGGATTAATTCTGCTCTATACAATTTAGCACATGAACTTGGGAATAAATATAGAATTGGATTATGCTTAATATGTGTTTCTTTATATCCTTCAATACTATTTTCATATTTATATCTCTCGGCAAATCTTGGATTCACTTTGGAAGATTCAAAGAATGACTCACCTACAAAGGACATCATTTTACCCACCACTAAATCTGCTTTTTGTTCTTCAGCATATGAGTACATTTTCTCACAAGCATCCTTTGCTAAATAATCATCCCCATCTAAAAATGTAATATATTTTGCCTCAGCTAAACTAATACCTATATTTCTTGGTTCTGATGGACTCCCTGTATTATTCAAAAAATAACACTTGATATTTTTATGTTTATTTGCCAAATCTCTAATGATATCTTGTGTGTTATCTGTTGATCCATCATCAACTACCACAACCTGTACATTTTCAAGTGTCTGTTTTAGTACGGATTGAATAGCTTGTCCAATATAATTTTCAACATTATAACTAGCGATAACAACCGCAGCATTATATTTATACTCTCTTTCTTGGTATAAACATTGAATTTCTTTTACAAGCCTTTGAATATAATTCTCATTTTTTTTCGCAGGATTTAAAACCTTGATTAAAGACATGTCAGAATAATTTTCTTCTTTAATACTAATTACTTTAGCATTATGGATATTTTCTTTTAAATATTTATAATACCCCTTTAGTTTCTCATTCCACGCTCTAATGTCATTGATATTTTTAAATTCCTTAAATTCTCCATCCTTTAAATACCGTTCTGATAGATACATTTCATGAATAATTACCTTATTAGTAAAATGACTATTTAAAAGCTTTACAAATTTATCACAATATTTTTTCCAAATACTAAACTCAACATTTGAAACCACACTAGAAGCTGGTTGTATTTTCGAATATAAATTGCTGTCTCTTAATAACCAACTATCTACAATCATAGTATCTTTATATTTCAGTAAATTATATCGCTCATCTAATAAGTCAATAACAATATAATCGTTTTTTCTGCCTAACTGTTCTATATCCTCTACAATCTTCTTATTAAGTTCATTAGCTAGAATAACTTGTTTGTTATACACTGCTGGTTGTATTTTTTTAGAATCAATGTTTAACGATGAAGACATTATATCTATAATAGAACCTAGTGTATAATCAATATCAACATATAACTTTTCATTTGATACCATACTTAATATTGTTCCTGTTTCATAACCAAGAGAAATAATATTCATTCTGCTCACCTTCCAACCGTTTCTAATCTGTAATTTTCCCTATTTGTCTTTCTAACTCTAAGTAATATTTATCATTAAAGTGATATGGGAAACATCCCCATAAATGTTTTGAGTCGCAGTAGAAATAGTTCTCTTCCCTCGGCTTAATTACATTTATCCCCTCAAAATTTTCTTTGAAATATTGATAATAGTGGGCTAATAGCTTATTGAATTTACAAATATAATCCTGGTTTTCAAATAAATACATCTGATTATCTTTTAAATAGGAATTCACCATTTGTACTTCATTTAAAATAATTTGCTCTGGACGGAAGTATTTTTTCAATTCCTCAATAAAATTGAAACAGTTTTCTTCCCAAATCTTTGTTACCTCCGCTTCAAATCTATCTAATATAGTCACATTAAATTCCTTTTGTAAATTTGATTCTCTATATTCCCAACTTCTTGTAAAATATGTATTTTGATACCTTAAAATATCAAAACGTTCTTCCATAAAGTCTATTACCAAATAATCTGTCTTCTTAGCAATATCTTTTAAATTTTTTATAAAAGTTTTGTCTATGTCCCTATGTAATGCTTTTCTTCTAAAAGCACTAACCAAAGATATTTGGTCCTCATTATATGATATTGGTTTTGCTGTTACACTAGCCAAACTACTCCGAGCATAGTAATCCATTATTTCATATTTCAGATGACCATTATGCTCTTCATATACTCTAAAAATATCCCTGGAATCACAGCTACCAAATATCAATATTTTATTTTTTAAACTTTCATTTCTATATTCCGGTTGTTTTATAGCAAATTCATTCCATAAAGCCCCATACAGACACTCATAATAACTGGCACTTAATAAATGTGGTCTTAATAAATACTTATGATTAGCATCCGCATAGTTCTGATCTATTTTTATAATATTAATCCCTTCAAAATTCCTTTTAAAAAATTCATACTTCCCCTTTAAAACCTCATTAATTTTTTTAATCTCGTCCGAATTAGAAAACTCTAATAATTCCCCATCCTTTATATATTTTTCTGCCAAATACAGTTCATGAAGAATAACCTTTTCATTAGGAATTAACTTTTTTAATCTATCTATCAGTAATAAGCATGCGCTATACCATGCTTCATTAAGTTCGTTTTGATAAACTTCATTATTCTTTAAAAGATTCATTAATGAACTACCTTGAACATCATAATTTAGAGTAATAAAACTACTATCTTTTTTTACTGAACTATACGTTTCATCCAAAAAGTCTATAATAATATATTCACTCTCTTTCGCCTTCTCAGATAAGCGTTTTAAATAACCTTTTTTTAATTGTTCTAAGGTATAATGATTTAAATTTATTTTATCTTGTTGCTCTAATCCTTTAATGGGTTTAGACATTAAACTCATTATATTTGTTTTACATATGCTATCAATTAAAGATATACCTGGTTTTTTATATAGATCGAACAACAACCTGCTTCCTGTTCCAATAGTGATGACTTTCATATCTTTTTTTCCTCTAATCTAGATATTTTTTTAAATATTGCCTCGCAATGTAAGGTTTTATCCCTTACTAAAAATTTTTTCTCTTTACCTTGAAAATTGTAAAACAATCTGCTTCCTTTAAAGCAATACAATATACTTTGAAGAATTGCATCTAAATCCGTTACCACAGGACCAAATAAATCTTCCTTATGGTTAATTGGCCCCTCGTTATAATGTCTAGAATAAAATTCATCATAATCAAACTGAAAAAAAATAACAGGCTTATTCATATAAGCAAAATCAAATGAAACTGTAGAATAATCTGTAATTAGTAAACGATGTCGTTTTAGTAGACTTTGCACTGTTTCTTCACCCTGTTTTAGGACCTTGATTCGTTCATGAAATACAGGCGTTTCAGCACCTAATTTTTGAGTCTGATAATGAGGAAAGAAAGTCAATGTCATGTCTTTCTCTTCTAACATCTTATGGAGCTCTTTACTTTTTAAAAATGACATATATGTCTGCCAGTACTTAGATTTCATTAATTGGTCTTTCGTTTTAATCCAACTTCTCCAAGTTGGCATGAGTAAAATCTCATTTCCTTTACTTTCATCCTTTAGGGCATCCCAACGTGCAAGCCCTGTTACGATTACTTCATCTTCCTCATATCCAAATTCTTTGACGATATGCTCCTTCTCAAACTGTGAGGACACAACAAATAGAGAATAGCCCATTCGATTTTTATTTAACACATGATTTACACGACTTACACCTATAACCCCATGTTGAATAAAAACCTTCTTATTTTGCTGCCATTCGGGATAGTACTTTAAAATGTGCTTATAATCGTCCGTATACATATTGGCTGTTTCTGAATAACTATTAATTGTTTTATTACAAATTAATAAATAGAATGTATGTTTAAAACTTCCGTATTGAATTATATTCCCTAATCCCTCGATATTTTTATAATCATTACTTTCCTTATTAATAATATAAAAAGCTGGAATATCAGGGTGTTTCTTTCGAATATACGTAAATAAGTGATAGGAATTATCTTGTGCTGTATCTTCTCTTTCACCAATTAACCATATATTCTTTCTACGAAAATATGATCCAAATAATTTATAGAATATAATTGCAAGTAATGCTTTATAATTTTTTCTTTTAAATAATCCTAAATCATAGCGAATCGATCGCTTAACTTCACTATATGTATTCATTATTCTCTTCATATAGTTAGACTTGTGGATTTGAATTGTAGCTTCACTATTTTTATATAGTATCTTAATATCCAATGAATTTTCATTTTGATACTTTGTATTATTGCGTAACTGCGCTAACAGAACCCTTAGCGGTTCTTCAATAACAGTTTTCCCTATGCTGAGGCGTATTGATATTTTCCATTCTCCCTCTTCTAACAAATCTCTTACATTGACTTCTATTGTTTTAAATCCCGCATCATTATAGTCAATGGTATTATTAGAAAATAAATATGATATATCAGTACGTAAGGAGTTTTTTAGTTGAATTGTTTTAGTGGTTCCATCTTTATAAAATACTAATTCTTTTTTTATTTTTTTAGTTGATACATTTTCAACAAATGCATATCCACTAATTGTAAGAATCTCTTTACGAAGTTTTATTCCTTCAATTTTATGAACTACAGTTAAATTATTAACTTGTAATAATTCTTTATATCGAGGGAAAAATCGATAATAAAAATAATAATATTTTCCATTATCATATACATGTTCTTTTGTAATTAATTCATTCTGAAAGATATTTAATAATTTCTCTAAACCTTTATAATCATTTTCTTTTATCATTTCAGTTATTAATTGGTCCCGCACATTAAAACCTTCTACATGCTTAAAGCTAATTAAGCTTGATAGAAACTCATTTCCTAGTTGAATGACTTCTAAAAGCTTTTCATTTGAAAAATCTTTTCCCTTTAAAACAATGGAATCCACAAAGAATTTCCACTGTCTTGCCTCTATAGTATGGATTAATGCAAGCCTTTTTCTCTCTCTATACATGGCCGTTAATTTCATTTGTAATATAACTAACTGATTAAAAAATGTAATCGTTGTATTTTTAGATAGGTTATTATTACCGTTATCTACTATTCTATAATAGAGCAAGGGTATCTCGCGTACGATTACACTTTCTGAAACCAACAAACATTGTTGGGTAAATAGCAAGTCTTCTCCTACCCAAAGATCTTCATCAAAATGAATCCCATTAAGGACGCACATTTCTCTTTTAAATATCTTATTGCTCGTGGATGGAGTGAAATGTAATTCTAAGTTTTCCGCAACGTTTCTAATTAGTGGGAATTTCTTATTAAATAATTTTTTCATATATGAAAGTGGCCAATTTTTATATTCATTAAAACAAATAATATTGGCAATAACCATATCTGCATTATTTCCGCTCGCAACCTCATACATTTTCTCGTATCCAGCTAAATGTACATAATCATCCGCATCTAAAAATGTAACATATTCCCCGTTTGCTTTTTGTAATCCGGCATTACGAGCGGCACTCACACCAGCATTCTGTTGTCTATAAACTTTCAAATTATTATGTTGCTTTTCATACTGCCCCAATACTTTCATACTATTATCGGTTGAGCCATCATCAACAACAATAATTTCAATCCCCTTTAATGTCTGCTCAACAACAGATTGTAAACACTGAGCTAAATATTGTTCTTTATTATAATTTGTAATTACTACACTTAGCTTTACTTTCTTCAAGAAACCCTCATTCCCATCTTTTAGTTCCTATGGTAACGTAGAAATCAAAAATCTTTTCTCCTATATCATTCCAAATCCTTATATATATTTATAAAGAGTTCTTTTTCATTTTCCCAATTATAATTATTGCGGGCAATGAAGCTATTTTCTCTCATTTTTTCTCTTTCTTCTGGATGTTCTAGTATGTAGTTTACTCCTTCAGCAATGGAAGCAGGATTGTGAGAATCTATACAAACCCCAACATATTCATTTTCCACCACACGTTGTATCTCTGGAAAACTACAAGCAACAACTGGAACCCCGCTCATCATATACTCAAATAGTTTATTAGATGAAGCTGAATAATGATTAAAACAAACGTTATTTAAAACTTGAAAACCTAAATAAGCGTTCTTCGTATAGTGTAATAATTCATTCACAGGTACTTTCGGAATGAATTTCACTTTATTTTCCAACCCTAAATCCAATACCATCTTCTGTAACTCAGGTTTAATACGTCCATCGCCAATAAATACAAGTATGCCCTTTTTAAACATTGGAACTGCTTGTACTAGCTTTTCTAGACCTCTACCCACTTGAATTCCGCCTTGATACAATAAGATAGGCTCTTCCTGCGGAATCTCTAACACTTCATGCAAATTAATTGAATTACTTTCTTCTGGTTGTGTTACAAAGGGATAGTTATGAATGACCTTAGGGTAGAAGCCATATAAATCTTCCGCATATTTTGCACGAGTATGATTTTCCATAATCATGACATCTGTATATTTCAGAAAGAATTTCTCCATAATTCCATAAATTTTACTATTGTATCCGGTACGGCTGGTCTGTACCTCATGTGAATCATAGATTAATTTCTTTTTTCTAAATACTTTCGCACAAAGCCATCCTTGTGGTAGTGTATTTAAATCATTAGAATGATAGAAATCATATTCCTTCTTCAAACCAACCTTAACCATTTGAATCAGTATATAAGAGCGTACAATTAATGTCCGTAGCTTTCCCATGGAAAATAATGAACCAAATAACAATATCAAACATGTTATCATTGGGAATTTCCACAAACAAAGTGCTGCAATTACTCCAAATAAAAACATTGTAACTATATTTTTCGTTATCAACTGCTTTACTCTTTTTGCTACGCCCAATCCTTTTTGTAAAAGAGATAGTCGATTATTTACACGTGTTACTGTAAATCCTTCTTTTCGCATCTCCCACTTAGGTAAATCATTTTGTTTCCAATCATGAATACATATCAGGTCTACTTCATAATCCTCTTCAGCTAAAGCCGTGCATTCCCTTAATACACGAGCATCATTTGTGAAGTGGTTCCATACGAACATACATACTTTCTTCTGTGGCATCATTTTCCTCCATTAAACTTGTTAATACTTTAATATTATTTTTCCACCTCAAATATTGGAAAGCAAATTCATGCCCATTGTTTCCCATTTTTCTACGTAATATCTCATTTTCAGCTAGTTTGATAATGTGTTCTCCTAATTCTTTAGCTGTTCGATCATTTGAAATCAAACCACATTGAGCTTCATTAATAACTTTTTCGGCATATCCAGACACATCTCCAATAATAGGCTTTTTCATACACATATAATCAATAATTTTTCCTGGCAAAACAGTTTGAAATACTTTTTCATCTACTAAACTAACATATGCAATATGTGCCTTTGCAACTTCTTTTAGGGTTTTATTACGACTTTTCGCTTTAATAATTTCTATATTAGAAAGTTTTTTTTCTTTAATAACTTCAGCCACTTGATAACTTTTAAACCCATAGCCAATTATTTTAAATTTAATATTTTCCTTTTCTCGTAGATATTCAGCCACCTCAATCAACTTTAGTACATCTTGGGCCAACCCGATATTTCCTGTATAAATTACTTCAACTATTTTAGCACTCGAATCAGTTATAGCTTTTTTAGTTTCTATCATATGTAATTCTTCTTCTGTTAAAGAGTTGGGCATAAATGATACTTTTTCACGTCTAACCCCTTTTAACTCCAGGTATGGAATAAATCCTGCGCTATTTACAATAATTTGATCAGCTACACGATATAACATCTTTTCTAAGGCATATGCTATCGATAATACAAACCGATTTGCAAAAACTCCAACTCCTAACAATGATTCCGGCCATAAATCTCGTACATCTAATAATAATTCAGCTTTCAACTTTTTTTTAGCAAAAAGGCCAGCTATACCAATAAAAATAGGCGGAGTTGAAACGAATACATAATCATATTTTTTATCCATACGGAATATAGCCATAATAAAAAGCATTGTGATTTCTAAATACAAAAATAATCTCCTTAGCATATTATTTGTGTATTTTTTCACTCTTGGTTTTACTCTTATAACATCTTCACTATTTATCGATTCTTCATCCCAAAATTCCTTCTTCTTATATAAATTCTCATTTGGATACCTTGGATCAGTAGTCAAGATTGTAACATCGTATCCTCTTTCACTTAATTCCAAATAAATATTCTTTATTCTATTTGCCGCACTTCCAATTTCCGGATAAAAATTTTGTGCTATTACTAACACCTTTTTCATTTATCTATGTCCCTTCTTCCTCCCATATCAAATAATACCCCATTCTATTTCACCTAATCACTTACTATATTTACTATTTTTTAACAAAGTTCGCTTTAAATTTACAAAGTTCGCTTTAAATTTACAAATACAAGGATATCACTAAATCTGACAAAATTGAACCTTTCTAACTAATAATTTAGCTTTTTATACCTAACATAAATAAAGATATATATACAAATAAATAGTATTTAAATCTCAACATTTACTATAAAGTGATCCAATACAAATAAACCTTAAACAGTAGATAATAAAGTCAACTGTTCAAGGTTTACAGTATTTCAAATAATATTAATTCAATATTTATCGTAAAGCACGACGTGGTAATTTATCGATATTCTCTAACATAATACCTGTACCAACCGCAACACAGTGCATTGGGTTTTCAGCAATTAATACTGGTACTTTTAGTTCTTCTGCTAGAAGCATGTCGATACCGTGTAGTAAAGCTCCACCGCCTGTTAGAATAACACCGCGGTCGATAATGTCCGCCGATAATTCTGGTGGTGTGCGCTCTAGTACGCCTTTTGCAGCTTGTACAATAACAGCGGCATTTTCTTTTAATGCTTCTGTTATTTCTTCAGAGCATACTGTAATTGTGCGTGGTAAACCTGTTACCATGTCACGTCCGCGAATTTCAAGTTCTTCACTACGTGCACCTGGGAATACTGTACCAACTTTAATTTTAATATCTTCTGAAGTACGTTCTCCGATTAATAGCTTATACTTACGTTTAATGTAGTTTAAGATCTCCATATCAAACTTATCGCCAGCCATTTTGATAGAGGAAGAGGTAACAATATCACCCATAGATAGTACAGCGATATCTGTTGTACCTCCACCAATATCAACAACCATGTTACCGCTTGGTTGGAAGATTTCCATACCAGCACCAACTGCGGCTACTTTTGGTTCTTCTTCTAAAAATACTGTTTTACCACCTGAACGTTCAGCAGCCTCACGAATTGCTTTTTGTTCTACTGATGTGATATTTGTTGGACAACAAATTAAAATGCGAGGTTTTGAAAAGAAGCTCTTTACGTCCAATTTGTTAATGAAATACTTTAACATTGCTTCTGTAATTTCGAAATCTGCGATTACACCATCTTTAAGTGGACGAATTGCTACAATATTACCAGGCGTACGTCCCACCATACTTCTTGCTTCTTCACCTACTGCTAATACTTTACCTGTGTTACGATCAATAGCAACAACAGATGGCTCATTTAATACAATACCCTTACCTTTAACATGGATCAATACGTTAGCCGTACCTAGGTCAATTCCGATATCTCGCGCAAACATTCCCGTTTTTTCCTCCTCGATATTCAAAATCAGGTTACACCCGAATTCTTTTACACCTAATTTCTGATTTTATCATAAATTTAACAGAAACGTAATATTCGCAAAAAGAATTCTTCTGAAAAATATTACCGAAT
>Ga0209025_1001705_pt1 | contig 26786 bp, 26 predicted proteins | sample AraplaMF_Col_mLB_FD_184256 | JGI IMG/M metagenome (GOLD analysis project Ga0209025, IMG submission 184256) | Arabidopsis root microbial communities from the University of North Carolina, USA - plate scrape MF_Col_mLB (SPAdes) (version 2) | ecosystem: Host-associated > Plants > Roots > Endosphere... | reverse complement strand
TGAAAATGCAAAAAGACTATAAAGATTTGCCGTTCTCATCGATTAAAATATCTATCGGATATGAATATAGCAACTCCTCTTACGGCGTTATGGAGCAGTTGTTTAGCCAAGCAGATGCTAAGATGTATATAAATAAGAAGAAAAGAAAATTATTAAAGGAAAAGGTTTAGTCTTTTATTTTACGCAGTTAACCGCACCTTAAGTAAGTGCGCTTATGAAAAGAGAGCTTGGGACATAATAAAAGTCATCATTTTTCGAAAGAGAAAAATGATGACTTTTTGTCATTGAAGGAATTGATTTGCTTTCCGGGTACGCTTTAAGCGACTTGTTTACTAGAGATTACTGTAATTATTTAATTAAAATGCTCTTGTTTTTAGCGTTCCATAGTACAGATTTACCAAGTGCTTCACTTACAAAGCGAAGTGGAACAAATGTCGTACCATTAATGACTTCAGGTTTTACTTGAAGTATCTTACTATTGCCGTTCACAGTTACATAATAGCTTTCGGTATTTAATATGATTTTTGAACCGTTTAACTGTACTGTAATATCATTATTTTTAGAATTCCAGTTAACTTTTGCACCAAGCTCTTCACTTACAAAGCGTAAAGGTACAAAGGTTGTTTCTTGTTTAGTGAAAGGTGCAGTAGCAAGTGTTTTATTTTTACCATTAATATAGGCTGTTTTGTTATTTAAATATAATAAAATCTCGTTGCTTTTTGCTATTGCATTTGGATAACCAGCAGTTAAAGTATACGTACCAGAAGAGTATTGATCACCCCAATAGTCAGCGTAAACTTCGATATAGTATGTGCCGGCTGCTAAATGTTTTGAAGAAGATTCTGAGCTACCATCCAACCATTTTTTATTGGCATCATATATTTTAAAACGTATTGGAGCTGAAGTATTGGATAACGAGATGTTTACATTTCCTTCTTTATTTAACGTAATTGAATAAAAATCAATATCAGAGCTATTTGAAATTTGAGAGTTGATTGAAACATTTGATTTGATAGGGAAAGCATTCTCAAGCGTATCATTAGGTTCAAATGTTGTTGGATTGTGCTCTTTAGAATTTGTAGAATAGGTCGCAATTAAATCATACGTCCCAGAAGAGTATTGTCTATCCCAATAGAAATCATAAACTTCAATAAAATATGTACCAGCTTTTAAAGATTTGAAAAGAGATGAGTTATTGCTAGCAATTAAATTTTTATTACTATCATATAGGTTAAATTTGATTGGTGCGGATGTATTTGCTAAATAAATATTAACATCACCATTGTCTACAGTCGTACTAAATTTATAAAAATCAACATCATTTTCATTTGAAATTAAAGAGGAAATCTTTTTTCCTGACTGAATAGGGAAAGCATTTTCACGCGTATTATTAGGTTCAAATGTAGTCGGATCATGAGTAACATTTTTTCCACTACTATACGTCGCTTTAATTTCATAAGATCCGCTAGAATAGCTATTACCCCAATCGTAATCATAAACTTCAATATAGTATGTACCAGCTTTTAAAGTTTTGAAAACAGATGTAGAGTTCCATTCAATTAAATTTTTATTACTATCATATAGAGAAAATCTGATTGGTGCAGTTGTATTTGCTAAATAAATATTAATATCGCTGTTATCTTGCGTAGTATTAATTTGATACCACTGTGATTCTTTTGGAGATGTTAGTGTGTTTGAATGTGTGTTGCCAGATTCTAAATAAATCGTATTTGATGCATTACTTGTTGAAGTGAATCCAAACATAGCAAACATCACAAGAAATAAACTTAAAATATGTTTTTTCATTAATGACACTCCTTTAAAACTAGATTGCATTATTATACAAAAAACATAAGAAAAAATTAACTATAAAATCAATAAAAGGATATATTCTCCTAGTTACGAAAGGTTATGTATTAAAGTAAAAAATACCGAAAAGCTGATGAAAATTAAATATTAACTATATAAAAATTTAGTATAAATTTTAATTTTAAGTAAATTATTGATGGATAATGATGAACAAAGTAGTAGAATAGTACATTTTTATGCGGCAGTTTATTATAGATGGACCACCAGCGACTTTTTCCCTAAATATATGGTGGATCAAGATGCAAATAATATTAGTTATATTGTTAGTGACCATAACTTAATTTAATGTTCGCTTGTCAATAGATTCCCTATTGGAGGTAGCATTAAACTTATTGGATATAAATTGAAAATGGTTGCCGTCATTGGGAGTATGAATAAGGTTTTGAAAGTTGTAAGCATCTACTTTAACTTTACCGTACTAAAGAGCGGCTTCCTACTGTTTAATTGGAATTTCACTTTACAACCTTGCGAAAGAATGAATATTTCGTTCGGACTTTTTTTACGTGCGTAAAAATATCGGGTGGTAATCCAAGATTCACCGATTTTTTAGTACTTTGTATTGTGTTAAAAAAGTCTTGTTGTTTTTTTGTCAACATTTTCCGGATAAATACGCACCATTTGTCAACGCGAATAATATGCTATAAAAAAATAAGGGATGTGGTTGAGTGACTTGGTTAATCATTTTGGCTTTTACTTTTTCATCTAGTATTGATAATTTGGGTGTCGGACTTTCTTACGGGATTCGAAAGATCAATGTTAGATTTGATAAAAATATTTTAATCTCGGTCATTTGTTTTCTTATGAGTATGGCAGGCAATACATTTGGTGTATGGCTGTCAAAAATTCTTCCAGGTATGCTTCCTGTGGTCATCGGAGCGGTATTATTATGTATAATCGGAATTCGGATTATTCTTTTGGCTAAACCGCGGAAACAAGAAACTTCAATAGTGGATAGGAAAAATGAAATGCAGTCCAATAATAATGTTCAAGATATTTTAAGAAATCCCGAGGAAGCTCATTTTAATAAGACAGGAGAAATTGGATGGGGAGAAGCTGTACTTCTCGGCATTGCCTTAGCGGCGAATGCACTTACGAATGGGGTAGGTGCAGGATTACTTGGTCTTTCGCCGCTTGTCATCTCGATACTTGCTGCAATTGGGAGTTTTATTACTGTTTGGTTAGGTGTCAAGTTAGGGAGTAAAGTAGCGGATGTTCGGATCGGTTCATTTACTGTTGGGCAATTTGGAACAATTATTAGTGGAGTTATGTTGTTAATAATCGCTTTTGCAGCATTCTTCTAACTATAGTGTTGACAAATTGTCAATATAATTATACACTTCTTGAGATTGAGATTTTCATAAATAGACAACTGAGTGAAGTCATGTTAGTCACTGTAAGAAGGGAGAATCGAAAATGGCTGATCAGAGAAACAGTAATACACTTGGTTTATTGCTGAGAGAAATATTGAAAGAACGTTCATTAACTATGCGGAAGTTTAGTGAACTCACTGGAATCGACACAGCTACGATCTCACGGATCATAAATGGTAAGAGGAATGCGACACCACAGCATTTAGAAAAATTTGCTGACTGCCTTGATGTTCCTTTAATCAATCTTTTTGAAGCAGCAGGATACGCTATAGAACAGAGACAAGAAGAGTCCGAGCCAGATTCAGATATTCATAAGTCTGTTGACGCAATACAATCTCTTCTTAAATCTTCTAATGTTTATGATGATGAATTTTCGGTGTCACATGTAGAACAGAAACTAGAAAGCTATGGACTCTATGCACAAACAGAAGAAGGTAAAAATTCGATTCATAAGGATTTTGATGAAAAAATTAAGAGTGTAGGAAGTATAGGCCCATTTATAAGCAAATTAAAAGAGTTATATGAGAAATTCTCACTGGGAAAAGGAACACTTTTTGAACTAACCGTAATTGGAAGTACTTTATTATATTTTATTATTCCTGTAGATGTTATACCGGATTATCTATTTCCTATTGGTTATTTAGACGATGCAATAGCTGTACAACTTACTACAAAGACATTAATTAATAAAATAACTTAGAGTTTAACTTCTTCACAAAGCCGATTCCAGACGCAATTATGCCGAGGAATAATTGATAAGATAGGTGGATTTAATTATGAAAAGAAGTAAAAAGAGCCGTAAATGGCTAAGAAATTTGTTCTTGGCATTCGCATTAGTAATCGTAGCAGGGATTATTTATGGGGTGTATCAATACAATAGTGGATTGGCAATGGCAGACGATAGTCATTTAAAAGATACCGATAAGATGTATGACCCATTTGAAGGTGCGGATGTGCAATTTGGTCAGATTAATGTGCTATTAATGGGAAGTGACGCTAGAGACGAGGACGGTAGATCGGATTCGTTAATGATTGCTCACTATGATCAAACTACGAATGATGTAAAACTTGTTTCTATCATGAGAGATACGTATGTCGACATTCCAGGGCACGGAATGAATAAAATAAATGCTGCTTTTGCTTTTGGAGGTCCTGAACTTGTAAGGAAAACAATTAAGCAGAATTTTGATATTGATGTTAATTATTATGCTCTTGCTGATTTTAAAGGATTCCCCAAAATTGTAGATCTTTTAGCACCGGATGGGATTGAGGTTGATATTCCTTATGAAATGTCTTATGGAATTGGTATGACCTTACATCCTGGAAAACAAGTTTTACATGGTGACGAGTTATTAGGCTATGTACGATTCCGCCACGATCGTTTAAGTGATTTTGGTCGAGTGGAACGCCAGCAAGAGGTTTTGACGAAGGTGAAAGAACAAATCGGTGTATCAAGCTTAATGAATTTGCCAAAATTACTTGGTGTTGCAGATTCATACTTTGATACAAATGTTGATAATAAAACAATCCTTACAATTGGAAAAGGAATCGTAAATGGAAAATCTAAAGGTATGGAAACTTTACGAATTCCTGTTGCAGATTCTTATGAAGATAAACGTACGAATGTAGGGGATGTCTTAGATATTAACTTAGATAAGAACAAACAGGCATTAGAAGAGTTTTTATCATCAAAGGACAATGAAACAGATGACGCTTCATCTTCGGAGTCAAAGGGTTCAAACTAATTAAGTAGTTAGTAGGCCAATACACAAAAAAATTAGAGTATGTTTTGGATAATTATTCCGAAACATACTCTTTTTGTTGTTTTATAGGTTCCTTTTCGAGAAAAGTGCTGTTGACAATCCCTCCTTACACATTATACGGGGGATTGTCTTTTTTAAATATTGGAAAGACACTTTTAAAATTCCAGATACAAAGAAATCTTTTTGAACACATCTATTAACTCACCAGCAATAAAGCTAAGGTTTTCACAAGTTTTTACATAGAAAATAAACTCCTGAAATTGCTCCAGGCGCAGATAAAAGATCGTACTAAGTTAATTTCCACAAGATAAATCTCTTAATGCATAGGCAGCACCATTTTTCACTATAGCAAGTTGTCGTGTAAGTACTCCGCTTTTTCATCTCTTCTTCTGCATTCCTCATAAAGAAAGCGCTCAAGTAAAACCCCATAATTTTTTTAGCTATTTCTTACTTTAGAAAACCTGTTTATTTTTCCTGTCCGAACCGGGGGATGTTCAACTGTCTATTATAAGAAATGCAATGGTTCTTACTTTGATTACAAGAGATGCCATTTTGCTAATTCGATGATTAATGATAAAGGCTGCTTACTTTTTTTATTTACAAAAAGGATTATTTAACTTTCATAAACTATGAAAACGGTTTTCATCCGAATATGATAGACACGTAACAAAACAAAGGGAGAAAAAAATAGTATAACATGCGAGAAAATTGGAACCGCTTTCTGCAACTGACGGAGAGATTGGTAAAATAATTGATTCACTCGAAGTTATAAAACTATTTTAGGAGGGGTAAAAATGCAAATTCCGATTAAGAAAACGCTTGATAAAATTCCGGGTGGAATGATGGTTGTCCCACTTTTTTTAGGGGTATTAACGAACACATTTTTTCCTGAAATTTTGAAAATAGGAAGTTTTACAACAGCATTATTCAGTAAAGAAGCATCATCAACTATTTTGGCATGTTTTATGTTTTTAATTGGTTCACAAATTAATTTCAAATTAGCACCAAAGGCAATAAAAAAAGGTGCAATTTTAATAACAGGAAAATTTATAGTAGGTGCTGGAATAGGTATAACTGTAGCAATGATTTTTGGGCCTACTGGAATACTAGGATTATCACCATTAGCCATCCTTGCAGCGTTATTAAATGCTAATGGAGGATTATATGCATCTCTTGCTTCATCGTATGGTGACGAAACTGATGTAGGCGCATATGCTGTATTTTCTTTAAAAGATGGTCCATTTTTCACATTAGTTGCATTAGGTGCATCTGGCCTTGCCACAATTCCTTTTCAAACACTTATAGGAGTATTAATTCCAATAGTAATAGGAATGATTTTAGGGAATATTGATTCTGATATGAGAGCGTTCCTTGGCAGCAGTAAATTATTATTAATCCCATTCTTCTCATTCCCATTAGGTGCTGGGATGGATCTTTCAACTATTATAAAAGCGGGAGGTCCTGGCATACTACTAGGGTTAATAGCTGCATTCACTGGAATTGGAGCTTACCTACTTTTGAAATTATTTAAAGAAAATCCTATAGTTGGTCTAGCAACAGGATCAACTGCAGGAAATGCTGTAGCTACACCAGCTGTTGTTGCGGCAGCAGATCCAACCTTAGCTCACATAGCACCAGGAGCTACTGCACAAGTTGCAGCAGCATGTGTAATATCTGCAATACTCTGTCCGATTATTGTTAATTATGTATATAAAAGATCTGAAAAGAAAAAAGCTAAAAAATCAATTGCAAGGGCAACATGAAAGTAAAATTCTACGGTTATCCCGGCCATGAAAATGAAACAAAGATAAAGCAGTCAGCGGTTTCACTGTCTGCTTTGTTTAGTTCAAAAAAGGTCATTATGTTGAAAAATGGATAAGTAAAATTTTATTAACATGGTTGCGGTATTGTCGGAATAGCTATTTTAAGATAGAAGGAAGGAAACATCATGAATATACCTAATAATGTTATTATAACTTCAATAAAAGGAAAAGAAGTTCTCTCCAATCCTTTTTTGAATAAAGGAACAGCTTTTACAAAAGAAGAAAGAGAAGACCTTGGACTTGAAGGTCTGTTACCGCCACAAGTACTCACCCTTGATGAACAAGTTAATAGGGTCTACAAACAATATTCGACGCGAACGACGAATCTGTTCAAAAACGGGCTGCTATTTGATGTATATAACCGCAATGTTGTCTTGTTTTACCGTCTGTTGAAAGAACACCTGGCAGAAATGCTCCCTATCATCTACACTCCTACTGTCGGTGATGCAATTCAGTCATACTCTCAAAGCTACAGACGACCAGGTGGCTTATATCTTTCTATTGAGGATCCTGAGAGCATTGAAAAGGCGTTTAATAATCTAGGAAAGCAAAAAAATGATATTGACCTAATCGTCGTTACAGACTCTGAAAGCATTCTTGGTATTGGTGACCAAGGGATAGGCGGTATTAATATTGCGATTGGTAAACTTGCCGTGTACACGGCTGCAGCTGGTATTGATCCAAGCCGTGTTCTGCCAATCGTGATGGATGTTGGCACGAACAATCAGACTTTGATAGAAGATCCGATGTATATCGGAAACAAATTCGCACGTGTCCGTGGTGATCGTTATGATCAATTCATTGATTTATTCGTTCAGACTGCAAGAAAGTTCTTTCCAGAGGTTCTCATTCACTGGGAGGACCTTGGCAACGTCAACGCGCGAAAAATATTGGACAAATACGGTGACAAAATCCTTACCTTCAACGATGACATCCAGGGGACAGGTGCTGTTACACTTGCTGCTATCATGTCTGCTTTAAAAGTAACAGGAGAATCCCTGAAGGACCAGCGCATTGTTGTTTTTGGACCAGGAGCTGCCGGCATTGGTATCGCAGACCAAATGGTAGATGCCTTGGTTCTAGAAGGGTCTACAAAAGAACAAGCCTGTGATCGTTTCTGGGCTGTAGACTATCGTGGTCTACTAACAGATGAAACACCAGAAGTTCTTAACTTCCAGAAGCCTTATACAAGAAAGATGGATGAAGTTAAGGACTGGGATAAGAATGAGGAAGGGATCATTTCATTAACCGAAGTAGTTCAAAGGGTGAAGCCTACCATCCTGATTGGTACTTCAGGACAAGCCGGCGCGTTCACTGAGGAAATTGTTAAAGAAATGGCCAAGCACGTTAAGCGTCCTATCATCTTGCCTATGTCCAACCCTACGGCACTGACTGAAGCATTGCCAGAAAACCTGATTAAGTGGACCGATGGCAAGGCTCTAATTGCAACTGGTAGCCCGTTTGTCAATGTAGAATACAAAGGTGTTTCCTATGAAATTGGGCAGTCAAATAACGCATTTGTATTCCCGGGTCTAGGCTTGGGAGCGATTGTTGCCAAAGCTGAAGTGATTTCAAAAGGAATGTTTGCAGCTGCTGCTTATGCGGTTGCAAAAATGTCAGATACAAGTAAACCTGGGGCATCCCTGCTGCCATCTATTGAAAAGCTTCATGAAGTTTCAAAATACGTAGCCATCGAAGTAGCCCGCGCTGCAATACACGAAGGAATTGCAAAAATAGATATTCAAGATGTTGAAAAAGCTATTGAAGATTCTATGTGGAGACCTGAGTATAGAGAAATTAAGAGTGTAGGTACTTGGACAAAGATTAATTCCTAAGCATATTAAATAGTTAAAATAAAATGCCTGTACTCCTGGTGATTAATCGAACTTTCGGTATTCCAGGCAGTGACAGGCATTTTTGTAATGAACTAGATTAAACGGGGGGCAATCCTTTTTTGTTTTTTTATGTTCTAGACTGAAGTCAAGGGAAAGCTGAAAATAGGCCCTTTATAATAAAACAGAGACTAAATATAGAATGAAAAATAAAATTGGAGCAATAGTTTTACGTTGACTCCATCTTTATTTCTTTACCATACCTTGCTTACCCCAATCATTGCGGGTGAAATTTTCCTAATAAGATGATCTAATATTGAGACTGTAAAGCTCTTCCAGAGAGCTTCGCGGTCTCTATGAATGTAAAGGATAAAATTTATTCATACTATTATTAAGCAGATAACCTGGAGGAGATTATGAAAAAGGGCAGATTTAGTTTACAAGCCATCATTATTATTTTTGTATGCCTTGTCGTCGCTTTGTCACTTGGTATAACCGATTTGCTAATTAGTAAGAGAATTACCTCCAGTGTGGAAGAGACACAGAAAGAAAAGGCACTCAATATTGCAAAAATGGTTTCCGTAAGCCCGCAAGTGATTGGGTCTCTTGAGGGGGAAACAAATCCGAAAGAAGTCCAAGCTTTTGCCAATCAAATAAAAGATTTAATGCATGTTAACTTCGTTGTCGTCATGGATATGAAAGGAATCCGACTTTCCCACCCGGATCCAGGTGAAGTGGGAAGGAAGTTCAGGGGAGGAGATGAAGGGCCAGTCCTTCATGGGAAAGAGTATGTATCCATCTCAAAGGGTATTCTCAGCCCCTCCATGCGGGCATTTACCCCAATAAAGAATTCACAGGGAAAACAAGTCGGCGCAGTTGCTGTAGGGATTTCTTTGGAAACCGTAACGAAGGCTGTACATAAAGGTCGGATGGGCATGGTAATCGGGACATTAATAGGAATACTTATCGGGATAACAGGTGCAGTGGGATTGGCCAGGGTTATCAAAAAAATCCTTTTGGGACTCGAACCGTTCGCTATTGCCAGGCTACTTGAAGAGCGGAGTTCCATGCTCCAGTCTGTCCGCGAGGGAATTATAGCCATTGACCAAGAAGGAAAAATTACCCTTGTAAACAGGGCAGCCCGAAAGCTTTTTAAAAAAGCCGGTCTAGAAGGGAATCCAATGGGACTCAAAATAGAAGATTATTTACCTAGTACCCGTTTAAACCATATTTTGAAGTCTGGAGGAACTGAGTTTGACCAGGAACAGGATCTGCATGGGGTTACTATTTTAGTAAACAGGGTACCGGTAGTAGTGAATAATCAGCCGGTTGGAGCAATCGCTACATTCCGTGATAAAACAGAAGTTCAGTTATTGGCCGAACAGCTCACAGGTGTACGCAATTATGCGGATGCCCTACGTGCCCATGCCCATGAATACATGAATAAGCTGCATGTCATACTTGGCCTTGTCCGTACTGAGCAATATCATACACTTGCAAACTATGTGAGTGAAACGGTTAACCACCGGGAAACGGAAATGGGTTTTGTAACCGAGAATGTCCAGGATCCAGTTTTAGCCGGATTTTTGATTGGCAAGCAAAGCTTTGCAAGAGAATCAGGTGCATCACTATCATTTGATTGCCCAAATAAACTTCCGAAGCCTGTGAACCAAGAAATCACCAATGACCTGATAACGATTATTGGAAATCTCGTCAATAATGCAATGGAAGCGATAGCGGACAGTCCTATCAAAAAAGTTGACTTAAAGCTCGATTACGCAGAGGATATTTTAACAATCGAGGTTAAGGATACAGGGATTGGAATGACGAAAGCAATGCAAAATAAAATATTAGATAAAGGCTTCTCCACGAAAGGAGATAATCGTGGGTTAGGGCTATATCTTTTAGCTAAGGCTATTGAAAGACTAGAAGGAGACCTAATCATTTCTTCCAAGCCGGGAAAGGGAACGAATTTTGCGGTATATATACCTTATAAAGCAGAGGATGAAGAGGCATGATCAATGTAATGATTGTCGAAGACGACCCTATGGTGGCAGAAATCAATAAACGATATCTTTCTAAGATTGGTGGGTTCCGTTTGGCGGCAATAGCCAATTCAGTCGATGAGGCTATCCGTTTGCTCGGAAAGGAGGAAATACAGCTTATACTTCTGGATATTTTTATGCCGGGGAAGCAGGGCCTAGAGCTATTGACGTATCTCCGGAAAAATGAACTTGAAATCGATGTAATCATTATTTCGGCTGCATCGGATTTGGAACGAATCAAGAGGGCATTAAGGTACGGCGTTGTTGATTATTTAATAAAGCCTTTTAAATTTGAAAGGTTCAACGCTGCTCTTGTCAGCTATCAGCAAAAGACCCGGCTTACTGGCACACTGGAAGCAGTCAGCCAGCAGGAGCTCGATAATTATATTTTGCACAGGGATGAAGCTACAATAGTTGAAGACCTCCCAAAAGGGTTGACTAAAGATACCTTAAGGCAAGTCTGGGAAGCGGTACAGAAATTGAAAGAAGGGCCTTTTTCCACTGAAGAAGTGGCAAATGTTGTGGGCATTTCAAGGGTCTCTGCGAGAAAGTATCTGAACTTCTTAAAGGATTTAGGAATCCTTGATGTCAAGGTTATTTATGGAACCATCGGGAGGCCAGTTTACCAGCATGAATTTAACCAAATTAAAGAGTACTTAATAAAAACCTTTCTGTAAAAGGGAGGAACCCATAAATGTTCTTGAAAATGTAATTCTTACAACATTAAAAGGAATAGAGGTTCTTTCAAATCCTTTTTTGAATAAAGGAACCGCTTTTACTTGAGTTTTTGTAAAAAATAGAGAGACAGCACCATTCCATTACGTGTGGAGGGCGCTGTTTTTGGTAAACAATATTATAAATTTGAACGATAAAATCCAGCTTTTAATTCCCAATCATATCATCCCTTCCATAAAATGTTACAAAAAAGAACCCCTAGTAAATCAAATGTTAATAAATACTAAATATAAAATCAATAGTAAATTAACATTCACATAGTTTAATAAAACTGTACAAAAGGAATCTACTAGGAGGATTATTATGATTAATAAAAAACTTGTGAAAAAAGGTGCTACATTAGCACTTGCTCTAGCTCTTACAGTTCCAGCATTATCACCGACAGCGGTGAATGCTCAGAAAAATATAACAATAGAGGCTGTTAAATTTAATGGAATGAAAGCACCATCTACTATTGAAGAAATGGTAAAAACTTATACAACCGCAACAGTTGATGTGAAATATAGCAATGGAAAAGTAAAAACATTTCCGTTGTCTTACAACTACCTATTTAAATCAGAAGATAAGGTAGCAACAGTTAAAGGGAAAAAAATCCCTGCAGGTACACCAATAGATGTAAAAGGAAATCCAATTAAGGATCCAAGCAGCGCTGACGGAAATTACTTTGTTTCCGATGCTCCGGATTCTAACAGCTTAATGATGCCTATTAATGGAAAATTATATATGGTTACACATTATGAATATCAAACCATTGATGCTGCAGGTAAATCAGCATACGGTTTAGTTCCTGCCTCTATGTCTTTAACTGAGTTGGAACAGGACAAAAAAACAGGTGATTTGAACCCTTTAAAAGTAGAAAAAATTGATTTTTCAGCAGTAAATGGACTTTGGATTCCATGTAACGGATCATTATCTCCTTGGAATACACATTTAGGTTCTGAAGAGTATGAACCAGATGCACGACTTTTCTTAGATCCAACTTCGAAAGTAAGAAGTCAAGTTGAAACATTCTCTCAATTCTATTTTGGAAATAAAGCGAAGGCTAATCCTTATTTCTATGGATACACTCCTGAAATTACAGTAGAAAAGAACGGGAAAACATCAGTTGTAAAGCATTATAGTACGGGACGCTTCTCTCATGAGTTAGCGAAAGTCATGCCTGATAACAAAACTGTTTTTTATGGGGATGATGGCGGTAATACAGGAATGTTTATGTATGTGGCCGACAAAGCAAAAGATTTATCATCAGGTACATTATATGCAGCTAAATTTAAACAAATCGGTACTGAAAACGGTGGTTCAGGAGATTTACAATGGATTAATTTAGGACATGCAACCGATAAAGAAGTGAAAGCTATTATTGATAGTGGCATTACATTCAATGATATTTTTGAAACTTCGGATGCGCCAAAAGCAGGTTTTACAGCTATTAAAACATACTCAAATGAAGGGAAAGTTGAGTATTTAAAACTTAAACCAGGCAAAGAAAAAGCAGCAGCCTTCCTAGAAACTCGCCGTTATGCTGCCATTCTTGGTGCGACTACAGAATTTAACAAAATGGAAGGTGTAGCACTAAACGCAAAGGATAAAAAAGTATATATCGCAATTTCCGATCAAAGTAAGTCTATGGAAAAAGATTCAACTGGAAAAGACCCGGCAGACCATATTCAATTACCAAAAATTAAATCAGGTGTAACTTATCAATTAGATTTACAAAGTGGTCAAAAGGATAGTGAAGGAAAGGCTATTCATAGCTCCTATGTAGCTCCAGCAATGTCTGGATTAGTTGTTGGTGAAGATTTAAAACAAGCTGATTCATTTGGCAACACTGCAAATGTAGATAAAGTAGCCAATCCAGATAACTTAAGTTACTCTGAATCAATGAGAACACTCTTTATTGGTGAAGATAGTGGAGCTCACACAAATAACTACGTATGGGCATATAATGTAGATACGAAAGAATTAGATCGTGTCTTATCTGTTCCAGCAGGAGCGGAAGCAACTGGATTATTTGCTGCTGATGACCGCAATGGATTCTCATACATTTTCAGTAATTTCCAGCATCCTGGTGATGAAGTAGATACTAAGTCAATTACAGCTGTTAATAAAGATGAATTACTTAGAGCTGTTGACGAACAAATTGGTATTAATAAAACAGGTGGTATTGGTTATATCTCTGGTTTGCCTTCTTTAACAAACATGCCAAATTTCACTGCACCAGATGCGCCTAAAGTAGATAAAGTAACAACAAAATCTAAATCAATTACAGGTACAACAGAAAAAGATGCTACTGTTCAAGTATATAACGGGAAAACATTATTAGGGGAAGCAAAAGCAAATTCAAAAGGGAAATTCACTGTGAAGATTGAAGCCCAAAATGCAGGCACAAGTCTAACTGTTGTAGCAAAAGACAATGCTGGAAACAAAATTGAATCAACAGCCATAAAAGTTGCCTCTAAATAACAAACACTTACATTTATTGTGCATATATAAAATGAAAAGGGCTGTCATAAAAGTGACTTTTGTGACAGCCCTCATATTGTCCAAATTGCTCTACGTTCTTCCATATCGAAAGCAAAGTGACAGCTACAATTATACCAAGGCATAGATAGAAAAAAAGTAGCTGACGAATTCATCAGCTACTAATCTTATTATCTTATTTTTCAAGCTTCGTTAATGTTTTACCGCTCCAGCCAAAGATGATCGTCAAAATTGGTCCGAGTAGACAGAAGAAAGTGAAAGGTAGGTAAGTTGTTGTTGGGATATCTAGTACACTAGCAATGAAAATACCACAAACACTCCATGGAACTAGAGGATTGACTACAGTACCTGCGTCCTCCATAACACGAGAAAGATTTTTAGGGGCAAGTCCAACTTTCTCAAACTGTGCTTTAAATGCTTCACCAGTTAAAAGGATGGATAAATACTGCTCACCAATTAATGTGTTAACACCAATCCCCGTAATAGCTGCTCCTGTAATAACTGAGCCAGCGCTTTTAAAGAGGCTCTCTACCTTCGCTAAAATACTTTGAATAATACCGAGCGTAAATAATAGACCGCCCATTGTTAATGCTAATAAGACTAAGGCAATTGTAAATAGCATACTGTTCATACCACCGCGGCTCAGTAACGCATCCACGCCTTTATTCCCCGTAGTAGATACATAGCCTTCAAAAAGCATTTTAAAGACATTTGATAGAGCAATTGGTTCTTGTATGTAGGCAAGTCCAACACCGATAACTGAGACAACTGCGAGTGTGATAAGTGCAGGCGCTTTATAAAAAGTCATAATAACAAGAACAACAATTGGCAATAATGTATACCAATGAATTAGTCCAGTTGACAGTAATCCCTCTTTAAAGTTCTCAACTGTTTCAAATGAGGTATTTGCTTCTGTTGGTGATAATATTGCATAAAGGATGAATGAAATTACGAAAGCTGGAATCGTTGTCCAACCCATATTTTTAATATGCTCGAAAAGATCGACGCCAACCGTACCAGATGCAAGATTGGTTGTATCCGATAGGGGAGACATTTTATCCCCAAAGAAAGCTCCTGAAACAATTGCACCAGCCGTTATCGCTAAAGAAATGTCCATTGCACCGGCAATTCCCATAAAGGCAACGCCCACTGTTGCAACAGTAGTTAAAGAACTACCAACTGACACACCAACGATACTACAAATCAAAAATACGATTGCAAAGAAAAAGCTGGGTGTAACTGTTAAAAAGCCGTAGTAGATAAGTGTTGGAATTGTACCACCCATAATCCAACTCGAAATTAAAATACCAATAAAGAAGAAAATAAAAACTGCCCCAAGTCCAGCACTTGCACCAGCAATCATCCCAGATTCAAGCTCACGAAAAGGAACTTTTTTAAGTAATCCATAGGCAATTAAAAGTGAAATGACAAGAAAAATAGGTATATGGGGTGTCGCTTTTAAATACCCAATACTAAATGCCATCGTGGCAATAATTAAAAGTATAATAAAGCTTGCCTCGATAAATCGAGGGTTACTCTTTGCTTCAATTCGAAACATGCTAATCCTCCTAATAGTTACTTCTACGCTTCAATGCGGTGAAGCCCAAAAGTATTATAGCACGCTAATAAATTTTGTCAATCCATTGATAAATATTGTCAAAAAATTCGTTGGGATTTTTATTAATGGCTACTAAAATAATCACATGCATTTTTGACAATTAATGTACAAGTCATAATGATAAAAATAACACGCATCATTTTTGTCCCACGTTTCAGCGCAAATTTTGACCCCATTATTGCACCGAAAATCATGACGAAGCCCATAGGAAGACCGTATAAAAAATTAACCTTTCCCAAAATTAAAAACATAGCAAGCGCGGCTAAGTTCGACGTAAAATTAAAGGCTTTTGCATTACCCGCAGTTTGCAAGAAATCATTACCCATCATTAATAAAAGGAAAATAAAAAAAGAACCAGTGCCTGGTCCGAAGAAGCCATCGTAAAAGCCTATAGCAGCAAAAGCCCCAACAAAGACGATTTTTTTAACAGTACTTAATGTCCGCTTTTTGGGTTGCTGACCCCAATCTTTTTTGAAAACCGTATAAGCTGTTACTAGTACGAGCATAACAAGCAGTAGAGGCTTTAAAATAGTTGGTGATACAAGATGCACGGTGTATGCACTAATGAATGAACCAATAAAAATAAAAGGCATTATTTTCTTATTCTTTTTAACATCAACCTTGCCAGCTCGTAAAAAAGTTAACATGCTAGTCCCATTGCTAATTGTATTGGCTAGTTTGTTAGTAGCAATCGCTGTACTTGGGGGTAAACCAATAGCCAAAAGCGCCGGTAATGAAATTAATCCTCCGCCACCGACAATCGCATTTAACCTCTTTCAGCAGATGTCTTTTGTAGCGAAAGCGAAGCATCAGCTACAGGTGTTTTAAGTCACTTTCTGGGTGTCCAAACAGCTGCTGAAAGAAGTTAAAGCCTCCGGACGCAATTATGCCGAGGCATAATTGATAAAAGATGCGATAAATCCAAGTATTAAAAGTATTACAAGTGATAGTAAATCGATGTCCATATGTGTGATACTCACATCCTTATTAAGTTAAATTTTTCTTTTAACAGTACTGCGAATTGTAATAAATGACAATAAAGGAATGTAAATATCGTTTACAATTCCTTAACATTCAAAACGATAAAAAAATAGAAGGGGAAAAAGTTTTTTCAAGTGTTTTTATAAAAATGAAAGAAAAAACGGTAATATTTGAAGAAAAATCGATAATTTTTGTTATAGAGTTTCCAACGTTTTCAACTTGGAAAAGCACTTAAAAATAATTGTGGCCATTTTTATATTACATTTTTGTAAATTCAACTATTTTATGTTTAAAAATCTGTAGAAATATGTGAAAGTTTTGTTATGATGATTGCAGAAATCGACAATATTCATTCAACAGGAGGAACACGATGTTCAACTCAAACAAGCAAGATCCATTTTTCAAAGCATTATTAAACATTTCTAAAAATGTCAAAGAAGGTATTTACTATGCACATAATGCACGTATTGAAAATATAGATTCACTAAAAGAAATCGCAGACACAATGAAGCAATATGAAACAAGTGGAGATAAATTAATTCACGAGCTTATCGTTATGCTAAATAAATCATTTATGACACCTATTGAGCGTGAGGATATATTGGCACTTGCCAATAAATTAGATGATGTCATTGACGGCATGGAAGGCTGTATTGCTCATTTTGATATGTATAATTTAACAGAAGTGACAGAGCCGATGCGTCAATTCTTAACATATATTGCGAAAAGCACTGACGAAATGGTCCAAGCAATGGAGCTATTAAATAATAAAAAACTTGTTGAAATGCGTAAACATGCAATTCAAATTAAGGACTATGAGCGTGAATGTGATGAAATTTTCCGTTCTTCTATGAAGCAATTATTTATTCAAGAAAAAGATCCAATGCGCATCATGGTGTTCAAGAGTATTTATGAACAATTTGAAGATATTGCAGACTACTGCCAAACTGTAGCGAACACAATTGAAACAATAATAATGCGTAACGCGTAAGATGGAGTGTAAGAAATGGATACGATATTACTGATAACAATATTAGTCGTTATGTTCGCACTTGTGTTTGATTTTATTAACGGCTTCCATGATACAGCCAACGCGATAGCAACTTCTGTATCAACAAGGGCATTGAGGCCACGTACAGCAGTATATATGGCTGCAGTTATGAACTTCATCGGAGCTATTACATTCGTTGGAGTAGCGAAAGCATTAACAAAGGATATTGTTGACCCGTTCAGCTTAAATGCTTTTGATGGAGATATTACAGGATCTGTCGTTATTTTAGCGGCATTATTATCAGCAATTACATGGAATTTAGTAACGTGGTACTTTGGGATTCCATCTAGTTCATCGCATACATTAATCGGTTCTGTGGCGGGTGCTGCAATTGCAGCGGCAGGCTTTGATGTATTGAACTATAGCGGCTTTATAAAAATTATTCAGGCACTTATTTTCTCGCCATTACTTGCGTTTGCAGCCGGTTTCATAATGATGTCTTTATTTAAAGTGTTATTTAAAGATATGAACTTATATCGAACGAATAAAGGCTTCCGAACAATGCAAATTGGTACAGCAGCATTACAATCATTTACTCACGGAACAAACGATGCGCAAAAAGCGATGGGGATTATTACGCTCGCTTTAATTGCAGGAGGATTGCATCATACAGATGATATTCCTTTCTGGGTACGTTTTGCAGCAGCATGTGCGATGGGTCTTGGTACATCTGTAGGTGGTTATAAAATCATCAAAACAGTTGGCGGCAAGATAATGAAAATCCGTCCAGTAAACGGAGTTGCAGCAGACCTTGCTTCTGCATCCATCATCTTTGGTGCGACATTAATTCACTTACCAGTATCTACGACGCATGTTATTTCTTCATCTATCATGGGAGTAGGAACAGCGCATCGTGTAAAAGGTGTTAAATGGGGCATGGCACGTAAAATTATAACAACATGGGTAATCACCATGCCAATTTCCGCAGTCATGGCTGCAGCTATTTACTTTATATTAAGTTTATTTTTCTAACATAGTGGGAGGAATGCACAAATTATGTGCATTCCTTTTTTTATTTGAATTGGATTTATCGTGGCAAGGAGACGAGTGGAGCGATGGAAAGTCCGGTCAGAACGACGGATAGGAAAGGCGAAGCGACCTAAGCTCGAGCAGAACGACGGATGGAAAAGAAGGCGGCGGAAAGAATAGTCAGAACGACGGATAGAGATGGAGAAGCGACGGAAAGACTGGTCAGAACGACGGATAGGAAAGGCGAAGCGACGGAAAGTCCGAGCAGAACGACGGATGGAAAAGAAGGCGACGGAAAGACTGGTCAGAACGACGGATAGGAAAGGTGAAGCGACGGAAAGACCGGTCAGAACGACGGATAGGAAAGACGAGGCGACGGAAAGACCAGTCGAACGACAGATAGAAATGGAGAAGCGACGGATAATCCAGGAAGAACGACGGAAAGTTCATCCCAATTGACGGATAAAAACCGAAAAGTGACGGATAGCCGTATGTATGGTAATTATAAAGAAAGTATAAAGTTCAGAAAAAATGTCTTTTTACATAGTAAGGTTAGTACAGGAGGAAAACAGATGAAAGAAAAGCTATTACTGATTGAGGATGATACGGCGATTGGACGTATTGTGAAGGATACGCTTGAGCTGGAGGGTTACCAGATTACTTGGGCAACAACAGGACTTGAAGGGCTAGCGGATTTTCAAGCGGATACGTTCGATTTAGTGCTAGTCGATTGGATGTTACCTGAGATGGATGGCCTTACTGTTTGCCAAAATATTCGTTGGGAAAGTGATGTTCCTATTTTAATGATGAGTGCGCGTAAGGAAGAGTCAGATAAGGTTGAGGGTTTGCAGGGCGCTGACGATTATATAGCTAAACCGTTTAGCTTAGAGGAGTTAAAGGCACGTGTAGCCTCACACTTACGTCGCTGGAAACGTTATAGGAAAAAAGAGATAACAGAAGATGTTACATCCTTTGCACACGGCTTAAAAATTGATTGGCAAAAGGAAACAACGCGTCTTGATGATCAAGAGATAGCCTTAACACAGAAGGAATTTGCTCTGTTAAAACTACTTGCGAAAAATCCAAGTCAAACCTTTTCAAAAGAAGAGCTCTATCAGCATATTTGGCAACAGGCAAGCGTGGATGACACACATACAGTTACAGTACATATCAAAGCACTGCGAGAAAAGCTGAAGGATCCAGTTAAAACCCCTTATTATATACAGACGGTTTGGGGTAAGGGCTATCGATTTATTGGTGAACCGCTATGAAAATAAAAACATGGTTACTTATCACTTTTTTCATTGTGATGGTTTTACCGATAACAGGTGCTTATAGCCTTTATGTATGGATTAATGCCTATTATCATGAAAAAAGCTTTGAAGAATATTTTGAAAAGCTGACAGAGCTTAATGATATAAAATCTGTTATAGGTAATCCTGAATTATATAAAAGAAATGCAGATTTGAAAGAAGTTAATACTTTTACGAATGATCGGCTAGCTATTACCCTTTATTCTAAAACGGGTATTGTTTTGTATTCCTCCAATCCGTTGACTACTAGATTTGCGTCGAAAGAACAGGTTTTTAAGAACCTATATGAACTAAAACAAAAGTACAACGCCTTTATGTATAAAGAACCGGTTTATCAAAACGGCGAATTGCTTGGAATTTATGAAATTCAACTAGTTCGGACGGACTGGAAACAGGGAGTAGAAAATCGTTCTTGGTTTGTAATAGTCGGTGCAATATTACTGTTTCTCCTAATTTATATGGCAGTTATATTGCTACTTAATCGCAAATTGAATCGACCACTGCAAGAACTGATGCGGCAAATGCGTGCTTTTGCAAAGGGGGAGCATGTGGAATCGAATTTAGTGGCAAGAAAAGATGAAATTGGTGAACTTGCTCAAACCTTTCTTGCCATGCAGGAAGAAATTGAAACTGCTCGTGCTCATTTAAAAGCTGAACAACAGCAGAAGGAGCTAATGATTGCAAGTATTTCGCATGATTTGAAAACACCTCTTACAGCTATTCAAGCATATGCGGAGTCTTTACAAAGCAAGGTGTTATCGGAGGAACAGCAGGACGAGTATCGTCAAATTATTTTAACAAAGTCTGAAACGATGAAACATATGTTAGAGGATTTACTAATGTACACTTTACTGCAATCTACAAGCTATAATTTGGACCTTGTAGCAGTAGATGGTGCAGAGTTTTTTGAAATGGCACTATCTGATTATGAACAGCTAAGCAAGGATCATGGATTTATGCTTGAAGTTACTTGTGACATAGAGGGGATATATGCAGTTAATCCGAAGCAGCTTCAACGAGTGATCGACAATTTAATGAGTAATGCTTGGCGCTACGGGGCAGTAGGTACGACGATAGGCTTAGCAGCCGTAAGGGCAGGAAAGTGTCCAATATGGTGCTTTGATTTTGTATCGCCAGCACTGAAACAGCAAGATGGTATGTATATCATTGTGCAAAATAGCGGGCAAGGCGTAAAAAAAGAGGAAATTGAGAAGTTATTTGAGCCCATGTACCAAGCAGATACGGCACGAACAAAGGCCGGGGAGCGGGGAACTGGACTAGGATTAAATATAGCGAAACAAATAATTGAAAAGCATGGTGGGACAGTAGAGCTCGTATCGAAAGAGGGCTATGGGACAGCTGTACTTTGCTGGTTGCCACCATATAAAGGAGAGATTTCATAATGAATTGGAAAAAATCATTACGTGCAGCAGGTTTAATTGCAGCACTAACATTTAGCTTAGTTGGTTGTAATACGGAGGGATCATATTCACCACAGGAAATTATTGATCAAGCATTGCAGGAAACGAAAGAACCACTTACTTATTACGCTGAATACAAAATGGATATGGGTGACGTTGGTGGAAAAGCTCAAGTCAAGGAGTGGACGAAAGATGGTAAACGACGTATTGAGACAACAGCTGAAAATGGTGAACATATCATCTCAGTCAACAATGGCTCACAAGTCATTATATATGATGTTGTAAAAAACACTGTCCATAAAATGGATTTAGGCGAAGACGGTTTAGATGGATTCCAATCACCAAGAGATCAGGCAGAATTGATATTTAATATAGTAAAGGATACACATGATGTGAAAATTGATGGAGAGGAGAAGATTGCTGGTAGGGATACGTATAAAATTGTAGCGAAAGCAAAAAAAGATGATACTTTAATAGGTGATATAGAAGTATGGGTAGATAAAAAAACATGGGTAACATTAAAAACAATTACAAATAGTGCTGGAAATAAAATGATAACAGAGTATACGAAAATGGATGAAAATGCAAAAATTGATGATGCACAATTTAAAATTGATATTCCAAAAGATGCAAAGGTGGAAGAAATAAGTGGATCTGAATTAGTAAAAATGGATACAGTAAAGGGCGAGCTAGGGGAATTTTTAATGGTGCCGGAAGAAAATGGACTAACTTTGGAGCAAATTTCATTAGATAAAGGGATAGAAAATCGTTCAGAGTATACCTTTAGTTATGCGAAGAATGGTCAAGAAGATATTTCAGTAACAGTTTTTAAAGCAAATAGTAAAGCTACAAAGGAAGAGCCTATTTTAGGTGAAAAAGAAATGGACATCCGAGGTCAAAAAGGTACTGTAATGGATGAGCAAAATTTCCGTTGTATTAGCTGGCAGGAAAACGGCTATCAATATAGCATTTTTCTTGCAAACTCTAAGCTAACAGTTGAAGACCTTGTAGCATACGCAAAACAAATGACCATCGTTAAGTGAGGTGAATTGTATGAAGAGCAATGAATTTATTAAATGTCTCGCATTGTTTTTATTTAGCACAGTTTTTTTATACGGTATAGGTGAAACATATGGTGTCCCGTGGCTGCAATTTCATTTCTTCGGACAATACAATGATGGAGGTTTTTATTTCAGTTTTAGTTCTTTAACCCCTATACTTGGAGGCATACTAATAGTTGCATTATATGAAACGAAGATTAAGCGACTTATTTAATATATTGAGAAAATCCATTCTGAAAAAGAGTGGGTTTTCTTTTTTAGGTGTTTTCGTAAAGTTTGATGCTAAATTTAATTACATTAAATAGCAAACATTCTATAATATGAATGTGTATATATAAGGAGTGTTATGAATGAGACCTATTCTTACAAAAGAAATTAGTATTCAAGATTTTATGGATTATTATTGGTTGAAAGAAGAATTGCAATCATTTTGTAGAGATAATGGAATTAGCGCATCGGGTTCTAAAATAGAGATTTCAGATAGAATTGAAACATTTCTTCGGACAGGAAAGATAAAAAAACCACATAGAAATTTAAAGGCTAATAATAAATCTCGAACTATCAGTGAGCTCAGCCTTGAAACAGTCATTACGGAAAATCATCGATGTAGCCAAGATGTGAGAGCATTTTTCAAGACTGTAATTCCAAAGTTCCATTTTTCTACCTATATCCAAAACTACATTAAAAATAATATTGGAAAAACATATCGTGATGTTGTAGATGCTTGGTATGAAGAAGAAAAACGCAAGAAAGACCCATCCCACCAGAAGAAAATTCCTCCTCAGTTTGAATACAATCAATTCATTCGTGACTTTTTTTCTGACTCAAATAACAAAGGAAAAAGTCGTGCAGAAGCGATTGAAGCTTGGAATAAAATTAAGAAACTCCCTGGAAGCAACAAATATATACCTGAAAATTAGACTTTTAATAGCTTTTAACATCTATACTATTAATTGATTTGATTTTTTGTATTTTCCATTCTAAAGCCAGCGAAACCAATCCCTCGTTGTAAACCACTCGGTAAATAGATAGCAACAATCTTTAAGAAGCAGCCTTTTTTTAAGTTTGAATGCTATAATATGTAAAAACTGCAAGGGGGAGCTATGAATGGAACATGGGATAGTTGAAACAGAATATTTTACTTTGCATACTTTATGTGATGGTGTGTTTGCTGCCATTGCTAAACCTGGTCAAGGCGCTTGGAGTAATGCGGGAATAATTGATTTAGGTGACGAGCTTCTAGTTTTTGATTCACTAAGTACTCCATCAGCGGGGGAGGAGTTAAGACGTCAAGCTGAAAGTTTAACGGGTAAGAAAGTAAAGTATTTGATTAACAGTCATTATCACGGGGATCACGTTTTTGGAAATCAAGTATTTTCAGATACAACGATTATTTCTACATATGTAACGGAGAGAATGTGCAAAGAAAAAAATAAGATTGAAGATTATGAGAAGGAAAAGCAGGACATGAATCATTATCTGCTTCAGCTAAAAAAACAAATCGATTCAACAGAGGACACCATTATAAAAGCGAGTGTGATCAACCAATATCAAGAAATGTCAAAAGTGTTGGAAGACTTATCTAAATTGCAAATTGTGTTACCATCCATGTTATTTGAAGAAAAATTGACCATCACTGGTGCAGATAGAACTGTGGAATTATACTGTTTAGGCGGAGGACATTCACCGAGCGATACATTTATGTACTTACCTAAAGAAAAAATAGCATTTATGGGTGATATAGTGACAGAAGATTTACATGTACCGATCTATAACCCTGAAGATTTCTTGTCCATATTAAAGCGAGTTAAACAAATTGATATAAGTAAAATTGTACCTGGTCATGGTAATGTTTCAGATCTGGATTTATGCGATACATTAATTGAATATTTATCTTTAATCACTCACCGTGCGAAAGAAGCTATTCAATATAAATTGCCACTGGAAGAATTTGCATCTGGATTTGCTATACCTATAGAGTATAGGGAATGGAAGGGTGTAAACGGTATTAAAGCTAACCTTACAACGATATACACTTACCTTCAAAAAGCTAAAAAATCCACCTTTTAAAAAAGTGGATTTTTTAGCGTTGATGAAATACGGACAATAAAATCTGATTAATGATAATTAGTATTGCAAATACAATAGCTAATTGTGTTTGTCCGGTTGCATATAGAGCTATGACGGCTAAAGAGAATATTACAAATTCAAGCATAAAATGCAAAGCTCCATTCAATGGATATGTTGCTTTAGGTGAACCAAACAAACTCCAAATAACTACGAACAAAGCCGGTGCTCCAATGCCAAGTAAAAGCTTGAAGAATATGCCCTTCCCAGTTTGTATACCCCAATACCCGTAAGCCATTAGCACACAAATTTCTAAAAGAAAGCGAAGAACTAAATTCAACACCATATTATCCCTCCGAAATTTGGTTATTGAAAGGGTAAACATAAACGCTGATAAAACCACGAACATTTCGCTAATAAAGTTAACAAAACCTCCGATAGGATCGCAAATTCTACCTTAAGCTATTTGTTGTAAATGAGTTTTATTAAAGGCTTCTTCATATTTTAATCCATAGCCTAGTGCACGATCTAAAAAGATATGGGCCAGCCAAATTATAGAGACCATTAGTAGCAGTGTCGATACAGTGACAAAGCCTAAAATCAAGAGAATAGCTGGCATAACTAAACTATGGCCTATATTGTAAAATAATGCGCCAACTTTAGTGTTTACTATGTAGCCTAACATGCTTATATCAGGTAGTAATAAAAACAATACAAAATAAAGGAGCGAAAAATCAAAATGCCAGTAGAAAAATATACTTACTAAAAATGCTATTAAATATTCAAATGAGATAATTTTACGTAGTTTCAGGATGACCACTTCCTTCTTGTAATTTATTATACATATCCTCGATAAGTGAACCGATGACCAACTTATTTTCTTCGTATTTTCCTTCAGCCATTAATGTTTGAGTAAGCTGTAAAGATTGTAGTGCTTGCTGATAAAAAATTAACTGATGTTCAATGTGGGTGATTTTAGCTGAGAATAGCTGTACTGTTTTTTGATTGCAGGCATCTGAAGTTGGCTTTTGCTCTAGTGTCAGAAGCTGTTTGATTTCTTGTAATGTAAAGCCAAGCTGTCTTAGTACTAAAATAAATTTTATTGTATGTTCACAAGTGACATCATACACTCGATAGCCATTATCCTGTTTATTTGGGTGTAGTAATCCTTCTTTTTCATAGTAACGTACGGTATCAGTAGATAAATTATACTTAGCTGCGAATTGTTTGATAAGCATGTGAGCACCTCCTGAATTTATCCTAACATTGGAGTATGCTCCAAGGTCAATACTATTTTAACTTCTTTCAGCGAATGTTTTTTGTACCGAAAGCGTAGCGACAGGTACAGGTGTTTAGAAACCCCTGAAATAGAGGAACTCAGTCTAAGAACGCCACGGCCTGTGGCAATGACTGAGTGACCATCATCGTGCCGCTGCCGCTACGTTTTCGCGCAAAAAACATCTGTTGGCCCAAAGCCTCCGGCGGATGTCACGGAATCGGAAAGGAGTTCAATAAAGGATGTTAGCCTAAAATCATCGCATCCGTGCGATAACGACTAACTGACCTGCATCACGAGGCCTAAGCACAAAGCCGATTTCGGACGCAATTATGCTGAGGCATAATTGATATAAATTTTTTTGAAATTAAGTGAAACGGTCATTTATTAGCAGTCGTTTATAGTGTAAGAGGGGGAGGTGAACGGCATACTTGAAAAAATTATGGATGAACATGCAGAGCATTTATTGCGTCTCGCTTATTTTTACGTGAAAAATAGTCACGCGGCAGAGGATATCGTGCAGGAGGTTTTTATAAAATTTTCGCAGCAAGGGTATGAGGAACGTGGAAAGCTACGTGCTTATTTATCTAGGTTAACGATTAATAAAAGCAAGGATTATTTAAAAAGCTGGCATTATAAAAAAATATTTTTACAAGAAAAAATATTTCCAATGAAGGCTAACATACAGCGGGATACACTGATTGAAGCGGAGGAAAGATCACACATTGGGGCAGCTATTTTAAAGCTTCCGTTAACATATAGAGAGCCAATCATCCTTTACTATTATGAAGAAATGAAGATTGCCGAAATAGCACAAGTTCTAGGAATTGTAGAAAACACTGTGAAAACAAGGTTGAAAAGGGCGAGAGAAGCCTTAAAGTCTCATTTAAAGCAAGAGGAATGGGAGGTGCTTGGACATGAATGAATGGCAAAAGGAATTGATGAAAGTAACAGGGGATATGGAGGAGAGTAAAGAGCGTGTCAAAAAACGTGTCTTACAGCAGCAAGTTATCAAAGCTAAAAAGCCCATTCGTTTCACGCTTTTAACGGCAATTGTGACGTTTTGCTTAGCTGGATTTGTCTTGGTACAGCTACTAAATGAGAAAACGAA
>Ga0209025_1001702_pt1 | contig 26826 bp, 19 predicted proteins | sample AraplaMF_Col_mLB_FD_184256 | JGI IMG/M metagenome (GOLD analysis project Ga0209025, IMG submission 184256) | Arabidopsis root microbial communities from the University of North Carolina, USA - plate scrape MF_Col_mLB (SPAdes) (version 2) | ecosystem: Host-associated > Plants > Roots > Endosphere... | reverse complement strand
ATCTCCTTGCCGACCGAATCCCCCCAGGGATAGCTCGTCGTCGTTCCGCCGCGGGCGGCGTATTCCCATTCGGCCTCGGTCGGCAGCCGGTATTTGCGCCCGGTCTTGTAGGACAGCCAGACGAGATAGGCGTTGGCGTCGTTCCAGTGGATGTCGGTGACCGGACGCTTGCCGCGGCCGAGATTACGGTCGCTCGGGCGGTGGCTGCAGCCACCCTCGGCGACACAGGTGTCCCATTGCGCGAAGGTGACCTCGTCGGCGCCGAGATAGAACGGCTTGGCGATGGTGACCACATGGACGGGCTTCTCGAACTCGAAGGCCTCGTTCGAGCCCATCTCGAAACTGCCGGCGGGGATCAGCGTCAGCTCGGGGCAATCGTCGCAATCGCGCACGGTCTTCGCGAACGAGGCGGGTGCAGGGGGCGCTGCGGCCGGCGGGCTGGCTGTGGCCTGCCCGCGGCTGCGGTAGGCCTGCTCGCGCGTGCGGGCGAGCCCGGCGAAGCGGCCGTTCGGATAGGCCTCGAGATAGGCGCGGTATTCGTCCGGGTTCTGGCTGTTCTTGATCGTCTCCCAGAATGACAGCTCGTAGGGGCCGAGCTGGTCGGATTGCGGTCCGGGAGGCGGGGGCGCAGTGGTGATGGCGCGGGTGGTGTTGAGCGCGGTTGCGACCGGCCGGCCGAGCGGCGTGACGACGAGGCCGGCGGGCGGCAGCGACGAGATCCAGACCTGCTGGCCCTTCCGGGTCGCCCGCGAGACGGCATCGCGCGTCCGGGTCAGCGCCGCCGCCATGTCGAGGCCGGGTATCCGGATCGCCCTGAGCCACTCATCGATCGCCGGGTTGCTGCGTCCGGGCGTCTCGGCGATCGTCCGCCCCGGAGCGACCGGCGCCATGATCGCGACGCTCTCGATCCGCTCGATCGGGGCAAGCCCCTTGCCGCTGCCGAGATCCGCTTGCCACGGGTTCTCGTGTGTGGCGTCGAGCACGATCACCGCGCTCGCCGGGCGGCTGACGATCAGCGCGTCGACCAGCTGATCCAGATCGACGGTTTCGCGCGCGACTTCGACCGGGCCGCGCGGCGTCGCATCCACCGGGACGAGGAAGTTGCGGCCGCGCGACTGCACCGCTTGCCCGGAATAGAAGACCACGACATGGGCTCCGCGGACGAGCTTGCTCCGGAAGGTGGCGATCGCCTGCCCGAGCGCGGCGCGGTCGGCGTTCTCCACGCTGACGAGATCGAACTCGCCCTGGCGCAGCACGTCGGCGACGGCGCGGGCATCGGCCGCGGCGTTCGCCAGCGCCGCACCGCGATAGGCGGCATTGCCGACGACCAGCCCGATGCGCGGTGGCGTTCCGGCACCGTCCTGGGCGACGGCTGGGCCGAATGGCGCGAGCAGCGTCAGAGTGGCGATAACGAGCCAGCGGGACCAGGACATGGTGCTCATCTTTCCCTGCGGGCGTGCGGCGGCATGCGCCACCGATCGGCCTGCGTGCCTCATCTGACGTAGACTGTGATCTTCTGGGACATAACCGGTGGCCTGTGCGGCGTATGGGTGTGGTCGCCGAGCAGCAGCTGCAGCGTGTGCGTTCCCTTGGGCAGAGTGACGACCACCTCGGTCTGGCCGTTGCCGAGATGGATGTTGTTGTAGTCGGACGGGATCGGCTGGTCGGGCGGGCCCGGATCGGTGTCGATCAGCAGGTGGTGATGGCCGGTACCGGGCCTGTCGATGCCGGCAGGGGCGACGCCCATCTCCTTCAGCCCGATCCGTACGGTGAAGCGCTCGGGCACGCGCAAACCGTCGAGCGGATAGTGGAAGTAGACCATGGCGTTGCGCGGCGCGGGCTGGCGCTGCACGCCCTGCGCCATCACTTGCGAGGCAACAAGGGGCGTGAACGGCAGGAGGGCGGCCAGGGCGGCAGCGAGGCGGCGTGCGGCAAAGGTCATCAGCGCGCCCTCCGCTTGCCGGGAGCGCCGACATAAATCGTGATGCGCTCCGACATGATCGGCGGATCATGCGGCACATGCTGGTCGTCGCCGAGGATGAGCTGCAAGGTGTGTTCGCCCGGGGGCAGGGTGATCTTGCGCTCGGTCTGGCCGTTGCCGAAGTGGATGTGGTTGAGGTCGGCCGGGATCGCCGCATCGAGCGGTGGTGTCGGCACGTCGATCAGCAGATGGTGGTGGCCGGTATTGGGCCTGGCTACTCCGGCAGGCGCCACGCCCATGTTGCGCAGGCCGAAGCGGATCGTCGAGGTCGCGAAGATGCGCGTACCGTCGCGCGGGTAGATGAAATAGACGGCGGCGTCGTTGGGGGCCGGTGTCCGACCCGAGGCGGTGCGGGCGGGTGGCGCAGCGGCAGAGGACGGGCTGGCCGCCGACGCCACCCGCACCCTGATCCTCTGCGACATCACCGGCGGATCATGCGGGACGTGCTCATGGTCGGCGAAGAGGAGCTGCAGCGTATGCTCGCCCGGCGGCAGGCTCAGCTCGGTCTCCGTCTGGCCGCGGCCGAAATGGAGATGGTTGAAATCGCTGGGAATCTCGCGATCGAGCGGCGGCAATTCGGTATCGACCAGGAGATGATGGTGGCCGGCATTGTCCTGCTTCGTGCCGGCGGGGGTTAGCGCGATGTTCTCCTGACCGAAACGGACGACCGAGCGCGGCGGGATCACGGCGCCGTCCTGCAGACCGATGAAGAAGACCTTGGCATTGGGCGGCGCCGCCGTGCGTGGCTTCTCCTCCGGTGCGGCCATGACCTCGACGGTGACCTTCTCCGACATCACCGGCGGATCATGGGGGACATGATCGTGATCGGCGAAGAGGAGCTGTAATGTGTGGCGGCCGGGCGAGAGCAGGATCTCGGCTTCGCTCTGGCCACCACCGAAATGCAAGTGGTTGAAATCGCTCGGGATCGGCTGCCCCAATGGTGGCAGCTCGGTGTCGATCAGCAGATGATGGTGACCGGTGTTGCGTCGTGCGGTGCCGGCCGGCGCGATCTCCATGCCCGATATGGCGAAGCGGATCGTCGCCTTGCTGGCGATGCGGGCGTTGTTCGGCAGGTCGACGAAGGAGAGTTTCGCGCCGGCGGGGGCGGGGCTGCGTGCCCGGGCGCGCTCCTGCGCGAGACCCGCGGACATCGACACGGCGAAAACGGCCGTAACCCCGACAATGAGCTGACGTCGAAGCCCCCGCATCGGCGCTCTTCCTCGCGGCGCGTGACCGCCGTAAAGTTAGCAGTAGGCCGGGAGGGGAGCAAGCAAACCGCCTGTCATGTCAGGCGGATAAATCTGGATTTTCACGGTCGCTTTCTTTAGGGTGACGCAGGGAATGGTGCCATGATCGTAGCCGTCAGGTTTTGTGCACTGATCGCTCTTCTTGCCCAGCTTGTCGCCCTGCCGGCGCTGGCGCAGACGCAAGAGCGCCGCGTCGCGCTGGTGATCGGCAATTCCGCATACAAGAACGCACCGGCTCTCCCCAACACGCCAAACGACGCGCGCGACACCGCCGAGGCGCTGCGCAAGGTCGGCTTCGAGGTGGTCGACGGCATCGATCTCGACAAGCGCGGCATGGATGCCGCCGTGTCGCGCTTCGCGCGCCTGGCACAGGATGCCGACGCAGTGATGTTCTACTATGCCGGCCACGGCTTCCAGTTCAACGGCGAGAACTTCCTCGTGCCGATCGAGGCCAAGATCGATGACGAGGTCTCGGTCCAGTACGAGACGGTCAAGCTGAGCGAGGTCACGACCGCGCTGGGTTTCGCCAAGGGCGTCAAGATCATGGTGCTCGACGCCTGCCGCAACAATCCTTTCCTGGCCCAGCTGTCGAAGAAGACGCGCAGCATGTCGATCGGTGCCGGCCTCGCGCCGATCGTGAAGGCGCAGGGCATGGTGACCGCCTATGCGACGCAGGCGAACGACGTCGCCGCCGACGGCGCCGGCCGCAACAGCCCGTTCACCGCGGCGCTGGTGCAGGAGATCCAGCAGCCCGGCCTCGAGATCGCCACCATGTTCCGCCGCGTGCAGAAGGCGGTCTACGATTCAACCGGCGGCAAGCAGACGCCGGAGCTGTCGCTCTCGCTGCTCGGCGATTTCTACCTCAACCGCGAAGAGACGGACGCCGACATCTGGAAGCGGCTGCGCAGCAGCGACAACCCGGCCGAGATCAAGGCCTTCATCCAGCGCTTCCCGACCAGCTTCTTCGCCGTCGACGCCAAGACGAGGCTCGACCTGATCGAGCGCCGCGGCCTTGCGTCGGGCGAGCGCGAGAAGCTCGAGCAGGAATTCGCGGCGCGCGAGAAGGCGCTGCTCGACCGCGTCCAGCAGGCCGAGAAGGACCGTGCCAAGGCGGCGACGGATCTGGCTGGTCGCGATGCCGGCAAGACCGCCGACACCGAGCGCGCGGTGCCGAAGCCGGGCGATGTGACACCGGCCAAGCAGACCGATGCGAATGAGCGCGATCGCCTGGCCAAGGAGCTCGCCAAGAAGGAGCAGGAGCTCGCCACGCTCGAAGCGGAGAAGGCCAAGCTGTCGCAGGAGCGCGAGGAGCGGGAAAAGGCCGTGGCGACACGGATGAACTCCGGTGGCGTGACCGAATTGCCGACGCCGCAGAAGCCGCTGCTGCCGGCGGCACCCGGCACGCGTCCGCAGCGGCAGGAGCCGCGCGAGGTCCAGCAGCCGCGCGTTGTGCTCGACCGCAAGTCGACCGGCATCCTGACCGGCGGCGTCGAGGCTCAGCCGGAGCCGCGCGGCGGCAAGCGCCGGCCGAACGGCGGCGGCGCGGTCGACTGCACCGACGCGCTGATGCGGGCTCAGCTCGGCGATGGCAGCGTTCCGAAGAATTGCCGCTGACGATTCAGCGGACCGAGGTCCGTCGCCAGCGGGACCCGGGTATCGCTCCGGACAGGGTGCAACAGGGGGCTTCGATGCGTCGTTCTCGGCTCATCCGCTTTGTACTGCTGGCGCTGCTGGCTTCGCCGCCTGCCGCCATGGCCCAGACGCCGGCCGCCAGCCCGCCAGCTGCCCCGACTCCCGTCCCGTTTCCGGAGGCGTTGCAGCGCGCCGCCAACGACCTGTTCTCCAAGGCGCAGGTCGAAGGAGAACGCGTCGAGTTGGTGATCGACCCGTTGATCGACGGTGTGTCAGGCGCCCAGTCGACCTCGACGCGTTCGATGCAGCAGACCCTGGTCGACCTGGTCGGTAAATCCTATCCACGCTTCCAGGTGCAGCCCTTCTCGGCCGAGGCGTTGGTGCGCAATCCGGCGGTGCTGGTCGGCACCTTCACTGCGGTCAACAATGCCGGCGACGCCGGCGGCGCGCGCGACGCCTACCGGATCTGCCTGACGCTGGTCGACCTGAAATCGAAGCGGGTGGTTTCCAAGGGCGTCGCCCGGGCGCGGCCGGAAGGCGTCGACGTCACGCCCACGACCTATTACCGCGACTCGCCGATCTGGTCGAAGGACCCCTCGACCGAGGCCTATATCAAGACCTGCCAAGGCACGAAACTCGGTGACCCGATCGATCCGCTGTATGCCGAGCGCCTCAACGTCGCGGCGCTGATCAATGACGGCATCCTCGAATACGAGGCAAGGCACTATCGCGAGGCGCTCGCCTTCTATCGGACTGCGCGGGTGCTGCCCGGCGGCGACCAGCACCGCGTCCGCATCGGCGCCTATCTCGCCAGCAGCAAGCTCGGGCGCAAGGACGATGCGGTCGAGGCATTCGGCGACCTCGTCGACAGCGGCCTTTCCGGCAACCAGCTGATGGTCAAGCTGCTGTTCCAGCCCGGCTCGACCCAGTTCATCGCCAATCCGCAGATCACCGAGCCCTATCCGATGTGGCTGAGCCAGATCGCGACCCGCGCCAAGCAGAAGGGCGCCTGCCTCGAGATCGTCGGTCACACCTCGCGCACGGGCATGCCGCAAGTGAACGAGCGGCTCTCGGTGCTGCGGGCGCAATATGTGATGGAGCTGCTCCAGGCCGGGGCACCCGACAGCCGCAGCCGCATGATCGCGACCGGGCGCGGCTACAACGAGAATCTGATCGGCACCGGCAAGGACGACGCCAGCGACGCGCTCGACCGCCGGGTCGAATTCAAGGTGATCGGCTGCTGAGTGGCGACACAATATTTAGTGATTTGAGATAGATAGGCGGATTTTCTCGATGAACGACATGGCCGTGAAAGATTTGGCGACGAATCCCTACGATGCGGTCGCCTATCCGGGGCACGCCTTCTCGCAGACGCATCCGGCGCTGCTGGCGACGATCGCGCATGTCCATGGCATGACGGCAGCGCCGACGAGCACGATGCGCGTGCTGGAGCTCGGCTGCGGCAGGGGCGGCAACCTGATCCCGATGGCGCTGCAATGCCCGGGCGCGGCGTTCGTCGGCATCGACCTCAGTGGCCGGGCGATCGCCCACGCCAAGGCGGAGGCGGAGGAACTCGGCCTCGGCAATATCAGTTTCCACCATCTCGACATCATGGCGGTGTCGGAGGCGCTCGGCCGCTTCGACTACATCCTGGTGCACGGCGTCTATTCGTGGGTGCCGGAGCCGGTACGTGAGCGGATCATGGGGCTCTTCGGCGAATTGCTGACGCCACAGGGCATCGCCTATGTCAGCTACAACGCCCTGCCGGGCTGCCGGCTGCGCGATCTCGCTCGCGACGTCATGCTGTTCGAGACGCGCGAGATCGACGATCCCGTCGAGAAGGTCAGGGCTGCCCGGGCGGCGATCAAGCGCTTTGCCGAGGCGACCGATGCCGAGAGCTTCTATGGGGCGGCCTTGCGCGAGCGCCTGCAGCAGATCGAGACGATTCCGGACAATGTCCTCTATCACGACGATCTCAATCCAGGTGCGCGCGCCTTCGCCCTGCACGAGGTTCTGGCGGCGGCGGAGCCGCATGGCCTGCAGTTCCTGGCCGAGACGTCCTTCCCGAACAATTTCGGCGGCGCTCGTGGAGCGGCGCAGCAGGTTCTCAACCAGATACCCATCTCGGAGCCGCTCCGGCAGGAGCAGTCGCTCGACCTGCTGATTGGCCGTTGCTTCCGCCAGACCCTGCTCTGCCGCGCCGATGTCGCGCTGCATCGTGGTTTCTCGCGCTTCAGCCTGGAGCCCTACTATCTTGCCTCGAGCGTCAACGAACTCGAGGAGAAGGACGAGAAGCGGCCCGGCGCGGTGAGCTTCCTGTTCGCGGAAGGCGTGCGCCTCGCCGTCGACCTGCCGATGGCCGTCGCTGCGCTGCGGGCACTCGGTCGTGCCTGGCCCGGCAGCATCAGCCATGCCGACCTGGTCGCATTGGCCATGCAGGAAGCCCGAGACAGCCTCGGTCCGGACATCGAGCGCGAAATTGGCCGGCTCAACGAAGCGCTGACCGCGATCTACCGGGCCGGCCTGCTCGAGATCAACCTGGAACCGCACCGGTTGACCACGCTGATCAGCGAGCGGCCGCTGGCGAGCCTTCTGGCCCGGCGCCAGGCCCTGACCAGCGACGAGGTCACCGATCTGCGCCACCGCGCGGTCGCGCTCGACGGCGTTGTGGTGCGCAAGTTCGTCAGCCTGCTCGACGGGACGCGCACGCCGGCGATGCTGCTCGACGAGATCAATACCTTCCTGAACGAGGCGCATGCCTCCGGCCGAGATGCCTCGGGCCTGCCGAAGCGTGCCACGGCCGAGGAGGTCGAGATGCATTTGAAAGATGTCGCGCGGCTGGCCCTGCTGGCAGGCTGAGCTTGTCGTGGACAGGCCAGCCACCTATTGCGGGGAGCGGCAGCAGCGGTAGCGAGGGATGAGTCAGCGCTTCAAGCAGTTTCAGGCCGCATTCCAGGAGGATGCCTGCCTCGAAACCATCATGCAGGCGCGACAGGGCGGCATCACGCTCACCTGCTCCGCCTGCGGGAAGACCGCGGCCTTCACGCCGCGGGTGAAGCTGCGCGCCTATGGCTGCCCGCATTGCAACTTCCAGGTTCTGCCCTGCAAGGGTACACCGCTGGAGAGCCGGCGGATCTCCCTGCAGCTCTGGTTCTTCGCGCTGAAGCAGCTGGCCGAGCAGGGCCCGCGCGGTGCGACCGCGACGCTGGAGCGCGAAGCCGCGGTTCCAGCCCAGCAGGCACGCCGGATGATCGCCGAACTGCAGGAGGCAGCCGGCAAGGACGGGAAGGGGCCGGACTGGCTCGCGGCGGCGCAGAAGGCGGTGATGGGCGGCGCCAACAGCACAAACATCGCTGCCGGCGTGCCGTTCGCCGCCGACGGCGGCAGTTCGCGGCTCCGGCTCGTGTCCCTGCTTGGTGGCGGCGCGATCGTCCTCGGCATCGCCGGTGGCGTCGCGGTCGCGACCTTGAGGCCAGGCTCGACCGAAGTGAGCGATGGCTTCGAGCCGATGGAAAGCGTCGAGGCGCCGTCCTTGAAGGCGCCGACCCGTCCTTCGCTGATCCTGTCCTCGGTCGAAGGCGATCTGGAGGCGGCGCGGCAGGCGACGCAGTTCGCGCTGAACGCCGACCCCTCCCTCGCGGCGATCAAGGAACAGATGCAGGACGCGCCCGGCCAGCCTTCGCTGCCGATCCCGGTGATGCCGCCCTCGAACATCATCCTGGTGCCGCCGACCTTGCCGGGCAAGCCGGGTGCGCCCCCGGCAGGCCCGCGCAGCCAGCTGCCGCAGGCGCCGGTCAACTATGCCGGCGACCCGAACCAGATCCTGACCTTCGGGCCGATCAAGATCCGCCGCCACCTGGTCGAGATGATCGTCAGGGCAGGGCGCGTCGTCGGCGCCGACCCGACCTTGCTGATGGCGGTCGCCGACAAGGAATCGTCGTTCTCGACGGCGGTGCAGGCCAAGACCTCTTCGGCGACCGGGCTCTACCAGTTCATCGAGCAGACCTGGCTGGGCGTGATCTTCGAGTTCGGCCGCAAGCACGGCATGGTCGCGGAGGCGGCGCTGATCAGCCGCAACGGCCGCCAGTTCGTCATCACCGATGCGAACGAGCGCCAGCGCATCCTCGATCTTCGGCGCGAGCCCTATCTCTCGGCCCTGCTGGCGGGTGAGATGCTGAAGCGCGACACGCTGCGGCTGGAGAAGGCGATGGGGCGCCATCTCACCGGCGGCGAGATCTACCTGATCCATTTCCTGGGGCCCGATGCTGCCCAGACCTTCATCGAGACGATGGAGGAGACGCCGGGCGCCAGCGCTGCGGCGCTGTTGCCGAAGCCGGCCGAAGCCAACCGGCCGATCTTCTACGCCCAGGCCGGTGGCGAGACCAAGACACTCTCGGTCTCCGAGGTGCACAAGAAATTCGACGAGATGATCAAGGTCAGGCTCGACCGCTACAAGGTCGTGCGCGGCGGGCCGGCTGCCGCTCCAGCGCCGGCGCGGCAGAAATAGCCGGCCGGAGGCGAATACCCGCCAGCTCCGGCCAAAGCGATTGCAGCCGCTGCGGATTTGCCGCGGATGCGGCCATGGCCCATGATCAGCCCACCGCAGGGCGAGGAGACGACGATGGCGAAGAACCGGTTCGAGCAGGTCGATGAGCCGCAGCCCGATGCCATCACGTTGAGCCTCGGCCAGCGGGACGGCAAGACGTTCACCCGCATCGCCTGCCCGGCGGATCTCGCGGCGGGCCATCTTGCCAACGACTTCGTCAGCGACGAGCTCGACCCGGTCGAGGGCTTCCGCTCGGCCGTGCGCCTCGCCAACGAGATCAAGGCACCGATCGTCGTCGAGGACGCCGAAGGCCTCTGGCAGGACGAATGGGGCGAGCTCTATCGCGAGAATTGATGGCTCGCGTCATTCTCGGGTCTGAGCTTCGCTCCGCCCGAGAATGACGCCTCCGACAATCACTCGATCCTGAAATACTTGATGCCGATGCCGACCTTGCCGCCGGCGCGCGCGATGTCCTGTTGCAGGCCCGGGAAGATATCGCCGGCGGGTGCTGGATTTGGTCCCGACAGCGTCGGCAGCGACGCCGGGCTGACCAGGGCCAGGACCGTCTGCGGCCTGACCGGCGCGCCCGAGGCGGCGGTCGATTCCAGCTTCAGGCTGAAGCTCGCCTTGCCGCCTTCGCGGCGGGTGTAGTTGGCGAGGTTGTAGACCAGCCCATCATCGCCGACGAGCAGGATGTCGAGGTTCTTGCCCGGATCGCTCTCGACCGAGCCTGAGAGCGTGTCGCCGCTCCGCATGGTGAAGGCGCCGATCTGCAGGGCCGGGCTGCGGTCGATGCCGCGGCCGAGCTGGCGCAGGAAATCGACCATCGGGCACTGGGCCGCGGTCACCGTGCGCAGGCTGATCTGCGCCTCGTAGCCCTGCGCCTTCTTGAAGGCGCCGTCGAAGCTGACAAAGGGCTCGGCGGTGCTGCCGAAGCCTTCGATGGTCGCGCGCTTGTCGGCGATTGCCGTCGGCCACAGGAAGAAACAGGCGCCGCCATCATAATTCGTGACGTAGCGCTCCGTCCGTTCGGCGGCGGTGCGGGGCTCGGGCTCCGGTCCTGACGATGTCGGCAATGGCGCGGTCGGTATCGGCTTCGGGCCGGTGGTCTTCGGGCTGGTCGTCGAGGTCGGGGTGGTCTGCGGTGGTGTCGGAGCCGGTACCGGGTTCAATTCCGGTGTCGGGGGCGTGGGAGATTGCGAAGACGGAGCCGGTTGCGGCGGTGCAGTGGGAACGGCAGGTGCCGGCGGCTGCAGCGTGGGCGGCTCGTTCTGGCTTGCCGGCTGCGGCGACGGCGTCGGAATTGCCGATGGCGGCGTCGCAGGCGGCAGCTCCGGCACGGGGGCGCTCGATCCCGCGCTCGGCGAGGGCGCCGGACGATCGTCGCTCAAGACGGGCGGCGGGCTGTTCAACGCCTGCTGGACCGGCGTGCTGCCGCCCAGCAGTTTCCAGGCGAAGAAACCGCCACCAGCAAGGAGCGCGAGTGCCGCGACGCCGGCGACAAGCGCCCAGGGAAAGGCGCGCCCGCCGCCGCCAGCGGAACTCGCGCCGCCTTTCGCCTGCCAGGAGGCGACCTCGGCCATGTCGGCCGGGCGGTCCTTCGGGTCGGGTGCGAGCATGCGTACCAGCAGCGGGCGGATGCGCTTGTCGATCGTCGCGAGATCGGGAACGCGGCGGCGTTTCTCCAGGATCTGCATCTGCGTGCCGCCCATGTCGAGCGGGCGGCCGCCGAGCGCCTCGGCCAGCACCAGACCGAGGCTGTAGATGTCCGACTTGCCGGTGACCTCGGCGCCGTAGAGGCCGAGCTGTTCGGGCGAGACGTAGTTGAATTTGCCGGCAAAGCCGGAGCCGATCACCGTCTTCTCGGCCAGCTTCGACTTGGCGATGCCGAAATCGATGATCTTGGCGCGCGTGACCTGGGCGCCGGGCAGGATGATGTTGTCCGGCGAGACGTCGCGATGGGTGATCCCCAGCATATGGGCGGCCTGCAGGCCCGACGCGATGCGCCGGCGCAGCAGGTCGACCTCCTCGAAGGGGAGCGGGCCCTGCTTCAGCCGGTCGGACAGCGACTGGCCGTCGACGAACTCCATGGCGAGATAGGTCGCCTGCGTGGCGGGGTCGACGGTGAAGACGTAATAGCGGACGATCGCCTCGTTGTAGAGGTTGTGCAGCGCCGACGCCTCGTTGCGGAACAGGGCGATGACGTTGGCGTCCTGCGCCATGTCGGAGCGCACGATCTTGATCGCGACGGCATCGCCGGTCTGGATGGCGCGGCCCTGATAGACCTCGCCCATGCCGCCGGTGGCGATCAGGCGCTCGATCTCGTAGATGCCGTTCAGCCGCACGCCGGGCGCCAGGCCCGTGCGCGGCATGAAGACGGTGCGGTCGGAATCGCTCATGGCGCATCGCTCCTGCGCTGGCGCATGTTCGGCACCCAGCGCGTCTTTTCAGCTCCGCCGTCGTGATGATAGCGCACCACGATCACGGTGACATTGTCGGTGGCGCCGCGCTCCAGCGTCAGCGCGAGCAGGGCATCGCAGGCAGCCTGGGCGCCGCTGGAGACGGCTGCGCGCAGAATCTCCTCGTCGCGGACATGGTCGGTGAGCCCGTCCGAGCAGAGCACGAAGACGTCGTCGCCTTCGAGATCGCCATGGTCGATATCGAGCTCGGGCCGATCGTGGACGCCGATGGCGCGGGTGATGACATGGCGTCGCGGCCATGTCCTTGCTTCCTCGACGGAGAGCAGGCCGCGCTCGATCATGTCCTGGGCTTCGGTATGGTCACGCGTGACCTGGGTGATCTGCCCGCCGCGGATGAGATAGACGCGGCTGTCGCCACACCAGACGCAGGCGAAATGGCGGCCATGGGCGAGCAGCACGGCGAGCGTCGCGCCCATGGTGGCGCCGTCATGCTCGCGGATCTTTCGGCGCAGCTCCGCATTGGCCTCGACCACGCTGCGTTCGAGCCGGTCGAGCAATTCGGCGGCGGAGGCGGCCTGGCCGACGGCCGACAGGCTTGCCGCCACGGTCGCGCTCGCCATCGCGCCGTTCTGATGGCCGCCCATGCCGTCGGCGACGGCCCAGAGCCCGTATTCGGGCCGAACCACCAGATTGTCCTCGTTATGGCTGCGCACGCGCCCGGCATGGCTGACCGCGCCGGTCTCGAAAGAAGAGCCGGTGCGGTGCTCATTCATGCCGTCGATCCTGCGCCGAGGAAAGCGTCGAAGCGGCCGGTCAGGAGACCGGTGAAGAGATAGGGGCTCGGCAGGCCCTGTCCGGTCAGGGCGAGCGGCTCGAAGTCGTCGCCGCCGATCGTCCAGAGATAGCTGGCATGGGCATAGGCGCGGCTGTGGTCCTCGACGCGCAGCGCCGAGAGCCGCGCCGGGAAGGTGGCTGAATCGAGCGCGGTGACGATGGTGCCGTCGGAAAGCCGGACCATGTCGGCGGGCGGGGCCGCCTTGAGGTCGTCGCTGGGCATGGCGAGCCCGCCGAGGGCATGCGCGACCGCCTCGAAGCTCGCCTCGGGTTCGAGCGCGCGCAGGAGGAAGTCCTCGGCCTGCGCGAACCAGGTGTCCTGCGGGTCGAGTTCCGGCGGCGGGATCGCGGCGCCGGGTTCGGCGAGGGCGAAGACCGTCAGCGGGAAATAGCGACCGATGCCATCGACCGAGGGCATGAAGGCGCCGGCGACCGTGGTGCCGCAGAAGGCGCTGCCGAACCAGAAGCGCCAGATCGGCGCGTTGAGGAAGGCATCCTGCCAGCCGGCGCCGAGCTCGACCCGGCTGGCGGTGAGCCCGCCCTGGAGCCAGCGCTCATAGGCCGACAGGAAGGGCGTAGGCGCATTCAGCGCGATGAAGTCTCGTTTGCCCGGCAGCTTCCCGAACAGTCCGCAGCCCATTCTCAAATCCCCGTCGGACAACGGATTTCACGCAGTGCCGGCAGCACCAGCGGATTCTTCAGCGAGCCGACGCCGAACTGGTAGCCGACCTGGCGGCCGCCGGCGGCGAGCGTGAAGACGACATTGTCGCCCTGGCGCAGCACCGAGCCGGCATCGAGCAGACGGAAGAAGGACCAGTCGCCGTCGCGCTCGAACAGCTTGGCCTCGGTCGGCGCAGCCGGCGTCGGGCTGTTGGAGAAGAAGCCGCCGCCGAAGATGCCGCCGGCATTGTTGTTGGCGGCTCCGCCGATCGACAGGGTGATCGAGGTCTTCTTCAGGCCGGCGCCCGGCCACATCACCGGCGTCGGCGTGTTGACGCCCTGCTGGCTCGCCACGATGAAGCCGTTGATCTCGAGCTTGGCGCTCTGCGCGTCAGAGGAGAGCGTGGTCGGCACCACCACCATCTGGAAATTGGGCAGGTTGCCGCCGGTCGGGAAGAAGGCCTCGCGGATATCGCTGGCGCGCTGGAACTCGCGCAGCGTCGTCGGCGAGAGGGCGCGGGCGACCCGGCTGTCCTGGCGCCAGCTCCAGTTCTGGCCGGACTTGTCGATATAGGGGTCGAGCCGCTCCTTCATGAACTTGTCCATGGTGCCGCCGGGGGCGAACAGGCTGGCGAAGGCGGTGAGCGGAATGTCGCGGGTCGATGCCTTCACGAAGGGGTAGCGGTTGGTCAGGATGTCGTTGCACTGGCGTGCGACGTCGCTGGCGAGCGCCTGGCGCAGCAGCGAGACGGTCGCGCCGGTGGCGTCGCCCTCGAAATCGTTGACCGCGGCGACGATCATCGCGTCGAACGGCGCCGGATAGCGCGAGGAGTTACCGCGCAGCGAGGCGATCAGCGGCACCAGCGCCGCGTTCGCCGCGGCGGACTGCGCCGGGGTGGTCGCGGCCATTGCCAGGTTCTGGTTGATCTCGGCGAAGATCTGCAGCGCCTGGTCGACCGGCCGCTTGCCGCCTTCACCTTCGACGAGGACATGGAAGGCCTTGAACTGCGCCTCGATATTGGCGCCGAGCGCCTCGCCGCCACCGCCTCCGGATAGCACGCGGTCGACGCCGGGCGCGCTCAGCGGCAGGCTGGTGCCGAGGCGGCTCAGCGAATAATTGGCACGCTCTTCCAGGGTCTTGGCCGCCTTGTCGGCGACTTGCCCGGCCATCTTCTCGGCGGCCTGCGCCGCGGCCGGCCGTTTCGCTGCCCGCTCCTTGGTGAGCTGCGTCTCGTCGCGGATCGATTCGAGCAATTGCTTGAAGGGCGAGGTTGGCGCGGCGATGGCCGAGAGCGCAATGGATTTCGGCTTGTCGGCGTTGAGCGGCCTGAGTTTCAGCCGGCGCAGCGCCTTCTGCCAGGAGGCGGTGAAGTCGCGCGCATAGAGCTTGAGCAGGTCCTGGAACAGGCTGGCATATTGCGAGGTGATCGCGGCCTGGTCGGCATTGTCGCCGAGGACCCAGCGCTCCTTCTCGATCCGCTCGCCGATATCGCCGAGCCGGTCGACGAAGGCGCTCTGGAAGCCGTCATAGGTGTAGAAATACGGCACTCGGATCGAGTCGAGATCCTCGCCGGAGACGCCCTCGAAGACGAGGCGCGCATCCGAGCCGCCGCGGATCGCCGCGACCCAGTCGCGGCTGGCGTTGCGACCCTGCGTACGCAGCAGTTCGTAGGCGCGCTCGGCGATGCTGAGCCGGCGCAGCGTGCGCTGGCTGCTCTCGATCAGCGGCTGGTTGAGCTTGACCACCGGCTCGCCGCCATCGTCGAGATCGAGCAGGGCGACGAGATGTTCCTCCAGCGCCTCGCGGCCCTTGGCGTTGGCGGCGCCGGGGAAGAGATTCTCGGCCCAGTCCTGCCGCATCCAGGCCATGACGAGGTCGCGGTCGAGCGGGGCGCGGCCGCCGACCATCAGATAGACCTTGAGCGCCTCGTAGATGAAGCCGGGATTGTTGACGTTGGCCTCGAGCTGCTCCTCGAGCCGGAAGATGATGCGCGAGCGCAGCAGCCGCTCCAGCGCCTGATGATAGCTCTCCTGCGTCGCCGATTGCAGGCGCTCGCGCTGGCTGAGGCCGAAGGTGGCGGCGACCGGCGTCGGCTCGTCCTTGTCGGCATAGCCGGCGGGCATGTGGCGTAGCTTGTGCAGCAGCGGCAGGACGCGGCTGAAATTGCGGTCGGAGAGCGTGGTCTCCTGGAGCACCGGCGCGGCGCTGGAGCGATAATCGGCGAGACCGTAATTGGTCTGATTGATCAGGTCGCTGTTGCGGGCATAGCTCGTCCACCACATGCCGCCGAGCGCCAGCGAAACCAGCGCGATCGCGCTGAAGCTCGCGATGCGCAGCAGGGTCGAGCGGCGCGCGGCGCGCAGATCGGTCGAGACCCAGCCGGATTCGCCGATGATCACCTTCTGGATCAGGTCGGTGAGGAAGAAGCTCTTGCCGCGGCCGGAATAGGAGCCGGAATCGGCGTGGGCGCTGCCGAAATTGCGCGAGAGCGCGCCGATCAGCTGGTCGATCGGCGTGCCTTCCTGGGTGCCGGAGGTGAAGTAGAAGCCGCGCAGCGTCGCGCTCGACTGATAGCGCGTCGGCTCGAAGACGCGGCCGAGGAAGTCGATGATGATCGGCTTCAGCGTCGCCATCTGGCTCGGCAGGCCGAAGAGCTTGGCGCGCGAGGTCGGGTTGTGCTCGTCCTGCAGACGATCGGAGAGGCGCTCGTTCAGCCGCTCGATCAGCGCATCGAACTCCGGCGGCACGTCGCCGATCATGTTGCGGGTCTTGTCGATGGTCTGGAAGGTATGGCCCCAGACCATGCGCCGCTGCGGCTCGGAGAGCGCAGCGAAGAACTCGTTGAAGCCGGCGATCAGGTCGGCCTTGGTGAAGACCGCATAGACCGGGAAATCGACCTTGAGCCGCTCGTTGAGCTCGAGCAGGCGGGCGCGGATCGCGTCGCCATGGGCGATGATCTCCTCCTGCGAGGAGGTCAGCAGGTCCTCGATGCTGATCGCGACCATGACGCCGTTGATCGGCTGGCGCGGGCGGTTGGCCTTGAGCAGGTCGAGGAAGGCGAGCCAACTGGTGCGTTCAGCCTTGGTGTCGGTGTCCTGCGTGGTGTAGCGGCCAGCGGTGTCGATCAGCACCGCTTCCTCGGCGAACCACCAGTCGCAATAGCGGGTGCCGCCGGCGCCGGCGACCGCCGCCGGGGCCTGGCCGCCACGGGCGAGCGGGAATTTCAGCCCGGAATTGATCAGGGCCGTGGTCTTGCCGGCGCCGGGCGGGCCGATGATGACGTACCAGGGCAGGTCGTAGAGATAGTCGCCGCCGTCCTTGCCGCGAGTGCGCCGCAGCGTCGCCAAGGCATCGCGCATGGCGGCGGAGAGCGCCGCGCCGTCACCGGTCTGGGACTCCTCCTTGGCCATCGCCTCGGAGAGGGCCGCGACGGCCCTGCGCCGGCTGATCACGATCCAGGCGATCCAGCCGAGCGCGCCCAGCATCAGGACGAGCGCGATCGGCAGCCTGACCCAGAACGACTCGAACGGGCGCACCTCGCCGAAGGCGACGAAGGGGCCGCCGAACCAGATCAGCAGCGTCAGCGCCAGCGCGCCGACGAAAATGGCTGCGATCCTGAGCCACGTCGCGAGATTCATCGTCCACTCGTCTCCTGCACCGTCACCTCACCCTAGCCGTTGCGCTGGATCAGGATCTCGACGCGTCGATTCTTCGCCTTGCCGGCCGCGGTCGCGTTGGTGTCGATCGGCACGTCCGGCCCCTTGCCCTCGGTGCTGATGCGATCCGGCTGTTTCAATCTGGTCTTCAGGAGGTCGCCGACCGCCACAGCGCGCGCCTTCGACAGTTCGAGGTTGTTGGGGAAGCGGGCGGTGCGGATCGGGTCGGAATCGGAGTGGCCGACGACCTTGATCGCCCCGCCTTCGTCGTTGAGCACCGCTGAGATGCGCTCGATCAGCGGGCGGAACTCGTCGCGCACCACGGCCTGGCCGGGCTCGAACAGGGTTATGCCCATCAGCCGCACGATGATCAGGTTCGGCGTCACCTGGCAGGTGATCGGCGGCTGCACCGTGCCGCAAACCTTCGGCTGCTGGGCCGGCGGGGGCGGCGGCAAGGGCGGAGGTGGGCGCGCAGCGACCTTGCGCAGCATCTCGATGTCGCCCTTGGGGTGTACCGTCAGCAGCGCGCTGGCCGAGGCCTCGGCATTGCCGCCGAGCAAAGCGCGGAAGATGAAATAGAGGCCGAGCACGGCGATCGCAGCGACGGCGGCGACCGACCAGACCGGGATCTTGAACCGCGCCAGCTTTGCAACCAGGGCCTGGCCCTGCCAGCGCGGCGACAATTCCGGATCGGGCTGCTTCACGCGGCGCAGCGTCTCGAACAGGTTGCGCTGGATCATCTGCAGATTGGCGGCGCCGCCGGCCGAGGTGCGGTGCACGCCCTCGAAGCCGAGCGCCAGGCAGACATGCATCAGTTCGAGCAGGTCGTAATTGACCGATGGATCCTTCTTGGCGCGCTCCAGCTCCTCGAAGAAGCGCACGCCGCCGGTGCGCTCGCCGAAGAAGCGCGAGAGCATGCTGTACTGCGTCCAGACATGGCGATCCTCGCCGGGGATGTTCTGGACGATATCGTCGGCGAAGGCGCAGACGATGTACTTGGCGGTGCGCGTCTGCTCGGCGGTGAAGCCGACGGCGCGCACCTCATGGTCGAAGGCCTCGATGGTCTCGCCGACCTGACCGATCATCTGCGTCGCCGGCGCGCTGCTGATATTGGCGCGCAGGCGCCCGAGCAACAGCAGCAGCGGACCTGCCGCCCTGAGCAGTGGATTGGGGTTCGGCGTGAGCATCTGCTCGCGCTTGGGCAGGGCCTGCGGCACATAGCCTTGAGGCGGTGGCGGCGGCGCGCTCAGCCGTGGCTGCGGCGTCGACATCCACTCTTCGCCGCCGGGCACGCCGGGCGAGGGGGCCGCCTGCGGGTATTGCGGCGCATTCGAAGGCGCATAGGGCGAAGGCTGTGGCGGGTGGCCGGCAGGCGGCGGGGGCGGGTAGGGCGCGTTCGCGGGCGGATAGGGCTGTCCCTGAGTCGGATAGCCCGGGGCTGCATCCGGCGCCGGGCGCGAGGGCTGCGGCACGCGCCGTCCGGCGGGGTTCGGCCGGATGAAGGTCCGGTCCGAGCGGCCGAACGGATCGGAGCCGTCGTTGCTCATCGCCTGCCCTCGAGCACGGCCCAGAGCTCCATTTCGAGATCGGGCCAGTCACCGGAGAAGTGCATGCCGATCGAGCTCGCCGAACTGAACTCCGGCCAGAGCGGCGAGGTGCGGTCGAGGTAGAAATAGACGTGGTCGGTCAGCGCCCGGATCTGGGGCGGCGGGGTCGGCAGGTGGACGAGATTGATGCCCGGCAGGTGGGCATGGACGATCTCGTTCATCTTGGTGTTGGGGCCGATCTTGAACAGATGCGGGAACTGCGACTGGATCTCGGTGAGGGGGCGGCGCGCCGCCACCTCGAGGATCAGCGTCGCATTGCGCATCAGCGCACGATCGCGGATCGTCGACATGAAGGCGTTCTGCGCCCGCTCGACGATCTCGAGGCGGATGGCGCGGCGGCCGAGCTGGGCCGAGAGGAAGTCCTGGATGTCGCGCACGACCGGGGTGAAGCAGCCCTCCAGGTCGTCATGGTCATAGGCCGGGTAGTCGCGGGCGCGGCGCTCGGCGGTGGTGAAGGTCGCGAGCTCGCCGGCAATGGCGAGCAAGGCGACGAACAGCCGCTCGGGATGGACGAAGCGCGAGCCGCGCATGTGCTTCAACACCGGGATGTGCCGGTTGAGCAGTTGCAGGATGAAGTAGTCGGCGCTCTGCAGGCCGCCACCCGCGGTCGGGTCGGCGGCGTAGCGGGCGAGTTCTTCCAGCTTGTTGTCGATCCAGCCGATGACGCGGTCCATCCAGCCGTCGACGACCGGATGGGCCGAGCAGAGCAGCACGGGCGGGGCGAATTTCTCGTCGAACAGGATGGCGCGGTCGCGCACTTCCAGAACGCGCCCGAGCGCCAGGCCGACATAGCCGGGCTTGCCGGTCTTGCGCAGCTCCAGACCGAAGCGCGGATGGGCGATGTCGATCTCCTCGTCGACGCGCAGCGAGGCGGTCGAGTCGATCAGCATCTCGGTCGCCGGATAGAAGCGGCTGGCCGAGCCGTTGAGGCTGTCCTCGACCTCGCGGGTGTTGGAGGCGGCGAGCGGCAGCGACAGCCAGGCGATCTGGCCGGCGGCGTTCTCCGGCACCTCGATCGCCGGCGGCAAGGGCGAATTGTCGGGCATGGCGAAGGGCGTGCCGTCCGGCATCACGCCGACGGCGCGCCGGAGCCCGATACGGCTCTGCTGCGCCAGGTCGCGGTCGATCTCGAGCACCGAGAACCCCCACGGATAAGGCGTGACGTGCCGGACGCGATTCTCCAGCAGATTCTCGAGGTAACGATCGTTCTGCTGCAGATGGTGCGGCCGCAGGAACAGGCCTTCGGACCAGACGACCTTACTGTACCACGACATCCGGTTCTCGCTATCTCAAGGCTGTTCAAAGACCATATACAGCTCGTTCCCGAGCGTCACCATGGCACTGTCGTTGCTGCTTCGACCATTGCTGACTTCAGGGCGCATTTCGCCTCGGCGCTGCGAAATGATCGCAAGTGCGCGCAGATGGATGTAGCTTGAGAGGCAGCCGACCGGCCGTCATGGATTGGGACAGCAGGATGAACCAAAACCAGTCGCCAGATTACGATCTAAGCGGTCGGTTTCCGATCGACGAGGATGGCTGGCAGGTCGTCGATCTCAACCGGATGCTCTATCCGGGTGGACCGCATGCTCTGCGGGTCCATGCGCCGGGACTTCCCGCCTTCCATTTCGGCTGGCGGTTCTCGACGAGCACGCCGGGACCGAACGACAATCGCATCGTCGCCTCGCATATCGGCGCAAAGCTCGGCGGATCGCCCTTGCCGCCGGTGACCTTCACCCCGGCGGTTCTGGTGCGCATCCAGGAACGCCTGCGCATCTACGCGATGCTCCACCCGCTGCCGTTGTTCGGAGAGAAGATCACCGGCGTCGACTTCGTCGCCGAGGATCCGATGGTCGAGGTCTTCTGACATGGCCAAGCTCAGCCCCGCAGACGCGATCGCGCAGATCAAGCCGGGAGCGACCCTGGACGAGCTGCGCGCCCTGGCGCGCCAGGTTTCGGCGGCGCCCGCCGGTCCCGATGTGATCCTCTACTCCGCCGTCCCCGAGGCGACGAAGCGGGACTGCCAGAAGACGACGGGCTATGCGCTGATCGATGACACGGAGCGCGCCGCCTTCCTGTCGGACGACAAGTTCCTGCTGGCGGTCGCGCAGGCGGCCGGAATTACCGAGCCCAATCCGAAGCGCGCCATCGACAATCTGATGAAGGGTAGCCGCCTGCCTGACGGGCACCCCGACAAGGCTGCGGCAACCGCCGGCAACGCCGCCATGTTCGGTGTCGAGGGGGACGCGGCGGTGCTGCAGAGCTCGTTCTGGGGCGAGGCTTCGCGTGAATTCGCCGAAGGCGCGTCCGGGCAGGTCACGCTGCTGCTGGGCCGCCCTGTCCAGAAGGTGTTCTGGGCCGTCGAGCTGCCGGCGCTTCAGGCTGCGAGCGCGGCCGGCAAATGTCCCGGCTTGACGATCAATGCGATTCCGGTTGCATCGCTGCCGCCCAATCCGGACGCAGCGCTCACCGCGCTTTGGCCCTCGGCCGACGCGAACGCGAAGCTCTTCTCCCCGCCGGCGCCAGCCTCCCCGCCGGGGGCAGGGGGAGCGTCGGCATCGGCATCGGGAGGGGCCGGGCGGCCCGCTGCCCGCATTCTCGATCCCGTCGTCCATCCGCTGCCCGGCATGCTGACGCCGGGGCCCGGAAGCTTCAACGTGATCATCGGCAACAAGCTCGCCTGGCGTGGCGTGCCGGCTGGCGCCGCGGCGGCGATCCAGTCCGCCAAGGCAACCTCCGACGCAGCGATCAAGACCGCCGAGGCGGCGACGCTCGCAGCAGCGGGGACGCCGGGAGCTCCGGCGGCCAAGGTTGCGGAGGAAACCGCCAAGGCGACCGCTGCCGCCAGCATGGGCTCGATGATCTCGGGTGCCGCCGGCGGGGCCGACATCCATATGTGCGCGACCCCGCTGCCGATCCCGCCGCACGGGCCGGGCGTCGTCATCGACGGCTCGCAGACCGTGCTGGTCAACGGCTTGCCGCTTTGCCGCATGGGCGACACGATCATCGAGGCGGTCGGGCCGCCGAACAAGATCGCCATGGGCGAGCCCACAGTGCTGATCGGCGGTTGAGATGGGACGTCGCCGCTCTCCCGACCGGGCCGTCTCCGGCTATGAGCGCTTCCGCCTGCTGCGGGTCGAGCGTTTCACCTCGGATACGCAGACCGCGCTCTGGCACGGGCGCTCGCGCAATGCCCGCGTCGCCAAGGTGCTGGTCTACATGGCCGCGATCCGCATGCCGGGCCAGGGCGGCTTGCCACTGACGCCCAATCCGAGCGTGACCTGCAAGGGCGCCGAGCAGCAGTTCTTCAGCGCTTCCGGCGTGAACCAGGCCGCGCATCTGCTGCCGGGCCAGATCCTGATCGACAACACCTATCCCTGGCTGTTCCTGCAGGGCGAGCCGGCGCGGCTGCTGCAGAACGAGTTCGCCTATGTCGAGCCGATCCATGCCAACTACAACGCGGCCGATCGCCTGGCCGAGCGTAACGGCATGGTCGACGCCTTCGCCGCGGCCTGCCGGGCGGTCCTGACCGGCACAGGCGAGGCCGAGCGCGACGTCTCCAACGCCTATCATCGCGTCTGGGTGCCGGATTCGCTGACTGCGATCGCTGCGGCCGAGCACGAGCTGCGGTCCGAGCCGCTGCCGCCGCCACTGGTCTATGGCGAGCCAGGCACTGCGGATTTCGGCATGATCCTCAATCTCGAGGAGCGCGGCCAGGCGATGAACGACGAGGAGATCTCGAACAGTTACGAGCAGCTCAGCATGCTCGACTACTATCGCGCCGCCTTCGACCATACGCCGACCGAGATCGAGCCGCGTGCGATCACAACACTGCTCGCCAGCCTGGTGAGCTAGTTTGCCAATACTTCGCAGCTTGCGGGAAACCCGCTTTTAGGAATTGGCGTGCAGCAGTGACCCTCCTCAACCGGGGGTCGCTGACATGGTGCAGCGCCATATCCTTGCCTTCCTGCGGGCCATCAGCCTGCGCTACCAGATCTATGCTGCGAGTTGCGCCTTCTTCATGGCGATCTGCGCGCTGGTCGCGGTCGCCATTCTCTCCTTCCGGCAGCAGGCGGAATACCAGGACAAGCTCGGCCTCTCCTCGCGTTCCGCCGCCTATGTCGAGCGCGTGAACGGCCTGATCTATGCGGTCGTGATGGAATCGCGCGGCATCTACATGTCGAGCGATCCGAAGACGGTGGCGCGCTATGGCGAGAACCTGCTGCGGCGCAATCGCGAGCTCGCCGAGGTCGTCGACGCCTGGGCGAAGATCGTCCGAAACGACGATGCCGAGCTCTTCGCGGCGTTCAGGGCGCGCATCTCGGACTTCATCCGCTTCCGCGCCGAACTGGTGCGCCGGGCCAATGTCATCAGCCAGGCGGCCGGTCGCGAATGGGGCGACAACGCAGCGAACCGCTCGGCGAGGGCCGCCCTCAACGCCGATCTCGAAGCGCTGGGGCTCGTCTATGCGCGGCGGGCCGACGAGGCTGCGGTCCTCAACCAGCGCGCCGGAGTTTCGACCTGGCTGATCATCCTGCTCGGTTTTACTGCGCTCGCGCTCGCGGCTTATGTCGGCACGGTGATCCGCAGATCGCTGATCGCGCCCTTGCACGACATCACCGAAACCGCCGACCGCATCGCCGCCGGCAAGGTCGTCGTCAGCGTGCCGCACAGCGAACGGCAGGACGAGGTCGGCAAGCTCGGCCAGGCGGTGCAGCAGCTTCAGGACACGCTGATCCGCAACCAGGAGCTGCGGACACTTGAACGGACGACCTCGCGACAGCGAGACATTCTCGAAATCCAGCTTCAGGAGAACAAGCGCCACCTGCTGGCGGCGATCAACAGCATGGTACCCGGCCTGATGATGCTGGACCTGGAGGGCAAGGTCATCCTGATGAACGATGCCTACCGGAAGATCTACCGGCTTCCCCAGGACATGCCGCAATCGCATCTGACGATCCACGACGTCCTCCGGCGGCGGGTGGAGGTCGGCACGTTCTCAGGGGACATCGAGAGCTATGCCGCGGCCATACTGGCGCGGATCGAGCAGGGCCGGCCCGCGGTGAAGCATGCCGATCTGAGGGATGGCCGTGTCATCCGCATCGTCGAACGGCCGATGAAGGGCGGCACCGGCTGGGTCTCCACCCATGAGGATTTCACCGAGCAACGGCACCTGCAGCGCTCGCTCGAACGCGCAGAGCATCTGCTCGCCGCGATCATGGAAAACAACCGGGAGGCGGTCGTCGCCAAGGACGCCGTCACGCTTCGCTATGTCTTCGTCAATCGCGCGGCCGAAATCCTGTTCGGCGTCAGCCGTGCCGACATGATCGGCCGGACCGCCCGCGACGTTTTCGGCACCGATACCGCTGCCTGGATCGAGCGCGAGGACCGGCAGCTCCGGCAGGCGGACACCGCCACGGCGATGACGGTGCGCAGCATCGAGACGCCCGGGAACGGCAGGCGCCTGATCGGCATTCGGCGCCTGCCGGTCGCCATGCCCGACGGGGAGCCGCGGATGCTGCTAAGCCTGATCGAGGATCGGACCCAGCAGGCAGCGTTGGCGGCTGGCTGAGTCTGCAGGCGCTGCTCACGTCCTGCTGCCGGCCGGTCGCGCCGTCGCGACGATCAGCCCGGCTGCGACGATCACCGCGATCCCGACCCAGGTCGTCGGCGAGGGCAGGTCGCCGAACAGGGCAAAGCCGAGCGCGGTCGCGCCGATCAGTTCGAGATAGACCAAAGGCGAGAGCGTCGCGACCGGCGCCAGGCGGAAGGCGCTGATCGTCATCAGGTTGCTGACCGTCGAGACGAGGCCCATCAGCAGGATGAGCAACAGCCCATCGCGCGTCGGTGTCGTCCATTGCAGCAGGGCGAGGGGCATCAGCATCACGATGCCGAGGGAAAGCTGGGTCGTCAGCGTCGCCACCGGGGGCCTGTCCTGGGCGGTGGCGCGCGTCAGCACCAGATAGCAGGCCATGCAGAAGCCGGAGGCGAGCGCGATCAGCGTGTCGGCGCTGGTCTCGGTGCCCGGGCGCACGACGAGGATGGCGCCGACGAAGCCGAGAAGCACTGCCATCAGCTTTCGCCGATCGAGCCGCTCGCGCAGCGCAAGCGCGGCAAGCAGGGTCGCCGCGATCGGAGCGATGAAATAGGCGCCGAGTGCATCGGCCAATGGAATGCGCGCGATCGCCACGAAGTAGAGCGTCATCGCCGTGACGAGGAAGCCGGTGCGCAGGATTTGCGCCAGCCAGTACCGCCCTGGCGATGCTGTCGCACGCACCGGTGGCTGCCCGCGCTGGAGCAGTGCGACCGGAAGAATGAAGCCGAGCGCCGCGACATAGCGCACCCAGCTGAGGAAGGCCGGCGAATGGGTTCCGCTGAGATATTTGGCGATGGCGTCGGAGGTCGGGATGATCAGCATCGCGGTCGCCATGAGCAGGATGCCGACTGTCTCGTCTCGTCGCTTGCGATGCGTCGGATCAAGGGAGGCGGTCATAGCGCGGAGCCTAGCTGATTCCGTCGTTGGGGCGGGGGGGGGCTGTTAACGCTTTCGCAGCCTCGGTAAATCCGCGTTAACCGAGCTCGGCGTCTCGCGATCTCCGCTGACCTTGCGATATTGACGTGAACAAAGAGAGAATTAAATTGGACATATAGAGAACATTGGAGATCGGACATGCTCGTTGCCCGCAAGCTGATGGCCGGAGCCATGGAGTTCCTGGCGCTCGCGCTCTTCGTCGGAATGATCTGGGTCTGGGCGGCGCTCGCCTCGGGACCGCATGTCTGAGCAGCGCCTCATGGCCGGGGCCGCATGCCATGTGCTTATGTGTCCACAGCCTCGCAAATGGAGCGGCTCGACCGGGCAGGGGTGGCGCGCAATAAGCGGTTCGGAGCATGCTCCGGAATTGAGAATCGGCGCAGATTCTTCCGCCCGGCTTAGTGGCTGAGTGGACGGCGCGCCGGAGGGCGCGATGACCGACCGCAAAGACGATACACAGGTTCAGGACGAGGTCGGCTTCGTCCACCTCCATGTCCATTCGAGCTATTCGCTGCTCGAAGGCGCGATCCAGGTCGGTGCGCTCGCCAAGCTCGCTGCCGGCGACGGCCAGCCGGCCATGGCGCTGACCGACACCAACAACCTGTTCGGCGCGCTCGAATTCTCCGAGAAGCTGGCGAGCTCCGGCATCCAGCCGATCGCCGGTGTGCAGCTCTCCGTCGACTTCGCCGACGAGGACACGGGCGGGCGCAAGCCGCTCCAGAGCGTGACGCCGCATGTCGTGCTGCTGGCGACCAGCGAAGCCGGTTACGGCAACCTGATGAAGCTGGTGACGGAAGCCTGCCTCGCCGCGGCCGGCGGCAGCCCCGTCGCGAGCATCGACCATCTCGGGGCCTACAACAGCGACGTCATCGCGCTGACCGGCGGGGCCGGCGGGCCGCTCGACCTCGCCTTGCGCGCCGGCCAGCCGGCGCAGGCGGAGGCGCGCCTGAAGCGCCTGCAGGCGATCTTCGGCGACCGGCTCTATGTCGAGATCCAGCGTCATGAGCGCGAGGACGGTCCGGCGGTCGAGGCCGGTCTGCTCCGGCTGGCCTATGACAACGACCTGCCGATCGTCGCGACCAACGAGCCCTTCTTCGGCAAGCCCGCCGATTTCGAGGCGCATGACGCGCTGCTCGCCGTGGCGGCCGGGCGTCTGCTCTCCGATGGCGAGCGCCGGCGGGTGTCGCCGGCGCATTTCTTCGCCAGTCGCGCGGAGATGAAGCGGCGCTTCGCCGATCTGCCGGAGGCGCTGGCCTCGACGGTCGAGATCGCCCGGCGCTGCTCCTGGCGCGTCGGCACGCGCAAGCCGATCCTGCCGCGCTTCGGCGAGGAAGGGCGCGACGAGGCCGAGGAGCTCGAAGCACAGGCGCGCGCCGGTCTCGCGGCCCGGCTGGCCAAGCACGGACCGGCCGAGGGCTTCACGGTCGAGGCTTATGACAAGCGGCTCGATTTCGAGCTCTCGATCATCACCCGGATGAAATTCCCGGGCTACTTCCTGATCGTCTCGGACTTCATCAAATGGGCCAAGGCGCAGGACATCCCGGTCGGGCCGGGCCGCGGCTCCGGTGCGGGCTCGCTCGTCGCCTACGCACTGACCATCACTGACGTCGACCCGCTGCGCTTCGGCCTGCTGTTCGAGCGCTTCCTCAATCCCGACCGCGTCTCGATGCCGGACTTCGACATCGACTTCTGCCAGTACCGGCGTGAAGAGGT
>Ga0209025_1001701_pt1 | contig 26835 bp, 30 predicted proteins | sample AraplaMF_Col_mLB_FD_184256 | JGI IMG/M metagenome (GOLD analysis project Ga0209025, IMG submission 184256) | Arabidopsis root microbial communities from the University of North Carolina, USA - plate scrape MF_Col_mLB (SPAdes) (version 2) | ecosystem: Host-associated > Plants > Roots > Endosphere... | reverse complement strand
TAGAAAAGGAGGGAAAGGAAATGTCAAAAGAACAAATGATTGAGGCGTTAAAAAATCCAGAAGCAAGAAAAAAATTAGGAGAGGTAGAGCACCCTTCAGGAAAGCCGTTAAATGAATTAACGTTAGAGGAATTGGCAGAGGTGCAAGGAGCCGGGGATGTAAGTCCAGAGACAACACCAATGTGTATCACTATTGGTGTTGGCGGTGGAATTGCAATTAGTAAGCTAATTTGTAAATAAATGAAACTTAGAAAAGGAGGGAAAGGAAATGTCAAAAGAACAAATGATTGAGGCGTTAAAAAATCCAGAAGCAAGAAAAAAATTAGGAGAGGTAGAGCACCCTTCAGGAAAGCCGTTAAATGAATTAACGTTAGAAGAGTTGGCAGAGGTGCAAGGAGCCGGGGATGTAAGTCCAGAGACAACACCAATGTGTATCACTATTGGTGTTGGCGGTGGAATTGCAATTAGTAAGCTAATTTGTAAATAAATGAAACTTAGAAAAGGAGGGAAAGGAAATGTCAAAAGAACAAATGATTGAGGCGTTAAAAAATCCAGAAGCAAGAAAAAAATTAGGAGAGGTAGAGCACCCTTCAGGAAAGCCGTTAAATGAATTAACGTTAGAAGAGTTGGCAGAGATACAGGGAGCTGGGGATGTACAGCCGGAGTCATCACCATTGTGTGTAGCTACAGTAGTTACAGTAGGAATGTATGTAAGTAAAAAAATATGTTAGTTCGAAAGAATAATAATTGAATCAAAGGAAGAAAAAGAAATGTCAAAAGAACAAATGATTGAAGCGTTGAAAGATCCAGAAGTAAGAAAGAAATTAGGAGAAGTGGAACACCCATCAGGAAAGCCATTAAATGAATTAACACTAGAAGAGTTGGCAGAAGTACAGGGAGCCGGAGATGTAAGTCCAGAGACAACACTAGCTTGTATTATAGCAGGTGGAATAGGTGGATATTACTTAAGTAAAGCATTTTGTTAATTAATAAACTATAAAACCGTAGAGATGTGGGGGAGAAAGAAATGTCAAAAGAACAAATGATTGAAGCGTTGAAAGATCCAGAAGCAAGAAAGAAATTAGGAGAAGTGGAACACCCATCAGGAAAGCCATTAAATGAATTAACACTAGAAGAGTTGACAGAAGTACAGGGAGCCGGAGATGTAAGTCCAGAGACAACACCAGCTTGTATTATAGCAGGTGGAATAGGTGGATATTACTTAAGTAAAGCATTTTGTTAATTAATAAACTATAAAACCGTAGAGATGTGGGGGAGAAAGAAATGTCAAAAGAACAAATGATTGAAGCGTTGAAAGATCCAGAAGCAAGAAAGAAATTAGGAGAAGTGGAACACCCATCAGGAAAGCCATTAAATGAATTAACACTAGAAGAGTTGGCAGAAGTACAGGGAGCCGGAGATGTGCAGCCAGAGACAACACCATTGTGTGTATCTGCAGTAGTTGGTGGGATGACAATAGCGATAAGTCAGAAATACTGTAAATAAAAAAATTCCCACTATAAATTAAATGTTTTTAAATTTATCATATAAAATATTTGATTTATAGTGGGAATAATATAAAAATTTATTAACTTAAAAGAGTATTACTTGAATTCAGTAAGAAAAAAAATTAGCGGAAGCTAATAAGACTCAATAAGAGATTTTATTAGCTTCCACATATAGAGTAGTTGAGTTAGAGACTATTCTATATCAGTAGCAGGAGCAAGCACTCCAGGTTGAATGTCAGTGTTAAAGTAAGGTTCAGTAGCAGGAGCAAGCACTCCAGGTTGAATGTCAGTGTTAAAGTAAGGTTCAGTAGCAGGAGCAAGCACTCCAGGTTGAATATCGGTGTTAAAATAAGGTTCAGTAGCAGTTTTAGGTTGTATAGTATCTGCAAAAGTGTTTTTTTCAAAAAATGGAAGGCAAGTAAATAGAATAGTTGCAGAAATAATTATCGATTTTTTTATAGACATATGATCGTCCCCTTTAATTATCGTTTTCTTACTTTAAATGTTAAAGGAGGGGACTTGTTAAAAAAAACATGTAAAATATCTCATTTTTTCGCTACATTGTTTATGAAAAATATAATATAAATTTAACAAAATTAAATAGATAAACAACAAAAAAGCTTATTATAATATAAGCTTTCTTGTTGTTTATAGGGTGGTGTATACTATTCTACAGAACATTCAGTTGCAATTCTAAAATATTTTGCTGACATTTTATAGGCTCGGTTTTCATAGAAATAATTTGCTAGTTCGATACATAATTCTTGAAGTAATAAATACTGAACTTTCTCTTTAGCTAGTTCAATAGCTTTTTGCATTTCTTTTTCATATCCATAATAGTCTCCACGTAATTTAAAAATGGAAGCCTTAAATTTATATAGTTGGACGTTTACATATGGAAAATCATTTTTTGCTACAATTTTAAATGCTTCATCCATAAGTGTATTGACTTTTTCCCAATCTCTAAGCTCGAGATAAATTTCAATTAGGCTCCTTAATGTGTAAGCTTTTTCTGATTCGAAAGGAAGAAATTCACTCAATTCAATACTCTTCTCAAAATGTTTAATTGCGCTAGAATAGTCTCTTAATCCTTGGTATATTATACCGTAGTTGTATTCAATCATAGATAAATATGATAAATCATTATTTTTACTAGCATTAATTTCAGCAGTTCGTAAATATTCTAATGCCTTTTCATATATACCATCCCTGTGATATTGAACTCCAATGGTAATTAAAGTGCGTACTATACGAGATTCTACATTGAGTTTGGTATATATATCATAAGCTTTTTTTGAATATAAACGACTCATACTTTGATTTTTAATGAGACGTTGTTTTACTAAACTTAAGTTATAGTATAGATCTGCACGTTGTAAACTTTCTTCTGCTTCCAATATGTAATCAGCCTGAGTATAAATTTCATTAGCTTTAATATGATCTTGTTTATAGTAAAAGTAGCTACCACAAGCCATTAAATAGTATATAAATACATCATTGTATTGAGAATCAACCTGGCGGGGAATGATTTGTAAAGCTTGGTTAATGATTTTCTCTGCATATTCTAGTTTGTTATTTCTTACATGATAATATATTAAAGTACCATAAGTCATAAGTAAAAGAGGGATAGAGTGAATTTCTCGAATAGCTAGTTCGAACATAGAAATTTCTTTGTCGGTTATAGAGTTTGTTTCCTTGTAATGTTTATAAATTTTTATAATCTCGCTTTCTAGATCTGTTGCATCAATTTCAACTAAAAAGTTAATATCAATATCTAGTTTAGGAGAGATTTGTTGTAGAAATGAATAAGATGGCTTAATCTGTCCATTTTCAATTCTACTTAAATATGTAACTGAACATATTCCAGAGACTAATTCTCCTTGTGTTAATCTTTTATGGATTCGAAGCTGACGAATCCTTTCACCTATTTGCATAGGACCACCCCTTGCTTGAATATTCAATATACACAATTGGTTTTATCTGTAATTTCATTTTATCACATAATTCAATTATTTTGGATTATTGGTAAGACCAATTTATTCTTTTCTGAATAAGGGTATAATTGGGGTAACACCAGATCCCTATTAAGCTTACAAGACTGAAATACATTCTACTTAGGAAGAACACCCTACATATATAATTTTTTCTTCTCGTCCACTTCTAAACTTGGTAAATTTATTCTAGAAAGATAGAAGTTATTTTCATCTTTCTCTACATTACAACGATAACAATAAACCAAAACTATTCCCTTCAAAATAGTTTTTTTTACTAATAAGGGGTAGCGTCCCGAAAATGAGAATTTACAACGTTAAGAATTTTGAGATACGCCATATGATACACTCGCAAGCCTTATTTAAATCAAAATCAGTTAAGTACCAATAGAGTAAACCCTATTGATACAAGGATTTCTCCCTTAACGTTATAAATCCTCAAAATCCTAATGATATCCCTAATAAGCATTAATTTGATAATCTGTTTTTCTTAAATTTCACGTACTATATCTGATTAATAAAATCAAATTCTGCAATAAGGCCTATTCTAACCATCCCTCACCTTCCCCCTTAACCAAGTAAAGTATAATTCCCTTATTCATCTATCTTAGTGAGTAGTTCCCCTAGATCTTAAACAAGCTCAAATTTTTCATCTTTCCTTCGTATTTAAGCTTGACTGAAGGTCTTGAGGTTTTTTATCATGTGGGAATGATTAAGGAAAACGGCTGGAAGACAAATTTATCCCCTACTTTAAATGATCAAAAAAAAGTAATCATTCAAAATAGATGGATAAGCGTCTTTGTTTTTGACATGCGGTCACTTATAAGGTATCCGTATGTATAGACCCTGTTCACTCAGCGACTTTCACCGCATACACCCTTTTTCTATGGCTTGTCCTTGTAATATCGTCCCTACACGACAAACTGAATGTACTCCCTAGCACCGTAATGCTAACGATAACCACCCGAACCTTTTAGAGAATCGTCCCTGGGCAAGTTCTCGCCCACCCTCACCAGAAGAACAGGATTCCAATGAGAGGTGCTGTTTTTGTAGGCGTATACTCTGTACCCCCTGCACGACCAACAGCTAGCCACGCCGTAACACGTTCCCGCCAAATGTATGCAGCACGGAATCACGGCTTATCAGTTTTTATTTACGTGGTTTCAGGCAATTCCACGCGAACAAAAAACAAAAAGGCATCGCCAATTCCTAAATAACCTGTACATTCACAAGACTTCTAGGTTTAGAGATGCCCGTTATATATCTTTTGGACTACAAAATAATCAATTCTAGCATTTACTAGTTGAATTTTAGCCAAATCATAGATAAAATGGGTATATCAAATAAGCCTAGTCGAAAGGCATAATTGTTTAAGGATAGTGGTGGTACACTACTTAAACCTAATTCCTGCTTGGTTACAGGTTATCCTAGTAAGTGTTGGTATCAATTACTAGAAATGAGTCATTCCCGCTAAAGGTTGGTAGCCGATAGCATATGGGAGTGGCTTTTTTATTTTCTGTTCATATTCAATTGTTCTATCCATCTTCATTTATTTAAAATATCAAAATATGTTTTGTTTTGTAGAATGATGCTTGTTGTTTATTACGTTACAACAAGCTTTTTTGTTTGTAAACAGCGAAATGACAACTGAAAACTACGCATAAGTAGAAAAGTAGAACTACGAAAAAGTGTAAAAGTATACTTTTCTACCTATATTTCAAATTTAGTATACTCCTCTTAACTTACGCATAAGTAGAAATGTATACTTTTAACCCCATATTTTATATTCATTCACCCTTAGAATTTGTAATCAACCCTTATTTACCAGTATATAGAGAAAAATTACATAAACTACGCATAAGTAGAAAAGTATACTTTTCTATCATCAAAATTACTCACCATATAAACTACGTATAAGTAGAAAAGTAGAAAAGTATACTAAAAAATCTTACGCTTTAGTATACTTTTCTACTTTTTCGATAAATCCGTTTAAAAAATATAAACTTTTATACGGTATACTGTTGCGAATATTGTATGTAGATGATAAATTTTACTCAAAGGTATACTCATTCGAAGTTTTATGGAGGGATGTCGAAAATGACTAGACAAGCAACTACATATGTGATCGGTAACTTTAAAGGTGGAGTTGGAAAAACAAAAACAGCAACAATGTTAGCTTATGAAGCAGCTACTGTATTTAATGAAAAATGTCTTTTAGTGGATATGGATCCTCAGGGTAACGCTACAAGAGTCCTTGCAAAAACAGGTAACATCGAACAAATAGACAAGTCTATTACGGATGCATTTCTAAATCAAAATTTAGAGAATGAGATTATTCCAGTTATCGAGAATTTGGACATTGTTCCATCTAATACATCATTTAGAAAACTATCAAAACTCCTCTTTGATATGTTCCCAGAGGATGAACTTGCACAAATTACATATTTAAAGAAATTACTTGAACCATTAAAAGATAAATATGATCGTATTTACATTGATGTACCACCAACAATTAGTGACTACTCAGATAACGCTATGATAGCAGCTGATTATTGTATCATCGTTCTACAAACACAAGAGTTATCTTTAGAAGGTGCTCAAACATATATCGCTTATATGCAATTCTTAGCAGAAACTTATGATGCAGACCTACAAGTCTTGGGTATTATTCCAATGATGCTACATCAAGGAAAACGAGTGGATAATAAAGTATTACAACAAGCTCAGGAAATGTATGGTGGAAACGTTCTAGATACAATCGTGAGATATCAAGAGCGGCTAAAAGTATACGATATTGAAGGAATCCATAAAAATGTTAACGTTAGTGGAAGTATTGATATGTGGGATGAAAAGGCTCATCAACTATTCATCGATGTTCTTAGCGAACTTAATGAACATGAAAACTATTTTGCTACTATTAATGCGTAAGAAGGAGGTTCATAATGCCTAAAGTACCATTTCAGCCTATAGTCACAAAAACTGGAAACACTTTAAATGACAAAGGTGTACAGATAAAAGGAACTAACGATTTTAGTCGTAATAGTGAGTCCCTTAAGAAGCAAGTTATTAAACCTATCATCAATAAAGCAAAAGTAACTGCTCCTGAGAAGCCAGATCAACGTTTAGTTCCATCTAAAACGGCTAAAATTTCACCAGCTGTTTTATTAAAGCTAAATACACTTAAACCATTTATAAAAGAACAAGAAAGCATGGATAAAGCATCAATTAATAGTATTATCGATATGCTTCTTGAAAGCTATGTAAATACTAAGCTAACAACGAGACAATCTGAAGGTTATAAAGGGATGTACAAGCACCTTTATGAAATGCTGGAAAAAAAATAACAAGCAAAAATTTTTACATAGGAGTGGTACCTGTGGAAAATAAGAATAATTCATTTGTAGTAACAGTTACGCCTATTACTGACAACTCAGATTTAACTACGAACACAGAAGTAGAAAATGAATTAACTGCAGAGCAAAAAATAAAATTTAAGTTACTAATCGGAATATAAAAAGAAGTATCCCTTGTTCTAATTAGGGATACTTCTTTTTATTGTATATCTAAAGACACATACAAACTTCAATTAAGTAGAAAAATAGAAATGTATACTTTTCTACTTAATCGTATTTTATTAAAACCCCTTACCAGAAGCGACTTCATCCAGAAACTCCTGCATTAATCTCTTCGTTTCCTGCATCTCACGTAGCGTTTTCATCAACGTCTCATCTCGAGCTTCCAATCGTTTTTCCATCATTAATATACTCTGATTTATTTCTTGCACCATAACGCTATATTGTTGTTGGAGTTGCTGTTGAGTATGGAATGGGATTAGATCCGTTTCTTGGGATTCCTCTGTCTCCGGATTGGCCATTTCTATTCTCTGTGCTATCATCTTCGCTGCCTTCTCTAGTGTCATGCCGTCATGCTCTGTGTATTGGCGTCTGCCGCGATTATCCTTCTTTACAGCAAATCCCTCGCGTAATAATACTTCCATGTACTTTCTAAGGGTGCTATCACTTATTCCTAGTCGTTTGTATACTTCACTAGCAGAATAAACAATTTCATCCGTCATAACGTCACAACACCTTCTAACGAGAGTATTCCATGGTGGTTAAGAAATTCCTGCAAAGAAAAAACCTTGTTTATACAGGAATTTTAACGGTATTACTTTTCTTTGTATTCTTCGTTGGAGCTATTTATTCGTTTAAATTGTATAGACAGGAATTTAAATAATATGCTTGCAAGAAACAATAAAAAACAGTAGTGATTTTATACACTACTGTTTTTTTATTGTTCATTTCCGAATGTAAACTTTTAAATATTAGTTTACATTCAAACCCCCTTAAATATTGACTTCTCACCAAAGCTCCTGATATCCTTAATTTATATAATAAAAGTATACATTCAAAACACTGTAAATAAAGAGGTCAAAAATCCATGAACAAAAAACCACATCTCATTGATGTCCAACCCATCCGTAGCAAAGAACAAATCGAAGATATGAAATGGGCTCTTAAACGTCATTGTTCCGAACGAGACTATATCCTATTTTTGATTGGCATTCATACTGGATTACGCGTGAGTGATCTACTTCAAATCGAAACACAAACAATAGTAAAACTGAAACGAAAAAAGAGAAAAGAGTTCAAAATCAAAGAAGGAAAAACAAAAAAAGAACGCATGATTAACCTTACTTCTATTTTTGATGAAGTCTATTCATATGCCCAAACACTAAAAAGCACCTGTTTATTCCCTTCAAGAAAAGGGGATCAACCCATTAGTAAGATCCAGGCTTATCGACAATTGCAAAAAGCCGGAGATTTTGCCGGTGTAGAATCCATTGGTACCCACACTATGCGCAAAACCTTCGGCTATTGGTTCTATAAACAAACAAAAGATGTGGCTATGCTACAAGAAATACTCAATCATAGTACTCCACAAATTACATTGAAATATATTGGAATTAACAAAGAAGAAAAAGATAATATATTGGATACATTTTATATCTAACTAAAAGAAAAGCTCATATCTTTTAAGATATGAGCTTTTCTTCAAAATTAAAGTGAATTATATTTTTTTACTTTTAAAGGAATAGATATAACATATAAATCTATAACATAATTAGTGATCAAAATCCCTTTACCTTTATCAGCAAATTTTGCTTGAAAAAACTGTTCAGAAATTTTTCTTTTCCCCCATTTTTTAGGAAACCATTCAAATCCTGCAAACATATAATTAATCTACCTTTTCATTAGAATTGTGATAATTTATTTCTTAACTCTAATTCTTCAACTGTCTCAAAACCTTTATAAAATAAACTTTCAATTTGATTATGATTAAAAAACACATTATATTCTTTAGACAAATTTCCATGAGGATACGGACAAGACACATAATCCCACATTTTATCTTCATTTCCTTGTTTTTGCTTTCTACCATAAATCATAAGAGGTTGGTTTACCCCTTCAATAAGAACAACTGAACCAATTGGTAATAGCTCCTGCCCTATAACTAATTTTGGTATATATGTACTTTCCATAATTAAACATTCCTCCTGATGATTATAGAATTAATATTTCTTCAAAGAATGAGACTTCTTAAAAAAAAACGAAACAATCTTATAAAATATAAAAATAAATATCGGCATTACTACACAAAATACAATTGATAAAATAATTTTTTCATTAAATTTAGCCTCTGCTCCAAACCATATAGCTAATAAACTAGCTGGAATAGCAATAGCACAAAAAATCATTAAAATTTTCTTAAATACATTTAAAGACAACATTTTTAACCCCCTAACAAAAAATAAAAATATTTAACCTTTTTCAACTCCAAACTTTACTCCTAAACCAATCCCCAAACCAACATCAAGTTCATTCATCAATCCAAATTTAGCCTCTGCACCTATACTACCATAAGCTGCCTCTCCACCAACAACTACTTTCCAATCAGTAAAAGGAATAGGAATTTTAGCTTCTGCTTCTCCTTTAGCTAAATCTGCTTTTGCTCCAAAACCAATATGACCATCTTTAACCTCAACACCAGCTTCAGCATTACCTAATTTCGCATGGATTTTCCCATATTCATGGTCTACACCAATATCATTAAAAGTTACGCCAGCTTTAGCTTCTCCACCTATTCCTCCACCAAATTGTGCTTTAACTTCACCTCTTACTAATTGTTCATGAACTGTAAAATCCCCCACTTTAAAACCAGCATCTACAAGTGCACCTTTTGCCTCTCCACCAATTTTATCCATAGATGCTACATCACTAAAAAAAGCATTCACATTTTTAGGAAGTTGTATATCCGTTTCATATTTTAATACATCAGTAATAGCACTACTATTTTTATCCGGATTTCCAAATACCGCACCAGATTCCTTAATTTTCAAATGATCAGATGAACCACTAGTCGTATTCATAAATTTATTGAAGAAAGGAGCCATAACATCATAATTCTCATCCGCAACTTCAAACTTATCAGCAATACGCTTTAACTCATTCTCTATATTAGTTAAAGACTGAATATGAGATTCATGACTTTTATTTAACCTAGGTAACTCATTATAAAAAGATAAACTTGAAGCACCTATCCATTTCATTTGAAGATTTAAAAGTTCTCCAAGAATTCTATTATGTCGCTCATTAGATTCAGAAATCGCGTTTCTAAAACTATTCGCTTTATTCCTTAACTCTTCTGGTTTAATTTTAATTTCAGTCATCTATATCCCCCCTTATATCAAATCATTAATAAAAAATATTTAAATTCCCCATTAATATAATTGGTTAATTCTTCAAAAAAATCAAGATAAAAATAAAATTAAGAATTTTTCTGATATAACTCTACACTTTTTATAAGTAATAATTTCACGTAACATACTTACTCTTTAACACTCATTTATAATTATGCTATATTTCTATTCTTCTTTTTCCGACATTAGGAATTCCACTTAATATATATATATATATATATATTAAACCCTAAATTGCTCCCGCAACACATCGTTGCATGCCTTTTTTATAGCGCTACGATGCGTTTCTTACTATTTAACATTAGAATAATTAAAGTAATTAAAGGAGGTACATATATGGACATTGGAAAAAAAATAAAACATTTAAGATTAATAAATAAAATGACACAAGAAGATGTAGCTAGCCAATTATTTATTTCAAGACAAGTTATATCTAAATGGGAACTAGGAAAAAGTCTTCCCGATCTCACCAATTTATTAGCCTTAAGCAATCTATTTAATGTTTCAATCGATTCTTTATTAAAGGAGGATTCAAATTTGCAAAATCAGATAATAAAACAAAGCAATTATAAGAGATATTTATTAATAGCCGCTCTCTACATATATTCTTTAATTACTATTGTTGTTATATTTTATTGTCTCATTGCCTTTTTACTTATACCAAAGGATATAAAAACATCAGATCTAAAGGTTATTAATTCCCACTTTTATCAAGAAAGCGATAAAAAAGAAATTCTATATATTTATAGTAAATTAACACCATTCTTCTCAAATTATTCAGGAGATTATAGCATTGAAACAAAGGATCATGAATTAAACATTCATGCTAATCGAAATTCAATTCCTTTTAGAAATAAAGATGTTTTATTTTCAATCGAAAAAGATATACCTCACGGGATAGATTGGCAAGAAAAAGATGTTTACATTGTAGACGAAAATAATAACAAAATACTTATATATAACCATAAAAATAAACAACTATATTATCAAACAAAAAATTAAAGTAGGTGATCAAAATTAAAAACATCTATAAATATATTTTTATACTAACTACGCTTATTCTTAATATAATTAGTTCTCTACTTATAATGAATACTCCATTTATACCAGGGAATATGGTATTTGCTATCACATTTTTATTTTTCACCATGCTATTCCAATCAACTACAATGCTATTCATTATATATATGATTAAAAATGAAATATCTAAAAAGATAAAAATAATATTATATGTTTTTTTAACACTAGATATATTAATCTTTTTATTCTTAATCAATATGACATACATAGTAGCAACAGCATTAAAATATTATTAACATCTTTATAGCAAGGGAATGCTTGTAGACTAATCTATACTGCATTCCCTTATTGTATGTATGCTATATTATTATTCGCCTTTTTTTAACAGTAGAACCACGAATCTTGACGAAGACATTGGTTTTTGCCCTTTACTGGGGAATCCGTCCTACACTTTTTATTCCACGGTTCACTTGACTACGAGCCTCTACACCCTCAAACTCCCAAAGATAACCCCAGCGGGCAAAAACCGCCCTTCTGGGGCCACCTCTGATGAGTTTGCATGAGGGTGCCCCTCATATTCAAGTGACTTTCGCGGCATAAACGCATAGGACTCAGTGGATTACTTCCAAAATTGATACCACTTCTTTTCATTACTTGCCGCAACCATCTGTTTTACCTCTTGAAGTTCTCGCATAACAGTCATAACAGCTTTATCACGATCAGTAACCTGTTGTTTTTCTATAGTATTAGAATGAATTAATAACTTTTGTTGCGATTCCAATAAATTTGTTAATTGGGCTATCTGTTCATTTTGATTTTGTAATTGTTTTTGTTGTAAATCCACTGTACCTTTTAATTCTTGCAATAATTTCTTCAAATCATCTGATTGAGGAGTTATAACAGTCATATCTTTACTTTTGACTGTTAATCCTTCCTCTTCTAAAAGTAATTTACAAGCATCTTCCAATGTAACTTGTGGCATACTTTTTAATTCTACTAACCTTTGCAATAATCCAACATCATAATCATCAAAAATGACTCGTTCCCTTTCATCTCTTTTAAAAGCATAACAGTTATAACTCTCAATTAATAAATAATATTTTTTAACCGTAGACGGTGATATTTTTAATCTTTTAGCAATCTGAGCCACATTTTCATAAACCACAAGAGTCATAATAGTTATAACCTCCTTCTTTTAGTATTTCAAATTCGTTATAACGGTTATAACTCCTCTATCTTAGCATTTTAAGTAGACTTGAGCTAAATCTAGTCTTCCTTTTCCATGCCCTAGCTCCTCATGAACTATATTCATTGCCTTTTGTATTTGCTGATAAGTCGATTTAAATTCTTGACCAATCCCATAATCCGCGCGTTTTCCTTGCTCATGATTTTTTAAAATATAAGCCAAGACTTCTTGTCCTCGCTCATAGGAATCCCCTAATAATTCTTTAAAACGTTCCCTAGCAAATGTATGGCGAAACATATGGGTTCCATTTGTTTGAATTCCTGTTACTTTACCAGCTTTAAGTAACGCGGCTCTCAAAGTATTATCTTTAACCGGAATAATTTTTTCATGTAATTGTTTATCTCCAATCATCTGACGGATCTTATCTTTTACATGTTCCGGAATCTTAACTTCACGTCTCCGCCCGCCCTTTGTAATTCCTTTTCCTTGTTCAATCTTCAAAACATTATTTTTCAAATCAAAATGTTCCGGAGCTAAATTAATAACCTCTCGCGCACGAAGACCTAAATGTAATTGTAATTGGAATGCATTTCGAACATGAACAGAAGATACACTTTCTATTAATCTATTGGCATCTCTCAAGCTCATAGAGCGATTCTCAGGATCCTTTTTATCTTTTTGATAGTTATACACTCTTTTTTCAGAACAAAAGCTTATAGGCTCTTTCTGGAGCTTCTCAGCTTGTCTATGCATTGCTATTTGCAACTTCCTTAATTCTGTTTCAATATTCATCAAGCGTCCGTTGGACACTCCTTCCTGTTCTTTATGCTGTAAATAAGCATGATAGTGTTCTTCTTTAAAATGAATAATTCGCGTAATTTCAAATTGATCTCTACGAAAACGAGCAAAATCAATTGAAACAGACATCGTATTTTGAATATGTTTAAAGGAATATAACCCTTCCGTATGTCGACCTTCCTTTTTTGCTTCATATTTCGATTGTCCAACACAAATAATTTCTTTTACTGCATTTTCGATTTGTCTTACAAGCGATACCTTAGAAGATCCTCTTCGTCTTCCCATATTTTCGCCGCCCTTCGGTCCTCACTCCTTTTTTATATTGTTTATCCCAAAACACATTTGTTCATTTTCATGATCTCATTAAAAATAAATAATTATATATAAAAAGAGCCGTTCCGGACTCAGAGTCATAGACACAAAATAAGTGTCTGAATCTGAACCGCGAAACGGCTCTTGAATGTTTAAATGAAATAAAAAAAGAAAAGTAAATTTACATTTAATTTAACATAAATTGGTTATTTTTATCAATGGTTTTCGTTGACTTTTGGAGTAGAGGCTGGTTCGTCGTGTGGGGGCGAAACCCCACGTATTACGTATCTATACATATGGTAAATGAAATTATAATTCGAAAGCATTAGCGGTTCGGCTCGTATAATAGCAAATTCAAGCCGATGAACCTAAATAGTTGCTTTTGGATGTATCGTCTTGGTGCCGCCAAAAATCGAGCCGAAAAAGTTTTGCAAGGATGTAGAAAATCGAAAGAAAATACAACCCGTTCCTTGCGGAACTTTTAGCTCTATATGGGGTAGAATTGTAGTTACCCTTCTCACCAGATAATTTTCTTAACATGAATTATCTCAGGTCCCCTACAACTTGAGGTACTTTACAAACCACTTACTAATATATCATATTCACATGTCACTAATTTCAATCAACGTGTCCCTATTCACGTTTAATGTGTAATTTCTACATAACAAAAAAAGTAACTTTTATGGATGCTTAGTGTTTGTGCATTTAGTATTTCAATAATTTCTTCAGTTGTTAAATTGTTAAGTGCTTTCTCTACCTACTGCACCCTCCATTTACTCGTATTCCTTAAATTATGTAACTCAGGGAATAAACTGATTCCTTCCTGCTCTACTTCATTACTGAATCGCATCTTGAGTGCTCATTATTCCTTTAATACACTTACTACTTCCTTTTGTACTTTCTTATCATCGATAGCCGGTAATAAAGTTAATTGTCTCTCCATGAAGGAATTCCCCTATTTCTGAATTTTGGTTTTTATATTTATATTAGGTACGTGAAATTTTTAATAATTTATGTTTCTTGTTGGCCATCTTCTCTTTTTCTGCTTCTATGTTATTGGCTACTCTCTTATGATCTTGATCAAATTAAATCATGGCATCAAACAAAACTGGAGTTACTGCTTCATCAATGTATTATGAGTAATCCACTGGCACTCGTTCTGTCTGTTCTACTAAGTACCCTTAAATATCAAAGTCTGCTCTTGGTATAGACTCCTTTCTCTTCGGTTGATGAGACATTCCTACATAAGATTGAATGACTAATAGTGGTACTGTAAATACTGACTTGTCCTTGCTAAACCTAATAAGGACGAAACAAATCGCTCCCACCTTCTCTAGATAACCCAATTGGTTCTGTGCAATATTCTTTAAATCATATCGTGTAGAATTCGCTCCAAATACGATAGCTCGCCCCTTATACACGCCGTCATATTCTACTGTATTTTTAGCTTCATAGAATCCATTTAGCACACGGCCACCTTTACTTTTTAAAACCTTCACAGGATTCGGACGCTTGTTTATAAGCACCCCTCTACCTCTTTGATATATTTCATTCGCTAGATTGATAAGCATTTCGAATGCCATACCACGGTTTCCTAGTCCCACTGTTACTCCTCGCTTTCTATTAAAGAAATCCAATTAAAATGTGTCTTAAAGCACACATTTATTTTTATGTAGAAATGCTATTTTGCGAAGTTATCTGTTTGTTAAGAAAATTGTATTCTTTTAATCAAGGAAGGAAACACAAATAAAAAATGAAAGGATGAATTGAATGTCAAAAGAACAAGTTATTCAAGCATGGAAAAACCCAGAATTACGTGAGGGAGCTACAGATTTACCTGCTCATCCAGCTGGAAAATCTGTAAAAGAATTATCTACTGAAGAGTTAGAACAAGTACAAGGAGCTTCAGATGTACAACCAGAGACAACACCTGCGTGTGCAGTTGCATTCACAATTGGTGCAACAGTTATTTTCTCAGTTAGAAATTGTAAATAAGTTGATTCGTTAATATAAGGAGGAATTAAAATGAGTAAACAAGATCAAAAAGCACAAGAGTTATTAATTGAAGCATGGAAAGACCCTGCAATTCGTGAAAAGGCAAAGAATTTTCCTCAACATCCATCAGGAAAAGCAATTCATGAATTAACAGTTGAAGAATTAGCAGAAATTCAAGGAGCTTCAGATGTACAACCAGAAACAACACCTGCGTGTGTAACAGCTCTTACAACAGGAATTATTTTCTCTATTAAATGGTGTTAATTTGAGAAAGGGAGAAAGAATTAGAGGGTATTTTCTCCTTTTCTCTTACCCTCTTTATACCATTTCAAATCTACATGTAATTGATCTAGTAAATAAATTACAGCTAATTGTAGATTGTTTTTTAGCTCAATTACTATGTGAAAGGAAGGGATTATTATGTTAGCAAAATCTAATTTATCTATAAACGAATCCGAATTTGTAAAGGCGCTATTTGTAGAAGAAAGAAATCAGGTTATTGATGAAAATATATTATCTAAACTTACTATAGAAGAAGTAACTGAAAGTGTTGAAAAATGGAAGAAGTCATCTTTTTTGAATAATGATGATGGATTTAATTTAAAGTTAAAAGAATTGGGATATGATATCCATTCATTTGGACGTGCCATTCAGAAAGTACCAATTTCAAATCTTCAACCATATATTAATGAAGTAAATAATACAATCAATCTAGCATTACTCACCGAAGGGCTTAAATTGTCTGAAGGAAAAAAAGATTATGAAGGCCCTCTTGAAATGGGATTATTCATTCGTCCATTTCTCTCTTATATATCAAAAAACTTAGAACAGATGTTAAACAAGTATTTAATTGATATTCCTTCTAACCGTGAAAAATTAAAAGAAAACCTGCTGCTATCTATTGGAGAACAATTATTAAACAAAACTGTGCGCTCTATTGTACTTGAGCTTCATGTTGCAAAATTACGTGAAGAATTATCCGGTGAAACTTCAGAAGAAAGAATGCAATCTTTTATTTATGAAAAGGCATATAAATCAGAGAACTTATTAAAGTTCTATGAAGAATATGCTGTTTTAACAAGGTTATTAATTACACGAACAGAGTTTTTTTTGAAAAATGTAGAAACAGCTCTTTCTCATTTTTCTACAGATTGGGAAGAGTTGAAAAATGTATTTAATCTAGAAGGATCACCTTTAGTAAATATTGCCCTAGGATTAGGCGATACACATCAAAAGGGAAAAACAGTAGGGAAATTTATCTTTGAATCTAACAAAATAATAATTTATAAACCCAAAACATTATCGATTTCTCTAGTATATAATCAATTTTTAAAATGGATTGAAGAACGTAGTGAGTTTCCAATGCTAAAGCCGTACACTTTATTAAGTTATGAGGATCATGGTTGGGAAGAACTGGTCAACTATGATCCATGCTCTTCAATCGAAGAAGTACGACGTTATTATACTCGTTTTGGTGTACTAGTAGGATTAATGCATATGATTCAAGGAGCGGATTTTCATTTAGAAAATGTGATTGCAAAGGGAGAATATCCATTTGTAATAGATTTAGAAACGCTATTTCATCAGTATCCAAAACTAGATTTTCCTGATACAGCAGAAATTAAATTAAAATATAAGCAATCTCATTCCGTTATTGGGACAGGATTATTACCTCTAATGATGTTCCAAAATGCAGATGGAAAAGGCTTAGATTTAAGTGCATTAAATGGAAAAGAGCAAGACCTTCCATTTAAGGTATTACGTTTGTCTAATGAAATGACAGACGATATGAAATTTACGTTACAAGACGAAAAGTTTCAAGGGGCAAATAACCTTCCTATGCTAAATGATACAGTACTAAATGCAGAAGATTATTTAGATGAAATCTTATATGGATATCAGTCTATTTGTGCATTCCTTATGGATAATAAAGAGATAATCCTTGCAAAAGATGGCCCACTAGAAAAATTTAAAAATGAGACAATTCGAATCGTAGCTAGAGGTACACAACAATACTTTAATTTTATTAATGAATCAGCGCATCCTGATTATATGAGAGACGCCCTATATCTTGAACAGTTATATGATCGTTTATGGTATTATCCATACGTAGATAAACGTTTAATCCCACATGAGATTAAAGATATGTTAGAGGGGGATGTACCATTTTTTACAACAAAAACAAATTCGAGAGATTTGTATGCTAGCACAGGAGTAGTAATTGAAAACATGTTTGATTCAAGTGGTTATGATCAGGTTGTACAACGTATTCAAACTTTAACTACAGAAGAAATGGAATATCAAAAAAATTGGATTCGTGTGTCTATTAAAGGAAGTGTAAAAGAAAATGTTAACATTCAGCCCAAAAAATTTGAGGTTAATCATCAATTACCTCAAAATGTGGAGCAAATATTTATAGATGAAGCAAAGAAAATTGGAGATCAGTTATTAAAAGAGGCGGCATACTCTGATGATCGTAAAACTGCTTCTTGGTTAAGTGCTAATATTAATCCAAATAATCAATGGTTTGTTTCGCCAGCAAAACAAGGAATGTATGATGGATTGGGCGGAATCTCTTTATTTCTTCTCTATCTTGGAAACCAAACAGGAGAAAAGAAGTATCTTGATGCAGCAGAAGCAGCAATGAATTCTGCATTAAATCCTGTGATGGAATCAAAAGGGTTAGTTTCAGCTTTTTCAGGAACATATTCTTTATTATATCCTTTGGTACATTTTCAAAAATATATGCCAAATCAAAAATACATTGATAAAATTGAATCATTGAAAAATAGACTAAAAAATTCGGTGAAAGAAGATTATGTATTTGATGTATTAGGTGGATCCGCAGGGATTATACATTTACTTTTAAATGCATATCAAATATCAGGTGATACTGAATTTTTAAAAATTGCTAATTTATATGGAGAGCATTTATTGATGCATGCACATCACTTGGATGAAAAACATGTTGCTTGGAAAGATCCTGTAAATCAAAAATATTTAGGTGGTTTTTCTCATGGTACCAGCGGAATTGCATGGGCACTACTGCGGTTAAGTGATATTATTAGGGGCAGTGAATACAAAGAAATCGCATATAAAGCTTTACAGTATGATCGCTCTTTATTTGATAAGAAGCATGGCAATTGGAAAGATATTAGGGAAGAAGAAGTTAATTATTGTCATCAATGGTGCCATGGCTCTTCAGGAATCGGATTAAGTCGTATATTAATGAAGAATTTTGATGGAAATTTACATGTTGATGATGAAATTCATCTTGCCTTAAATAATATAAAATCATATGGATTCAAAAATAATGATACATTATGCCATGGTAATATGGGAGATACTGAACTTTTTTTACAAGCATCATTCCTATATCAAGATGATAATTTGATAGATCAAGCAAGATATCTTGGTTATCAGGTTATAAAGCATCGTGAATTACATGGGAAGTATCAGTGTGATTCACCTACTGGAATTAACCAGCCGGGGTTATTTTTAGGGATTTCTGGGATTGGTTTACAGCTGTTACGATTATCAAATCCAGATGCTGTTCCGTCCGTCCTAACTTTAGAAAATGTTAAATAGAAATCTATAATGAGTGTAAATCAAAAGTATGCACCTGTTATTTTGGGTATATGCTTTTGATTTTATTTATGTAAAGAAGAACTAGTTAAATAGCTGGTTCTTTTTTTTATAAGAAAGAATTTATTTTGTATTTAACAAAAGTTAAATTTTAGGTTTTTTTGTTAAATTCCTTTTTATATTTCCAGATAAATAGAATTTTTTTTCATGTTTATTTACTTCTTTTATTTAACAGAACGAAAGCTGTACAGTTTTAATAAGGAGTTCGATAGGAGAGGGTGAAGATATGAAATATGAAAAAGAACTTTTGGAAGTAATAAATCTTATACGAGACAACTTAGAAACGTTAGATTTTAATCAACTCCAGATTTTTCAAGATCAAGAGACAAAAAAATATCCATATAAGGCATATAAAGAACAAGAAAGAAAAGGTTTAAACGAAGGTAGCATATCGCCTGTAATCCATATTAATACGTTAGCACAAATTTTATATGAATCATTTCGCAAGTTGGATAAAAAAAATAGTTTAATCAAGCCAATTATTTTAATTAACGACTCCTCAGCTGTTACAGGTGTCCAAAAATCAGGGGCTTATTTTATAAATCTAGAGCAAGATGAATTGATTAAGATTGATGATAATGTGAAAAATATGCATAACAAGGATGATTTATTTACTAGGTTGGCAATTGGTTACACATTTTTTTTAGAAAAATTCAAAAAAACAAACAAAGATGCATTTACTAATCAAATAATACAGGAACTAACATTTATGATTCATCAAATCCAAAATATGTTAGTGATTCATGGAGAATTAACGGATGTTATTAAAGTACCTGCCATAGCAGAATTTTCAACATGTGAGGAGGAGATATCTCCCGTTTTTTTATATCAGGAGCTTATCAATGTACATGAGGAAGGATATTGGGATAACCAAGAAAATTGATTGTATTTTTATATCTGAGGGAGGGAATAGTATGGCCAAATCTTTAAGTACACGAGAAAGAGAAGTGGCTATTCTTGTTTCAAAAGGAATGAAAGATGTCGAGATTGCCAAGGCACTATATATAAGTCGAAGAAGAGTCGGGGAGTTAATTGCCTCTATTAAGGAAAAATGGGAAATCAAATCTAGAGTAGAAATCGGTATCGGTGTTTATTTTCATGGATGGGTTATGTTTAAAGATGACATCGCTCCTAGCAAGCGGATATTCAAGATTAATAGTAGAGTATCTCGATTACGTGGACATTTCGTAACACAAAAGGAGGCGACATAATGTCTAAGGTTCCTTTTATTGAACAAATGGAGCATAGCGAATGCGGTTTAGCGTGTCTGGCTATGGTATTAAAATTTTATGGTAGGCATGTCTCTCTAGCTGAACTTAGAGAAAAATATGGTGTTCCTAAAGGTGGTACGTCTTTGTACCAATTAATGGTTATAGGGAAAAATTATGATTTAGAAGTGAAAGGTTTTAAAGCAGATAAACAGGCGTTACGGCAGTTATCTTTACCAGCAATCATACACTGGGAAAACAAGCATTATGTTGTTCTCGAAAAGGTTTCTAGACATAGTATCATAATTGTTGATCCAGCGTATGGAAGGTTGAAAATTACTCATAAAGAGTTTGATAAAAAGTATTCAGGATATACTTTATCTCTTAATCCAACAGCAAGTTTTAGGAAAGAAGCAGGGCCATCACATATGAGATTTTTCTTAGCCTTTGCACTTAGTAAACCTAAGTTAGTAATTTCTATTGTAATAGGCTCATTAATCTTACAGCTTTTTTCATTAGTGGTTCCATGGTTAACAAGTTGGATTACAGATCAAGTCATTGTTCCACAAAATGGGGAGTATATAAATGTTCTAGGTTATAGCATTTTAGTATTATTTATTAGTTTTCAAATCTTTGCATGGATGAGGGGATTTTTGGTTGCAAAATTACAAACAGCAATTGATAAATCGCTTATGGAAAAGTTTATGCATAAGTTACTTAGCCTACCTTACAATTTTTTTGAAAATAGATCTGTAGGTGAGCTATTATTCCGAGCAAATTCTAATATCTATATTCGCCAAATTTTATCTACGAAAGTGATTTCATTCTTAATTGATGGAATTTTATTGTTTACTTATCTATTTTTCATGTTTAGATATTCAGTAAATATGGGAGTAACTGTTTCCATGATTGGAATGATTGTATTTTTATTATTAGTAACAAGTACCAAAATTTCAAAAAAACTTTCTGATAAGGATGTGTCAGCACAATCACAGGTGCAAAGGCTACTATCGGAAAGTATTAATGGCATTAGTGATATTAAGGTTATGGGGCTAGAGAATCAAGTGTTTAAAGATTGGAAAAATCGTTTCCATATGCAACTACAAAATGCTGAAAAGAGGGCTATATGGGTATCAGCTGTTAACACAACAGCATCTGCTATTCAATTTATTTTACCTATATTTTTACTTTGGTATAGTAGTAGTGAAATTTTAGCTGGGTCTATGACATTAGGTGGAGTATTAGGATTTAATGCTCTAGCAATGGCTTTTATGACACCTATTATTTCAATTGGTAGTGGTTATGGAGAGCTTATTTATTTAGGATCATATATTCAAAGAATTTATGATGTAATGCAGGCCAAATCAGAAAGAGAAGAAGAAGGGCGACCAAAATCACTTAATTTAAAAGGTGATATTGAGTTTCGAAATGTTTCATACCAACATAATTACTTTAGTGAAAAAGCAGTTAAAGATATTTCATTTAAAGTTACAGCAGGTGAGAAGGTTGCTATTGTTGGAGCTTCAGGATCAGGAAAAAGTACTTTAGTAAAGCTACTACTAGGTTTATATACTCCAACAGATGGATCGATTCAATTTGATGGAAAAGATAGTCGGAACTTCGATATTACATCCTTACGTAAATCTATGGGTGTTGTATTTCAAGAAGCCAGATTATTCAATAAATCAGTTGCTGAGAATATTGAAGCGCAAAGAAAAGAAATTAGTAAACATGACGTTATTACAGCCACTCAAAAGGCAAATATATTTAATGAGATTATGGCATTACCTCTTAAATTTGATACAACTGTTTCTGAGTTTGGTGTTAACTTTTCAGGTGGACAGAGACAAAGGCTTATTATTGCTAGAGCATTAGCATCTAAACCATCTATTTTATTATTAGATGAAGCCACTAGTGCTTTAGATACTCTTTCCGAACGTGTAATTGATGAAGAATTAACACATATGTCATGTACAAGAATTGTAATTGCTCATAGATTAAGTACAGTTCAAAATGCTGACAAAATTATTGTGATGAATCAAGGAGAAGTTGTCGAAATCGGTAACCATGAAGAGTTAATAGAAAAAGAGGGATATTATTATGAGTTGTGCAAAGCTCAGGAATTAAAGGAGGGCTTACCAGGTGAAATCTCAGCGTAAACAAAGAAACAGTTTATATATATCATGTATTTTATTTGGGAGTTTAATAGGGAGTGTTATCCTTCCAGCTACATCACCAGTTAGCGCACAAAAAATAGATGCAAAGACTAAACAATCTTATCTATTTGTGTTTAAAGAAGGGAGTAACTTAGGAAGATTGTCTGAAGACCTCAAGGATAAATATAAAAATATAAATATTGACAGAATTGATGACATTTCTGCTATGAGAATAGAATCTAAAGGATCTTACTATTCAAAGGAAATTAATGATTATATATCTAAAAAATATAAAGCAATTCTCCAAGATTATTCAAAAGAAGATATCATTTTTACTGAGCCGTTAATTAAGCCCATTGGAAATATAGTGCAAAAGGGGATATATCGAAGTACAACAATAAAAGAGGAGGATCCTTATCAAAAATGGGGATGGGACATTGATAAAGTAACTGAAAATGGCGAAAGCTATAAAACTGAAGAGGGGAATCATGAAGTGAAGGTTGCTATTGTAGATAGTGGCTTAGACTTTAATCATCCTGATTTAAAAGAAAATATTATCGAAAAAGGAAAATCATTTATTTCAGGAATAACAGATACTCAAGATAATTTGGGACATGGAACAATGGTTGCTGGAACAATTGCTGCTAATGGAAAAATGAAAGGGATTGCTCCTAAAGTTGGGATTGTACCATATAAGGTTTTTGATAAATCTGGGGCAGATTCTTTTGATGTTATTCGTGCCATTATTCAGGCTGCACAAGATGATATGGATGTGATTAATCTTAGTTTAGGAACCTATAAATCTGTTAAGAATAAAGAAGAACATGCTACTTATACGTCCTATATTCGTGCTATAGACTATGCAAAAAGAAAGGGTAGTGTAGTAGTGGCTTCATCTGGTACTGAGGAAAAGGGATTTGATATTTCAGATCCTATCGCATTGGCAAAGCAACGGGGATTTGATCAAGATGCACAGTATCATCTTCCGGGAGGATTATCGAATGTTATCACAGTATCATCTTCCAATAAAGAAGATCTACTAGCCTTAAATTCTAATTATGGATCTAATATTACAATTGGAGCGCCAGGAGGAGATTATGGACCTCTCTGGATAAGTGAAGGTAAAGCTGATGTAAGATATATGACAATGACAACTTATCCAACAAATTTGCCACAATCAATTGTTAGTCAGTACGTTGGTTTTGAAAAAGGATATGAACTGATGATCGGAACTAGTTTAGCGGCCCCTAAGGTAAGTGCAACAGCAGCTTTGATTATTGCAGAATACAAAGAAAAATATGGTGTGAAACCATCTCCGGAACAGGTTGAACATATTTTATATACGGGTGCTGAATTAAGTACGATTGTAAAAGCGCCGAATCATTTTGGGCATGGAATTGTAAATGCTAAAAAGTCTTTAGATATAGTAGCTCAATAAATCAAAGACAGGAGGAATCATTTCTATGAAATTTAAAAATATACTTATGCTCATTGGATGTGCTGTAGTGGGAGTCTTAATTGTATACGTTGTTAAAAATTAAATCAGAATAGAAGTGAGGTTGATCGGAATGAGTCTAGAAATTCGAAATTTAAATAAATATTTTGGAGACTATCAAGCAGTGAAAAATTTGAATATTTCTTTAAATGGCGGTCAAGTACTTGGACTACTTGGCAGGAATGGAGCCGGAAAAACAACTACAATTCGGATGATTTTGGGGCTTCTTAACCAAGATAATGGAGAAATCTTATGGAATGGGAAAAAGCTATCTAGACAAGAGGTTTCCATTGGATATTTACCAGAAGAAAGAGGTTTATATCCAAAGATGAATATTGTAGATCAGCTTATATACTTTGGACAATTAGAAGGTATGACGGCCACAGCTGCTAAACAGAGTGCCTTAAAATGGATTGAAAAATTAGGAATGAAAGAATATATAAAGAAAAAAACAGAAGAGCTGTCCAAAGGAAATCAACAAAAAATCCAGCTCATTGCAGCTATTCTGCACGACCCAGATTTAATTATTTTAGATGAACCATTTAGTGGATTAGATCCAGTTAACGCTGAAATGCTGCAAAGAGTTGTCTTAGAGCTAGTTGAACAGAAAAAAACGATGATTTTTTCTAGTCATCGTATGGATAGTGTAGAAACTTTTTGTAATCAGGTATACATCATGAAGCATGGACAGGTGGTAGTATCAGGGTTATTATCTGATATCAAAAAAAGCTATGGTTTTAAATATTTAAAAGTTCAATCTGATGGTAATATAGGACCACTACTTAAAAAAATGAGTGTGGATTATACAGAGGACGGAGAAGAATATAAGGTGAAAGTAGTAGATATGCAGAAGGCGCTCCAACTTATTCAATATATTGAGAAATATGAAGGGATTCGCAGTGTATCGATTAGTGAACCAACATTACATCAAATCTTTATTGAAAAGGTGGGAGATCAAAATGAAAAAGTTTTGGTTAGTGTTTAAGCAATCTTTTTTAGAACGTGTATTGTCAAAGGCGTTCATTTTAACAACCCTATTCTTAGTAATTAGTAGTATTGCGCTAGTTTCACTTCCAACTATTATTGACAAATTCTCAGATCCTAGTAAAAAAACAAAAGTTGTATTTATTCCAGAAGAAAATAGCATTCCGATTACATCTGAAGAGCTAAATAACGGATTAAATACTTGGGATTGGGAGATTGGACAGGAAAATCAGCTCTCTGATTATAATAAACGAATGCAAAACAAAGAGATTGGTGGAATATTTATTTTAACTGCCAATCAAAAAAATCAACCTGCATTGAAGTATTACATGAAAAGAGAAGACCTTTCTCTAATTCAACAAATGAAATCATTCGTTCAAATTAAAAATACACAGCAAATTACTAACCAACATCAGTTACCGATAGCAGCACAGCAATCTATTATGAGCCCAATTTCAATTGAAAAACAAAGCTTAGAAGAGAATAAAGAAGTATCACCGTTAATCATTTACCTGATCACTTTACTAATTTTTATGGCTATTATGATGTATGGTCAAGCAATTGCAACTGCAGTGGCTTCTGAAAAAGCATCGAGAGTTATGGAAGTAATGGTAACTAAAGTATCACCACTTGCTATGATTTTCGGTAAAATTTTTGGGGTCGGACTTGCATGCTTGACGCAATTTATGATTTTTTTTGGGGCAACCGGAGTATATTTAAAATCTGGTTTAGTAAAAGCAAATGCCTCGTTAATGGGGTTTGATCTGAACTTTGGAGTAATAACCTTTGAACACTGTATTTTCTTCTTAGTATTCTTTATCTTAGGATATTTCCTATATGCTACTTTATTTGCTGTATTTGGATCTATGGTGAGTAGACCAGAAGAATTATCTGGTACAACAATGCCGATTAATATTCTGTTAATGGTATCCATTTTTGTGGGGATTTACGAAGTGTTACCAAATCCAAACGGGTTAGTTGCAAAGATTACATCATACTTTCCATTTACGGCATCGACAAATATGTTGATTCGGGTATTTAGTAATAGTGCTTCAACACTCGAAATAGGAATGTCAATTGTAGGTCTTACTGTAACAATGTTTTTAATTGGATATTTTGCAGCGAAAGTTTATCCAAAGGGGATTCTACATTTCGGTAAAAATTTAAAACTACGTCAGTTATTAAATAAATAGGACTAATTATAAAAGGAGGAAATAATAATGAAATTTTCATTTAAAAATAAGGAGAAAAAATTAAAAAGAACAACTGCCGAACAAACTGTAAATTTCGTAGAACTATCAGAAGACGAAATGAAGCATATTGAAGGAGCATCTAATGATTACTATGATCATTTTTATGAAACATATATTATTCGTCAACAAACAAACCCATTACAACAACGAATTATTTAAAAACGATCCTGCTTAGTGGCAGGATCGTTTTTTTGATATTAATTTTTAATCTATAGGCAAAATTGTAACGAGTGTTTGAAAAGAACGAAAAAATAATTTTGCAATTTTGCGAAGTTTAAGTGTTTTACTCTTTTTTTTATAGTAAAAGTAACTTCAAATAATAAGTTTGCAAAAAGGAGGAAAAAGAAATGTCAAAAGAACAAATGATTGAGGCGTTGAAAGATCCAGAAGCAAGAAAGAAATTAGGAGAGGTAGAGCACCCTTCAGGAAAGCCGTTAAATGAATTAACGTTAGAGGAATTGGCAGAGGTGCAAGGAGCCGGGGATGTAAGTCCAGAGACAACACCAATGTGTATCACTATTGGTG
>Ga0209025_1001700_pt1 | contig 26836 bp, 26 predicted proteins | sample AraplaMF_Col_mLB_FD_184256 | JGI IMG/M metagenome (GOLD analysis project Ga0209025, IMG submission 184256) | Arabidopsis root microbial communities from the University of North Carolina, USA - plate scrape MF_Col_mLB (SPAdes) (version 2) | ecosystem: Host-associated > Plants > Roots > Endosphere... | reverse complement strand
GCTTAATACATAGAAAAGAATAAATTGGATTAGTTGGAACGCCGTATGCGGTGAAAGTCGCACGTACGGTGTGAACAGGGGGAAAAGGGGGCGATAATTTCAAACCCTTACCTATCTGTATTAAGTGTATTCATTCACAATAGGTACTAATTAATGTGTAATAAGAAAGGATTTATAAAAATGAATACATAAAGAGGCTATGAATTTTAATCATAGCCTTTTATCAATAAGGGATACTATGTTCTTAGATTTTTTTATTTCCTTTTGGATATCGAATAATAAAACCATAATTATAGCTATTTTTTTCAAGCCATTTGGCTTCTTTTGTATTTGCAAAACAACTTGAAGCCGTCCATTTTCCAGTGCTACTACTTACATCAATTGCTAATCCTGATTGGTGTTCACTTGAACCTGGTAATGCACTATACTTTCTTGCATTCGAATATCCATCTTCTTTAACGTATCGATTAAAAATAACTTTCTGAGTTGCATAAGAGCGAAATCCCGAGACACCACTTAAATATATATGATCTCTTTTTGCACCTTCAAATAATTTCCTTAATGCTATTGCTGCTTCTTTTCTCGTTTTTCTCTTTTCAATTTTCTCTTTAAAAATGAATGAAACGTTTACATTAACTAAATCCTTCGGAACGTAGTTTTGAGATAAAAAATATTTTTTGTTTACTAAAACAGTAACTACATCAGGGTGTGAAACAGTTCTAATTGCATTACTTTGTTTCGTTTTATATATATCATTTTTAGGTGCATCTGATGTATTGTTTATCTGATTATTAGCATTTTCATTGTTTGTATTGTCATCTGTTTATTAGCATTTTCTTTATTTGATTGGTGATACTCTATTTTAGGACTAGAATCATTGTGATGATGATTTTGGTTACTAAAGCGTATAAAGATAATAGTAAGATAATAAAAATTGAATTAATTAAATATTCATATAAGTAAGTAACCCCACATGCTGTTTTGTCTAGTTGTTAATATATCAAATATTTGATTTCGTTTTTTAAATTCGTGCTCATATATAGAAAGATAAAAAGTTATTTTTCGTACATAGTCCAACTATTTCCTGAAATTTTTTCGGAAATATCAATAACTTTATTTTTAACTCTATCCTTTTCTGGGCCATCTAATAACTTTGGCTGATAGTTGTTTCTTGAAGAAACAGAGGAAATAGAAAAAGGTATCACTTTCAACTCTTTTTCTTTTGTCAATTTTCCATTTTGGAAGTGAAAATTTTGCTGAAAAACAATTGTATCTTTATCATTAGGATTTCGATTCCCACCAAACATAAAGTTACCTAAACTATAGACAATAAATTTTCCATTATATTCTTCTATGCCTTGAAGTACATGAGGATGGTGCCCAAGTATTAAATCTGCTCCGTGATCAATCGCGTAGTGAGCTAAGCTTTTTTGAGTATTATTAGGTACATACTCTCGCTCTATACCCCAATGAAAATGGATTAAAATTACTTTTGCACCTGCATTTCGTAATTCGCCTATATCATTAGCAATTTTAACTCTTAATTCAGGAGTATCATTCCAACCTTCATATCCTAGTGCTCCTATTTTTATGCCCTTAACAGTTGTTAAATAGTGATTGGAATATCCAAAATAACCTATCTTGTATTTTTTTAAGTTACTAATAGTGTCATCATAGCCTTTTTCTAAATAATCATGACTATGGTTGTTTGCGAGATTTACGGCATCTATTCCGCCATATTTTAGAATATTGGCATAAGATGGATCTCCCTTAAATTTATATTTTTTAACTGCTTTTTCTGTGGCATTTGTCAATGTAGTTTCCAAATTTACAGTAGTAAAATCGTCTTCATTAAAAATATTATTTAATCTATCAACAAAAAAATGTAAACCATTTCTTTTCGCTTCATCTACAAATGAATCAGAATAATTGAAACTTTCATCAGTACCAAGTGTAAAGTCGCCAGCTGCACTTATTTTAATGGTTTCCTCTATTGGTTTTTGAGGCGGTGCTTTAATTGTATTTGTATGTTTAATTGGTTTGTGTACATTTTTTTGATGATTTTCCTCCTCTTTTAATTCATTACCAAATGTTATTGAATAAACATTTTTACAAACAAATAAAATTACTAAAAAAACAAGAAGAGTAAAGATTCTTTTTATTCGTATTTTTCTTCTAGAAGTTTTTTTCCGTTTCTGGCTCATTTTTTATCTCCCTATACTATTATTGCTCAATATATAACCCTATAAATCCCTTTTTCATTGTTATGAATTTTCATAAATAATGTTATAAGAGATTCTTTTTAGTAGTCTTATTATTAAAGATTTACATGTAAAATTTAGTTAATTTAAATTTGATTAAATAAAAAGTAATGAAATCTATACCAATGCCTATTACATATGATTTAAATTCATCTCCCTTCGAAACCTTATAAGAGAATAATAAGGTTTGGATGTTTCGAATTTAGACACAACTTGTATCTAAGTTGTAAATAAAAAAAATTGAGCATTTTTTCATTGGAAGCATCTATTAATTATTTTTTAAGTTAGAACGAATAAGTTTTTCTTAAAATCATTGGAAGTATATTAAGATATATTATTTTTTTCGATTATTTAATAAATCGAGTTTTTAAAAGAGTAACTTATAATCATTAGAAAATTTAGAATTTTATAAGATAGGGTTTGAAGTCTTAGAAATTCTATTTGATATACATAAAAGGTGTTACTTGGACTAAAAAAGAAATTGATTTTTTTTAAAAGATGTTAGGGAGTAATACATGTATTTTTTGACAAAGTTAGTTTTTAATAGGTCTGATAAAACTAGTTGGAATTAAACCTGTTTACGATGTTTATAGGGCAGGTTAATTAGTTATGTTTACTTTTGTACGATAGTTAAAATAAACGAATATATTTCAGATGAGAAAATATCACGTACATTAAACAAATCCTATAAAAGATCTAGTGAAATATTATATTTTTAATAGGTCATCACCTTAGTGGTTTAGCTTTTTAGAACTTTACGAAAGTTTACAACTTAGAAACAACTGATGGTTAAATTTGAAATAATAATTCAATATTATTAAACCATCAAGATGAAAGGAGTAATTTTAGTTATTGAAAATGACAATACAATATCAACAATCTCACTTTTTTTCTGGGCAGTTGTTTCTTATAAAGAAACAATTTTATGCAAGTATAACTTTATTGATCTAAAAAGAAAGTGAGATTTACTTCTATTAATTTTAATTTATATTAAAACAATATTTAAAATAAAGTAATAAATTAACAATGAATTTAGGTGAGTCCATGAATGTGAAAATATTAATTGTAGATGATGAAAAAAGTATAGTAGAATCCTTAGCATATGCTTATCGAAGGGAAGGTTATAATGTAGAAACAGCATATAATGGAAAAGAGGCACTCGAGAAAATTTCTGTTTTTCAACCAGAAATTATGATTTCCGATATTGTGATGCCTGTAATGAATGGTTTAGATTTATGCAAACAAGTTGGGAGTAAAAATGGCATGGGCATTATTTTACTAACCGTTAGGGATGACATTATAGATCGGTTATTAGGATTAGAGTTTGGTGCTGATGATTATTTAACAAAGCCTTTTGATATTAGAGATCTACTTGCAAGAACAAGATTACTATTACAAAGACTAAAAAAGGAAATAAAGGTAAATAAAAAACAATGTGATAATTAATGGATTGAATTAATTTTGGCGAAAAGAAAATATTGTGGGAAGTTAATTTAAATTATAACAAAGAAGTTTGATTTAATATTATTACTGATTGCATTTACCGGCGTGATGAATTACTTGATTTAGTATAGAGAATTGAATACATGGTGTAACTCGAACAGTCGATATGCAAATTCAAGGCTGCACCAATAGATAAATATGTAGATTTTTACATGATTGTTACTTGTAAATAATTTCTTTTTGAGCACTCTCATAAACACTATGACTGGAATGGAAGGTGCGAGACTCCTTTTGGAGTAGTGTGACAGCTAAGACTTTAGAGAGTTAAAAAGGTAGGCATTGATAACATAATAGATGAATGGGAAGTTTGGACCAACCTTTTAAAAGAGGGGACTTTTGATGATTTTGATGAATTAGAGTTTAATAATAATAAAGTGAAAACGGATCAATGGTGGAGAGATAAGTGGGTTCCAATTACTGCAAACGGTGGAGGAGATCATCACTGTATTGACCTTGACCCATATTTTGAGGGGAATTCAAGTCAAGTTATAGAAATGTGGCATGATGACGAAATTAGGGAGTTAGTAGGGGATAGTTTTAAAGAATGTTTCAATATTATTGTAGAGAATTTGGAAAACGGAACATATTACTTAGTGGAAAATGATGGAGATTTAGAATTTAACTTTTGGGGATTCAACAGAGAAATAATATAGAATTACTTAAAATACCTATTAAACTCCCATGAAAATTAAATTCAGCATAAAATCAAAAAAGACAATAAAAAAGTAGACCCAGAAAAACACTTTAAAAAAAAGGCTGAGCTCTTTGAGTGTTCATATTCAGTTTGGTATATCTGAAAATAAATACCTTCCTTTCATAATAGATACAAGAGAGGCTAGCGCGACAACCAAAAAAAGGATTAATCTCCCATGAGTGCTACCCATATAGGGCGCAACAGTCGGTGGTACACCGTGGTTGTCGGAGTCAGACTAACTGAAGGGCTCTAAGGCACCATAGTATAACGACCTTCTTCGCTAGCCGTTAAACATTGTAGACATGGAGAACGATTTTCATCCTCTGTGGTGCAGCGCTTGCGCTGCATGAGTGGCTAACTGGCGCATTACTTAGGTTTTCCTGTGAAAAATGTGGAGGTCAAATGTATCATGAACATTATAAAGGAGTACGAGGAATTGAGGACAAGTGTCGGATATTCGCTAAACTAAAAGAGACCGGGCGGTTTTGCCCGGTTTTTCTTAAATTAAGACTTTAATATACTTAATCCCCATTAAAAATAGAATTTTTGACAATAACATAATCTACGTGACGAATGGAGTTTAAAGTGGTTCCACCAGCATATGAAATAGAAGATTGGAGATCTTGTTCCATTTCAGTTAACGTATCTTGTAATGAACCTTTATGATCAACGTATATTTTCTTTCCTTCTACGTTCTTCTTTTCACCTTTTTGATATTCAGAAGCTGAGCCAAAATATTCTTTAACAAGCTTTCCGTCTTTTTCGATGGTTTCTCCTGGTGATTCTTCATGTCCGGCAAAAAGAGATCCAATCATGACCATTGATGCACCGAAACGGATTGATTTGGCTATATCACCGTGTGTTCGTATTCCACCATCAGCAATAATCGGTTTACTTGCTGCCTTTGCACACCAACGAAGTGCTGCCAACTGCCAGCCCCCAGTCCCAAATCCTGTTTTAATTTTTGTGATACATACTTTACCAGGACCAATCCCAACTTTTGTAGCATCAGCACCGGCATTCTCAAGTTCTCGCACAGCTTCAGGAGTACCAACATTACCAGCAATGACAAAGCTCTCTGGTAGGTATTTTTTAATATGCTTAATCATATTAATGACTGCATTTGAATGACCATGTGCAATGTCGATTGTTATGAATTCAGGAGTAAGATCTGCTTTAGCAAGCTCTTCAATGAATTGATATTCTTCTTCTTTTACTCCAACACTAATTGAAGCGTATAAACCTTTTGTCTGCATATCCTTTACAAATGATAGTCTCTTTTCAGGCTCAAAACGGTGCATAATATAAAAATAATTATTTTCAGCAAGATAAAGTGCTATCTTTTCATCAATGATTGTTTGCATATTGGCTGGCACAACAGGAAGTTTAAATTGATGACCTCCTAGTGTCACAGTGGTATCACATTCAGAACGGCTGCTAACCACACATTTAGTAGGAACTAACTGAATATCTTCATAATCAAATACATTTTCCATAAGATACACTCCTAAAAGAATAATTTTAATAGTAAAAGTAACAAAAAAATCCTAACTATAAATGGGTAGAGTAATCCCACCCATTCGTAGTTAGGATTTTTAGGCTCCTAGTAGAAACTCTTAGACCATATTTCTAAGAATATACGAATGATTCTAAATAATAATTTATTTAAACGCAATTTTGATTATAAACGAACTTTTATTATATGTAAACAAATATTGTTCGGTTTTTTATCGAAAATGAAAATTTATTTGAACAATATCATTAAAAAAACGGTTTTTATTTACAAGGGGGGGAATCAATATATCTATTCATTTTTTGTCTTATCCAGAGCATCGGACAACATCATTGACAGAATGGAAAAATAAAAATAAAAATAAAAGTAATTGAGGAAATGTTCAACTAACTGGCGCTTTAGTTGAACAAAATACTGAGCCACTATTGTGGCTTTTTTTATTTTAGTAACTGGCAGTAAAGTTCAATATGAAAGATGAGTAATTAAAACAAAAATATAACCTTTATCTAATATAACTAGGAATTTTTAATTAATTAATCGAATTGTAAAAAAGAAGAAATATGTTGATAAAGGAAGTGCAAATGTGAAAAGGGCTCGAGAAAAGTTCGCTGATTGGTCAAAAACTAAAGATGAGTTTTTTAAAGAATTTTCAGTTACAACAACATTTGTAAAATATGAAAAAAGTGAAAATGAAATAGCTAATCCTAATACTGCAATAATTCATGAATCTGATAAATATATGGGTGAAGTTTTTGTATGGGAGTCAGGGCAAATGGAATATGGTCTTATTAAGAAAGAAGATCCAAATAATTATACCCTGTGGAATTACATTGAAAAGATTGATAATGAGCCAAATTATGAAGCCATTTTAAATGATTATTTAAGCTTGTTATGTGAGTTAGATGATGAACAACGATAGACTGCTAAGGTGGTCTTTTTTTTGTTTCACTAACAGTAATAAGGAATGAAGAAAAATGCTATGATTAAAGAGGATAATTTTTATGTTAGAGAGGTTAATTAATGAAAAAAATTTTTGTTGTAATCTTATTAATAGGTATTATCGGATTTGGGAGTGTATATCTACTTCTACCTAATGGACACAAGGGATTTGACATAAAGATTAAAAATCAAACTAAAAAAGAAATTTCAGGTTTGTTCCTTACTTATGGAAACATAACCTCAGATATTAAAATACCCACAATCCAGTCAGGTGAAAGTTACAAATTTAATGTAAATCCAACTGAAGATTTTGGAGAGAATTCTATGGAATTATATTATAGAGACCAAAATGGACAAATACACAAAAATTTTGTATTTGGTTATTTTGAAAAAGGCTATTATGGGGAAGCAGATATAACTTTAAAATCTATTGAAGAGAATGGGAAAATAAAAATAAAAGTAATTGAGAAAATGTTCAACTAACGCATGCGATAGTTACATATATTTAAAGAGGTGATTCATATTTTAAAAATTACAGGAACCTCATCTTATATAAACGTAGAGTTTGAAGATAAAATAGTTAATATACAAGGGGAATTATTAATAGGTGTTTTGTAGCGTATACGGATTCAATAATAAAATGGGAACCACCATACGATAACATTGAAATTAGTGAAGAGATAAAAAAAAAGAATTATTAGTGCTGTAATTGATCAAACAAAGAACACAAATTTCAAGATTGAATTTGAGTAGAATTTAAGATTTCTTATTGAACTAACGGCCGCGTTAGTTGAAAATAAAAAGCAGCCATTGGCTGCTTTATTTATGTATTTATTTGGTAATTTAGTTCAACAAGAAAAGGACTTATTGGAAATGAATGGAATACACTAAAGATGAAAATCTGAACATTATTTCATTTAGTCATAGTTAGTTATATTATATTTTAATGTGATTAGTGCAAATTCACCTAATAAGAAATTTTTATGTTTGGGCAGGAGGAATTTTTTTGAAAAGACGTCTCATTTTAACCATTACAATACTTTTTGCTTTATCAATAATATTGTATTTTAAGTTTGAGGTAAATACTAAATATACACCTTTATCACAAGATGAAATAGGGAAATTTATTAAAATTAAAAATATTATACCATTATCAATTGAAGAAATTCAAGATACTTCAATGATTTTATATGAGAATGGTATTTATGAACTATTAAAGAATAACGGAAAGATCATTGAAAATCATACTGAATGGGGAATTAACAGCCAAGAAAAAGTTCAAATTGGTATGTCTGGCAATGGTAGTCCTTATACTTCAGTTAATATTGATGATGGAAATCTTTTAAAACAAGCTAATGAAGTTGAAATCGTATTTAGCGATGGCAAAAACCGTTACAACACAATTACAAGGTAAGCGTGGTTTGTTTGTTTTTTATGATGAAATGAAGAAGAATTTATCAATCGAAGATCAATTAGAAATAAAAATTTACAATAAAAAAGGTGATGTTATTTACAATAACAAACTTTAAAGAAATACGATATACCATAAATAGAATGTTATTGAACTAATTGGCGCGTTAGTTGAAGAAGATTTACCTTGTCACATCCAAATAATAATAATTAGCCCGTAAGTTCATTTTATTTAGATTAAATAATGCTTTTTTCCTCTATTTCATCATTCAATACATTTAGTTTAATAACAATTTATTCAATAATTTAACAACTTCTTGTCATTTTGATGGCTCAAGGTTATACGGATTTATAACTTTTCAGCAAGTAGTTACCCAATGGGGCTACTCTTATTTCTCAACAAAATAGTATGTTAGAAGATGTAAATAACTCTGTAAAACATAAAGCAAAGTGTACTGTCACAGTTTCTAAGTTGATTAAAAAAGGCTCAAAATGCTAATCGTTAGAATAATAAGGTTTCGAATATCAATTTGTGAATACTAATTAAATAATTGGAAATCATAACCTCCGATAAAGTAAAAAAAAATATATGGAGGTTTTATATGAAAATAGCTAAGTTTATCATTTCCATTGGGCTAATTATAAGTACGGTTGCAGGAATTTCTAGTAAAGGGAGTGCAGATACTTATATGGATAAACTCACTTATGGTCAGATTCTAAATGTGAAAAAACAACCAATCGGCAAGAATGTGACTGAGCAAAATGCTAAATTAATTAAAGATTTCTATGCTGCATTTCTAAGTGGAGATGCTGAAAAAGCGACAAGCTATATTACAAATGATTTTATTATGCATGTTCCTGGGAAAGGACTAAATGCTGGAGATTACTGGTATGCTGACGGTTTGAAACAATTCATGTCTAATATAATGTCCTATAATGGTGGGAAATTTGAAATGCAGGTTCCAAACATTGCTTTTGGAAAAGATGTAGCATTTACACGTGAAATCGTAAAATTTAATCGGAAATATGATCCAAATCGTATATTTGAGCAACAATTCATTATGCAGTATCGAATCAAAAATGGAAAGATTTCCGAAGCTTGGACGATTCCATTTGACCTATATACTTATGACGAATATTGGACACCACCCGCGACTGCTAGAAAAAATGGTGAGTTGTCAAGAATTAAACCTGGACTGATTAATACCGTTGGCGCGTATTCTAAGAAGAATGAACAGATGATTATGGATTTTTATCAAAAGTTTTGGAATGGAAATATGGATGGAATGAAGGCATTAACCCATAAAGATTTTGAGTGGTATGTTCCAGGTAAAAGTGAGTTAGCAGGACTTTATAAAGGTTGGGATGGATACTTACAATTCCGCGATAAATTAGTAAATCTTGCAGGGGATAAATACAAGCTTGAACTAGCGACTATTGCAGCGAGTGACAAAGAAGCATACGTAGAAGAATACATAAGAATGAATCGTAAGTGGGACCCTGTACCAAGAGTTGTACCAGCAGTCATTTTACATTTCATTTTTAAAGATGGAAAAATTATTAGAGTTAATGATATACCTATGAACCTTTATGAATATGAGGAATTCTTTAAGGCCCCGCAATAAAAAGTTATTAACTGCGGGAAATTGAAGTTTTAATTAATATAAAATTAGTGAAAAATGGAGTTTACAGTATTAGATCAGGCGGAAACCCATATGGAACAACAGTGAGTTCAGGTCAAAATGGAATGGTAGAGGATGTAAAAGATGCAATAAGACATCAAGCCAAACGAACAGTACTTGTAGCAAGTTGGGTTAAGAATGGATTAAATGGATAAAGAGGAGTATAGACAGTCAAAAACTAATATAATAAAAACCAAATAATCATTTTAATTAGTGTAAAAAATAAAAGAGTAGAAAAAACAGATTTCTGTTTTCTACTCTTTTTTTGTTATTTCTTATACAACTAACGCACGCGTTAGTTCAATAACAAATAGAGGATGATCATTTTTTGATCATCCTCTATTTCACTTTATGGCAGTATAGTTACATAAGAAAAAGGTAATTCTTACAGACGCAACTAAGTATAATTTTAAAAATGAAATTAAAAATCTTAGATGGAGGTAATTGAATGAAAAAACTATTACTCTATCGAATTTGTTTAACTATTGTTGTTTTAGTGGTTGGTTTTTGGAATTACCCTTCAAAACTATCTTCAGTGGTATTCTTTCTTGCATTTTTAGGATTCTTTTTTACATTAGATGTGTTACGCCTTAAATCAAAAAAGAATTAAGAGGATTAACAATTTATCTTCAACTAAAGAGCGCGTTAGTTGAAGATCACTAAAGGCTGTTTATCAGCCTTTTTCTTATGCTAACTGGCAGGAAAGTGGAATAACCAAATGGTATAATAAAAGTAGAATCTATTTAAAAAAAAGTAAATTTGTTATTCCGATTTAGAAAAGTTATACAATGATTGATTTTTGGGAGTTAGAAGATGAAAAATAAAAAAAGAAATAGAGATGGCTTTTTTAAAGATACCATGATTGAGTTTATATTTGAAGTGATTTGGAACATCTTAATGTTTATACCAAGAATGATAATTCGGTTAATAGGACACATTTGGTGAAGTGATTAGTCAAAATAGAGCTAATGAGGGTATTAAAGCAAAACAAATTATATAAAACTTATGTAACTACCATGAAAATTAGTTAGTTCTGATATAACAAAATGACAATACTTAAGAAAACCCTGCTCAATCGTAAAAAAAGAGGAGAGCTTAATTAAAAAGTCTAGTGATTACAGTTGACTGGATAAGGTCAGTATCAGTATAGACAATTCCAATTAATTTTCATTCGCTGTGGTGCAGCGCTTGCGCTGCATGGGTGGCTAACTGGCGCGTTAGTTGCACAACCCTAGGAGCTGAGAAATCAGCTCCTGTTTTATATTTGGCTGATTAGTGGAATAGGTAAAAGTATTAATTCTAAGAAAAAAGGAAAAATTTCCCCAAATACAATAACTTACTCCGTTGATATAATTAAATTAATTTATGAAATATTCCAAAATCAATAGTTAATGGAGAAAGTTATTATATCAAAGTTTTAGGGAGATTCTTTTTGGTAACAGGGATTCTATTTTCAATCATAGCTCCTTTTTACTCTAAGTGCACCACGTATGGATATATCACGTTTTTGTATGGAATATATCTTCTTAAACACTCTAGAGAAATTAATAAAAATTTGAAAAAAGAAGTATTTTGGGTGACTATTTTTTACTTTTTGGCAATTTCAATAGTACTTTTAATAAACGTAATCTTCAACTAACTGGCGCGTTAGTTCAATTTCATAAGCTGGCTTAATTGCGGCTTTTTTTAGTTATGCTAACTGATAATTTGGTAAAAAAAGGAAAAAACAAATTTCTAACGAATATTATTAATTAAAATAACTGAATGAGGGAAAAGAAATATGTATGTATTTTTATTGATAGTCCTATTTACAATCTTAGGATATTTACTATTATGGTTACCACCAGCTATTGGAGGAGCTATTTCTTTTGGAATATTTATAGGTCTGTTAAGTAGAGGTTTATATTATTTATATAATATTAATAAGAGGATTAGCAAAGCATTACCTACTCAAAAAGAATTAGAGCTTGAAGATTTCATGAAAGAAATAAAGAAATATTAAAGTCACCTTATTCAACAAATTGGCGCGTTAGTTGAAGAGAAAGAGGGGCTGTTTCTACCAGAGTTAGAGAAATGACTGAAAATAGATAATTGATCACATTAAATCAAGAAAGTTAAGTAAACAGTTTTTATAGAAAGAGCTGGTTGTCTCTTTAAAAAACTTTGATACAAACAACTTCTTTTAAACTTTAATAAGGAGTAGGTAATGGAGATCCTGGGGGACTCCACCAAGATTCGACAGTTTGCCAAGCAGTATTATAATCGTAACCCCCTCCCATCAAATACCCTAAGGCAACTGCTTCTGTTACTGCATGTTGATAGCCAAGGGTTGGGCTTCTCGTAATCCAAATTAAATCCACGTTACTGTTTAAAAGTACTGGCCTTATTCCGATTTATTAATCCAACTAAGGAAATTAGAATTTCAGGTGGGCGAGAAGTAAATCTTCGTAGTTTACAACCACTGGGATTTTACGCTGCAAATAGTATTTTTATTGGAGATTATTTGACTACAAAAGGACAGGAAACAAATAGAAATCGTGAAACGTTAAAAGATTTAGGCCTAGAGATTGAATTAGTGGAAAAACAAGAAAAATTGTTTTCTTAAGAAAATAATTTGAAGCGTGAGTAATTTTGTTTATTTTAATTTATGAAGATATTCTTAAAAAATAAAAAAGGATTTATTTATAAAACAAAAACCGAGAAAGTCCTGAATGGGCTTTTCAGTTTTTGTTTTATTTGTATTTATGAATGTGAAATCAAGATAATAAAAATTTATCTATAATTCTGTTAAGATCTAGTTCTTTTGTTGATGATATAACTAGGTTAGCATGACTTAAAATAGTAGCATCCCCAATTGCAACCGAGAACATTTTAGCCCCATTAATCGCATCAACTCCCGCAAAAGCGTCTTCTACACCGATACAGTTTTCAGGTTTAGCAGATACTGCTTCAGCAGCTTTTAAAAATACCTCTGGATCCGGCTTAGAATTAATTACTGTTGCAGCGTCAACGATATGGTCAAAATATCCGATAATACCTAAAGCTTTAGCTACCATTAATGCATTTTTTGAAGCAGATGCCATTGCAATTTTAATACCTGCCTGCTTAATTTGAATTAAAAAAGCCTCAACCCCTGGTAACAAGTCTTTTTCAGAAATATTACGAATTAATTCAACATAATGGGCATTCTTTTTTGTTGCTAACTCGTTTTTTTCAGGTTCGGAGAAATCATTTTGTCGGTTACCAAATTTTAAGATTCTCTCTAATGAAACTGTACGACTTACTCCTTTAAGCGTTTCATTAAACTCACGATCAAATGGAATACCTAAGTCTTCACCCAGTTTTTTCCACGCCAAATAATGAAATTCAGCCGTATCAGTAATTACACCATCTAAATCAAAAATAATCGCATTAACTTGTTTTTTCAAAATGGTACCTCCATAACTTCATCAATTTAATTTAGCTACTGATTTTCGTTCGACCAGCTTTGTGGAAACAATTATGTGGTCCGTATTTGCAGATTGATTTTTTATGTGCTTAAATAATAAATCTGTTGCTACTTCACCAAGCTTCATAACTGGAATTTCAATCCCTGTTAAAGGTGGAGTAAACAGTGGCGAAAATATGCCATTATTATATCCTATAATAGAGATATCCTTTGGAATAGAAATTCCTAACTTTGCAGTTGTATTATATAATCCAATAACCTTTAGATCATCTATTGCAAAAATAGCTGTGGGTAAATCATTAGATTTCAAAAGTGATTCTGATGTTTCATAAGCCTTCTCCATCGTATATCCACTATCGATCATTCGATCTATACGTAGCGGAATTCCGTTATCAATTAGACATTTTTTATATCCTTCCAATCTGTCAATCGATACGTGATAGTTGAGAGAAGAATGTAGACATGCAATATCAGTATGTCCCTGATTGATTAAATGTTGGACTAATTGATAGCTATCATTATAGTTATCAGTATCTACTGAATAGATATGTTGATAGTTTCCTTCTACTTTTCCAATAACTACTACCGGAATTTTATATTTATCTAATTCTTTGAAAAAATCCTCATTAGCAGGCGAGCTTAACATTAGAATACCTTTGATCATTTTTCCACGAATTTTCTCGATACACTTTTTTAACTCATCCTTGCTATTTCTTGATGTTTGGATAATTACATCAAAATTTTCTGCTTCTGATCTCGTTGAAATAGAGTGAATAATTTCAGAGAAAAAGGTGTTTCCAGCAGTTGTTTTCGTAGAACGCGACATTACCAAGATTGCATCAAAGCCTGATGATGTTAGAGCGCGAGCTAATTTATTAGGTTGATAATTTAATTCTTCAATTGCCTTCATTACTCTTATACGACTTTCTTCCGAAATATTATCTTTATTATTTAGTACTCGAGATACAGTGGACTTTGAAACGTTAGCTACACGAGCAATATCATAAATTGTAGGGCCCATTTGTATTCTCCTCTTCGTTTTCTAAAATTATTTCGTAAATACGTTTTCAATTTTTATTTAATTTATTCTTAAATTAAAGGATAAAAAGCGAAATGATAGTTATACTAAAATGATTTTATTGGTTAATGTATTTAGGAGCGGATACAAAAAATATTTTCGCAATTATAAATGATAGTATCTAGTTTTCTATTATTTTGTCAAGGCAATAAACAAAATGCTAATAGGTAAATAATGTTCCCTTAAAATCTTTCAAATCGCTAGGCTCATTATATGGAGTAAATATGAGGCAACAATACGAACTTAGTGATAATAATGACTAAATTTCTAAGGTTTAGTTTATATGACTGTTCTCCTAAAAAATGTCATATTTCCATGAAGTGTTTTAAATTGACAGTAAGCGCTTTCTATAATATATTGATTGTGGGAGCGGTACCAAATAGATTTGCTTTAAATTTTTTTATCTCTGTGGGAGCGATACCAAAAGGAGGGATCACATGAGTAAAATAAAAGAAAGACTAACTTTTATTTATGAAAATAAAGATATTGAACAGATTAATAATGCGATAGAAAAACGTATCGAAGAAGCTAAAATAAAAATCTCTAAAAAAAGAAAAGAAAATTGGGACGAGTCAGATGTTGTTTTAATAACATATGGCGATCAGTTTCAAGAAGAAGAAATTCCTACATTAGAAACTTTTAAAAAAATGTTTGATGAACATTTAGCAAATAAATTTGAACTTGTTCATATTTTACCTTTTTATCCTTATACATCTGATGATGGATTTTCAGTAGTTGACTATAAAAAAGTTAATCCAGCATTGGGAGATTGGTCACACATTGAAAACTTATCAAAATCAGCGAGAATCATGTTTGATTATGTATGTAATCACATCTCAAGTAAGAGCGAATGGTTCCAAGGGTATTTAAACAGAGATCCAAAATATAACGACTACTTCATTGAAATGGATCCTTCTGTTGATTTAAGCTCAGTAACTAGACCGAGAGCTCTTCCATTGCTATCAAAATTTATATTAGCAAATGGTGAAGAGAAATATATTTGGACAACATTTAGTGACGATCAAATTGATTTGAACTTTAGTAATCCAAAAGTTTTATTAGATATGGTCGATGTTTTATTATTTTACCTAGAACAAGGAGCGGAATATGTAAGACTAGATGCAGTAGGTTATATGTGGAAAGAAGTTGATACTTCTTGTATCCATCTTGAAAAAACACATGAAATTGTTAAATTATTCCGAGATTTATTAGAGGAAGCAGCTAAAGGTACAGTAATGATTACTGAAACAAATGTACCGCATTTAGATAATATCTCTTATTTTGGTAACGGACATGATGAAGCGCACATGGTATACCAATTTCCACTACCACCATTAGTTTTATATTCACTTCATAATGGAAATGGAAGTGTATTAACAAATTGGGCAAAAAATCTTGAAGGTTCTGGAGAAGATACAACTTTCTTCAACTTCTTGGCTTCACATGATGGAATCGGATTAAATCCAATTCGCGGAATAATCCCAGAAGAAGATATTCTATCATTGGTAGATGATTTAAAAGAAGAAGGTGCATTAGTAAATTATAAGAAAAATTCAGATGGTACCGAAAGTCCATATGAGATAAATGTAACTTACTTAGATGCATTGAATAAACAATCTACAAGTGATGATATACGAGTTAAAAGATTTTTGTTAGCACACTCAATATTATTAACTTTCCAAGGAGTACCGGCAATTTACATCCAGAGTATGCTGGGTTCTCGAAACGATTATGCAGGTGTTGAAAAAACTGGTATGAATCGCTCCATCAATCGCCAAAAATATTCTCTTGTCGAAATCGAAAAGGAATTAAATGAAACCGGATCATTAAGAAATAGAGTTTTTACAGAGCTTACAAAGATTATCCAAGTACGTAAAGAAGAAAAACTATTTAATCCAGATGTAAAAATGGAAGTACTTGAATTTAATGAAAAAGTATTCGCAATTAAACGAATAAAAGAAGATGATAGTATTGTCATTCTTCACAATTTATCGGATGAACAAGTAAAATGCGATTTAAATGGAAAATTTATAAATATTTTCACTGGAGAAGTTGAAGAATTTAATGAATATATTTCTTTAAATTCGTATCAATTCCTTTGGTTAAAACCTTTAAATTAGGAGGAAGAACTATGAAAAAAGTTTTAAGTATGTTCGTGGTTTTAACGATAGCTGCAGTATTAACAGCTTGTGGTGGTAAAAAAGAGAATGGCAAAGTAACGATCGAGTTTATGCATTCTTCTGTTGAGCAAGAGAGATTGGCAGTAATTACAGATTTAATTTCTAAATTTGAAAAAGCAAATCCAAATATTACTGTAAAGCAAGTTCCAGTTGAGGAAGATTCTTACAACACAAAAGTTGTAACTTTAGCAAGTTCAGGTAAGCTTCCAGCAGTTATTGAAGTTGGCCAAGACTATGCAAAAGTTATGGACAAGGACGAATTAATTGATAAAGATGCAGTTAAATCAATCATTTCTAAAGTTGGAGAAGATAAATACTATGAGGGTGCCTTAAAGCTTTTAAAAACTGAAGATGGCACAAATTATACAGGTGTTCCAATTAGTGGTTGGGTACAAGGAATTTGGTATAACAAACAAATGCTTTCAGATAAAGGATTTTCAGAGCCTAAAAACTGGGATGATATCTTAAAGGTTGCAAAAGCATTTACTAATAAAGGAAGCAAAAAATACGGTATTGCCATTCCAACTGTTGAAGGTGGTTTTTCTGAACAAGCCTTCTCACAATTTGCTTTATCAAACAATGCAAATATGTTTGATAGCAAAGGTGATTTAACATTAGGTACACCAGAAATGAAAAAAGCGTTAAATTACTATAAAGAATTATCAAATTATACTATGCCAGGTTCAAATGATGTTACTGAAGTAAAAGATGCTTTTATGAATGGATCTGCTCCGATGGCAGTTTATTCAACTTACATCTTACCTTCAGTTTATGAAGAAGGAACGACTAATAATATTGGATTCGTTATTCCAACAGAAAAATCTCCAGCAGTTTATGGAACAGTATCTGCTTACACTATTTCTTCTGGATTAGATGATGATCAAAATGCTGCTGCAAAAAAATTCTTAGAATTTATGGCAAAACCAGAGAATAATACAAAGTTAGTATTAATGTCTCCAGGGGGATCTCAACCAGTAAATAAAGATGTAACAGAAAGCAAAGAATATAAAGATAATAAAGTAGTTAACTCGTTTGGTGAACTTTCAACTGAAATTGCAAGTTCGTTTGATAGCATTCAAGTATTTGGTCTTGTTGACAACAAGAACTTCTTAAAAATGGGTGATGTTACAAGTTCTGGTGCAATTGCTAAGCTAATAAATGACATTACAGTTGGTGGAAAAAATGTTGGTTCGGCCGTGAAGGATGCTAATGAAAAATTAAAAGGTGTTCTAAAATAATTACTTTAATTCAAATTAATTGAGAGAAGTTATTAGATTTCTTATTTACTGAAGTTGTTTAAGAAGAACGAACGCTTGAAAAGCAAGCTTTGTTGCTTTTTAAACAACTTTTCTATTATCCACAATCTATCAAGCAAAAGAATAGATTGATTTTTAGGAGGTAGCATGAAAACGATTGTCCGAAAAAAAAAATCTGATATAAAGCTAGCGCTAATACTACTTTTACCAAGTATTTTCTTACTATTATTACTAGTTGCTTATCCGATGATATCAAATATTAAAATAAGTTTTTTTGATCAACCCATAAACCCAAGATTACCAGCCACGTTTGTTGGTCTGTCTCATTACACTGATGTTATTAAAGATATTGAGTTTTATAAATCTTTAGGGCTTACCATTTTGTATACTGTGTTAACTGTAGTCGGTAGTACTGGAGTTGGGCTTGCTATAGCTTTATTTTTTAATCGTCCATTTAAGTTTCGTAAAACTGCTCGTTCATTAATTATCCTATCATATGTAACTCCTTCAATTTCACTAGTTTTTGCTTGGAAATATATGTTCAATAATTCTTATGGGATTATTAATTACTTAGGAACAGATGTTTTTCATCTATTTAAAAGTGCACCATTATGGTTTGACAATCCAGTAAGTAGTTTTATAGTTGTAGTTGTTTTCGCAATCTGGAAGTACTTCCCATATGCATTCATTTCGTTTTTAGCAATTTTGCAAACGATTGATAAAACATTATATGAAGCTGCTGATATCGACGGAGCTACACTATGGCAGAAGTTTAAAGTCGTAACTTTACCAGCAATCATGCCTGTTTTACTAACAGTTGTAACTTTACGATTTATTTGGATGTTCTACATGTTTACAGATGTTTACTTATTAACAAATAAAGTAAATATCTTAGGTATTTATTTATACCAAACAGCGTTTGCTTTCAATAATTTAGGAAAAGCTTCGTCAATCTCAGTAATTCTATTCATCATACTATTCATTGTTATTATCGTATCAAGAAAGAGGGTGAACTTAAATGGCAGCAGCAAGTAGTAAAAGAAATAAAGTTATTAAAAAAACTGGTTTCTACGTTGTACTAGTCCTTTTATTAGGAATCATGTTATTTCCATTCTTTATCATGCTAATGACTTCATTAAAAAGTTCAAAAGAAGCAATTTCAACTAATCCGACATTGTTGCCAAATAATTGGACTTTCCAGCATTATATCGATATTTTTAATCCAATAATTTTTCCTTACTTAAATTATTTTAAAAATAGTTTGATCGTTGCTTTAATAGCAGCAACTTTATCAGTTGTACTTGGAATTTTAGGAGCTTACGCTTTATCAAAACTGAAGTTTAAAGGAAGAGTAACAATTAATGCTAGTTTTTACACTGTTTACATGTTTTCGGGGATCTTACTTGTTGTACCTTTATTTAAAATAATTTCTGGCTTTGGCCTATATGATACAAGAATGGCATTGATTATTACGATGATTGTTCAAACTCTTCCTACAGCAATTTTTATGTTAAAGAGTTATTTCGATACGATTCCAGAGGATTTAGAAGAAGCGGCTATGATTGATGGTCTAAGTCGAATAAAAATTATCCTTTATATAATCATCCCATTGTCAATTTCAGGAATTGTATCAGTTTTCGTATATGCATTTATGATTGCATGGAATGATTACTTATTTGCATCGATTTTCTTATCAAGTTCTGAAAACTTTACGTTACCAATTGGATTAAATACATTATTTAGTACACCAGATTATGTTTGGGGTCGAATGATGGCAGCATCACTAGTTACTGCTTTACCAGTAGTTGGTATGTATGCGTTATCTGAACACTTTATCAAAGGAAACTTAACTGAAGGTGGAGTAAAAGGTTAATTCGAATTTTTACTGAGAGGATGAAATATAAATGAAAAAATTAGTAGCAGTTGAGCCAAGAGTTGCAGCATTAGTCGAGTACGAAGATCGTCCAGTACAAACAAATGAAGTAAAAATAAAAGTAGAATTTGCATCACCAAAGCATGGTACCGAAGTGGTTGATTTTAGAGGTCTTAGTCCATTTATTGATGAAGAGTTCAATGAAGAGTGGAAAATGTTTATGCCACGTGAAGAAGGGGCTGCACGAGGAATTGTCTTTGGAGAATTTCAATTAGGAAATATGGTTGTAGGTAGCATTTGTGAAATTGGTGATGAAGTAACTGAGTATAAACTGGGAGATCAAGTTTGTACTTATGGTCCAATTATGGAAACTGTCATTGTTAATGCTGTAGATAACTATAAATTACGTAAAATGCCAGAAGGTTCTTCTTGGAAAAATGCAGTTTATTATGATCCAGCACAATTTGCAATGAGCGGAGTTAGAGATGCAAATGTTAGAGCGGGTGATTATGTAGTAGTTGTAGGTTTAGGTGCAATTGGACAAATTGCTATCCAATTAGCAAAAAAAGCAGGAGCTAGTATAGTAATTGGTGTAGATCCGATTAGTCACAGATGTGATATCGCTTTAAAAAATGGAGCTGACTATTGCTTTGATCCAACAACTTGCGATTTAGGATATGAAATTAAAAAGATTACAAATAAATTAGGTGCAGATTCAATTATTGAAACAAGTGGAGTTTCAAGTGCATTGCAAGCAGCATTAAGAGGAATTGCATACGGTGGAACAATTTCTTATATAGCATTTGCTAAGCCATTCCCAGAAGGTTTTAACCTTGGCCGTGAAGCACATTTTAGCAATGCAAAAATCGTATTTTCACGAGGTAGTAGTGAACCAAACCCAGATTATCCTCGTTGGTCACGTAAACGAATCGAAAATACTTGTTGGGAATTATTAATGAATGGGTATTTAAATTGTGAAGATTTAATTGATCCAGTTGTTTCATTTAACGAAGTTGCTGAATCATATATGGAATTTGTTGATCAAAAACCAGAGTTAAGTATTAAGATGGGTGTTCAATTTAATAAATAAAGAAGAAATAAGGTCTTCACAATAATAATGTTTTGGGAGTGAATTACACTCCCATCTGTTTAGGAGTGAATTTAAATGAAAATTGGAACACAAAATCAAGCCTTTTTCCCAGAAAACATAAAGGAAAAATTTAAATATTTAAAAGAAATTGGTTTTGAAGGTTTTGAAATCGATGGTAAATTTTTAGTAGATCATTTAGAAGAAGTTAAAGAAGCAATTGCAGAGACTGGTTTACCTGTAACAACAGCCTGTGGTGGTTATTATGGTTGGATTGGTGACTTTATTGAAGAACGTCGATTAAAAGGATTAGCTGATATTGAACAGATTCTAAAAGCATTAAAAGAGGTTGGAGGAAAAGGGATTGTTGTACCAGCAGCATGGGGAATGTTTACATTCCGATTACCACCTATGTCTTCACCAAGAAGTTTAGAAGGAGATCGAAAGGTAGTTACTGACTCACTATTATTTCTAGATAATGTTGCAGGTAAAACGGGAACTACAATTTACTTAGAACCTTTAAATCGATATCAGGACCATATGATCAATACCTTAGCTGATGCACGCAAATATATAGAGGATAATCAGTTTAAAAATGTCAAAATAATAGCTGATTTTTATCACATGAATATTGAAGAAGATTGTATATCAGAGGCCCTTCACAATAATCGTGATTTAGTTGAACATATACACATTGCTGACAATCATCGTTTCCAACCAGGAAGTGGGTCATTAGATTTTAAAAAGCATTTTGAGCAATTAAAAAGAGATGGCTATGAAGGTTATTTAACATTCGAATGCCGTGTTCGTGGAAATAACTTAGAGGATGAATATATTAAAGCATTTCATCATATAAAAGAAGCTTTAAGTTGAAAGGAGTAACATTGTGATTAAAAAGAGAGTAGCTATTATTGGCGGGGGACAAATAGCTGAAAAAGTTCACGTTGCTTACTATAAAACTAGAGAAGATTTAGAAGTTGTTGCTGTAGTTGGTGTAAATGAGGAATCACTAAAGAGTTTTGCAGAACGTAATAATATTCCTAACTATTACACTGATGCAACTGAAATGTATGCAACAGAATGTCCTGAAATCGTTAGTGTCTGTACTCCGAATAAATATCATTTTGAAATTGTTATGCAAGCATTAGAAAATAATTGCCATGTTTTTTGTGAAAAACCACCCGCTATTTTAGCTGAAGATGCTAGAAAGATGTATGAAACATCGTTAGAAAAAGGTCGCATACTTGCTTATGATTTTCATCATCGTTTTGCCGATGATGTAACTATATTAAAAGAAAAAATAGAGCAAGGGTCACTAGGAGATATTTATTTTGTAAAAGTAAAAGCTTTAAGGCGAAATGGAATTCCAGGATGGGGTAACTTCACCAATAAGGAAATACAGGGTGGAGGACCTCTTATAGATTTAGGAATCCATATGCTTGATGCTGCACTTTTCGTTTTGGGATATCCAAAGGTTAAAAAAGTAACCGCAAAAATGTATAAGAAGATTGGTACTAAGAAAGATGAAGGGGCATTTGGTAAATGGGATCCTTCAAAATTTGAAGTAGAAGATTCTTTATTTTCGTATATTGAGCTAGAGAATGGATGCTTAATTCAACTAGAAACATCCTTTGCATTAAATATAAAAGAAAAGTCAGAAATGAATGTAGAACTTTGTGGAGATCAGGCCGGTGCAACGATGTTTCCAACGGAAATCTACACAGATGAAAAAGGTGAACTTGTATCCCTATTTAAGAGAGTAGAAGCTGATCCCGACCGTCATTCCAAAAGTATGGCAGCTTTTGTTAATCGTTGCTTAGGAAAGAATGAAATGTTAGCGAACGGAAAACAAGGCTATTTTATCCAACAACTTATAGAAGCGATCTATCAATCAGCTGAAAAAGGTGAGAGTATATCTTTATGAATGAAGTAAATGTAATTAATGAAAAGCAATTTGATTTACAATCTATAAATAAATACGCAACGATAATGGCTTTAGGAAATGGGTATTTAGGTTTACGTACAAGTCATGAGGAGTATTATTCCGAACAAACTCGCGGAATGTATATAGCGGGAATTTACAATAAATTCACACCAAATGATGTTACAGAGCTAGTAAATTTACCAGATTTAATAGGAATGAAAATTGAAATAAATGGCGAAATATTTTCTGTCCTTACAGGGGAAATTCTTTCTTATGACCGTACTTTAAATATGCAAAAAGGTGAACTAACTAGAGAGGTCGTATGGAAAAACAAGGATGGTAACCGTTTTTGTCTAAAATTTCAACGATTAGTATCAAAAGATAATTTACATTTACTTGCATCAAAAATTAATGTAATTAGTTTAGATTGCGATGCATCAATTAAAATAACAACTGGTATTGATGCGCAAACGTCTAATTTTGGAAAGCAGCATCTTATAGAAGAAAGCATTCGCGTTATAGATAAAAAAATAATGCATGCTGTATTTAGAACGACTGAAAGTAATCACACGATTGCTTTGGCAACATCATGTAATGTATCGAGTACTAGTGATGTTTCATTTGTAGCTAAGAATCGTCAGCTTATGTCAATCATTAAACAAGATTTAATTGTTGATCAGCCATTTGAATTAGAAAAAATAAGTGCAATTTATACTTCAATTGATAAGTTAGTAGAAGATCCTGCACAAGCTAGTATCCATATTGTTCAAGAAAATATATCAGAGGGATACGGTAGTCTAATAGATAGTTCATCTATAAAGTGGAACGATTTTTGGAAACAGAAGCGTGTTATCATTTCTTCAAAAGAAGAGATTGATCAAGTCGCACTAGATTTTTCACTTTATCATATTGAAATAATGACACCTTCACATGATGAACGATTTAGTATTGGAGCAAAAGGTTTAACGGGCGAAGGATATAAAGGACATATATTTTGGGATACGGAAATTTTTATTGCACCTTTTCATTTATTCACTGAACCAGAAGTAGCAAGAAAGTTATTAACATACCGATATCTTCATATAAAAGAAGCAAAAGATAAGGCTAGTAAAAATGGGTATGCTGGAGCTCTTTTCCCATGGGAAAGTGCATATTCTGGTATGGAAGAAACTCCTGAATATGCTACTATTAATATATTAACAGGTAAACGACAAAAGGTCGCATCGGCTTTAGCAGAGCATCATATTGTAGCAGACATTGCTTATGCGGTATGTCAATACTATGAAAATACACTCGATGATGCATTTATGTCAAATGAAGGTCTAGAATTGCTAAAAGAAACAGCACGTTTTTGGATTAGTCGCACTACAGATGAAAATGAAACACTAATAATTAAAGATGTAATCGGACCAGATGAATATACTGAACATATTAACAACAATGCTTATACGAACTATTTGGCTTATTACAATGTTCAACAAGCTTTAAGTAATATGGAGAAATATAATAAGATCGATAAAGAACTAGTTGAGAGTGGAAAAAACTTTTTAAATCGACTTTACTTACCACAACCAAACGAAGATAAAATTATTCCACAGGATAATACATTCTTAACAAAACCAGAGATTGATTTATCAATTTATAAGCAGAAACAAGGTAGTCAGGCAATACTTCTTGATTATTCACGTCAAGAAGTAAATGAGATGCAGATTTTAAAACAGGCTGATGTAGTTATGTTATTATATCTATTTCCTAATTTATTTGAAGCCGATGTAGTCAAAAAGAATTTGCATTATTATGAGGAACACACAATTCATGATTCTTCACTTAGTAAAGCGATTCATGCAATTGTTGCTGCAAGATGTGGGGAAAAAGAGAATGCTTACCGATTTTTTCAAGAAGCTTGCTTAATCGATCTAGGTCCAAATCTGAAGTCATCGGATGAAGGAATTCATGCAGCGTCTCTAGGTGCTAATTGGTTGGCAACGATATTTGGCTTTGCAAACATTACGATGGATTCTAATAAGTTAAAGATTAATCCAAATTTACCTAAAAACTGGGACAAACTTTTATTCCCGTTCAAATGGCAAGGCACAAATCTTGAAATAGCAATTACTCATGAATCCATAACTGTGACGAAACATTTTGGTTCTGAAGTTTCAATCGAAATAAATGGAGAATTATTTAACTTAACAGATCAAATTATCGCATCACTTTAAGGAGGAGGACAAATGAAAATTGTAATATTACCTGATTCCTTTAAAGAAAGCTTGGATGCAACGAATGTAGCAAATGCCATTCATAAAGGCTTTCATTCGGTTTTTCCGAATGCAGAGTATCATTTATTACCTCTAGCCGACGGAGGGGAAGGCACAGTTCAAGCTTTAATAGCTTCAAATGGGGGAAAGATCGAAACGATTGCTGTAACAGGCCCTTTAAATGAAACAGTTCAAGCTAAAATTGCATTTTCTAAAGATAATAAAACGGCATTTATAGAAATGGCTGAAGCATGTGGTTTGCACCTTGTACCACTTGAAAAACGTAATCCTTTACAAACTACCTCATTTGGTGTTGGTGAATTAATAATTTATGCTTTAGAGCGTGGAGCCTCTGAATTAATTATTGGCGTCGGAGGTAGCTCAACAAATGATGGCGGGATTGGAATGGCTTCAGCACTAGGCTACCAATTCTTTGATCAAAACGGAAAACAAATTGAACCTAATGGTAAGGCATTACTAAAAGTAGCTTCAATGTCTGATAAAAACAGGTCACCGCTTTTAGATAAAGTGGAGATCACCATTGCAGCAGATGTTGTTAACCCATTGACTGGTAGAAATGGGGCAACGTTTATATTTGGTCCACAAAAAGGACTTTCTGCTACTAATTTAGCTGTATTGGATGAGGCAATGGGAAATTTCTATGTGATTGCTGAACATTTTCTAAATAAATCCGTTTCAGAGATACCAGGTAGTGGAGCTGGAGGAGGTATGGGAGCAGGCTTAATGCTATTCGCAAACGCTTCAATTAAAAAAGGCATTGAACTTGTGCTTGAAAAGCTAAATGTTGTAGAAGTATGTAAGAATGCAGACATAGTAATTGTAGGAGAAGGTAGAATGGATGGGCAAACCGTTTATGGAAAAGCTCCAGTTGGAGCGGCTGCATGTGCCCCACCAACTGCGAAAGTTATTGCAATTTGCGGTAGTATCGGTGATGGAATAGAAGTGTTATACAAACATGGTATTGAAGCTATTTTTCCTACTATACCTGCCATCTTACCTCTTGAAGACGTTATGAAAAATGCATTTGAAAACATTGAAAGAACTGCAAGAAATATTGCAGTTTTGTTAAAATAATTGAAATTAAAAAAGCAGGAAAGCCCTAGAAAGAGTTTTGTACTAACCTAAATTAGTGAGACAATATAAAACACCTTCGAAATGATATACTTTACACAAGTACATTACTCGGAGGTGTTTTTGCATGGGCAAAAACGTATATTCAAGTAAAGTGAAATGGGCAGTTGTAAAAGATAAGCTGGCAGGGAAATTGTCTACTAAAGAAATTATGGAAAAATACAATATACGAAATAAATCTCAGGTTGAGACATGGATGAGATGGTACAAGAAGGGTGAAATCTATAGATTCGATCAACCGATTGGAAAACAATATACCTTCGGTCATGGACCTGAATTCACAAGTGAAGACGACTTGAAAAACAACCAAATTACCCATCTAAAGATGGAGAACGAAATCTTAAAAAAGTATTTGGAGCTAACAAAGGAGTGGAAAAAAGATTAGTAATACAACTGGTGAAAAAATTAACTAAAAAGTATACAGTATCGGCAATTTTGAAAGTGTTAAAAATTCCCCGATCAACATATTATCGATGGAAAAAAGGACTTAAAGAATATAAAAATAAGTATGAAGATCTAATCATAGAGATTTGTAAATCAACCAAATATCATAATGGTCATCGCAAGATTAAAGCTAT
>Ga0209025_1001698_pt1 | contig 26857 bp, 36 predicted proteins | sample AraplaMF_Col_mLB_FD_184256 | JGI IMG/M metagenome (GOLD analysis project Ga0209025, IMG submission 184256) | Arabidopsis root microbial communities from the University of North Carolina, USA - plate scrape MF_Col_mLB (SPAdes) (version 2) | ecosystem: Host-associated > Plants > Roots > Endosphere... | reverse complement strand
CGAACGCAAGGCCGAGGCCAAGCGCAAGATGCTGCCCGAGTACGCCGATTGGGTGCAGGGCACGTTGGACGCGGATACGGGCGTGCAGGACGAAGTGTTCATGACCGTCATGGTGTGGCACATCGATATCGGCGACTTTGCCGGTGCGCTGCCTCTTGCGCGTTACGGCATCCGTCACGGCCTGGTCATGCCCGACCAATACCAGCGCACCACAGCGTGCCTGATCGCGGAGGAATACGCCGCGATGGCCATCAAGGCGGCCGAGGCCGGCCAGCCGGTCGACGCCGAAGCGCTGGCCGAGGTGATGCAGCTCGTAGAGGGGCAAGACATGCCCGACGAAGTGCGCGCCAAGCTCCACAAGGCGCTGGGCTATGTGGCGCTGGGTCAGGTCGACAGCCAGCCGACGGCAGTGCAGCAGCAGGCGTGCAGGCGCTTTGCACTCGACCAGCTCCAGCGTGCCCTGCAGCTCCACGACAAGGTGGGCGTGAAGAAGGATATCGAACGCCTGGAGCGTGACATCAAGAATGCCGGCCCCGCCACCTCTCAGGAGGAAGGCAAGGGCTGACACCGAGCGTGACCCCGCGCATCAGGCGGCACGGGGTGCCCCAAGGGCGCGCCGCAAGGCTAACCCGAACGGTCACCCCGTCCACCGCCTCCACATAGCGACTGCGTACCCATGTCCTCATTCTTTGCATCCGAGCCGGCCGCATCCGATCAGAGCCAGATCGTCAACGATGGCTTTTTCCCCGACATCGATGTCGACACGGCAACCGAGGCCATGCGGCAGGACGGCACAGTGACGGCCGAGCGCCTGCGGGGCGCCCTGGTCGAAGCGGCGCTGTCCGTGAATGCGGATCTGGCCATGTGGCGGGCCGAGCAACAAGCGGCCGGCTACGCAACGCTGGTGGCAGTGCCGGCGGCGCAGATCGACGGCAAGTCTGCGCACGCGCATCGCTACCTGCGGGCGGTGTACTGCGAAGCGCGGGCGGGCCTGATCGAGCGGTATCGCGACTACGACGCCACGGCGGCTGGCGACCGCAAGGCGGAGGCGCTGATGCAGGCGGTGGAGGATCTGCGGCGCGACGCGCGCTGGGCCGCAAGCGACATCGTGGGCCGGCCGCGCAGCACCGTGGAGCTGATCTGATGCGTGTAATAGCCACGCAGGGCGACACCGTAGATGCGATCTGTCATCGCATCTACGGCCAGACCGCCGGCATCACCGAAGCGGTTCTCGAAGCAAACAGGGGCCTGGCCGAACTCGGCCCGGTTCTTCCCCACGGCACGGTCGTAGACCTGCCCGACCTACCCCAGCAGGCTGACGTGCAGCGCGTCCAGCTCTGGGATTGACCCCAAGGAATGAATCATGGCAGAACCCATCTCCGCCAGCTCGACCGCCGCCCTCGCCGTGACGGGCATCGGGGCGATCACGCTGGTGCCAGGCGTCGACGCGGCCACAGTGCTGGGCGCGTTCGCTGGCGCCGCAGTCTTCGCCCTGAATTCGGACGAGCTGACCACCGGCAAGAAGATTGCCTTCCTCATGCTGTCTATCGTGATGGGCTGGCTCGCCGCGCCGCTGGCCGCATCGTTGATCGCCCGCATCCTGCCGGCCGACACCGAAGTCAGCCATGGCGTGGGTGCGCTGGTCGCCTCGGCCGTGCTGGTGAAGCTGCTGCTGGCGCTGATTCGGCTTGCCGACAACGGCGACCGTCTGGTGGCGCTCTTCCGGGGCAACAGCGACGGAGGTGCGAAGTGAAGATGCTCTACGTGTTTCAGGCGCTGCTGTGCGCCCTGATCGCCATCCGTCTGCTGTTCTTCCGCCGCAACGGTGCCGCACATCGCCCATGGGCCGCACGGCTGGCCTACGCCCTGATCGTCATGGCCGGTGCCGTCGCCATCGGCGTAGCGTTCGAACGCTATGAATGGGCACTGACGGCGCTGAACGGCATCACCGCTGTCCTCTGCATTGCCATCTATGCCGTGCGCGGCAACGTGGTCGAGCTGTTCCGCATTACCGGCCTCGATCCGGATGGTGATGGCGAGTCCCTGCTGGTGCGCCTGCTTCGGAGATCCAATCATGACGCTACTGCGACGCGGTGACGTAGGCGCCGAGGTACGCGAGCTGCAGCGCCTGCTGCGCGTGCGTGGCGCCCGCATCGACCTGACGGGTGCATTCGATGACGCAACAGTCGCTGCCGTAGTGATGGCGCAGGCTCGCTACGGCTTGGTGATGGATGGCGTGGCCGGCCCGAAGACGCTGCTGGCCCTGCAGCTCGACGGGCGCAGCCTCGGCCACCTCGGCGCCGAGGATCTGCGCCGGGCGGCGAGAACGCTGGACGTGAAGCTGGCCGCCGTCCGTGCGGTCAACGAAGTGGAGAGCCAAGGATCGGGCTTCCTGCCTGACGGCCGGCCGGTGATCCTCTTCGAGCGCCACATCATGTACCGGCAACTGCGCGCAGCCGGCCATGACGCGGACCAGCTCGCCCGCCAGTATCCGAACATCGTCAACTCGGCACGCGGCGGATACATGGGTAAGGCCGCGGAGCATATGCGACTGGCGCAGGCCGCTGGGCTTGACCAGGCATGCGCACTCGCCTCGGCGAGCTGGGGCCTGTTTCAGATCATGGGCTACCACTGGGAACGCCTTGGCTATGCCAACGTGCATGCCTTTGCCGATGCCATGCGCAGCGGCGAATCCCAGCAGCTCGACGCCTTCGTACAGTTCATTGCAACGGATCCCACGCTTCACAAGGCGCTGAAGGGTCTGAAGTGGGCAGCGTTTGCCTCTGGCTACAACGGCGCGGCGTACAAGGAAAACCTCTACGACGTGAAGCTGGCCCGCGCTTTCTCGCGCTACGAGGCCGAAGAACAGGTGCCCGCATGAACCGGCCGCTCGCTATCGCGCTGGGCACCGTCGTCACCCTGCTGGCGGCGGCCGGTGCCGGTGCCTGGTTCACCGACCGGTACCGGGAAGCCGTGCGCCGTGCCGACGCATCGGAAGCCATGGTGGCGTCGCTGCGCGCCCAGCTCGACAGCACCGATGCCGGTGTTGTCGAAGTCACCAAGTACGTCGACCGCGTGCAGACCATCCGCGTGAAGGGCGACACCATCGTCAAGGAGATTCCCCGTTATGTCACGCTCGAAGCTGATGCCGCTTGCACTGTGCCTGGTGGCTTTGTCCGCCTGCACGACGCCGCCGCCACCGGTAGCGTGCTCGATCCGAATCCCGGAGCTGCTGATGCGGCCCCCTCAGGGCTTCCACTCTCTGCCGTCGCCGGCACCGTCACCGACAACTACACCACCGGCCACGTCAACGCCGCTCGGCTGACAGCGCTGCAGGACACCCTGCGCGCGCAAGGCGTGACGATCATCGGGGAGCCAGTGCAATGAGAAAGCCCGTAGAACTGCGTGCCGCGATCACCGCCGCCGTGGCGGACCTGAAGCGCAACCCTGAAAAACTGCACCTGTTCGTGGAGGAAGGCCGCGTGGTGGCCACTGGTGCGAAGACGATCTCATTCGAGTATCAGTACACGCTTACGCTGCTCGTGACCGACTTTGCGGAAAGCGCGGACGCTATCACGGTGCCGGTGATGGCGTGGCTGCGCGCGAACCAGCCGGAACTGTTCACGAACCCCGACAGGCAACCGGATGGTTTCAAGTTCGAGACGGACATCCTGAGCCACAACTGCGTTGACCTGCTCATGCGGATCCCGCTGACCGAGAGGGTGATCGTCAAGGTGGCCGCTGGGCGCTACGACGTGACGCATGCCCCGGAACCCGCGAACGAGTACGACGACCCATCCGGCTGGAAGCTGCCTGCGTCGTGAACAGTCTCGAAGACCTGACCGCCTGGGCAAGTGCCCTGCTGCACAAACTCGATGCCGGCGAGCGCCGCACCCTGCTGCGTGCCGTCGCTAGTGAACTGCGGCGCCGGCAGACGGTTCGGATCGCAGAGCAGCGCAATCCAGATGGCTCAGCCTACGAGCCGCGCAAGCCGCGCCTCCGGCAACAGGCAGGCCGAGTCCGCCGCGCGATGTTCATGCGCCTGCGCACTTCGCGCTTCATGAAGGCGCAGTCCGATCCGAATAGCGCTTTGGTGAGTTTCATTGGGCGCGCCGAGCGCATCGCGGCCATCCATCAATTTGGCCTCCGCGACCGAGTGAACAAGGGCGGACTCGAAGTGCAGTACGCAAAGCGGGAACTTCTGGGAATCAGCAATGCCGACCTCAAGATACTTGGGGATCTTGTATTTGGACATGTTACCGCGTAGGACTCTGGCTTTTTGGGTTTCAAGCTACACTGCGCTTCGACACTTAACGGAGCACTGAGCATGGAAACTGCAGGCCCATCGCGTCGCCAATTTATTAGCTGGACGCTAGCGAGTTTCATAGCACCGACTGTCTCGGCCGCAGCCGCTACTGGGTTGCCGGATTGGGCCGCGGCTTCACTCGAAAGGCAGTGCCGCGGCCTTTTCGGCGGTCAGCTTCCACCAGGTGCGCGTAGCGTGATGTCCGCCACAAAAGATGGAGTGATCGCCGCCATTTTCGAAGTTGAAGATGTAGATACCAGGGGTGTCGTTCGTTTGCTGTGCATTGCAAGCGAACGTTCACCCGGATGTTTCTCTACGCAGGTTAGCGCAGATGCACTCAGATACTCTGACTCATTTAACCCGACCGACGCGGCACTCGAAATCGAAGATGACGGGGGAGTGAATGTCAGCGAGCAGCACGTGCGCGGGCACACACGGCACATCTGGAAAAACATCGATGGAAAGTGGTGCTTGTCCAAGCGGACTTTCGCTGGAGTAGAGGCGCACAAGTTCGTAACAGAAGAATACGACCTTGAAAAGGAAGAGTTTGTGATGGCGCGAGGTCCAGTCGATAGCGATGAGTTCGAGTTCAAAGAGTGCCGCAAGACGACTGTGCTTGTGGAACTCGGAACCTATCAAGGCGGCATTTTTGTAGCTTGACCGTTTGCGGGAGAGGCGGAGCAAGGGAGGAAAGTTTCTGGCCGACGACAAGCCAGTATCTCGAGAATGACTCCGCCAATCCCCCTAGCCAACTATCTTGCTTATCATCTGTTGTGATGCGGAGTTTCACAACAGGAATCGCATGACCGCCGCGCGCGCGCAGCGCACGCTAGCGGTATGGACACCGCTGAAATCCTCCGACTGATCGAGAACCTGCTGCGCACCGGCACCGTTGCCGAGATCCAGCATGGCAAGCCGCCGCGTGTGCGCATCACGTCGGGCGGTCTGGATACCGACTGGCTCCCGTGGGCAGAGCACCGTGCAGGCAGCACGCGCACGTGGAGTCCGCCGACCGTTGGTGAGCAGGTGTTGCTCTTCTGCCCCAGCGGCGAGACACGCAACGGCATCGTGCTGTGCGGCATCCCCTCTGACGCTAACGACACCCCGAGCCATAGCGCGGACGAAACGGTCACGCTGTATCCGGATGGCGCGACGACGACCTACAACCACTCCTCCGGCACCCTGTCGCTGGCGGGCATTCAGAAAGTGATTGTCGAGGCCGCCACCAGCGTGCTGGTGAAGTGCCCGGACACCACGTTCGATGGCGATGTGACCGTCAAGGGGTTGCTTTCCTACCAGAACGGCATCGCGGGCAAGGGCGGCGCGAACGGCAACGTCATCACGGGGGACTTCAACCACCAGGGCGGCAAGCTTTCGTCCAATGGCGTGGTGGTTGATGACCACGGCCACGGCGGCGTGCAGCGCGGTGGCGTTTGGACGGAAGGCACGCGATGACCTACCTCGGCCTCAACAGTGCGAGTGGCCGCGCCATCAGCGATCTGGCTCACATCTGGCAGTCCGTCCGCGACATTCTGACCACGCAGGAAGGCGCGCGTGTCATGCGGCGCACCTACGGCTCCCAAATCCCGACGCTGATCGATCAGCCACTGAACGAGATCACGCGGCTGCGAGTCATGTCGGCGGCAGTTGCCGCCATCGTGAAATGGGAGCCGCGCGTCCAGGTCAACTCCGCCTCCTTTTTGATAAATGGCGAAGGTGCCATGACGGTGGATCTCGATGCGGATCGCGTCGACGGCGCGCGCAGCACACCGCTCGGCACGCTGTCCATCCCCCTACGTGAGGCCAATGTATGACGACGCCCATTGATTTGACGCGCCTTCCGGTTCCCGATGTGGTCGAGAACATCGACTACGAGACCATTGTTGCGGAGCGCAAGGCGTACTACATCGGCCTCTATCCGGTCGATCAGCAAGCCGACGTGGCCAAGACGCTGCAGCTGGAATCCGAACCCGTGGTCAAGCTGATTCAGGAGAACGCCTACCGCGAGACCATCCTGCGTCAGCGCGTGAACGATGCCTCGCGTGCGCGCATGCTGGCTTATGCCAAGGGCAATGACCTTGAACACGTCGCCGCGAACTACAACGTGGAGCGGCTGGTCGTGACGCCCGAGGACACCACCACCGAGCCGCCCACAGCTGCGTTGATGGAAGAGGACGCCTCGCTGACCGAGCGCACGCAGCTCGCCTTCGAGGGGCTGTCCACTGCTGGGCCGCGCGAAGGCTACAAGTTCCACGCACGCAGCGCGGACGGTCGCATTGCCGATGTCAGTGCGATCAGCCCGGATCCATGCGAAGTCGTCATCACCGTTCTCGGCATCGATGGCGACGGCAGCGTCGAAAGGGACGTGCTGGACAATGTGGAGGTGGCGCTCAGCGATGAAGACGTGCGGCCACTGGCAGACCGCCTGACCGTTCAGTCCGCCCGCATCACGCACTACGAGATCGACGCCACTGTCTTTACGAAGAGCAACGGACCCGAGCGCGAGCTTGTATTGGCCGAGGCCGCCAAGCGTATTGATGCCTACCGTCGGGAAAGCCGGAGACTCGGGCGGGACATCGACCGCTCAGCCATCAACAGTGCCCTGTTTGCTGAAGGCGTGTCGCGCGTAGAGGTCCGCTCGCCTCCGGAGGATGTGGTGCTTGACGAAACTCAGGCGGCGTACTGCACCGCCGTGAATGTCATGGATGGTGGCGCCCGTGACTAGGATCCTGCCGCCCAATGCCACGGCCATTGAGCGAAACATCGCAATGGCCGGCGCCGCCATTGAGCGTATCCCGGTGCCGATCCGGGATCTAGGCGATGGTGCACGATGCCCGGCCAGTGTGCTGCCCTTCCTCGCGTGGGAGAGGTCGGTAGACCGTTGGGATCCGAGCTGGCCGGAAGGCACCAAGCGTGCCGTGATCGATGCATCGTTTTTTGTCCACCAGCGCAAGGGCACTGTCGGGGCCATCCGCCGGGCCATCGAGCCGCTGGGCTACCTGATCCGTGTGGTGCCCTGGTACGACATGGTGCCGGAAGGCCCGCGCGGCACGTTCCATCTGGATGTGGGCGTGCTGGATACCGGCATTACCGAACAGATGTACGCGGAGTTGGAGCGCCTCATCGACGACGCCAAGCCGCTTTCCAGGCACCTGACCGGCCTGGCTATCAGCGTGGAGACGCGTGGCGCTGTCCGCTATACAGGCGCGCCGCTGCTTGGCGACGTCATCACCGTCTACCCGTATTCCCCCGAACCCGTCGAGGTGGCCGGCGCATCGCTCTACGCAGGCGCCGTTCACCTGGTCGACACGATCACCGTCAACCCCCTGTGAGCCATGGCGCAAACCTACTTCCTCATCCCTACCGCTGCCGGCGAGGCGAAGCTCGCCAACGCTCAGGCACTCGGCGTACCACTCAAGTTCACGCACATGTCTGTGGGCGATGGAAATGGCGCCCTGCCTATCCCGAACCGTTTGCGTACGGCGCTCATCAACGAACAACGCCGCGCACCGATTAATGCGCTCACGCAAGACCCGGACAATGCGAGCCAGTTCATTGCCGAGCAGGTCATCCCAGAGACGGAAGGCGGCTGGTGGATCCGCGAGGCCGGCATCCATTCCGAGGACGGCACCCTGTGCTACTACTCGAACATCCCCGAGACCTACAAGCCGGTGTTGTCCGAAGGGTCAGCGCGCACTCAAGTGGTCCGCCTCGTCTGTCTGAACACCAGCGGCGCAACGGTTGAATTGAAGGTCGACCCTGCCATCGTACTCGCCACGCGCGGCTACGCCGACACGCTGGCTGCGCAGGGCCGCGCATATACCGACGCGCAGATTGCAGCCGAGCTGGCAAAGCAAGACGGCAAGCAATCCGTTCTGGTCGCCACTATCGGCCCTGTTGCCGCCCTGTCGGGTCTGCTTACCGTCGACGGCGTCGTACTGACCGCTGGTGCCCGCGTGCTGGTGAAAGACCAGGCCGTCGGCAAGGACAACGGGATCTACATTGCAGCCGCCGGCGCCTGGGCGCGCTCGGCCGACGCCGATGTCAGCATCGAGGTCACGCCCGGTCTGTTCTTGACCGTCGAGCAGGGCAACGTGAACGCGGACTCCGTGTGGCAACTCGCTACCGATGCCCCGATTACGCTCGGCACTACCGCGCTCGTGTTTGAGATGCTCGGCGGCAGAACCGGCGTCACCGCAGGGACGTACAGCCGCGTGAGCGTGGACGTGCGCGGCCGCGTGACAGGTGGCACGAACCCGACGCCGACTGAGTCGGTCGCAGCGCCCGCCATGGTGGCCACCGACGCCGAGGTCACGGCCGGCGACGAAGACAGCCATATTGTCACGCCGAAGAAGCTCAAGACGCGCATGTCCGCATGGCTCGGTGCGCTTCTGGTGCAAGCCACGGAGACGGTCTTCGGATGGGCAAAGCTCGCCACTCAAGCACAAACGAACGCCGGCACCGATGACAACACTATCGTTACGCCCAGGAAGCTGCGTAGCGGGTTCGTTTTCAACGCTGCCGGCTATATCAAATTCCCGGACTGGATGGGCGGACTCATTGTTCAGTGGATCGACACTGGCCCGTGGACCGGCGTTGTTCCTAACACCGTCTACGGCGTGACGTGGGCCATGGTTTTCCCACGTGGTTGCTTCGGAATGCAGATCTGCAACATGAACACTGGCTTCGGCAACTTCACCTGGTCGACGTCTGTGTACTCCACATCCGGCGCGAATATCTACACCAATGGAAGCGGTAGCACCCGAACGCTTATTTGGTCGATCGGCTACTAACGCCCCACCCCCCCTTTAGAGAGAGTACGAGTCATGTCGAAAGTATTTGTCACCACTGACGCGAACGACGTTGTGATCGGCTTCTATCCGAGCGACGTCTATGCCGAGGTGCCGGCCGGCTCCATCGAGATCAAGGCCGAAGACTACAAGGCACTGCGCGCCGGGCAACGCCCTACCACTCAGATGAAGGTGTTCGCCGACGGCACGTGCGCCAACGTCGAACTTCCGCCGCCGCCACTTGCCACAGTCTGCGCGACGCAGTGCAAGCGCATCGACGACGCAGCCGACGCAGCGCGCCTGGCTGTCGCTGGTGACCCTCTGCGCGCCGCCGAGTACCAACTCGCCGAGGCGGAGGCAAAGGGCTACCAGGCGACAGGATTCACGGGCGATTGCCCACCGAGCATCAGAAGCTGGGCCGAAGCCAAAAACTGGACAGCGAAGCAGGCGGCGGAGAACATCCTTGCCGAGGCCGCAGCATGGAATGCTGGTCTCTACGCGATTCGCGACGCCCGCCTGAAGGCCAAGGAAGCCGTGCGCAACGCCAGTATGGCCGACGCCGCCACTGCGATTGCGGATGCTGCTATCGCTGGCATCAACGCCAAGGTGGCAAACCTCGGCAACGCGGCGGGCTGACCATGTCGAGCGTGCGCGTTCTCTTTTCCACCACGAGACTGCCACTCTCGGTGGCCATCCGTGCCTTCACGTGGTCGCGTTGGTCACACGTTGCCGTGGTGGACGGTGACAGCGTGATCGAAGCCGTGGCGCTTCACGGCGTGCGCCGTGCGCCGCTGGCCGATGCGCTGTCTCGTAGTGCAGACTTCGCGATAGCGGATCTGCCCGCGCGTAATCCGCAAGCTGTCATTGACGCTGCTGCATCCCAGCTCGGAAAGCCATACGACTACTCGGCGCTCGCCGGCCTCGCGCTACGCCGCGACTGGCAATCCGACGACGCATGGTTCTGTTCCGAGCTGGTGGCATGGGCGTTCGATGCTGCCGGCCAGCCACTTGTGCGTCCAGAATTCCGCCGCCGCGTGTACCCGCAACACCTCTGGATGCTGCCGCCCACAGCGTCAATTCCCCGCCCCCTACGCGCCTGATGTTGTGCGCCGCTGGCGTACAACATCATTCGAGAGACAGCCTCGCGCGTGCGCAGCATCCTTTCGGGACGATCCCACCATCGTCAGGATCACTCCCGGAGGACTGCATGCCATCTGAATACCACCACGGCGTACGTGTCGTTGAAATCAACGAAGGCACTCGCCCCATTCGTACCATCGCGACCGCCGTGCCCGGCATCGTCTGTATCGCTGAAGACGCGGACGCGGCGGTCTTTCCCCTCAACAAGCCGGTACTGCTGACCAGCCCTATGTCGTCGCTGGGCAAAGCCGGCGACACGGGCACGCTTGCCAAGACGCTAGACGCCATCACCGACCAGGCCAACCCGATGACCGTGGTGGTGCGCGTAGCCAAGGGCGCCACCGACGCCGAGACCACCAGCAACCTGATCGGCGGCACCGATGCCAACGGCCGCTTCACGGGCATGAAGGCGCTGCTGTCGGCCAAGAACAGCCTGGGCGTCACGCCGCGCATTCTCGGCATTCCGGGCATGGACAGCCTGCCGGTGGCCACGGAGCTGGCCAGCATCGCGCAGAAGCTGCGCGCCTTCGCCTATGTGTCGGCGTTCGGCTGTGAGACCAAGGAAGAAGCGGTGGCGTACCGCGACAACTTCGGCCAGCGCGAGCTGATGACCATTTGGCCCGACTTCATCGGCTGGGACACTGTGTCCAACGCCGAGACCACGCTGTTTGCAACGGCGCGCGCGCTGGGCCTGCGCGCGAAGCTCGACAACGAGGTGGGCTGGCACAAGACGCTGTCGAACGTGGCCATCAACGGCGTGACCGGGCTGTCCAAGGACGTCTTCTGGGATCTGCAGGATCCGGCCACCGACGCGGGCTACCTGAACCAGAACGACGTCACCACGCTGATCAACTTCCAAGGGTTCCGCTTCTGGGGTTCGCGCACCTGCAGCTCCGATCCGCTCTTCCAGTTCGAGAACTACACCCGCACGGCACAGGTGCTGGCGGACACCATGGCCGAGGCGCACGCGTGGGCCATGGACCTGCCTATGACGCCTTCGCTCGTGCGCGACCTTGTGGAAGGCATCAACGGAAAGATGCGCTCGCTGACGCGCAACGGCTATCTGCTCGGCGGCTCCGCCTGGTACGACCCGGAGTTCAACCCCAAGGACTCGCTCAAGGGTGGCCAGCTCGGCATCGACTACGACTACACGCCGGTACCGCCGCTGGAAAACCTGACGCTGCGTCAGCGCATCACCGACCGATATCTCATGCAATTCGCGGAAGCCGTCAACGCGTAAGCGTGCGAGCTGCCAACACCTGAAAAGGAACTGCCATGGCAATGCCACGGAAACTCAAGAACTTCAACGTCTTCCACAACGGCGAGAGCTTTGTGGGGGAATGCGAAGAAATGACGCTACCCAAGCTGACCCGCAAGCTCGAAGAGTATCGGGCGGGTGGCATGAACGGTCCGGTCGATATCGACCTGGGCGCCGAGAAGATGGAGCTGGAAGCCACCTACGGCGGCATCTTGCGCGCGATCTTCAAGGAATGGGGCATCACCTCTATCTCTGGCGTGCTGCTGCGCTTCGCCGGCGCATTCCAGCGTGACGCCGATAGCGACACTGACTCCGTCGAGGTCATCGTTCGCGGCCGTCACACCGAACTGGACATGGGCAGCGCCAAGGCCGGCGACAACAGCCAATTCAAGGTCAAGACTTCGCTCAGCTACTACAAGCTCAGTGTCAACGGCGAGGTCTGGTGTGAGATCGACCACGAGAACTTCATCGAAGTGATCTTCGGTGTGGATCGACTGGCCGGCCAGCGCCGCGCCATGGGCCTGTAACGGGCCACATGCGGGCCCGCCTTCGGGCTGGCCCATTCCTGCATACCTCTTTTCTTCCATTCCGACGCCATGACCCAATCGACCTCCACCGATATCACCCTCGACCAACCGATCAAGCGCGGCGAGCAGACCATTACGTCCATCACCGTGCGCAAGCCCGGATCGGGCGAGCTGCGCGGCTGCAGCTTGGTCGACCTGATGCGTATGGACGTGACCGCCCTGCACACCGTGTTGCCGCGCATCACCTCCCCCACGCTCACCCAGCACGATGTGAGCAAGCTGGATCCGGCGGACCTGACCCAGTTGGGAACGGCGGTGACCGGTTTTTTGCTGCCGAAGTCGGCCAAGGAGGAAAGCTTCCAGACCGAGTCGAGCACGCCATCGCAGACGTTGCAGTAATTTTCCACTGGCCCCCAGAGGTGATGTACGCCATGGGGGTCGCAGAGCTGATGGAGTGGCGCGAGCGCGCATACGAACGTAGCGGATCTGACGAATGAGCACACCCCGTAACCTCAGGCTGGAAGTCGTGCTGCAGGCCGTCGACCGCGTGACACGCCCGTTCCGCGCCATCATGGGCAGCAGCTCTGACCTGGCCAAGGCCGTGAAGGCCACCCGCGACCAGCTCAAAGACCTGAACCGGGCACAGGCCAACATCGACAGCTTCCGCAAGCTGTCCAAAGATGCCGCGATCACCGAGAACCAGTTGGGCGCCACGCAGGCGCGCGTGAAGGCACTGGCGCAGGAGATCGCGGCGGCCGACAAGCCCACGGCCGCCATGTCACGGGCCTTCCAGACGGCAGTGCGGGAGGCACAGGCGCTAAAGCAGCGCGGCGGCGAGCTGCAGCAGAGCCTTGTGGGCGTGCGCGGCCGGCTCGATGCGGCTGGTATCAGCACGATGAACCTTGGCCAGGCACAGCGTGACCTGCGCGGGCGCATCGACACCACATCGCAAGCGCTGGCGCAACAGCAGGCCCAACTGAGAGCTGTGGGAGAGCGGCACCGCGCACTTGCCGCCGCGCAATCCCAATACCAGAAGGGCATGGCCACCCGGAATGCCATGCTCAATGCCGGCGCGTCGACTGCGGCGGCTGGCGGCATTGTGCTGGCGCCGATTGCCAAGGCGGTCAAGGATTACGTCACGTTCGAGGACGCCATGCTCGGCATTGCCCGTCAGGTGGAGGGCGCACGGGAGCCAAGCGGCAAGCTGACGGACATCTACTACGACATGGCGCGGCAGATCCGTCAGCTCGGAAAGGAGCTGCCGATCCCCACGGCGCAGATCGCCGAAATGGTGACGGCCGGTGCCCGTATGGAAGTGCCCCGGAACGAGCTGATCGAGTACACGCGCACCGTGGCGATGATGGCCACCGCCTTTGACGCGGTGCCGGACGAGATCGCCGAGAGCATGGGCAAGGTGGCCAAGAACTTCCGGATCCCGACCAACGCGATCATGGGGCTGGCCGACACGATCAACTATCTGGACGACAACGCGATCAGCAAGGGCAATGACATCATCAATGTCCTGAACCGCATCTCTGGCGTCGTGTCAGGCGTGGCCATGCCGGCGAAGGATGCCGCCGCCCTGGCCTCCACACTGCTGACGCTGGGTGAGCGCACGGAGACGGCCGGTACCGCCATCAACGCCATCGTCCAGAAGTTCGCTGCTGCCGAGAAGGGCACGAAGAAGTTCCACGCGGCGGTGTCCGAAATCGGGCTGACCACCACCGAGATCCAGAAGGGCATGGCGACGAACGCCACGGGTACGCTGTTCAAGGTAATCGAGGCGGTGCGCAAGCTGCCGGCAGACAAGCGCATTGGCGTCATGGTCGAGCTGGTGGGCATGGAGCATTCGGACACCTTGGCCAAGCTGGTCGACAAGCCCGACGAATTGAAGCGCCAGATCGATCTTGCCAACGGCTCGAAGGCCGAGGGCTCGATGTCGCGCGAGTTTTCTGCCCGTCAAGACACCATCTCGGCGCGCTGGCAGCGCCTGCAGAACCAGATCTTTAACACCAGCAGCGCGGGCGGGGAAGTCCTACGCTCGACACTGGTCGACCTGATGAACACGGTGGGCCGCTTGGTGGACCGCTTCAATGCGTTCGCGGAGGCACATCCGCAGCTGGTGGGCTGGCTCATCAAGGGCGCAGCGGCGGTCGGCGTGCTGCTGACGGTGATGGGCGGCCTGACGCTGGCGCTCGCGGCCGTCTTCGGCCCGATGGTGATTGCCCGCTATGGCATGGCCATGCTCGGCATCCAGCTCGGTGGCGGGGTGGGCATCGTCGCGCGGCTGGCCGGCGCCTTCAATTTCCTGATGTCGGTCTTCAGCTTCGTGGGGCGGGTGTTCCTGCTGAATCCCATCGGGCTGGCCGTGACGGCCATTGGCGTGGCCGCATTCCTGCTGATCAAGTATTGGGATCCCATCCGCAACTTCTTCACCGGCCTGTGGGCGCAGGTGACGACGGCGTTTCAGGGCGGGCTGGGCGGCATCCTATCGTTGATCGCCAACTGGTCGCTGATGGGAGCGCTTTATAACGTCGTCGCGCCGGTGTTGCGGTGGTTCGGCTTGGATCTGCCGGAAAAATTCAGCGAGTTTGGCGCCAACCTTCTGCAGGGACTGGTGAACGGCATCACGAGCCGTGTAGGCGCTGTGCGCGAGGCCATCGTATCGGTGGGCGATAGCGTTGTGGGGTGGTTCAAGGAGAAGCTCGGGATCCACTCGCCAAGCCGGGTATTCGCCGACCTGGGCGGATACACCATGAGCGGGCTGGAACAGGGCCTTTCGCAGAACCAGCGCGGCCCGCTCGACGTGGTATCGAAGGTGGCCAGCTCCATGGCGGGCATCGGTGCCGGCATTGCCATCGGCACCGGCTCGGCTGCTGCCGGCGTCAGCATCGACAACCGGTCACCCATCTCGTCCGCCTCTCGCTCGGGCGGTGCCCCGATGGCTGCGCCCGCTGCCCTACCGTCATCAATATTTACCCGCCGGCCGGTGCAGACGAGAAGCTGATTGCCCGCTTGGTCGCCGAGCGCCTCGATCGGCTGGAGGCACAGAAGAGCGCCCGTTCCCGCTCGCGACTTACCGACAAGGATTGACCCATGATGATGGCCCTCGGGCTGTTCGTCTTCGCACTGGAGACGGCGCCTTATCAGGAATTCCAGCACCAGATTGGCTGGCGCCACCCGTCGAACAATCGAGTGGGCCAACGCCCCTCGCGGCAGTTCATGGGCCCCGACGACGAAACCATCACGCTGTCGGGTGTGCTGCTGCCGGAAATCAGCGGTGGCGACAACACCATCGAAGTGCTGCGCATGATGGGCAACCTCGGCCTGTCCTATGTGCTGATCGAGGGCACGGGGCACTACTACGGCATGTTCGAAATCGATTCGCTGGCGGTGACCCGTACCCTATTCTTCAAGGACGGCAAGGCTCGCCGCATCGAGTTCTTGTTGAAGCTCACACGCGTGGACAGCAAGCTCGAACAGATTATTGGTGAGGCGGTCATGAACTTGGCCTCCAGCGTCGTTTCCAGCTTTCTCTAAGCACCATGGACATATCCACCGTACTGGAGTCCATTGTCGGCAAAGCCGTGGTGCCGGTGTATCGGCTGCGGCAAGGCCCGAAAGACATCACCAACCGCTTCGCGGGCCGGCTCATTTCGCTGACGCTCACCGACAATCGTGGCTTCGAAGCCGACCAGCTCGATATCGAACTGGACGATGCGGACGGCATGCTTGCGCTACCTGACAAGGGCACCACACTCTCGCTCGGGATCGGCTGGCAGGACACGGGCGTGGTCGACAAGGGCCAGTACAAGGTGGACGAGTTGGAGCACTCCGGGCCGCCCGACAGGCTGACCATCCGTGCGCGCAGCGTTGACCTGGCCAGCGGCATGTCCACCCGCAAGGAACGCTCGTTCCGTGGCCAGACTATCGGCGCCATCGTCGGCGGCATCGCGGCCAAGAATGCGCTGACGCATGTGGTGTCGCCATCGCTGCTGGGTCTGGTGATTGACCACATCGACCAGACCGGGGAATCCGATGCCAGCTTCCTGACTCGCCTGGCCAAGGACCACGATGCTATCGCCACGGTGAAGGGCGGAAGGCTGCTGTTCATCAAGACGGGGGGCGCGCAGAGTGCGACGGGGATCAAGCTGCCCACGGTGGAAATCACGCGCGCCAGTGGCGATACCCACAGTTTCCTGATCGCCGACCGGGAGAACTACAACGGAGTGAAAGCGTACTACCAGGACGCGCGACGTGCGGTGAAGGGCGAGGTGGTGATCGATGCGTCCAACGCCGTGAAGGTGGTCACGAAGCCAGCACCGACGAAGAAGCGCAAGAAGGGGCAGAAGAAGACGGTGGCCGATGTGATGGCCAACCCCAACCCGGACAACGTTAAGGTGTTACGCCACACCTACGCGTCGAAGACCAATGCCGAGCGCGCGGCGCGTGCCGAATGGCAGCGCATCCAGCGCGGCGTGGCATCGTTCCGCATGACGCTCGCACGCGGTCGGCCGGAACTGTTTCCCGAGTTGCCCGCCGTGGTGCGTGGCTGGAAGCCGCAAATCGACAGTACGCGCTGGATCATCACACGAGTCACGCACAACCTGTCGGACCACGGCTACATCACGACGCTGGAACTAGAAATAAAGCCTGAGGAGCTAACAGGCGATGCCTAACCAATCTTCGGGAACAGCACATCCCCGTCTTATGCCATAACCTCGGGTTGGTCGATTCGGTTCCAAAGATTGTGGATGTGAACCTTGGTCCCAGCTACGTCGAGCGAAGTCGGTATGGGCGTAATTTTTGGCACTTGCCCATACTCCGCGAGAAGCTGGGTGTGTATATCTCGCAGGGTGCGGTCCGAGGGGCCGATTTCCATTCGTGCGCGTGCAAACTGCGGCCAGACGGCCATGGCCAGATCAGGTGCATCCACGACGACGCCATAACCTTGCGTGCGGACAGCCGCTTTTGAAATGGCAAAGAGGAACACATTCCTCACTGTCTCGCGCCGCTTTTTCTTTAGCCGTAGCGACTTGTCTAGCGCGGACACTCCGTACTCTTGAATCCAAGACCTCACCTTGCCGGACCAGTCAAATAGCTCTGCTGCGAGGTTTGCGGCTTTGCTTCGGAGCTGTCGAATATCGTTCGTCGAGTAGTCTTGCCACTTCAGTTGGAAGAGTCCGACGTCTCCGGTAAGCCTGTCATATACGATCGCGTCGATGTCAGTGAGGGTTGTGCCCGCATGGCGCAACTTGAGGTTGCCAGGAAAGCATGAATATCGGCGACCACTGAACATGGCGTAGAGATGCGACCGCATCCAGTCTTCACGGTCGGCGGCCACGGCATGTTCAGTGCGCGAATCCAGCCATTGATGTTGGGTCTTGACTGCGGTGAAGGGATTTCGAGTTAGGCAGGAAACTGGGCGCAGGATGAAACCGTTACCCAAGTCAAACAGCAGGGGAATCAGAGGCATCGAGTGGTTCGCCAATTTCTTTGCTTGCTCCGAGGTCATCGCTAGAGCATTGAATGCTGCATGGACGACTGGCAGCGCGCGACCACTCACAATGGATATTGATTCCTCCAGCGCTGTCCTTGGCCCCCAGATAGTTAGGCTTTGAGGGACAGACACTTGGCTGAAATGCTTCTTGGCCACCGATACGCAGGCAAAATGCTTGGAATGAAGGCAAATAAGCGCGGCACTGACTCCTGCAACATCGGCCCCTGTGATGGTACCGAGCTTTGCGTTGGGGTGGATGCCGGAGGCCTCGCGCCAAGATGTGGCCAGTGCGAGCGCCTCGGCCATGTAGTGTTGGTCTACCTCACTACGAGCGTCGTAGGCCACCATGACACCGCGACCGGTGTCCCATGGCCTTACAAGGGGTTTAATGAGTTCCTCGATGTCGGATCTGAGCCAACGCTTCGCCGGCGTATTGGCCAAGGCCATGTAGTTGCCGGGCATGCCTGGGAAGCGCTCTGCGTTTCTTGTCGATGTCATTTCCCAGCCTGCGTTCGAGGACGGTAAATGCACTTCTGCGGCTTTTAGGCGGTCCAGCTCAGTAGCATCGGCGAAGAGCGCCCGCACATCCGCGCCGGTACGGACGTGGAATTCGTCTCCATCCCTGGTGAGTTCTGCGATACCCTTTTCACTCATGTCGGCCAGCCTCTGAAGCAGCGAAACCTTGCCAAACTCCTGCATCAGTCCGACCGCGAGCGCACGCGAGCCTTGTGTGCTCTCCATGAGAGGAAAGGCACCACGCTGCTCTAGCGGCTCAAAAAGTTCCGCGACTGCCCTGTTCCAACCCCAATACATGAGATCGAGCGATTCCCCTGCACCTTCCTGGCTCTCTCCTGCGAGGGAGCCATGTATGCCCCAATAGTCCATAGCGCGGACGACTTCGACGAACAGTACGAACCGTTCCAGGGTTCCATTGGGAAGTCGTTTTTGGACTGCTGCGAGGTGAGTTTCGGCCAGTTCCCTAAATGCTTGAGCGGGTAAGTCGGTCATGATTCAGCTTCTCGAGGTTCCGTTAAATCGCAGCGGACCGATCATCGCTCTCGATCTGCCCGACCTTTGCCCACCAAAGCTACGCGCGGGGACCCAGTAGGGATACGCATGAGCATTTGGATCGTGTACGCATTCATAGACGTCATGGGTCCCCATGCTGGATACGGCCCCTACCGAGAAGTCTTTGCTTTCCCAGCGACAGTGCAGGTACGGCTCTTCCTTCGAAATTGCATTGGTGGCCAGCGCCATGACGGAGGCGGCGATGGCGACGCTGATAAGCGCTAACCATCTGCGACGGCCGTGTATCCATTGCCGGATACGGCCGCCGCCAGTGCCGCCGTAGTCTTCGAGCAGAATGCGACACACCGCGTCGGGCTTAATGCCTTCTGCTGCCGCCACGTCTACCACCCGCTTGGCAAAACCGGCGCGCTCGCGCATCGACAACTGTTGTTCCGCTACTTGCGTGTTCAGTGTCACGTTGTTGACTTGATGAAACGTTTGTGGCGCTGTGAATGTGGCGCTCCCACTGATGACCTGACCGACTTCCCCGTCGAATTTAAAACGCGTATCCATGCTCGTTCTGAGACGGTCGCGCGGGATCGGTTGTGCGTACCTCTACGCAACCGTCGCCTTCTGGTTATTGCAATAGAGGCCACTATTCAACGGCAGGGAAGCTCGCCTGTAAGTGCCACATGAGGGGTATTGCTTAGCGACGGGCGCGTTATCCCGCTTTGACTTTCGCCTTGCGCTTTGGCTTGCTGCCCACTTTGAGTGTCAGCGCGTCATTCTGGTGATAGTCGCCTTGATTGACGCTGCCCACAGCGCCTTTGAAAACCATCTCCGTACGATGCTTAGTCTCCGCTGTGGGCTGCATGCCACCGATCAGCGCTAGCACGCCAGCTCGTCCGCGCGCGTCGAGCTGGCGATATCCGCCGAGGATCATTTCCTCGTCGGGGGAAAGCAGTCCAGGCATCCGTTTGCCTATGGCTACATACAGCGGATCAACGCCAGCACCAGCCCACGCAGCGAGGGCCGCCAGATCGGGAATGCGCTCGCCACGCAGGTAATTGCCGTAGGCCGACGCGGACACGTTTCCAGCCTGCGCCATCTCTCCCTTCTTCAGGCCAAGCCGCACACGCTCTTCTTCGAGCCGGCCTGCAACTCCCAAGATAACCACATCCATGCAAAATCCTTGACCAATTGCACGTTTGTGCAGATAATTTGTTTGTGCAACGCTAACTCACACAAGTATATCCGCCATGACTCAAGCCAAAACGCCCCGGACCCGGTCCCCTCGCGGCGTGCTCAGCGACAAGCCGGTTTGTGTTCGCCTTCTCCCGGCAGAGCGGCAGAAGTTGGAGCGACTCGCCGTCAAGGAGAACCGTTCCGTGTCGAGCCTGGCCCGTCTGGTGCTGCTTGAGGGCCTTGCCGTCTACGAAAGCCGCTCGTCCTGAGCGTCGTCACCATTCACATTTCAATCGAGGACAGCATGTATCCCGATCCGAAACGAGTGCGCGACAACCGCGTGGTGCTCCGCTTCAACGACTACGAGTTCGATCTGATCACCGCCCTGGCCAACTATCAGGGCGAGCAGCCTGCCACGCTGCTGCGTCAGATCATCTTCCGTGAGGCCGAAGAAGTTCTGGCGCTGGGTTCGAATGTAGAGGCGCGTAGCGCTTGAACGAAGTCACTTTTGAGCTGCCGAGAAGATGCCGGACATCGAAATCCAATTGACCGAGCAACTGGAGGCAGTGCTGGAAGACGTTCGTCAGCAGCAAGGACTGGCGACGTTAGAACAGGCCGCCGAATGGCTGGCCAAAGCCCGGATCCGGCGCACCGCAGAGCGCATGACGGGCAAACGCCGTGCTTTTAATTTGGTTGTATCTCCGGGGAAATCGCTGTGAAACTGACCTGCCCACATTGCGAGTCGCGCATGAAGACCCGCACCAGCCGCGTGGTGTCGCTGCTCTCGAAAGAGAGCTACTGGCAATGCCCCAACGTCGACTGCGCCTATACCTGCAAAGCCATTACGTCCGTTACGACGACGATTGCGCCGAGCATAAAGCCCAATCCCCAGGCATATCTGCCCGTCAGCCGTGCTCGCGCCACTGCCATCGATGACCGGCAGCTGGACCTGCTGAAGACCTGATCTAGGTCTCCCCCCATTCGACTGATTCATACCGACGCGCCCCGTTTTCGGGGCGTGCGGGATTCCTTTCGCCTGAAGATTCATGAACCCATCCCGTAGCGACAACACGGATGCAATCCTGCGCGAGGCTGCCACCCGCCTGCTCCGTGACTACAGCTTCAAAGCGAAGCGCGGCGGAGAGAAGCTGGAGAACGGCGTGTGCCCGTCCTGCGGCAAGAAGACGCTGTGGGCCTATGGTGAAGCGCCTTGGGTGGTGCGCTGCAATCGCCTGAATCATTGCGGTGCAGAGCTTCACATCAAGGATCTGTACCCCGATCTTTTCGAGAGCTGGTCGGACCGATTCCAGCCGACACCGGAAGATCCCAAGGCATCGGTGAATGCGTACATGCGTGACGCCCGAGGCTTCGACCTCGCCAAGGTGCGCGACTGGTACACGCAGGAGAGCTATTACAGCCACGAGCTGAAGATCGGCAGCGCCACCGTGCGCTTCCAGCTCGCCCCCGGTGTCTATTGGGAACGCATCATCGACCAGGCGCACCGCTTCGGCGACCGCAAGGCCACCTTCCACGGCAGCTACGGCGGCATGTGGTGGCAGCCGCCCGGTAGCACCTTCACCGATGTCACGGAACTGTGGGTCGTCGAGGGCATCTTCGACAACATCGCCCTGCTCCACCACGGCATCGCTGCAGTGTCGGCCATGTCCTGCAACAACTATCCGGGACTCGCGCTGCGTGGACTCGCCGAGCAATGTGCGGCCAACGGCAAGGAACGGCCAAAGCTGGTGTGGGCGCTCGATGGCGACAAGGCGGGCATTCGCTACGGCAAGCAATGGCTCAAGCGGAGTCGCGAGGAAGGCTGGGAGGCGTCGCTTGCAGTGCCAAAGCAGGTCGGCGCGAAGAAGCGCGACTGGAACGACCTGCACCAGCTCGCCAAGCTGTCCGACCACGACATCAGCGACTACCGCTATTTCGGCGACCTGATCGCCGCTCCGACGCCGGCAGAGAAGGCGCGCCTGATCTATGGGCGCACCAGCATGAGCCAGTTCGCTTTTGACTTCGACAGCAAGCTCTACTGGTTCAAGGTGGATCTGGACGCGCTGACGAAGGAAATGGACGCGGTACGGCATGCGCACCCGGACATGGAAGAAGGCGACATACGCGACGAGGCCATGCTCAAGGCCGGCACCATCACCAACATCGCCACCTGCCTGCCCAGCGTCCTGTACTACCAGGCAAACGCTGCCACTGACGAAGCCTGGTACTACTTCCGTGTGGCGTTCCCGCACGATTCCGATCCGGCGAAGAACACCTTCACCAGCTCGCAGATCGCCTCGGCCGGCGAGTTCAAGAAGCGCCTGCTCGCCGTTGCGCCGGGTGCGTTCTACACCGGCTCCAATGGCCAGCTCGATGCGTATCTGAAGGAGCAGATGCACCGCATCAAGAGCGTGCAGACCATCGACTTTGTAGGCTACTCGAAGGAACACGGCTGCTACGTCTATGCCGATGTCGCCGTCAAGGACGGCAAGCTCCATTCCCTCAACGATGAAGATTTCTTCGATGTCGGCCGTCTGTCCATCAAGACCATCGGCGGATCGGCCGGCCTGTCCATCAACACGGACCTGAAGAGCCTGAACTACGACTGGCTGGAGCTGCTGTGGCGCGCATTTGGTGCCAAGGCCATCGTGGCACTCGCGTTCTGGCTGGGCAGCCTGTTTGCCGAACAGATCCGCGAAGGCGAAGGCATCAAGCAGAAGAGCTTCCCCTTCCTCGAAGTGGTGGGCGAGCCGGGCGCCGGCAAATCCACGCTGATCGAGTTTCTATGGAAGCTGTGCGGCCGGCGTGACTATGAAGGCTTCGATCCGTCCAAGTCGTCGCTCGCAGCGCGTGCGCGGAACTTTGCGCAGGTGTCGAACCTGCCCGTGGTCCTGATCGAGGGCGACCGTGGTGAAGACGGCGCCAAGGTGAAGGGCTTCGACTGGAACGAACTGAAGACGGCCTACAACGGCCGCAGCACGCGAGCACGTGGCGTCAAGAACGCTGGCAACGAAACGTACGAGCCGCCCTTCCGTGGCAGCGTGGTCATCAGCCAGAACGCCGAAGTCAACGCGAGCGAAGCCGTGCTGCAGCGGATCGTCCACCTGTACTTCGACCGCTCGGGCCAGAGTCCTGACACCTTCGCCGCAGCGCGGGCACTCGAACAGATGGCCGTCGAAGATGTGTCGGGCTTCCTGCTGTCAGCGATTCTCAAAGAGAAGGACATCCTGCGGTTGTTCGCGGAGCGCATGCCGCTCTACCAGGAGAAGCTGGCGGCTCACCCTGAGGTGAAGCACCAGCGCCTGGTCAAGAACCATGCGCAGATCATGGCCCTGGTGGACTGCCTGCCCAGTGTGATGCCGCTACCCATGGCATACCGCGACGCGGCGCAGGCGCAGCTCGTGCGCATGGCGGTGGAGCGCCAGCAGGCCATCGGCGCCGATCACCCGCTCGTGCAGGAATTCTGGGAACTGTACGACCACATCGAGTCTGCCGAAGACGATCACGCGGTGCTCAACCACGCCCGCTCGGATGGCGTCATCGCCATCAGCCTGCGCCATTTCGAGCAGGTGGCCAATGACCGCCGCCTGAACCTTCCCCCGCTGACCGAACTGAAGCGCGTCCTCAAGACCTCGCGCGCACGCAAGTTCCTCGATCTGCGGGTCGTCAACAGCGCGATCAACGCGCGATTCAACGCCGAGCACACCCATGCCCCGAAGCGCCCCGACACCGTCAAGTGCTGGGTCTTCGAGGATCGCTCGCGCAACGCAGGAGCTTGAGCATGTCCAGTAAGCCTGTTGTTACGGATGCGCAGTTGCGGCACACCCATCGCGCCTTGCGAATCGCCACCCCGTTTGACGCCATGTCGGACATGTTGCGCGCCGCAGTTGCGGCCGCAGCACGCGCGATGGCAACGCGCGAGCAGAAACGCCCGCATGTCCCTTCCACTGACCTGAAGCGTCGGGCAGCCGGCGACTTCGAAGACTGACACTTGGAACACACCATGCCCGCAAGCAAACACCGCAAGAATCGCCGTGTGCATCAGCCGCGCGAGAAATGCCTGCCCTCCTGCTTCCGCTTCAGCAGCAAGGCCGAGACGGATCTGCAGCTGCTGCCCCACAGCGAGCTGAGCAAGATCCTCGATGGCACGGCTACGGAGTCCGCGTGGCACACCCTCGCGTTCCGCATCAACGTCGGCCAAGCCGTCGCCACCCTCTTCTTCACCGACAACGACGCGCTGCGCGACGCGATGGATGCCGCCGTCATTGCCGTCGCGGACGTCGGCAAGCGCTTCCGCTCACGTGGTCGCATGGGCGTGACCGGCGACGAATTCCGTGTCATCGGCCATGGCCTCAATCTGACCGACGACATGCAGAAAGCCTGCACGCGCCGTCAGTTGCTGGCCGCCACGTTGCAGGTGCATGACACCGCTACCGCCACTGGCCCGGTTCAGACCGGCGATATCGCCTACATCGAGCAAAAAGCATGACCACGAGCCACATGTCCCCTTTCGCTTCGCCCTACGCCGAACGCGTGGCGCAGATCATCTGCAACGGCCTCTATCCCGAAGAGGCAGCCAAAGGCACCACGCTGGCGGACTTCCCGGCGACCACACGGCAGAACCTGCTGACGATTGCCGAGGCCATTCTTGTCGAGGGGCCACGCGTGGAGCACCCCGCGCTGGAATATGCCTGGTGGGTCTCCAATTCGCCCGTGCTGGACGATCTGGCCCCGGCGCAGCTAATCGCCGGCCAGCCGCTCGATACGTCGACGGGCGCGCCTATCGATATCGAAGCGCACCAGGCCGCGCATCTCGAGAAGCCGTGGCGCGCGCGGCTGTCGATGCTGATCTACGCATTGCAATGGGCCGACCGGAGGATGGCAATGGGCACCTCCATGGCCGGGCCAGCGATAGGGGGCGAGCGTGGCTGACATCGCTGCCCTGTACGTCGAAACGGATGGCGCCTATTTCGGAGTGCTCGGTATTGACCCGTGGGATGAGGCAAGAGACGCCAGGCGATACGCTGGCAGCCGGCCCGTGGTGGCCCACCCTCCCTGTCAGCGATGGGGACGCTACTGGCATGGCGCGCCCAACAAGCCGAACCAGTATCGTCTTGGAGAGGATGGAGGTTGCTTCGCAGCCGCGTTGACCGCTGTGCGCAACTATGGCGGCGTCATCGAGCATCCTGCCCATTCGCATGCCTGGCGGTTCTTCGGACTGACGACGCCACCGAAGTCAGGCGGATGGGTGAAGTCCGACGAATACGGTGGCTGGACGTGTCACGTCGAACAGGGTCACTACGGCCACATGAGCCGCAAGGCCACGTGGCTCTACGCAGTCGGCATAGAGCGACAGGAATTGAGATGGGGCACCAGCGGACAGCGCATTCACCCGGTGGCGTTGGCGCGCTATGGATACGAAAAGGCACGGAGGATCGGCATGATGGCGATGGTCGGGGGCAAGGACAAAACGAGGATCCGCAATGCCACACCCCCCGAATTTCGCGACCTGCTTATTTCCATGGCCGCCAGTGTTGCCAAGCCCCGGCCGGATACGCAATCCATGGAGGCCGCACGATGATCCAGCACGAACAGCGTGCAGCGTTTGTCTGCACAACGGGGTTGGCGGTAGCGTGTTCTCTGGTCGCCGCGTGGCTGTCGGCAGCCGGCGCCTGGAGCCGGGGCGGCACGCTCGGCGAGCGTGCGCTGCTCGCTGCGGTGGCCGTCCTGCTGACGCTCGCGGTCCACCAGCTGCCCGCCGCGCTGACCAGTGGCAGGCGCATGCCCGTCGCTGGCTGGTCGCTCTGGTGCGCTTGCCTGGCCTCCGTGGTGTGGGGTCATCTCGCTTTCTTCGCAGCGGCCAATGGCCATGCCGGCGAGGCGCGCGCACTTCGTCAGAGCGAAGCCACGGCATCGATGCCGGTGGAGGTGCGGGCGGTGGCACGTCCCCTCGCCGTGGTGAGTGCGGAACGGGCGACGGTGCGCGGCGATATCGCACGGCTGCAGGCCACAGCCGCCAGTTGCCGGAATTGCCCGCTCGGAGCGGCGCGGATCAGCGCGCTGCAGCAACGCGCGGAGTCGCTCGACGTGGAAGAACAGGAAGCGCGCCGGGCCATCCGGCAGGACGAGAGCGCGCGTGCCGCAGCGCAGCGCCATGTGGCAGGCGTCGACCAGGCGCGGCACGATCCCGCCGCGCGTCTGCTCGCCGCAGCCATCGGCGCGCCTGCGGACGCGGTGATGCTGGTCACCCAGCTGGGCGCGGCGATCTGTCTGGAGCTGGTCGGGTGTGTGCTGTGGCTGCGCGTGGCGGTACTGCGTAACGTTCCCATCGAGCGGGCGTTACCTAGCCCAGCCACGCAGACCGCTGCCGTGACTGTGCCTGCGCAGACGGGTAACGGTGCCAGTCACGGCACCGGTCACGCGGAGGATAGCGAGGTCGCGGCGGCGGTACGGCGCGGCGAACTTAAACCGACTGTCAGTGCCATCCGGCAATTCGTCGGCTGCTCGCAGTCTCGCGCGATGGCGATCCGTCGCCGGTTACTCGCGGCTGGAATCGAGCCGGATGCGCCTGGAGGTGCCGTATGACGCGGTATGCCTGGGTTGAGCGACGGCTCGTCGGGACTAGTGGATCAGCTCCCAGTGGTCGGCATCGTCGATGCAGAGACCTTCGCCGCAGTCGTTGCAGCGATACATCCAAGGCAGCTCCGTGATTGTGTCGCCGGCTAGATCCGCCAGCGCCTTTTCGGCTCGGTGGTCGCGTCGTAGTGCCCCGTGGGGGGCGCAGATGGCAGGCTTCCCGGAGAGGGCAAGGCAGGCGGCGCAACGCATGAGAACTCCGAAAGACGCACCGCCGGACAGGCGGTTCTGTTGGGATGGGAGAAAGCTAAACCACAAGCAATTAAAGGGCCATCAGTGAAGACGCTTAGCCTGGAGCAGGCCGCAGCGTGGCTGTTCACCACGCCGGACACGGTCTCGGAATGCATCCGGTGCCATGGTCTGCCGGCCGCCAAGGTCGGCAGAGCCTGGGTGCTGGTCGATGTCGATGTGATAGATTGGATTCGTAAAAGGTACGGGGAACGGGCCGCATGCACCTCTTCAAAAGAACAAAAAATGGTCCTTGGTGGGTCGACCTCGGTATCGACGGTA
>Ga0209025_1001695_pt1 | contig 26906 bp, 32 predicted proteins | sample AraplaMF_Col_mLB_FD_184256 | JGI IMG/M metagenome (GOLD analysis project Ga0209025, IMG submission 184256) | Arabidopsis root microbial communities from the University of North Carolina, USA - plate scrape MF_Col_mLB (SPAdes) (version 2) | ecosystem: Host-associated > Plants > Roots > Endosphere... | reverse complement strand
TGGGAAATAATAGCTATTCAAATCTTTTTCAATATAAGGAGTAAGCATTAGAATAAGCATATCCTGTAATCTAAGCTCGTCAGAATCCCGAGCTGGTTCAGCTGATGAAACGATTGTTGTTTGAAAAGAAGTAATAAGAACAAAGGGTAATATAAAATTGAGTAACATCTTTTTCATTTTCTTCGGTACACCTCTTTACGGTCATTATCTAATTAATTGTATTGTTACCTTTATTGAATAAAGTATGAGTTATAGACGCAGTAACCTTTTTAAGGTCTTCCACTATAAAAATTAATGGATAATCTTTATTCAGCTAACGAGGTGCTTTAGTGCAATAAAGGATTTCAAAAATAACAAAACTTTAAGCAATTAATCTACCTCATTCAAATAAGAGCCTGTTTTGAACAAACATTTTTCAAGACAGGCTCTATAGATTTGATCTCGTATTATGGTTAATGCTTTTTATTTAACCAAACTTTGATTTATAACGAAGTCGAACTTAAAACTACAGATTATCCGACATTAAATATTATATTCGAAGATAAGTTCTCGCACCCAATTTATTAACTTAACAAAATATTCCCGATAGGAAAATCAAGAGAGGGCGAATGCATGTTCTTATTTTATCATATTGCTCGTATTTAACAAGCATTTCGGCTGAAAAGAGGGGAAGGTACCTTTGATAACAATAATAATTTATTGTTTTTCGATAAAAAATTATTGACTTGGAATGAATAGCAAGCTATTATTTCATTAGCAAGTTATGAAAGAGGTGCTATTATCGGAAAAACTCGGCACAAAAATGGCGAATGTTTCTATTTTGAAAAACGGAAAGGCAAAAGCCGTTAGAAAAAATATGCGAAGTTTTAGATTGCCAACCATGTGACATTTTGGAATACAGAAAAAATGAAAATAATGAATAATGGAGATAGAATATGAAAAAATATATACTTGCAACTTTACCGATTGTAATAGGAGTTTTATGTTTATTTATGAAGGGAATTATTGGTGATGAAATATTGCCTGATGGAACACTCGTAGAAAGAAACTTCTTTTTAATTCCTTTAAGTTATTTATTTTTCTTTAGCAGTATAATTTCAATATTATTTGTGGCAATTTTTTCTACCGTTAAAAAAACAAATATAGTGAAATAAAAAATGAAAAGATCAGGTTCCAAATTGGAGCCTGATCTTTTATTGTGTTATTCCCAAGTTTGATCTAGCTTATCACTATAAAACTTAATGGCCTTGCTATAATCTTTAATTTCTTTATGATTAGTAGTTTGAATTACAATATTTAACAAAGTTTTCATAGCCTTTGAATGTTCACTAAGATTATAGAGAGTCATCGCATAGAATACCTTTAAATGTTCGGCTTCTGGAAACTCACTTAGAGCTTGTTCAAAAATACGTTTCGACTGTTCATATTGCCCTAATGTACGATAGGTGCTACCTAATCCTAAATAAGCGTCTACTAAAATTTCGGGATCTAGACCTAATTGAATCGCTTTTTCATAGTGGGGGACAGCGTCTTTTTCTTTTCCTAATGAATCATATGTCCATGCACATTGAAATTGGTAGTATCCATTTTCAGGCTGTTCTTGAACTAGTGCTACCATTAATTGATTTGCTTCCTCCAATTGGCCATTCTCTCTTAAAGTAATAATGTGTTGTAATCGTTTATCCATTTCCTTGATTCCTCTAACTTTCTTTTTTTCTTAATATTAAATAATTTTAAATTTTTGAATTAATATTGTATACTTGGTTTTAATTTTTAAAAATTTACTTTTCTATATTATCGGGCAATTAACTAGAATAATATAGAGTTATTATCTCTGCGAAATCAATAACAACAATGCTCGACGCTCGTGTAATCGGCGTTTTTAAATTTATGAAATATTAATCGAGGTGAATCGGAATGCTTGAGCGTTCTATGGAGAAAACACGGGAATGTAAAAAAGAAAGGGAGTGATAGAGAGAAGAGCACAATATGAAGCTCTTCTATATAAAAAGAAAAGAGGACAATTATAATGAATAACTATCAAAGCATCTTTAGTGAAGGATTTAATTTAAAATATTGTGTGAAGGGACAAGGTAAGCCAATATTGGTAGTGGGTAGCAGTGTATATTATCCACGCTTGTTCTCGGAAAATTTATATAAACATTTTCAATTTATCTTTTTAGATCATAGAGGATTTGTGAAGCCTCCTCGTTCTTTAAAGAAAGAAGATTATACTTTGGATAAAATTGTTGAGGATATCGAAACAGCAAGGCAATTGTTAAAGCTCAAGGATTTCATCATTTTAGGACATTCAGGGCATGCATTTATGGCTTTGGCATATGCCGAAAAATATCCTCAATATGTTCAGAAGGTTATTTTATTAAACTCAGCACCGACAAACAGTCAAGAGAGACAACAGCAAAGTTTTTCATTTTTTTATGAGACTGCCAGTGCCGAGCGTACAAAGCAATTCGAACATGATATTACCTTCTTAGAGAATGATATTCACAATGATCCTGAAAGACGTTTTGTGCATATGTGTATCCGCATGGGGGCGCATAGCTTTTATGATTATACGTTCGATGCTGCTTATATGTGGGATGGCTTATATACAAATATGGAAGTTATTGATTACCTTTGGGGAGTAGCTTTTGCTGAACGAAATCTAATCAGATCTATAGCTCACATAGATAAACCTATTTTTGTAGGGTTAGGTAGATATGATTATTTAGTCGCTCCTGTTTCTCTTTGGGATATAATTGATTATGAAAATGTGAAGAAGGTCATTTTTGAAAAAAGTGGCCATAACCCAATGTTTGAAGAACCAGATATTTTTGATAGTGAAATAATCAATTGGATTAATGAATAGAATGATGACATAAGGTTCATTAATTTATAACCCTAAATACAAAATCGCTAGAGAAGTAATATAATCTCCTAGCGATTTTTCATTTAAGCTGTGTATTAATAAGTATAGTCTTGATATTTAATATGGCGGAAGGAGAGGAAAATGAAAAAAATAATTATATTTAATCTATTATTTTGTATAGTAGTTATTTTTGTTAATTACAATTATTTTAATTCTAAATCTCGAAGCGCTATAGCATACAACTATGCGGAAAACTATATTGAAACTAACTATGGAATTAGTAGAGAAAATTTAAAATCTGAAGAAATCGATTACATGAGAGGAATGGGGTTGTTTGAAATAGAAGTTAAAGATATAGAAACTAAAAATTATTACTATTTTGAAGTGGATATTAATGATGACTATTCATTATATTATATAAAAGATCTTACTGAGCTTCATCGTAAAAATAATCCTAAAATCAAGCTGATTAAAGAAAATTTATTTCAACAGGTATCAGCAATATTGTAGATTACTCTCATAAGCGACCTGACGGATGGCGGTGCAGAAAGTGTGATTATTATTTAGTAATGATAACTAAAGTTAAGAAGGAGGAAGATGAATGGAATTTATCATCAGAATGATCAAAAAGCGAAAACTAATATTCTATCATGTTGCACCTTAACCCCTCCTAACTATTGTTTATTAATTTCGAAAAAGGAACTTCAGTGTCACCTTATCTAATACAAAAGCAACTATTATTCCTACTGTATATCGAACTAAATCCTCTGCAAGAAAACCCTTGCCAAGTATCAAAGCCCCGAGCGTTGTTCCACGAATCTGATTAATCCAGTCTTCCTGATACAACTGGCTAAATTCAATGCCGAAGCTAAAGAAAAAACTGAGCCAAATGGCTGTTAAGGTGCTCTTACTCACTAGCAACAATCGAAATCCGAAATAGACCATCATAGCCCATAGCATGTCTCCAGCGTTCTGCGCTACAAATGACGGAAGAAGAATACCCCATTTTCTAGAGAATAGGCCTAATAAAATTGTGATCACAATAGCTATCAAATAAGCTATTCGCATGTTACGGTATTGCATGTTGCTAGGTGTATGCTCATTAGTCAATAGAATCACTCTTTCGGTTGTTAATATTAATTCATTATCTCATAAATGATGTCCGAAAGAATTATGAGTGTATGCACCTTTGACGAAAGGTCTCCAATTATTTATTTCCCCTTGTACTCTTCTTTAAGCAATCCGTATATTTCTAAATCTATAACTCCTTTACCAGACCACAATGTAGCTTGTCTTAAAAGTCCTTCTTTAAAAAAACCATTTTTCAGGAGAACCTTTTTAGACGCTTCATTTAATGGCATAACCTCAGCTTGTATGCGATTTATATTAACTTCCTCAATTAAAAATTTGACAAGTATATTAACTGCATCAGTTGCAAGGCCCTTACCCCAATAGTCCTCTGCAAAAAAGTAACCAATCGTCACCATATTCACTTTTTGATTAAAATCCATTGCTTCTATAATGCCTACTAATTTATCGCTATGGGACTTTTGAAAAATACCCCATTTAACTCTGTTTTTCTTTTGAAAATCTCTGTCAAAATGACCGATCATTTTACCCACTGTTTGGATATTCTGTTTCGGGATTATCCCACAATATTCAAAGACTTTTTCATTATCATAGATCGCAAATACTTCCGGTAAATGTGCATCTTCAATTTTTTTTAGCACAATATTTTCGGAGCTTAATAATGGGAACTCTGCAAACACTTTTTCGATATTCATAGCATACTCTCCTTATTTCTTCACTTGATCGGAATATAAATTTTCATTTTCATAGTATTTGGAAATACAGAATTTACTACGTCTGTAATCTCAAAGTCAGGTCCGTTATTTCTCTCATAATTTGAATTTGGTAACCAAACTCCGTAAATATAACGTCGAGTATTTTGAACGGATTCTACAGAGCCATCAATTTTAAATTCCGCATATTTTCCTTCGGGAATCTGAGTATTGACGAAGTTGTCATCTATAGAATTATCATATTTCGCTACTTCTTCGCCAACAATAAAGGAAAATCGTCCATCATCTTGAAATTTAGTAGAGACTCCGTAAGCCATATTCGGTGCTGTTTTGTTAGAAATACGTTCATAGTACTGATTTTTACCGAATTCAAAATAAAATTCAGGAATATCTATAAAATACTTTTCGTCCTGTAAAGTAGTTTTGTATATATATCCTGTAATAAGCTTTTTTTTGAGGTAAACAATTTCAGGCTTGTTCATTGTTAATTCCCCCTTAATTTTATAATCCAAAAAGTTTAACTTTGTTTGAAGGGGAGTGGTATTTTTAACTTTCCGGTATTTCGAGGGAGTTACCCCGAAATAGTTTGCAAAAGCACGTGTAAATGCCTCTTGAGAACCATATTGAAAACTAATTGCGATTTCTAATATGTTTTTTGATGTTGTTTCTAATAATAAGGCAGCTTCAGATAGCCTTCGATTTCTAATATATTGTTGAACCGAAAATCCAGTAATTGCATGAAAAAGCCTTTGGAAATGAAAAGCTGAAAAATAAGATGCTGATGATACTTTTGTAATTAATAATTCATTCTGTAAATGCTCTTCAATATATTCAATTGAGTTTTGAATCCTTTCAAAATAATCCATACTATAGCCCCTCTCTATTGATAATAGTAAAGATAAACTATAAATATTTTTTGATAATTTGTGCTAATTCGTACATTATATTGTAGAAATGATTGGAAACCAATCCCTTTATAGAAGAAGGTCTATAAATAAATTATCTAAGCATCTATAGTTTGGAATGATAAAACGTATGCCTTATGAAAAATTGAACGGAGTTAAGACTGGGCGACACCTGAGCATCAGCGTTACAGACAGCAGCAATGTTTTAACTGTGCGAAAGCGAAGCGTCAGCAACAAAGCACCTAGTCGGATTGGAAATCAACCACACTGTAGTGATTATTAAAATAATTTATTGAATTACATTCCTTTATTATGTATAATTTTACTATATTATACAGAAAGTGAGTGATTTAATATGAAAGTCAGCTCTATTTTTCCAACAAACAAATATAAGGTGTGGAAGAAATAAGAATAATAGATTCTTCTGCACGAAATCGGAGGAATTGAAATGTATAGTAATTACGGAACTTTATGTACAGAACTTTATGATTTGACGAAACCAGTAGGATATTCTATTGGTGGAGATATTGAATATTATCTTGAACGCATAAAAGGAACTAAGGGAAGGATACTTGAAGCAGGAGTGGGCTCTGGACGCTTCTTAATCCCTTTACTTGAAAATGGATATGATATTGAGGGGATCGACTACTCTCCTGAAATGTTAGATACATGCCGAAAACATTGCAAAGAAAGAGGATTCAAGCCAAATCTATTTGAAGGTAACTTAAGCAATTTTTCATTAGACTCAAAATATGAAGTAATTGTTATGCCGACAGGTTCGTTCTGTTTAATCGAGAATTCGAAAGATGCGATGGATGCATTAACATGTATGTATAATCATTTGATACCTGGAGGTCGCCTAATTGTAGACATGCTTTTACCTACAGACTGGCGAACAGGGGAAATTACTTCATCCTACTATGAAATTTCGCAAGAGGAAGGAATTTCATTAGAAAGAAAAGCCGTTGAAATGAACTGGATCGATCAATATACGCTAACCATTTTAAAATATGAAAAATGGAGAAATGGTAAATTAATTGATACAGAATTACAAAGATTTCCGATTCGATGGTACGGAATAGAAGAATTCCAGCACATATTAACAAGCATAGGTTTTTCTGATATTACTTGCTCGGCTGAATATGTTTATAACAAGAAGCCTTCAAAGGAGCATTCATTAATTACATTTGAAGCTGTTCGTAAATAAATATACCTGCTAGATTTTAGCTAAGAAAGTAGCTAAATATCTAGCAGGTTTTTAGATTTAATTATAATTCTTTTTTGCTCATACCTTGTCCAATGTTACAGATTCCTGTACCGTTGATCGCTTAATATTAAATTCAGTCCAAATCGAGTCCTTTTCTTCCAGCAATTCTTTTCCATTCCAAATGATGTCGTAAATGTCACCCTCGTAAGCTATGGCCCTGCCAAATGCGAAAGAAATAAAATAGTCCTTCCAGGATTGGAAGAAATGGCTTCCGGCATCAGCTGCTCGTGTTATATAGCCCCATGCCTGTTCCTCGGTAATATATCCAACTATGTAGCACCATCTTGCAACATTTACAGCTCGGTCAAAATCCCAGGCAGCAATGGTATTAACCTGGTCAAAATCGGATTTCGCAAAGGAAAGCTTCTTCATCATCGCTTCTTGGGCTGATTCATAGCATTCCTGGGATTTTCCCACTTCCTCCTCTGTAAAAGACTGGCCAGCTTTCAATGCCATAAGAAGCTGATCAAATTTCGTACGATGTCCTTCCGTAAGCAACCATTCCAGGGTTTCTGCAGCCTCATCTGTATTATGAACGTTCCAATATGAAGAAAGGACCTCCCTCAAAGTTTCATTATCAACATCTATAGGCAGTATCCGTGGCGAATCAGTGCGGTAAAGAGCGAGATTGGCACCGTAGGCAAGCAAATGCTGTTTTTCCTTCGGTAAAGGGTTAGCCATCTCCATTTCTAATCGTAAATTTTTTTCATTTTTCTTAATTCGCTTACTCGCTGTTATTAAACCTACTATAAGCAATAACACAATCACTACGATAATTCCTATAATATACATAAAAATCTTCAAACCATCACGTTCCTCTCCATATTTTTATTTGCCGCAGTTTATATCAGAATCACTCACTTTTGGTAAATGATAGTAAAATTATACATTTGCAGGTAACTATATACAATGTGACTATTTTATTACTTATTACCAAGGGTAAGGATAAAATTTGTTGATTGGCGTAGAGACTCTTGCATGAGTGATTGATAAGATTAAAGACTTGAAGCGGGAGTTGGCTTTGGAAGTTTATTGATTATTTACATCTTGAAAAGGAATATAAAGTTGATTCATGCCGACAAGTCTGTTGTGTTTAATGGAAAATTGCTATGTGGAAATATAGAAAAGTTGGTAGCTTTAAATCTAATCCATATTTTTCTTGCTATATTTTTACTGTATAAAGGAAAAATATGATTATCTAATTTCAATGAAGGAAGAAGGGGTTTTCCATGCATAAAGATATGAATTATGGTAGTGACTTTAAATATATTCCAGCGACATCGATTTGGAGTGGAGATGGAGTAGAAGTATTACCTGATTTATACCAGCATACAATTCAAATTGTTAATATCGTACTTTACGGTGAACCTCATAAGGGAGAGTTCGTTTTAGTTGATGCAGGTATGCCCAAAAGTGCGAAGGAAATTATTTCAATAGCTGAGGAGAGGTTTGGATCGAATAGTCGACCTAAAGCATTAATATTGACGCATGGGCATTTTGATCATGTTGGGGCGGTAATTGATCTAATTGAACATTGGGGTATGCCAGTTTATGCCCATTCTTTAGAATTACCTTATTTAACTGATATAAAAAATTATCCTGAACCTGATACTGCTGTAAATGGTGGCTTAATAGCGAAAGTATCATCAATTTTCCCGAATAAAGCTATTAACTTAGGAAGCAAAGTTGAGTCGCTCCCGTCCGATGGGAGTATTCCATATATGGATGGTTTTCGTTGGATTCATACTCCTGGCCATACGCCAGGGCATATATCTTTATTTCGTGAAGAGGATCGAGCGTTAATAGTTGGAGATGCATTTGTTACGGTTAAACAAGAGTCGCTATACAAAGTGGTGCTACAAAAAAAGGAAATTAGTGGACCGCCACGATATTTCACGATGGATTGGCAGGCTGCTTGGGATTCCGTAAAAAAATTAGAGGCACTAAAACCTTCAGTTGCTATTACAGGACATGGATTACCAATGAAAGGGGAAGAACTTACTAGAAATTTGCATAAGTTAGCGACTGAATTTGAGCAGATTGCTTTACCTAATCATAGCAAATTCCTCAATTAACTTTTTAAACTAAATTAGGTCATAAAAAACTGCACTCCAATTGTTAAATGTGTCTAACTATTGGAGTGCAGCTTACTTTGAGATTGTCTTATGAACTTGATGCTTTCTAATTATATTTACTTATAAATGGACGTTTTATCCTTGTTCACCTCAATGTTATTTTCGGGAATAATAAGTGTGAAACCAACTATAACAACGAGTCCAGTAATTAAACCATAAATAATTGGTAGTGTAGATGTAATTCCGAAAATTATAAATGAAATAAAAATAACTAGTGAACTAGCAATAATTGAATAGAAAGCTGCTTTACTTGTTACACGCTTCCAATAAAGACCGATGATGAGAGGTACGAAGATAGCACCTGATAAAATTGCGTAGGCCATATCTAATGCTACTAGTATGTTTTGAATCCATACTGAGAAAATGATTGCTAACACACCTAAGCCAAGTATGACAATTCGAGATGTATTAATGATATCTTTATCAGTCATATCTTTTTTTACGTATACTTTAATAATATCGTTAGTAATTAGGGTAGCAGAGGCAAAGATAGCACCTGAAGCATTTGACATTAGTGCAGAACAAACACTAGCAAGAACAAGCCCCAACAAGCCTGGTGGGAGAATTTCTAATGCAAGACTAGTAAACGCTGCTTGAGAGTCCCCTAGATTTGGAAGTAGTACAAGTGCGCACATACCTACAATACTTAGTACTAAACCATATAAAACACTGTATAAACCGGCCGAAATGGCACTCCTTTTCGCTACTTTTTGATTTCTTGCTGTAAAAACACGCTGCCAGATGTCTTGAGAAACCATTAAACCAAAGAAGTACAATAAAAAGTATTGGAAGATACGATCCCAGCCGATATTTGTAAGGCTAAGATGCGCTTCTGGCACACTACTAAATAGAGCTGTTAACCCTCCGACACTGTTTACGCTAAACGGGAACATAATAAAAAATACACCAATAGTCATTACAATAAATTGAATAATATCAGTTAAGGTAATACTCCACATTCCGCCTAGGATTGTATAAAAAAGTACGATCCCTCCGCCAATAATCATAGATGGAATAAGGGACCAGCCCAGTAACACGTGAATAACATTTCCCATACCAATTACTTGTGTTACCACGACCATAAGGGTATAGATGGCTGTGACAATAGCACTGATAAGTTGAGTACCTTCTCCAAAGCGCTTTCCGAGTAACTGACTAATAGTAAAAACCTCATAACCGCCAATTTTATTAACGACGAAAAGACCCAAGGCAGCTATACCAAAGCCCATCATCGAAACAAACCAAAGACCAGAAACCCCGAAATTATAGCCTACTGTCGTTGAACCCATAGTAGCTGCACCTCCTATAATAACAGCTGCTAAACAGCCGACATGGCTGTAGTACCCTAAACGACTTCCTGCGAGTACAAAATCTTTTTCAGATTTTGCTTTTTTAACGCCGATTATTCCGATAATCATTAAGACACCGAAATATAGTAGAAGAACAAAAGTATCCAGTATATTCATTTATTCACCCCCGAAACTTAATTCTAATTCGTATTCGGTAATCGCTTCGTCAAGTATAGAAATTCCTAAGTCTAAATGCTCTTTATCTATATTTAATGGAGGCATCATTCGAATAACCTCTCCCTTGTTACCACTCAAATAGTAAATAACCCCTTTGTCCAGACACTTCTCCAGGATGTTCATTAAGCCCTTACCATTTGGTTCTCGTGTTTCAGGATGAATAATTTCAATTCCTAGCATCAAACCAATTCCACGAACATTTCCAATTGTGGGATGTTTTTCTTTTAAATGTATTAATTTATTTAATGCATAGTCACCTAATATTCTAGCATTTTCCACTAAACCTTCTTCTTCCAAAACGTCTATTGTAGCGCATGCGGCTGCACATGCGACAGGATTTCCGCCAAATGTAGTACTATGGCTACCAATTGTCCATTGTTCCATTAACTCCCTTGAAGCTACTGTTGCGCTAAGGGGCAAGCCACTGGCAATTCCCTTTGCAATCGCCATAATATCTGGTGTCACACCAAATCGATTTGCCGCAAACCAGCCACCAGTTCGACCAAAACCAGTCTGAACTTCATCAAAGATTAATAAAATTCCGTATCGGTCACAGATTTCTCTTATTTTTTGTAACCATGCTTTAGGAGGGATAACATAACCGCCTTCTCCGAGAACAGGTTCTAAAATTACAGCTGCTACTTCATCCGGAGACACTTGATGATTAAATAAACGTTCGAAATCTTTTTCAACATGTTCTGACCAATATTCATCGTGGTTTAAACCTTCGGGTGTTTCCGTTAATTGAGCATAAGGTAATTGATATGTCATGTTTGCTCCAACCGGTAAATTCCTTCTATATTTACTTTTTGATGTAGTAAGACTTAGCGCGCCCATCGTTCTTCCATGGAATCCTCCAATGAAAGAAACAACGTAAGGTCTTCTAGTTACATGTCTTGCTAATTTTACTGCACCTTCAATTGCTTCTGCTCCGCTGTTTCCAAAGAAAAAACAATCTAATGGATCTGGTAAAATCTCTCTCAATTTCTTAGCTAATAGAATAATTGAATCGTAATTAATAATACCGATAGGACCATGAACTAAATGATCAACTTGATCTTTAATAGCAGTAATTACCTTTGGATGTCTATGCCCTGTATTTTCTGTAGCAATACCAGAAGTAAAGTCTAGATACTTTCTGCTGTCTACTCCTATATAAAATAATCCCTCCGATTTTACTACTTGCAGATTTGGAAAATCCTTCGCCATTGTGGGAGCTAATAAGCCTTCTTCATTAATGTTTTTCCAATCAATCATAATCTCATCCCCATTTCATTGATGTTGAGAGAATTTTCCCTTAATTCAGAAAAAACGTCAAATGCCTACTATAAAAAAATTTAATAGTTGAAAGATAGTTATAGAAATAAAAACATTTAATTCGGCCTTGCATAACACTCATTATTTCTTAAATGGAAGAAGGGTAATTATTACTTTATAATAAAAATACAGATTTATAATGTGGGAATAAGGGGAAAGTAGACGGTGATTAAATGGAACTAAGGAATTTGAAAACCTTTCAAGTGGTCGCAGAAGAATTAAATATCACAAAGGCTGCCAAAAGATTAGGGTATACACAGCCAACTATTACGCTGCAAATTCAATCTTTAGAAAAAGAACTGAAGCACACTCTATTAACGAGAGTTGGTAAAAAGACCCTTCTAACAGCTGCTGGAAAAAAGCTAAAAGACCATGTCGATAGCTTATTTATTTTTATAGATAAGATAGATAAAGACATGGAAGAACTACATGGACCGTCTGGCATTCTGACTATTGCTGCTTCTGAATATTATTGTACTCAACATCTTTCACCGATTGTAAAAGCTTATTTGGAAATATACCCGACTGTGAAAATAAGTCTTCTACCACTAAATAGTGCACATGCTATTAAAAGTGTAAGAGACCATGTAGCGGATATTGCTATTATTGCAAATGAGTGTAATGATAACGATATTAGTAAAACCTTTTTAGAGGAGGAAAAGGCTTATTTAGTTGCTTCTTCTAGAATAAGCAAAGAAAGAAGTGTTCAAGAAATTCTAAGTGAAGATACCTTTATCTCCTATGACTATCATTGTAGTTTCAGTAATATCATAGAACAATACTTCAAAAAAGCCGAATTCCAACCTCAATCCACTATTATGGTTGGGGGGAGCGATGAGATGATAAAGCGTGCCGTGTTGAACGGAACAGGTTATGCGATTTTAGGACAAAATGCTATTGAGAACGAAATACAGGATGGTTCGATCAAAATTCTCCAACATGTTTCTGAATCTATAATTACATCAGCTATAAATATAAAAGTTCGCTCAGATGAACCGAATATACTAACATTTAATGAATTTTTACAAAACGCCTGGCCAGTAAGCAATAATCTTAGTGAAACATTAAATTAAATGCAAAAAAGATAATTAGAAAATGGGGAATGCATGTGTGCATTCCCCATTTTCTATTTTCTGTGATGGATATACTTTACTTCTTTCAGCAATTATTTTTGTAGCGAAAGCACAAAGACAAATCCAGACACTATTATATAAAAAAGACTGTAGCAAAATTAAATTTGCTACAGCCGAAATTGGTTTATGCCCTTTGATAGTGCAATATCATCTATCTTATCATAAAAAACATTATTATAATGTTTTTTGTTTTTTTTGAATAATGATTTTAAAGCATATAACTAATTAATATGCCTATTGACAAAAAAACGAAGAATCTGTATATTTGGTTTATTCAACGTTGAATATAAAAAGGTGATTATTATGACAAGACTATTAGTTCTTGCTATGTTGGGGCTAAAACCAATGACTGGCTATGATATTAAAGTGATGCTTGAATTAAGTGACGCTGAACGATGGGGTGGTGTACTAATCGGCTCGATCTATAATGCTTTAAAGAAGCTTGAAAAAGATGGCTATATAGAGGTGGCTAGTATTGAATCCACGGGTCATAGACAAAAAGCAATTTACCAAATTACTGAAAAGGGTAGGGCGCATGAGCAAGAATTAATTATCGAGGCTCTTGAAAAATCCTCTGTAGTTTATCCTACTACTTTATATTCTGGAGTATCTTTTGCATTTAAACTGCCAAAAGCTAAAGCGGTGGATGCATTAGAAAAGCAGAAGATAATTTTGGAACAAGAAGAAAAGGCTATCAACGCTGGCTATGAGGCGAAATTGATTGCTATGCATGGAGAACTGCCAGCATTAACACAATTAGCATTTGATAATATGCTTGAAATTGTTAAAGTACAATCAAAATTTGTCCATCAAGCTATTGAAATTATGAAAAAAAGTGACTCTCTCGAATGAGGGAGTTAAAAAATAGCTGTATATTCAACGTTGAATATACAATATTAAGTAAGGGGAGTAAATATGAAAAAGCTAATTAGTGCTAATCAATTAACGAAAAATTATAATGCTAGATGTGTCGTTGATCATATAAACATTGACATTAAAGAAGGTGAGATAGTAGCGATAGTAGGCACAAATGGTGCTGGGAAAACAACAACTATTGGTATGCTTCTTAGTATTATTCCTCAGGATAGTGGAACGATTGAATATTGGACATCTGATTACAAAAAAGAAATAGGTACGCAGCTTCAATCAACCCCTTTTTTCGAAGGTTATTCTGTAGAGGATAATGTGAAATTATTTGCGGCTTTCTATGGAATTTCCCTAACAAAAAATGAAATTGATGAAAAACTAACTGCTTTTGATTTATTGCAGGTCAAAAAAACACCTGCTATCAAACTGTCATTAGGACAGCAAAAACGGCTTGCAATTATCGTGACAACATTGCATCATCCTAAATTAGTAATTCTAGATGAACCTTCTGCTGGATTGGATCCTAGAGGCCAAAGAGACATTCAACAAATTATTAAACGATTAAAAGATAGCAGGGTTGCCGTTTTATTTTCTTCCCACGATATGTTGGAGGTTATGAATGTAGCTGACAGAGTGTTGATTATGCATCACGGAAAAATAATGGCAAATGGCTCACCGGATGGCTTAATGGAGCACTATCAAACTCAAAATTTAGAAGAATTATTTTTTGAATTAACGATGTGAGGAGAGAGAGAAAATGAAGACTGTTTTCGTATTAAATTTGAAATCCAGCATAAAGGATATGTATTTACTATTTTGGTCAATATTAATGCCATTTGCCGCAATTATTGCGTTAAGAATATTTTTACCGAGTTATGCAGTAAATTATGTAGAAGGAATCATTGCCGTTAGTGTATTTTTCTATTCATTTATGACCACTGCATTTATAGCGTTATCGCAAAGAAAAAGAGGGGTTTATAATTTACTTCACGCTACACCACTGCCTTTATGGAAATATATCATCAGTATTTCTAGTTCATGGGCTATAGTAGCGATTATCTTATCTTATATTGTGCTTTTATTCGCCATTGTTATCAATCAACTAAATTTTTCATTTAAAATCCTCTTATATATGACACCAATTATCCTAATAGCTTCATTAAGTTTTGTTTTTTTCAGCTTTTTTATTTCAAGTCTCGTGAAAAACGAGGGACATTTAAGTATGACTGCAAATGTACTGATGATACCAATGCTACTTTGTAGTAATGCATTTTTTACAATGGAAAAAGCACCAAACCTTATACAGTATATTAGTAGAGTAAATCCGTTTGAATGGTTTTTAAATGGAATTAAATCTGCATTTTTAAATAACTTTAGTATATGGGGAGAATCTTTACTTCTTTTATTGGGATGCCTAGCTGTGACACTTATCATTTCCTTAAAAACATTCAAGTATAGTGACCAATAATTGCGAAAAAATGAAATGACCAGAACTCCAATTTGAGTCTGGTCATTTTATGAACGTCAAAAGTGCAGTTTAGTTTCTTATCTTTGTTTGAAATTATAGCTGACTTGAAGGGATATAAAAGTTGGAAATGGAATACTTCATTAGGGAGGATGATTAGATGAGTGAAACGTTAATTAGAATAGGAACTACTTATATTCCAGTCAGCAACGTAGAACTGTCATGTGAGTGGTATGTAAGTAAATTGGGAGCAGAATGTAGTTACCAAGATAGTGATAAGGCTATTCTTAACTTTGCCAATCAGAGTTTTTTTCTTGTTAGATCAATGAACAATCAAAACTCGAATTTCATTGATTGCTATGGCAAAGAACATTTTTCGCTTACCTTTGAGGTTGATGGAGTAAGTGCATTAGAGACTATTCATAAAAATTTTAGAGATAAAGGAATTAAAGTTGGAGAACTTGAAAATAGGGGGCATGCGGGAAGGAATTTTGTTTTTTACGATTTAGACGGAAATAAATTTGATGTGTGGAGTGAGCTGAGTCCAACTTTTAAAGAAAAATATAAAGATAAAGAGTAAACCAATATAAAAAGAAGTAGAAGCAATATTTCTTCCGATTTCACTAAATTTCTCTAGACAATTATTATGGAGTATAGAGAAGAAGAGACGAAATTTATCTTGTATGTTCAAGATGGAAAAAATGCTAGGAATTTGTCAATAAACTATATAGAAACACTATTTCCTGAACAGAAAATTTATAGAGGGCCACTTATTATTATAAGTGACCCTTAGTAACAAAGCTTGGGAGGTGTAAGACTAAACCAATCTTACATTACTAAGATATGTTACGATGTTATTCTTACATAGTTAATTGCCTGAGAAATAGTTTGAAAATATTTGTAGGCTATTTTAAAGGCATAAAAGCTGCGGGATTTAATTGTTCAGATTCTATCACGATGCCAGTTAAACCTTTATCCGTTTTTGTTTCATGCCATTCGCCCTTTTCCCAAAAAACTACATCTCCAGATTGGACTTGATAATATTGCTCCTGTTCATTTCTTACATAACCTTCGCCTTCGATAATTAAGAGAAGTTGGGGAACTACAGCTTGATGATAGCCAATAACACCGTTTTCTTCTAAATACATGCACCCTATACTAGCTGATGCTTCCGTGTTAATAATGCGAGACATAAAAAAATTTGACTGAAACTGTGTTATATTTTTACCATTCTCTTTAGACAATTGATAAAGTTGCATGTAATTCCTCCAAGCTTAAATTATTTTTTCACAGCATGAACGTAATGAATTGTTTCAAAGGCTGTTAGATAATCTTTTCTATTGTCAAAATAAAGTTCATTAATTTTATCTGGTGTAAGATGTTCATAAATAAGTAGACCTGAGTTTTCTAACATTTTTTCCATTTCTTCATAAGTAAAACACGATTTCATCGGTTCACCACTAGCTGCAGCCATTTTCACCATGTTATCTACTCGATTTGAAATTCCTTGTTCTTTAAATAGTTTTTCATCTGCATAATCAAATACGATGGAACTTCCTGATGGCACATTGGCAAACAAATGATCAAGTAAGCTTGAAGTTTCCTCTTTCGTTAAATAATATGAAACTCCTAATAGACTAAAGAAAGTTTTTTTATTGTCAAAGCCACTAACCAATAAATTTTCAGATGAAAACTTTTTTGTGAAATCCATCGAAACGAAATGTACATTACTTGGAAGCTTTAAATTAACTTCAGCCAATCTTTTCTTTTTAAATTCTTGTGTTGCAGGGTGATCAATTTCAAAGATTTGCAAAATGCTTTCAAATTCAGGGTGTCTTAAGCTAAACGTATCTAATCCTGCTCCGAGTATGACGTATTGCTGTAAACCTAACATGACTTCATTTAACAAAACTTTTTCACAATATGCAGCACGTGCCAAGGGAGTGGGAGAGAGTTGAGTTTGCACAATCCATTTTAATAGCTCTTCAGTTTGTCCATTTAGTTTTTCTGCGATTTCTTTGTTAAAAAACTGGATGCCTTGTACCATATTTGTTTGAATGTCATTGAACTCTTGTTGTGTGATTAATTCTTGGGCTAGGTAGTCATCAAAAATTTTAGGGGTATCGAATTGACTATGATAAGCTCTACTAAAAGCTGAGATTAATGAAGTTAAACTGGATTCTCCTTTGTTCATGCAAATACACTCCTTCAAAAAAAAATAGGATTCCCCTGGCCAGGAGAATCCTATTGTACAAATAAATTCTTTAAAAGTAAATTATTGCATAAAAAAATTTTTTTGTCAAGTATTAAGTGCTAGGGAGCAACTTGGTAAAGGAATCTCCCTAATCGAATTTTTGGATAAATATTTTACTGTTCGGTTGAATTTCTGCATAGAAAACTTCTTCGATTGAGTGGATATTTACCTTTTTTAATTCGTTATCTAACCATTCTCTACTTTTTCCAACTTCCAGTAAATTTTTTGGCAATAGCTTCCCATCTGTTATGACTTCTATGGGTATAAAAGTCGGAGGTGAAGAGGAGATTTTTAAATCTATCTTTTGCGTGCTTTGAAATTCTGGTTTTTTTAAAATACTAAGCATGCCATTGGGTTCTAATATTGCATAGTCAATTTCTGTAATTGAAAAAACTTGATACTGTCTAATCATCATCGTAAGGTCATCAATATTAATTTTAGTGCTGGCTAAAGCTTTTCTATCTATTTTCCCTTTTTTAATAACAATTGTCGGTTGTCCATCAAGTAATGTTCTTACTTTTCCGGATTTTAGAGCGATGTAACTAATTAAAGTAGTAAGCGCACACCAAACAATTAAGCTTATTAAAAATTTTATGAATACATTCGTTTTTAAAATTACCATATTGGCTGCAATAGAACCAATTGTAATACCAGTTACGTAGTTAAAGAAGGTTAAGTGACTTAGTTGTTTTTTACCTAAAAATCTCGTAAGTGTCAGAAGAACAAAAAAAGTAATAACCGTTTGAACAACTACTTGTATATAACCTGTGTACAAATTCTCCCACCCCTTATCTAATCCCTAGAATACCCAATGAATTTTTAAAAGATACTCCAATAAAGAAACAGGTGGAATTCGATTTGATTAGTCTATTCAAGTTTTATAAAAAATTTATCAAAAGTAGAAATAACATTTGTCTAAGGCTAATGCCATGTAAATAAGTTGATTGGAGTGGAGACTGGGCGACTCCTTGGGTATTAGCGAATAGAGGAACGAAGGCTAAAACCATCACATCCTGTGATAACGCCTTCGTGACCAACATCGTGCTGTTGCTGTCGCTACGCTTTCGCACAAACAAAAACAAAACCCTCTGCTGACGCTTCGTTAGCACTACGCTTTCGCGCAAAAAACATCTGTTGGCCCGAGACCCTGCAGCGAAGCGGGAAAGCGCCCAGTCGGAACGGAAATCAATACTATATTTTGAGGATAACCGCATTAACACAATAAATAATGGAAAATATAGCGAGTGTTTTGGTAATATAAGTATTATTTGATAAAAAGGAGAGTTTTTATGAATTCTAGAGTTCCTGCTCAAGTTCGAAAAGTTTTAAATGAATATATAACTCTATTTCAAAATAAAATACCGAATACGCTTGAAGGGTTCTATTTACATGGTTCAATTGCACTTGACGCTTACATAAACGGTTCTAGTGATATCGATTTTATTGCGGTAGTTAATAGATCCTTAACCGAAGAAGATGTGAAAATAATATCCAATCTACATAAAGAATTAAATCAGAAATTTAAGGATACTGGGATGGATGGAACTTATTTACTAGTTGCTGATGTTGGGAAAAAACAGAGTGAGGTAAAAAGTTGTTTAAAGGTAAATGAAGGTGAAACAAGATGGGGTAAGGATGATATTAACCCAATTACTTGGTGGATTTTAAAAAATAAAGGGATTACCATTTTAGGACAGGATGTAGCTACATATAGCTTTAGTGTTGATGAAAGAGTACTTGATGATTATGTTTTAGAAAATATGAACAGTTATTGGTCAAATAGATTGAAAAAGATAAAAAAATATAAAGCATTTTTAATACCAAATAAATTAGTTGATTTAGAAGTAGAGTGGTCAATAACAGGGATATTACGACAGTTTTACACACTGCAAAAACACGATATTGTTTCGAAAGTAGATGCTTGTAAATATGCAATTCTACATTTACCAGAAGAATTTCACAATATTATTAACGAAGCCATCAGTATTCGTGAAGGGTCCAATATACGCTATTGTAAATCAAAAAAACAACGTATTGATGACACTATTCAATGTATGGCTTATATACTTGAGCATTGTAATAGTGTCAAAAATTAATGAGATGATGTGGTTGGTGATGAATATGAAATATTCTGTTTTACCTGCTATTACCTTTTGTGGGAAGTGTGATAAAATTAATTGGTCTTAGATGACAATTTCATTTAGGGGGTAGATATTATGAAGGAAAATTATGCTAGCGTGATAAACAAAAAGGGGAAACCGTCTAATTAATAATTATAAAGCGTTCCCTCAAATTGAAAGGGGGAAATTATTTGAAACAAGCACTACTTATTATTGATGCTCAGCAAGAATTAATTGATGGCAATGAGAAAGAAAAAGCAGTTTTTAATAAAGAAAATCTAATTAGAAATATTAATTTAGTCATTGGAAAAGCAAAAAAATCCGATATTCCAATCATGTTTGTAAGGGATCTCGATGTTGCTGAAGGTAAAGGGGAAGGATTCGATATTCATATTGGTATTAATGTTCCTAATGAAGCAAAGATTTTCGATAAAAAAGCAACGAATTGTTTCCATGGGACTGAACTCTTAACTCATATACAAAGTCATGAAATTAAACATGTTGTTGTGATGGGCTGTTCGACGCAGCACTGTATCGATAGTGCGGTAAGAACTGCGACTATAAGTGGTTTGGATGTCACGTTAGTTGGTGATGGACATTCAACGGCTGACAGTGATGTTTTAAGTGCGGAACAAATTATTAAGCATCATAATCAAACACTTCATGGTCACTACAATGTAGAACACTTTTCTGTTGTTAGAAATTCAGAGGAAGACTTGTTTCAACCTACACATGATTCTTATCGATAAGAAAAATGTATATGGGCACTCATATTTATGGGTGTCTTTTCTTTGTTATTGATTCTCTAGAGGATAAGCCTTTGAAGCAAAAGAAATGACTATTTTTAATAAATAAAATGTAAATAGAAAGGCGGGACAGTATGACTATATATATTGCATTCCTTAGAGGAATTAATGTAGGCGGGCATAATAAAATCATCATGGCAGAATTAAGAAGTTCTCTTGAGCAACTAGGATTACATAATGTGAAGACTTATATCCAAAGTGGAAACATCCTTTTTGAATCAAACGAAGCTGAGGAGCTTTTGCAAACGAGAATTCACGATAAAATTAAAGAGGATTTTGGGATATCCAGTGTTGTTGTCATTAGGACTGCAGAAGAATTACAGCAAATTGTCAGTCAATCACCTTTTTCAGATCAGCTGATTTCAGAAGCTCTTCAATCATGTAAAGGGGAATGTCTGCATGTTGCTTTGTTGCCGTCAGCTCCTTCGAAGGTCAATAGTGACAAGTTTTTATCCTATGCAAACGAAAGAGAACTAAGTGTCATAGATGGAAGAGATGTTTATCTTTTATTTTATGACAGCATTCGAAACTCAAAACTTGGTAATAACCTAATAAAGCTTGAAGTTCCAGCAACTGTCCGTAATTGGAAAACGCTAATGAAACTTTCAAGTATGGTTGATGAATTCAGACATTGATACAAAGTATGAAAATATTTTATGGTTTATTTGGAATTTATTAGAATGATATGCTAAACTAGTAATGTCAAGGTTAACAAATGAACACGCATAAAAAAAGTCTAGGTAATCACAATTCTTTGTGAGCCTAGCTTTTTTGTTTAGATAATTTATAGTGAAAATGATGGGAATCTTGACAAATTATAATTTTTATTTAAAAATAAATATGTTTAAAAATTTAAACATAGGGATGGGTATTATGGGAAATTTTAATTGCAATAACAAAGAACAAGTTTTAGAGAAGTTTAAATTATCAACCCCGATTTTCCAAGCACTTGGTGATGCTAATCGTCAACAAATCATTATGCTTTTACTGACACATGAAAGCCTAAATGTTAATCAACTAACAGAAAGAATAGAGCTTTCTAGACCAGCTGTTTCTCATCATTTGAAAATTTTAAGACAAGCTGGGTTGATTACTTTTAACCGAAATGGGAATGAAAAATACTATTCATTGAGTTCTAATGAGTTTCTAAAACAGATCAAAGAGCTTATTCAGTCTATTGAGCAAAGCTATTGATTTGTTCTTTTTTACTATTAGTGTTCATACGTTTAAACTTTTAAACATATGATCGTTATTCGGAAGATTAGGAGGATAAAAAATGGAGAATAAGAACAAAAATCAATCAAGAAACATGTATTTATTAATGCTGCTCGTTCCATTATTTTGGGGTGGAGCATTTGCGATGGCGAAGCATGTTATTACGGAAGTTCCGCCACTTGTTGCAGCTACACTACGTTTTGGCATAACAGGAATAATACTCGTTATAATCACAACAATTCAGAAAGAATGGCAGTGGCAAGTAATCAGAAATCGATGGAAAGGTTTGTTATTTATTGGTTTTGTCGGAATTTTTGGTTATAACGCTTTCTTTTTTACGGCATTGAAGTATACTTCTGCGACAAACGGTGCGTTAATAATAGCTGCGTTGCCTGTGTTCACTATGCTAGGGGCCGTCATATTGGGTAAAGAAAAATGGAATAATAAAGCTGGAACAGGTCTAGCTTTATCGATGATTGGAGTAATTATTGTTATCGTCAAAGGGTCATTTTATGATTTGTTTTCTCTTGCTTTTAACTTAGGGGATATGCTTTTTGTTGGGGCTCTTTTATGCGGAGTTATTTATGCATTAATGGGTGAATCCATTCTTAAAGGTATACCAGTGATATTATCGAATACTATTATGATGTTATCTGGTGCTGTTTTCTTAGCAATCAGTACAGTATTTGAGGGTGGTTGGAGTCAAGTAGTCAGTATGTCAGTTCAAAGTTGGATTGAAATGTTTTATATGGTTGTATGTGGGACATTGATAGGCTATGTTATTTTTAACAAGGGTGTAGAGAGCTTAGGAGGTAGTAAAGCGAGCTTGTACTTGAATTTGACACCTATTGTCGCAACATTACTTGCAGTTGTTGCTTATGGAAGCTCGATTACATTGATACAAATCGTTGGGATGGTAATGGTGCTGGTAGGTGTTTATATTGCTACTAACAAGAAAGACCAAAGTAGCACGAAGTTAGGTAAAAGCATAATAGAGAATACATAATTTTATGTTGAATTGAGTAAAGAAACGTAAAAACTTCTGTATTAACAATTAACCATTCAATTAATATAAACTTTTCATAAGGTAAACTGAACTAAAGATACCAGGTACTCATTAATTTGAGCCTGGTATATTTTTTTATTTTAATAAAGTTATTTTGAACTGCACTTCAATTATTAGTAAGTGTTCTAACAATTGGACTGCGGTTTATTTTGATTATACATACAAGAAATCTTTAAATTAATAAATTTGTAAGGAATGAGAAAGAAAAAAGAGATGATCAATTCGTACAATTAAGTACATGAAAGGGGTCGTTTTTAGTGTAAATATGTATGTGAAAAAGGGTGAAATTCTAATGATTGTTTGGCTCGAGAGTGCTGGAAGTATATCAATTCATGTTAGCTACTCTCGATTAAAAATATCAATAAAATACATAGCTCTTTAGAGGAATATGGCTTAATTAAACGAACGGAGAGAAAATCCATGTTTAAACTGATGGAACTAGGATGGAAAAAATATTATTTATCTAAATATTTTACAGGAATAATAATTTTTATGATGGCAACCAATCTTCCGGTTAATGTTTCACCGTTTGGATTTAAAGTTGTAAGTGGACTGATGTTTTCTGAGAATATAGGACAAATACCAATATTGAATATTCTTTTTAAAACAATATTGACGATTGTTTTAGCTATTATTTTATTACGTTTACTAATTAATGAATATAAGAATAGTTATGGTCTACCAATATTCAACATCATGAATATTGTTTATATTATTATGCATTAACAAACTGAAGAGGAGAGATGGTTCTATGCTACATCTACTAAAGCTGGAATTGAAGAAATTTAACTTAGGTTGGTTTGTAAAAGGTGCGATGATTGCAAACATCATTATAACTGCAGTAGTGTGCTCGGTTATTTATTTAGCACAGAGAGAAGGGGATATCTCCATTTCAACGTATCAAGATGTTTATGTACTAATTGGCGCAAGTGTGAGGGCAACGTTTATTGTGTTTGCCTCTGTATTAATTGCGAAACTAGTTATTGAAGAATATAAAAATAGAACAATTTTGATTATGTTCACTTATCCTATAAGTCGTAAGAAACTGATCGCTAGTAAACTGGCCTTGATCGCTTTTTTAACATTCGTGACTATAATGTTATCTAATATTGTTGTAGCCGGTCTGTTTTCAATCATTAGTACTTATTTTCCTATCGTTCCGTTTACAATAACTGCAAACCAGTTTATAGGTGAAGTCATAAACATTATACCCTTTGCTATTGCTGCAACAGGAACAAGCTTAATTCCACTGTATTTTGGGATGCGTAATTATTCTGTTCCGGCCACTATTGGTTCATCTCTACTTGTGGTAGCAATTGCTTGTTCTTATAACCCAGAAATTTCATTTGTGACCTTCATTCCACTCCAATTAGGACTTGCTGCAGTTGGAGTAATAATTGCGTATTTAGGTATTCGTAATATTGAAAATATTGATGCTGTATAATTTTGAGTATGATAAAACGGTTTTAGAAATAAATTTTTGTGCTTAAAGTAAGAAATGTAAAGAGAGGAGGAACAAGTAATGGAAATGATTATAGGCATTAGTACAGGTGCAGTTTTGGGTGTCATTTTATTATTAATTAGCATGATATTAATTTGGATTAGCAAGAGAAAACAACAAGAGAATCGCTATGCAATATGGATCATGGTTGCAGGTTTTATAGCATTATTTACTTCTGGAAGTAATGCTTTAAGGTATTTCTTGTAAGGAATTATATTTTGGCTCAAGATAGGATTTTTGCAAGTCTTCAACGACTTGAATTTTCTGTTTGATAAGAAAAAATTATGGATTATCATAAAAAATCATAAATTTTCTTTATGTTCTGTATTTGATAATGTAAAAGTAAGGAGGCGGAAATATGAGAATTTTTGATGCACACTTTCACATTATTGATTTTGATTACCCTATTACTGAAAATCAAGGATATGTACCACCTAGCTATGTTGTAGAGGATTACCAAAAAGAAACAGCAACTTATAATATTGTCGGTGGTGCAATTGTATCAGGTTCTTTTCAAGGCTTTGACCAAGCTTATTTAGTGAATGCTTTAGAGAAAATGGGATCTGCATTTTGTGGTGTTACGCAGCTACCATTTTCGGTGACAGATGATAAGATAATGGATTTACATAAAAAAGGTGTACGTGCACTACGATTCAATGTGAAACGTGGCGGCTCCGAAGATTTAACGAAGCTCGATTATTTTGCGAGACGTGTTTATGATTTAGTTGGCTGGCATAGTGAATTATATATCGACGCAAAAGAGTTGTCTGAAATCGCACCAACGATTGAAAAATTACCAGCGATTTCAATAGACCATTTGGGATTATCTGAGGAAGGCTTACCTCATTTGTTACGCCTCGTAGAAAAAGGTGTACGAGTAAAGGCGACAGGTTTTGGTCGTGTGGAGCTTGATGTAAAACATGCTTTGAAATCAATACATGCTGTCAATCCAGAGGCGTTAATGTTCGGCACAGATTTGCCGTCTACACGAGCGAGAAGACCTTTTGCTTATGCTGATATCGAACTAATTCAAGAATTGTTTGATACAGTATCAGCGGAAAAAATTCTTTATCAAAACGCGATGAATTTTTATTTCAAGTGAGTTTTTTCGCATCTAAATCGCTAATTGCCTTTCACATAAAGTGTGAAAGGTTTTTATTATGCGGTTTTAGAGAAAAAGAGGGCATAATGATTTTCGAGCATTCTTAAAGTTAAATAGGGCAAACAGGTATACATGTTCCAACGATCAAGCATCATCTACAAAGGTTAGAAAATGCCTCTTGAAAAATGACAACAGGTATGGAAATAATACCTGTTGTAATGATCAACGGAGCAATTATTCAAGTTAGTTTAAACTTTGCCCATTAATAACATCTTCTTTCTTTATGTTTGAAATAAATACACCTGCTAAAGTAATTAAGCCACCTGTTATAGCAGAAGAATGTGGAACTTCACCAAGCCAAATCCATGCAATAAGAAATGCAAAAACTGAAGTTAAATAAAGCGTACTTGTTGCTTCAGCTGCTCCTGTTCGTGAGGTAACATAGGCTAGCGTAAAATAAGGAATGATTGTTGGGAAAATTCCAAGATACAAAGTGACTAATGTTGCATTTAACGGCGCATTCAAAATTGCTTCACCAAGGCCAGGTGAAAAAATTAACATAAAAATGGTACCTGACCAAATGGCGTACATTGTGAAGGGAATAGCTCCGTATTTTTCTAGAAAACGATGTTGGAAAACAAAGTAAATACTTTCTGAAAGGGATGCTATTAATACGATAATAATCCCCATATTTAAAGAAAAACCTCCTGTTGAACTTCCTACAGAAATAAATGCTACACCACAAAAACCAAGAAGTGAACCTACCCAACCCCATAATCCAAGCTTCTCACGATAAAAGACTACTGCTAATAAAGCCGTGAATATAGGGGTAGTAGAAACAAGTAAACTTGCAACGCCAGCACTAATCGTTTGCTCTCCATAATTTAGCGCTACTTGATACACGGTGAATCCTAAAAAGCCGAGAAATAAAATAATGGGAATATCTTTTAACGCAGGTAAAGGAGTTTTTGTAATAATTGCTATGATTATTAATACGAATGAGCCGACTAATAATCGTAAAAGTGATATATGTTCAGGTGAATATGCCGTCAATGCCACCCGTATTCCTGGAAAAGCTGAAGCCCATAAAATGATTGTTATGAAGTGAGCCGAAATAATCTTAATATCTAATGTTTTTAACATGAATACACCTCTTTATCCAACCAATTAAATTCATGTTTTCAATATTAATGGGATTTTGGTAAAATTTCTCCAACAGGTTAAAATGAAAAAAACCAACCAGTTTAACTTCTTTCAGCGGTTAGCCAAACATCCAGAAGAACTCAGTCTAAGAACGCCACGTCCTGAGGCATTACCGAAATGACCGACATCGTATCGGCCCTCGTGCAGGCCTAAGCATAAAGCCGATTGCGGACACAATTATGCCAAAGCAAAATTGATTTAAAGGAGGGCATACATATGAAAAAACCAAAATATCAATTAATTATCGATTTTATAAAAGAAAAAATTGCTAAAGGGGAGTGGGCAATCGGCAGTCCCATACCAAGTCAACGTAATCTGGCAAAACAATTTGAGGTTAATCGTAGTACAGTTAT
>Ga0209025_1001685_pt1 | contig 27007 bp, 24 predicted proteins | sample AraplaMF_Col_mLB_FD_184256 | JGI IMG/M metagenome (GOLD analysis project Ga0209025, IMG submission 184256) | Arabidopsis root microbial communities from the University of North Carolina, USA - plate scrape MF_Col_mLB (SPAdes) (version 2) | ecosystem: Host-associated > Plants > Roots > Endosphere... | reverse complement strand
TATTTCTTTTTGTCTTTCACTATTTTTCGAACTGACACAGGTAACTGGACTATACGGTATATACAATTGTGCATATCGCTTATTCGATATCGATGATCTATTTTTAAACACATTAGGCGGCGTAATTGGTTTTATCATTGCACCAATATTTACGTACTTCCTTCCGAAAACAAGCGAATTAGATAGTCATATTGATTTAGAAACGAAACCAGTTGGATTCGTTCGTCGTCTTATCGCTATGCAAATTGATTGGCTGTTCTTATCTATCGTCGTTCCTGTCATTAAAAATAAAGGAAACTCTCTATTTATTTCTAATATCCAATCTTACACAAATGTATACGAACTCCTTTTCATTACATGTTCAATCTTTATTTACTTTATTATCATTCCATACTTTACAAATGGAAGAACGATAGGAAAAGCGTTGCTTCGTATTTACATTAAAGGAAAATCAGATCGTATTACGATGAAGGAACTATTCATCCGTTACGGTATATTCTATTTCGTTTTAGGTGGAATCAATTATATTCTTTCTAGTAGCTCTATCTTAAATCTTACAGAGCCTTTAGTATTACTAGTTATACTGTTATTCCAATTCGTAATTAACGGCATATTTATTATTCATGTTTTCTTACATGTATTTAGCCGTGATAAGTTACTATTCTACGAGCATATTAGTCAAACAAGAAATGCGATTATACTAAAAAAAGCTGACAAGTAATACTTTGTCAGCTTTTTTTCATAATCGTAAATAACTTTTCTGTATAAGGGTTTAAAAACATTCCTGTTTCATCTAGTGACTTCCTCATTTTTAGAAACGAATGCAATTCTGGATATATGTTTTGTAACTTTTCGTATGTTAACGTATGCATTTTTCCCCAATGTGGACGACCTTCATATTTCAGAAAAATTTTCTCCACTTCACCAAAATAAGCAGCATACTTCATACCTTTATACATATGAACAGCAATGTATGCCGAGTCTCTTCCATACGCTGGACTAAGCCATATATCATCACCTTTCACGTAGCGACATTCAATCGGGAAGTGTACCTTATACTTTTTCTTTTCAATGAGACTTGAAATTTCTTCTACAACAGCTCTCATATACTTTGAAGGGACACTGTACTCCATTTCATAAAATGGAACCGTACGTGATGTAGCGAACACTTCATAGCTTGGGCCGATTATTTTTGTGTTTGGTACAGCCTTAGCTGATAATCGACTTACTCCTTTACTTATGGAAGGAAACCATTTGCACCCTTTAGATAACAAAGAGAACATCCTATTTTCAAGTAACTCCACCTTTAGTTTATGCCATTTTAAATCAGTTCCTTTACTCGTTGTTTCATTTGTAAACTTCACTTGTACTTCATTTGAATAAGGAAAAACGAAAAACTCAAAATGACGATTCTTCTTATATTCTTCTAACTTGTTCATTACAGTAGATAGTGACTGTTTTTCGCTTTCATAAACGAGCGAATATGATGGGATAATCTTTAATTTTATCTTTACGATAATACCTAGCATTCCAAGCGATAACTGAAATGCTTTCCAATATTCGACGTTCTCGGTTTCTGAACAAACTATACTCTCACCTGTTGATAAAACTGTCGTAATCTCTATAACTTGTGTTGATAAACTCCCAAAGTTAACACCCGTTCCATGCGTCCCCGTACTAATTGCTCCTGCAATAGATTGTGAATCAATATCCCCTAAATTTTCTTGTGCATAACCTTTTTCTTCAAGTAACTTCCCTAGGTCATGTAGCTTTGTTCCTGCCCATACTTCGGCAACCATCTTCTCCGCATCAATATTCACAATGCCCTTCAATTCGTCTAAAGAGACTAAAATTTCTTCTGTTTGCACGAGAGGCGTAAACGAATGCCCTGAACCGACAACACGAATTTTCTTCCCTTTTTTTTGTGCAAGCTCTACAACTTCTACTACATCTTGTATAGTTTCTGGATACATCGTATAATGCGGCGTTCCTTCTACATTCCCTGTCCAATTTCTCCATTTTTTCCCCTCTATAGAAAGCATTGGCCATCCCCCCGATATGTTGAATACTCCCCAATAATCTTCCCTTGTTTCACACGATACAGAATTGGAAAACGCTCACATAATTCTCCAGCTTTACTATGACGAAACAATATAGAATCTCCTATATCCACTCGCTCCTCGCCGTTATAATGAACGGGAGTTTGTGCTTCACCAGCACCTTCTAAATCTAATAGTTTTGCACCATCTGGTCTCCAAACCTCAGGCTCTTTATCTTTACCAACTGCGCCTGAAGCAATATATCCACCACCTAGGCAAGTATAGATAAACGGAGCTGGTTTACGTACAACTGGTAAAGCAAATCCGACAGCTGGATGAAATTGTACTTCTTTATAATAGTCAAACAGTCTAGGGGCATAAAAAGCAGAACCTACTGTAATCTCTGAAACTGAGTTATCTTGCTCAGTTGTTTTTATACTTCCTGTTCCCCCCCCATTTACAAACCTAAGTTCAATACCAAGGTTTTGTATTTCTTTCACGATACGTCCTCTTCTTTCTTTAACTTCTAACACTGATTTCTTCTTTAAATAAGAAATTACTTTACTTTTTATCCATTGATTCGGTATATAATCTCCAACCCCAGCAATTTGAGCTTCATATCCCATTACACCATCTAGTATTAAAAATGATGAGTCCTTCACTTTTTCTACTATTTCCAGAGCGCTCCGCACATCTTTTACCGGGGATCTTTTTACACCAAAATGAAATTGAAAAAAACGGCTACTCATATCAATATCCAAACAAACACGAAAACACCCTTTAGACTTCTCAGCAATTTTTTCTAAATAAACAATATGGTCTTCACAGTCCACCATACAAGTTATAATAAGCCCTTTCTTTGTTAGCAAACTAATTTCATATAAAGCCCTGTCATCATAAGCTGGATATCCTAATAATAAATCATTAAATCCTTGTTCAATTAAAAACAAAGCCTCTCTAGGTGAAAAACACATAATACCTTGAAATCGGTTGTTTGTAGCTAAAATCCGTTTCATAATTGGAACGGATCGTAATGATTTACTCGCTATTCGAATCTTTTTATCGCCACTTAGCTCTATAACCGATTGAATATTTCTTTCTAAAGCTACTTCATCTAAAAATGCACACGGTAATGGAACTTCTTTAAAAATTCCTCGATCCACATTTTTCGCTCCTCTTCTATATATGTCTTATACATATTGGAAAGAAAGAGTGATTTTCCTGTTTGCAAATAAAAAAAGTTTCTTCTTTACGAAGAAACTTTTTTGACTACTTCATAGAAATAGTAGCCTCTACTGGATAATGATCAGAGTAATCATTATACGTATATTTTTTAAACCATGATGTAACAGTCCATTGTGGAGATTTCGGCTGTAACACTTTATTTTCTATATGCGATGGGTTCGCATGATCTTTACTTGCAATAATATAATCTAAATACTCGGCAGGGCTATCGGGGAAATTGTATTTCGCAATACTGTTTGTCGTCGCATCCCAAGTCGCTGTATGTCCAGTATAAGATGGAATAGAAGCATGTAATGTTTTAAACATAGATGCATACTCTGAATCACTATTATTCTCAGCGTTTATTTTATTTACGTTCATATCTCCACCAATTAACACATACTCGTTATTTGGTATATTTTTATTTTTAATAAATTCTTGAATTTCTTGTAGCTGTTTTGTACGTACAGATGCAGGTGAAGTTTTTCCACACATACTATCTTCAGCTTGTAAATGCGTCCCAATTACATGAACAAAACTATCATTTCTCTTAATTTTCGTGTATACAAATCCTTTATTTGATAAATTATCTGGTCCGCAGCCTTTTTCGAATACATATTGAATTTTTTCAACGATTGGCCATTTACTCACAATCGCAACGCCCCCATCTTCAGGAGTCGAAGATGAATAGTTCCCTAATGTTTTATCCCATTCGTTTCCACTACTACGACCTAATACCGCCGTTTGATTTGGATATTCTCTCTTCAAATTTCCTAACAAACGATCTGAGGCGCTATTATCAAACACTTCATTTAATATAACAACGTCCTGATTCTTTATATAACCTGCCGCTCCAATTAAATCAGCACGCTCACTTTGTCCCCAATTCGGATATAAGTTTGTTGATAGCATGTACACGTTATGCGTCATTACTTTTAATGTATTATTTTGATTTGTAGGCGTTTCTGCTTGAGCTGAAGATCCACTATATAAAGCTCCTAAACCAATTCCAAAGCTAAGTACACCTTTTAGCAATTTACTTTTCACGTTTCATACCTCCATGTGTATAGTGATAAAAAGGCCAAATACTCTATTCTGAGATTTGACCTTTTTTAAATACTTAACGATTTCCGTACGTATCAAACCAAAGCTGGATGTATCCAGCAGTAACACGTTGTGCATCCATTAAACGCTTACCTGTCATTGGTGTAACTTCAGCGCGCCATTTATCTGCATAATCTTGCGATACAGCAGCTCTCACGAACCAATCTTTCGTATTATCATTTACAATGCCAGCGTAATCCTGTTTCGCAGCTACTGCCGCTCCATGAATCCAATCTTCTGGATTTGTACCTTTCCAGTTCCAATATCCATTTCCATCCGTTACTTTGTAATTATCTTTTATCGTATCTACAAAGTTTTCATATTTAGAATGGAACCCTTGTGGATACGAAAGATTTGTAAAGTTTGCCGCATGCATCGGTTGGTTTACATCTCCTAAATAATGAAGAGATAATCCTAAATAGAAGAATGCTTGTTTCATATCTTTATTTTTGTATGACTCACCAGCTAATTTAAAATATTTAGCTCCAGTTTCCTTCGCCTGCTTTGCATATGGAATATACGTTTTCCCGTTATCAGGGTCATAGAAGTGTGAAGCAAATGTGCTATTATCATAATAAGGATTTTCATAGTCAGCAGCATAAATACCGTTCTCTAACTCCGTACGCCATTCATTTAATAGTGCAACTCGCTCTTGTTTTACAAGTGTTGTATTACGAGACATAATATCCATTGCACGGTTTACAATCCATAAATGAGAGTTTACACCTTCTTTATGTTTATCTTCAGCAGACCAGCGCGGAATAACGCCTACTCTCTGTCCTCCATCGTTTTCATGAGCAAACGCAACACTTTGTAACGGTGCTACTAACGTAATAGCTGCTGCTAAAGCAAGAACTTTCTTTTTCATCTGAAATCCTCCATTTTATAATTGAATTATTGTAAACATTTTGCTAGGATCCTATGATGTCGTCTGGTTAACCTATGACTAGAATATCCCACCTTTCATAAAATTTCTATCACTAAATTAAAATATGCAAATGTTCATATCATTATAACTTTATACATAGTGAATATAATGAATGAATGCACTTACATTGTAATAAAGTATTGTTAAGCTACTGCAAATACTTGTCTAAACTAATGTAAAAAAAGAGTAAAACAATTACATGCTTTACTCTTTTCTTCTATTCGATAATATACTTGGTAGTTGCACATTAACCGCCAACTTATGAATAAATCCAAACACTAATCCAATCCCGATAAATATGTATAGTATCGTAAATATCTTCCCAAAATCAGTTTGAGGACTAAAATCTTTATCGCCTACAGTTGTCAGTGTCACAACACTAAAATATAAAGCATCAAGGATACGTAATCCCTCCACTGTGCTATAAAAGATTGTACCCGATATTAAAGTCAAAATTGTTAATACGAATAAAACTTGAAATTCTTTATCCTTCCACGCTCGCAAACAGGCTCTTAGCATACGTTTCAATGTTAAAAAAAATGAAAGCATTCAACTTTCCCTCCCAACCAAAAGTACATTTAGTCAAAGGAAAGTCTATCACCTTTCCGTATAGAAAAAAAGTAGCCCTCTTCTATTTCTAGAAAAGGACTACTTTTTTCAATTCTTTATTATTTGGGTGAAACAAGAATTTTCACTTGTGTTTTATCTTTTACAAGTGCTTCAAATCCTTCTTCAACAACTTGATCCACTGTAATTTTTTTCGTAATTAATTTCTCTGCTTGAATTTGACCAGAGCTAATTAATTTAATAACAGATGGGAAGATGTGACGGTATCCAAGAATACCGATAACTTCTTTTTCTTTTAATACAAGGTTGTTCGGAGTAATTGTTGCATCTTTTTCCCATACGCTAACAATTACCGTTTGTCCTTCAAAACTTGTACTTTCAATTGCTTGACGTAGTACAACTTCAACACCTGTTACTTCGAAGCTAACATTTACACCTAAACCGTTTGTTAAGTTACGAATTTCTGCTAATACATCTTGAGTTGCTGGATTTAATACGTAATCCGCACCTGCTAATTTTGCTAACTCTTGACGTTCTTTAGAAAGTTCAACTGCGATAACAGGAGTTGCTCCTGCTGCTTTAGCTGCTTGGATAACAAGAAGTCCAATTGGACCACAACCAAATACTGCTACAGCTTCCCCTTCTTTTAATTTACTTTGACGTACTGCATGAACTGCTACTGCTGCTGGTTCTACAAGTGCACCTTGTTCATACGTCATTTCATCTGGGATATGATGAACCATATCTTCTGGTACTACTGTATATTCAGAGAAGCCACCGCCGTCTCCACCAAGACCGTGGAAAACAAGCTGTTCACAAACATTGTAATGTCCATGTTTACAAGCTTCACATTTACCACAAGAATAAATTGGTTCTACAACAACGCGGTCTCCCACTTTATGAGATGTAACACCTTCACCAATTTCAACTACCTCACCACTAAATTCATGACCTAAAATAACAGGTGCTTTCACATGTGTTAATGGGTGCTCTTCTGTCGGAATAAAAATTGGCCCTGCTAAATATTCATGCAAGTCTGTCCCGCAAATACCACACCATTTAACTTTAATTTTTACTGCTCCTGGTCGTACAGTTGGTTCTGGTACTTCTTCTACTCGTACATCACGTTGATTATGCCAAAGTAATGCTTTCATTTTAAACATCCCTCTCTATGTATATACTTAACCTGGTGAAGTTTACAAATCTATTATAATACTTATATCCATATATTTCAAAAAAACAATCTCATTTTCACTAAATTTTAACAAATAACGTTCAATATTTTGTCACTTTGTACTTTTTTCCACATCTGTTAATTCAATTTCATTGCAGTTGAAATTAGCAGTATGCCATAATAGCATAGGAGAGGTGAATATCGCTTGAAATATTTTATTTACTTTATTGTTATCGTAGCTTTTTTAGATACATTTTCACAATTACCTATTATGAGTACGTTCGCTCAAAGCCTTGGAGGAACTCCTCTTATTATTGGGCTAGTTGTCGGTATGTACTCATTTGCTAATATGATTGGTAATATTATTGCTGGAGCTTCCGTCGATAAATTTGGTGCAAAAAAAATACTTTATATAAGCATGGGATTTACGAGTTTCATAGTCTTGTTATATACCGTTGTTCAAAGTGGTGAACAACTATTAGTTGTGCGCTTTATGCACGGTTTTAGTGACGGATTTTTAATTCCTGCTGCCTTTACATTTTTATCAAAACAAACAAATTCAGCAAAGCAAGGTAAGGCAATGGCTCTATCTGGTGCTGCTGTTGGAACAGCGGCTATCGTAGGTCCTGCTTTCAGTGGCATTATGAAAGCGACAGCTGGAATAGAATGGGTTTTCATTACTATTTCTATTTTAATGGTTCTTGGTACAATCGTATCTCTATTCTTCTTACCAAATAACGTGTCAAGAAAAAATACATCAAGAACACAAATGATGAACAAAGAAGATATGTTTGAACTATTGAAATCAGAACCGTTATTACAGGCATATATTGGTGCTTTCACTCTAATGTTTTCACAAGGAATTGTCACATATATGTTACCAGTAAAAGTTGAGGCATTAGCACTTAAAGCATCTACAACAGGTATGATGCTAAGTGTATTCGGAATTACCGCTATCCTCTTCTTCTTACTTCCAACAAATCGTATTTACGATCGATTTAATCGCTCAAAACTAATGCTAATTGGTATTGCAGTAATGGCATTAGCGTTATCTTTACTTGGATTATTCGCAACAAAAGGCATGCTCTTTATCGTTATGATGATTTATGGCATTGGATTCGCTATCCTTTTCCCATCGATAAATGCATTACTTGTTGAAAATACGACAGATGATAATCGCGGGAAAGCCTTCGGATTATTTTATGCATTCTTCTCATTAGGAGTTGTTGCTGGTTCCTTTACAGTTGGAGCAATCGGGGCATCACCTAGCGTCAGCTTCATTATCGGAACTGCATTCTTATTAACCTTTGCCAGTATGATTTACGTAAGAAGCAAAGTAAAAAAGACAATGATGGGTTAATTCCATCATTGTCTTTTTTTAAAATGCATATTGATATAACCCATAATATAACGGCAAAGTTGGGATCACACCAATTAATTTGAATATAAAAGGTAGCGGTTCATCCTTCTCTTCATATAAACGTAAAATAAAAACGGCACTCAAAGTCCAAATAATGCTAAACACGAAGATGCATTTCCAAACGATTGAGGTTAATATTTCTACATCGAAGACAAAACCAAATAGCCCTATCCACGTAATAATGGACACTACAAAATCAAATTTTTGAATTGGTGTTTGAAACATCCCTCTTATTAATGAAGTAATAGTTAATATCGCTACAATTACTAAATAAATTTTCCACAACATAATGATAAGCTCCTGTTCAATTTTTCACTTTCAATAAACCATACTTAATAAATAAGCTGGCATTATATTTTTCATAGAAATAATACAACGGATAACAAAATAAGAAGAAAATAAGTACGGTTGGTACATTGTCTATAATAGAAAAATATTTTCCTAGCAATTCTTTAATGCTCTCACCAATCATAATAAACAGTGGGATTATACAAATTGCCGCTAATATTAAACATGGCGTTATCCTTATTTCTTTCAGCTTCACCTTACAATGTGGACACCTTAATGAAAAAAGATGTGGGATGTCGATAATATGTTATGCAGTAATATTTCCTTCACACTGTGGGCATACAATTGTTTCTTTCATTTATAACTTCTCCTTTCTACTCACAAAAAAAAGCTCTATCGAATAGAGCTCTTTTTTCGCCTAATATAGATTACTTTTGCGTATAACCAAGTAATACTGTAAATAAGCTTATGTATAAAAGCAATACTACTTTCTTCCTTAAAAAAAGAAACTGAATAAATACCGACGATACTTCGACAATTTCCTCGGAAATATTTCCTTTCCCCACATAATTTGATACACTACATATGAACAGACACTTGTATTACATAAACTAAAATAATAACTTACTGTACAAATTAAAAAGCACATTCTCCATATGAAGAATGTGCTTTTATTTTATTAACGCTTAATCCAAACAGCACCTGCAGACTTATCCTCTGCTTGTCCAACAACTTGGAATTTAAGACCAAGATTTGGCACTTTTCGTCCTGCATCAGCAATTTGCTTGTTACTGTATACTTTTGAATCATCAAATGTTGTAACACCTTGTAATCCAGCATAATTAAACTGTCCACGTGTTAATGAATTTACACTCCATGCTGGTGTTTGATCAAATGAAAATGCAGCGTCTGCAATTTGCATGCCTGTATTACCGTACGCTGGTTTCCCGTTCAAATTACCAACAAACGCTTCTGGATGAGAGTCTACAACCCCAAGGAATCCTTCACCTGGATGCACCCCAACCCAGTTATCTTTGAAACTATCATCTGCATACCAAACGACAAGACCTGTATTGTATACCGGACTTCTTCCTGCTTTTAATCCATTATCTGATCCAGCGTAGTTTCTCCACTCTAAATAATAATAATGAGCTTTCTTCTCTGTCCCATCAGAAACAACGAATCCATTTAACTGCATTTTTGACTGTCCTTCTGCATCATCAGAAAACACATCTTGTCCATCAACAGTTACACTTACATTATCCATCGCGAAACCTTTATATGTTACAGCTGGATCTGTAATGTAGTCGAATTGTAGTTTCACTTTCTTCCCTTTAAATTGACTTAAATCGTATGATTTATCAATCCATTTCCCATCTGTTGTATCTTTATCTCCTTGTACTACTTTTTCTCCAAGTCTATCAATTAATGTTTTTGTTCCATCTTCTGTTACTGCATGTACTTCAACAAAATCGCACTCTGCTTCTAACTCATAATTTGCTTTATAATCGAATTTTGCATTTGTTCCTTTTGTTAAATCAAAGAATGGTGTCTCTAGTGTTGTGTGCATATCATCTCCTCTTGTACTATAATATGCATGCTTTCCAAACTCAGGTTTAATCGTTTCAACACTCTTACCTGGCAAATTAACACGTACAACACCTGGACGATTTGATTTCGTAACACTTTGATCAATATATGTAGGAATTCCTACACCACGCTTAATTTTATCGTAATCTACTTCTAAAATTTTCGCCCAGTTGCCACCCATATTCTTTTGTAAGAAGTCTTTATTTTGTGGTGAAAAACTAGTCGGCTCTGTTCCTGCAATTTTTCCTGTCCAACTGCCTCCACTCATTAATGACCAAGCTTCAACAGGTGAACCATTTCCAGTATATTTCGTATCATATTCATCCGGTAAACCAAGGTCATGTCCAAATTCATGTGCAAACACACCTACAGCGCCATCTTCTGGTTCAATTGTGTAATCATGCGCTGCTACTTTTCCACCAAAGTAATCTACCTTTGATTTTGTCCCTTCAATCGCTACTGGATCTGTAGCTAATTTTGAACGATGTGACCAAATTGCATCATCACCTAATTTACCGCCACCAGCTTCTTGACCAACACCAGAATGAATTACCATTAAATGATCAATTACACCGTCAGGTTCATTTTGATTCCCATCGCCATTTGTATCATATCTATCGAATTGATCGAACTGAGATAAGTCTAACCCTTTCTCAGCAGCTGCATGTAAAGCTTCCTTCACTAAATCACGTGCACCTTTTGGTCCTTTATTATCGTGACCACTGCTACCATCAGCTCCATAATCAGATGCTTTTCCTGGAACAGTTAGCCACTCCGTTACATATCCGTCTGTCGTATAGCTACCGCCAGACTGCTCTTCATAATATTGTTTAAACGTTTTTACTTTCGAACCATCAAATAATGTATAAGGCTCATTACCAAACAACATCTTTTGATAATGTTCTCTACTAAAGTCTTTCGAATACATATAACCTGGTGTTTGATCAATATTATTATGTTTATAATCACTAAATTCAACGAGTAGCACTAATACTTTATCAGATCGAACAGATCCCTTATATGGAGCTTGCTTTGCCTTAGAAGTTGGAACTTGTCCATTCAATTGCTTTTTATTTGGTTCCGGCTTTTGCTCAGGGCTAACATTTTTTTCAGCCTTCTTTACGTTCTCCTTTTCTTCCATCTTCTTCTCTTTTACCTTTTTCACGAAATCAGATGCTTCTTTTGCCGTATCCTCTGGAAGAATTTCTTTATTCGCTTGATCTCCTTGCTTCTTTTCAATATACTGCTCGACAGCTTTTTTCGTCTCTTCTTTAGAAGATGCTGGATTAATTGTTCCTCTTTCTTTCAGCGCTTCCGCTAAACGATCTTCTTGAATTAAATTGTAATCAATTGGTGTTGTAGACACATTATCTTTTTCTTTCGCTGGCGTTTCTGCGTATGCTAACGGAGCACTCATTACAGATGTACATCCGATAATTGCCGCAATTGCTAACGTTGATAGTACTTTAAATGGAGCTTTTCTTTTCATCCTCTGTCTCTCCTTTTATAAAACTTAAAATTCAGATAAATAAGTGCATTTAAATCGAAATCCCCGCTTTCTACCCTCCCTATATAAAAAGGCATAATTCTATAAACGTTAAGCTTTCTGTTATAGAATCATGCCCTCCAGTTTTCTGGTCAGACCCTCTATCTTTTTATCCCACTATTTGCTGGGCAGTAAGACTCCCACCTCAAAATTCGACGAACGCGAGGAAGTTAGGCGGGAGATAACTTCCCGTAAAAGCCCGATGGGGGATGACCCCCCCACTGATTAAAGTTTTACTTTATATCGAAATATAAAAAATAAAGAGTGATTTGTATATATTAAATAGCTTATATTAAAAATTTAAAAGACAATATGCAAAATTGCATGAAAATTCCTTCAAATAAAAAAAGAACCCTAGTCAATTAAACTAGGATTCTCGATTTCATATTATTTCTCTTGTGTTTTTTCCCAATCAGCTAAGAATTTCTCAATCCCTTGATCTGTTAATGGGTGCTTCACTAATGAAGCAATTACGTTTGCTGGGATTGTTGCAATATGTGCACCATTTAGTGCTGCGTCAGTTACGTGAACGCTGTGACGTACAGATGCTGCAATGATTTCTGTTTCAATGCCGTGAATTGCAAAGATTTCTGCGATTTGGCGAATTAAGTCCATACCGTTATGACCGATATCATCTAGGCGACCTAAGAATGGTGAAACGTATGTCGCACCAGCGCGAGCTGCAAGTAATGCTTGAACTGCTGAGAATACTAATGTAACGTTTGTACGAATTCCTAAATCTGAAAATGCTTTTACTGCTTTTAAACCTTCCGTTGTCATCGGTACTTTTACAACAACGTTTGGAGCAATCTTCGCTAATTCTTTTCCTTCTTCAATCATTTTATCAGCTTCTAAGCTAATTACTTCTGCACTTACAGGTCCTTCTATAAAGCTGCAAATTTCACGAATACGCTCATGGAAATCTACGCCTTCTTTTGCTACAAGTGATGGGTTTGTCGTTACTCCAGCTACTACGCCTAATGCATTTGCCTCTTTAATTTCGTTAATGTTTGCTGTATCAATAAAGAATTTCATTTGTTATTCTTCCTTCCTAATTTTCATTTTATATTTATTTATTTTTTTTAATAAGCTCTAATTCAATCGGAATAGATTTGTCCACTTTTTTACCTTGTGTTATTTCTTTTGCTGTTTGCATCGCCTTCTCTCCGATTAATTCCGGTTTTTGAGCGACTGTTGCAGCCATACGCCCATCGTTAACCGCTTTCACAGCATCGTCTGTTGCATCAAATCCAACAACTACTACATCCGTTTTCCCAGCAGATTTTAATGCCTCAAGTGCCCCTAATGCCATTTCATCGTTATGAGCAAATACCGCTTTAATATCGCTATTCGCTTGCAAAATATTTTCCATAACAGATAAACCTTTTGCACGATCGAAATCAGCTGCTTGTTTTGCTACTACTTTTAAAGACTTATCAGCTACGTTATGGAATCCTTTCCCACGCTCACGAGCAGCTGAGGATCCAGGGATTCCTTCTAACTCAGCAACGTTCGCTCCCCCGCCAACTAATTCACGAATGTAATCACTAGCCATTTGACCACCTTCGATATTGTTAGAAGCAATGTGCGAAACAACTTTACCTGAATTCGCAACGCGGTCTACTGTAATAACAGGAACATTCGCTGCATTTGCCGCACTTACTGCTGAAGCAACAGCATCTGAATCGGTTGGATTAATAACAACTACGTCCACACCTTTTTGAATTAAATCTTCAACATCGTTCGTTTGCTTTGCTGCATCGTTTTGTGCATCAACAGCAATCAATTCAATGCCACTATCTTTCGCTTTCTTTTCTGCACCTTTTTTCAAAGTCACGAAAAATGGATTGTTTAAAGTTGAAACAGAGAATCCAACTTTAATAGTTTTATTTCGACCTTTATCGCTAGAATCCTTTGCCCATTCTGGTGGTTCCATTGAACAACCAGCAGTAATGACCATAATACATGCAACGAGTATAAGTAACCATTTCTTCATGAACTGCCCCTCCATTACGCTTCTTTTCGACGATCAATTAATACAGCTAGTAAGATTACAAGTCCTTTTACAACTTGTTGGAAGAAAGAAGATACACCTAATAAATTTAAACCGTTATTTAGTACACCGATAATAAGTACACCGATGAATGTACCAACAATCCATCCTCTTCCTCCAGAAAGACTTGTCCCTCCTAATACAACTGCTGCAATTGCATCTAATTCGTAAGAAGTACCCGCAGTCGGCTGTGCTGAATCTAATCGTGATGTTAAGACAATACCTGCAAGCGCTGCCAAGATTCCGGAAAGACCGTAAATCATTACTTTAATTCTCGTAACATTAATACCTGATAGTGCTGCTGCTTCTTCATTTCCACCAATTGCAAATGTACGGCGACCAAATGTCGTTTTCTTCAAAATGAAGTACAGCACTGCGAAAGCGATCATCATTGTAACAGCTGGTACCGGAATACCAAGAAAATAACCGCGGCCAAACATTTGGAACATTAAATGATCACCAAGACCAGTGATCGGACGTCCGTCCATATAAACAAGCGTCAACCCACGAAAAATAGTCATTGTTGCTAAAGTCGCAATAAATGGAGCTACTTTTCCTTTCGCAATGATGATACCGTTTACAATTCCCATTACAAGACCAGCAAGTAGTCCAACTGCCATTGCAAGGAACGGGTCCATGCCACTTGCCATCATTCCAGCAACAAGTGCACTTGATAATGCTAAAATAGAACCTACCGATAAGTCAATACCCCCTGTTAAAATTACAAAGGTCATTCCGAATGCAATAAGCGCATTAATCGATACTTGACGCAGTATATTAAATAAATTTGGAATTTCAATAAATGCTGGATTTAAAGCTGTAATTACGACAATAATTAATACTAAACCGATTAAAGAACCGAGTTGTTGTAATACATTCCCCTTCTTAGCCATCCTTACTCTCCCCCTGTAGCTAGTGCCATTATAGACTCTTGTGATGCCTCATCTTTCCCTAAAATACCGCCGACTTTTCCTTCATGAATAACAAGAACTCGATCGCTCATCCCTAAAACTTCGGGCAGCTCAGATGATACCATAATAACGGCATCTCCTTGTTCAGTAAGCTTATTCATAATAGAGTAAATTTCTTTTTTCGCTCCAACATCCACACCTCTTGTTGGCTCATCTAAAATGAGTAACTGCGGATGAATACCTAACCATTTCGCAATTACAATCTTTTGCTGATTTCCACCAGAAAGAAATTTCACCGCTTGCTCTCCACTAGATGCTTTCACATTAAGAAGTTTCATCATGTCCTCTGTAAACTGTTGTTCTAGTTCGTTACTAAGGACACTTCCCTTTGAAAGACTTTCTAAATTCGGTAACGCTAAATTTTCTCGAATTGAGAAATCTAACACTAATCCTTCAGACTTTCTATCCTCTGTAATGAAAGCAATTCTTTGTCTAATTGCATCTATCGGACTATCAATCTTTACTTCTTGTCCGTTTATAAAAATTTGTCCAGAGTCTAAAGGTTCATATCCAAATATCGCTTTCATAATATCTGTGCGACCAGCTCCCATCAAGCCAGCTACACCAAGAATTTCACCTTTTCTAACTTGAAACGAAACATTTTCAAATTTCCCCTTTTTCGTTCCGTTACGCATTTCAAAAATTACTTCACCAATTTGACTATTTCGCTCTGGGTAACGTTCACCAATGCTGCGCCCCACCATCATACTCACTACTTCATCAAATGACGTTTCCGGAATTAATCTTTTCCCTACATATTCTCCATCACGCAAAATTGTAATAGCATCACATATTGAGAATATTTCTTCCATGCGGTGTGAAATGTAAACGAATGAAACCCCTTCTTTACGTAACTTATTTATAACTGTAAAGAGCGTTTCAATTTCACGATCCGTCAGTGCCGCAGTTGGTTCATCCATAATAATAACGCTTGCGCTTGTCATCAATGCTTTCGCAATTTCAATAATTTGCTGTTGTCCAACTGATAGCTCTCCTGCTAACATAGCACCTTTTACATGTAATCCTAGCTCCGCCAATTGCTGCTGCGCAATCGCGTTCATTTGACGAGTACGTAAAACACCTGTTTTCCCATACATTAACTCTTTACCGAGAAACATATTTTCAGCTACTGTTAAATTTGGCAATATGTTCAGTTCTTGATGTATAAATGCAATGCCGTACTCTTCCGCTTCTTTCGCATTTTTAAAAGTGCGTTCTTGCCCATCAATCGTGACTGTTCCACCATCTTTTGTATATACACCTGTTAAAATCTTCATGAGCGTCGATTTACCCGCTCCATTTTCCCCCATCAATGCATGGACTTCTCCTGCTTCAATCATAAACTGTGCATTCTTCAAAACAGGATTTCCACTGAACGCCTTTGAAATGTTTTTCATTTCAATACGCATTCTCATCACTTCCCTTTATTAAAAAATCACGCCTGCATGCAAAATTACATTGGCATAAGGCGTAGCCTCTCCTGTACGGATAATTGCCTTCGCTTTTTTTGTATTTTCTTTAAATTGTTCATGTGATACATATTCAAATGCTGGTTCTTTTAATTGCAGCTCAATCTCTTTATTTACTTCCGCATTATTGATAATGACTTCTTCTGCTAACGTCACTTTTTCAATTGCCATATCATCAGCTACAACTTGTAATACATCTAAAAAACTCGGCTTTCCAAGTTCAACAGCTAAATCAATTCGCTTTACTCCATCAGGAATCGGTAATCCGCAATCAGCAATTACAAGCGTATCTGTATGTCCGAGTGAAGCCAGGACTGCCGCAATCTCACTGTTTAATACACCGTGCTTTTTCATCCGACAATCACCTGCACTTCACGTACTCTATCTCTCGTCGGCATACCGCCTTGTGCCCCAAGTTTTGTTACAGAAAGGCCTCCAGCAATATTCGCAAAACGAATTGCTTTTTGAAGCGTTTCTCCTTCAGAAAGTGCAACTGCTAACGCACCATTAAATGTATCACCAGCTCCAGTCGTATCCACTACATCAACAGCAATGCTAGGAATATGTAGAATCTCCGTACCATTATGGAAACGAACACCGTTAGAACCTTCTGTCATCAATAGTTTATTTGGATATTTCGCCAGTAAATCTTCAATTGGTGATGTAAAATCATCTAATACAATGCGGCACTCATGTTCATTTGGCGTAATATACGTTGCCTTTTCTAATATGTCTTCTGATAACACTTGTGCTGGCGCTGGATTCAACATAACTGGAATTTTATGTTCTTCGCAAATAGATAGAACATACTTTACTGTTTCAAGCGGAATCTCTAATTGTAGAACAACCATATCAGCTTTTACGAGAAGATCTTTTGAACGATTTACAACCGATTCATTCACAAGAGCATTTGCTCCTTGTACGACAACAATACTGTTATCCTCTTCTGCTAAAACGATATGAGCAATTCCTGTCGTTCTATCTGTAACCGGTACCACATAGTCGATAAAAACACGTTCGTTCTCTAAATTTTTTCTAACTACTGTTCCGTAATCATCATTTCCTACTGCTCCAACCATTGCTACATTGGCACCTAATCTAGCTGCAGCAACTGCTTGGTTCGCCCCTTTCCCTCCTGGGATCGTATGAAATGCTTCACCAATTACTGTTTCTCCTGCTTTCGGCCGTTTCTTTGAAACAGCCACTAAGTCCATTGAAATACTACCTACTACTGCAATATTTGGCATCTGTTTCATCTCCTTACTTCGTTGTATTTCTTTCTATAATTTTAATCGGTAAACGATAGTGTTTCTCTTCCAATGCATTTCCTTCCATTTGCTCTAACAACAACTCTGTTGCAATTTTCCCCATCTCATATATTGGCTGTGCAACAGTTGTAATAGATGGATACATCATTTCTGTTAAAGAAATTCCATCGAATCCGATAATTTGTAAATCGTCAGGAATAGCCATTCCTTTTTGAAGTGCAGCCTTTACAATACCAATTGCAATTAAATCATTCCCAGCAACAATACCATCAATATGCGGGTATTCTTCTAATAATTCCATTGCTACACGCTCACTATTTGCTGGGTCAAATGTACTCTCTGCAATCATATATGAAAGATTATTTTGCGTAATGATATCTACAAAACCTTCAAAACGCTCATTCGCTGTACTTACATCACGTGGTCCACGAATATGTGCAATATGTTTGCATCCTTTATCTATTAACAACCTTGTCGCATCCTGACTTCCTGCATAGTTATCAGCATATACAGTAGGAATACGCTCATTAAACATACGGTCAATCGCAACGACTGGAACTGATAAATTCATGTAATTTATACTATTTTGTGGATTCGTTGCTACAATAAATCCATCTACATTATTTTGTCTAAGTACATCAATGTATTGTTTCTCTTTTTCTAAACTTTCATCAGAGTTACAAAGGACAACTGTGTAACCTTGTTTATGTGCTACATCTTCTACGGCACGTGCAACTTCTGGAAAGAATGGATTCACGATATTTGGAACTACTAACCCAATTAAACGAGATTTTTTATTATATAAAGAACGCGCTACTGTACTAGGTTTATAATCTAGCATTTCAATTGCTCGTTCTACTTTCTTTAACGTATCCTCATGAACATATCCATTTTTATTTAACACTCTGGAAACGGTCGCAACAGATACTCCCGCTAATTTCGCAACGTCTTTAATCGTACTCATTCTCTTTTCTCCTCATTTCATGTAACCGTTTACAGAAAATAATATAACGCATTTATAAAAATACGTCAATCATTTCTCACAAAAAAGCTTTTAAGGTTATACTCAAAAAAGCATCGCCTAATGGCGATGCTTTTTCATTACGAATATGATACAGTTTTTTCTTGTTCTTCTACAGCAGGCTTTTCAGCATCTTTTTTACGATCCGACAGTTTAATTTTCTGTAAGAAAATCGTAAAAATAGCGCCTACTACGATAAATACTAATCCTGTTAAGAATACAGTATGAAGTGAGTCTACTAAAGAATTTTTCAAAATTGGTACGATACTGTTAGCAAATGCTTCTGGCATTTGTTTTAATGCCTCTGGACTAAATAGCATCGAATATAAACCTTGTGGGTCTGTATGAATCATATCTTTAAATTTTGTTACCATTTGTCCCGCTTCTTTCGGGAATGTATCTAATACAGGTACTAACTTATTTGTTAATGTTGTACCTGACGTGTTATTCATAATTGATCCTAAAATTGTAATACCGAATGTCCCACCGATTTGACGGAAAAACTGACTTGATGATGTTACGACACCAAGGTCTTTTTTCGGGAAGCTTTCTTGTAACGCTAATGTTAATGTCGGCATTACAAGACCCATTCCTAAACCGATAACCATCATATAAGAAGTTGCAGTCAGTTTAGTTGTGTGCATATCCATCGTTGTTAATAACCAGAAACCACCAGCCATAATAAGCATACCTGCGATAATTTGTGGTTTTACACCGACTTTTAATACAAGTTGCCCACCAATAATACTCATAACAATCATTGTAATCATCATCGGTGTCATAATCGTTCCCGACTCAGCAGCACTTACTCCTACAATACCTTGCATGAAGAATGGTACGAACATAATCGCACCGAACATTCCGATACTCATAAAGAATCCAATCGCATTAAGTATTGTAAACGTACGGTTTTTAAAGAAATGCATCGGTAAAATTGGTTCTTCAGCTTTCGTTTCAACGATAACGAAACTAACGATACCAATTACAGCTAGTGCAAATAAACCGATAATTTGCCAAGAGTCCCATGCGTAATCTTTTCCGCCAAACGTTAACGCAAGTAATAAACTTACAACACCAAGAATCATCGTAAAGATTCCAGCGATATCAATTTTAATTGGTCCCGTTTGTTTATGTGATTTTAATCCCATTGCGATAAAGATTGTTGCTAAAATACCGACTGGCAAGTTAATGTAGAATACCCATCTCCAGTTCACTGCGTCTACAATCCAACCACCAACTTGTGGTCCAATTACAGAAGCAAGACCGTATAACGCACCAAAAATACCTTGCCATTTCGCACGTTCTTTTCCCGTGAACATGTCTCCAATAATAATCATAGCCATCGGCATCATAATACCGCCACCAAGACCTTGAATACCACGGAAAATAATTAATTCTGTCATACCATTTGCCATACCACATAACGCTGAACCAATCATAAAAATAACTAGCCCTGTTATATATACGTTACGACGCCCAAGTAAATCCGCTAATTTACCTGCAATTGGTACGACTGTCGTTGATGTTAACATATAAGCTGTTGTTAACCATGTCATTAAGCTTAGTCCGCCAAGTTCACCAACGATACGCGGCATCGCTGTACCAACGATTGTTCCGTCTAACGCAGCAAATAGCATCGCAATTACTAAACCAATTAACAACAACTTTCTATTTGTATTGCCTTGTTGCTCCATGTAATCTCCTCAATTCCTCTTATTTATTCTCTTTTTTCTCTTGTGTCCCGCAAATAATGGTTTCTAACTTTTCAAAGAGGCGCAACAAATCTTCTCGTTCTTGTAATTCTAATTGTGAAAAGTATTTTGCGATATGCTCATTACGAGCTGCCATCGCCTCTTTTACTGTATTTTTCCCCTTTTTCGTTAGCTCAATGACAACAACACGGCGATCATTATCATCGTGATAACGCTCTACTAACTCATGATCAATTAAACGGTCGATCATTACTGTAATGGCGCTCGGTTTTACATACATTTTCTCCGCCAATTGTGTCGCTCTTGAAGCTCCGTAATGATCTAAAATCTTTAAAATATAAAATTGCGGTGGTGTAAGTCCTGATGCTTGCATTTGTTCCAATAGCTCTGTTTGCATTTTCTTTCCTATAGCGAATGTAAGAGCTTGAATCTTATCAATATGAGTCATATCATTTGGCATGTTATCCACCTCTTATTTAAACAATAAAATATTTAACGTATTTAAATATTAATCCCACGAACAAAATCCGTCAATACCTTTTATTCATAAAAACGTTTACATTTTTGTCACAAAGTTGTATAATTTTCGTCGAAGTTAATATTGACAGTCACGGAGAATCGGAGTATACGGCTATGAATCATAAAAAAGGGAACTTTTTTATATTTCATGGCCTTTTTATATTCTCTCTGTCTTAAACGCTTCCAATTAATTAGGGGAGGATTTTCATTTTATGTTTTTCACACAATTATTTAAACCTGCGCCCCATGCAGAACGCTTACCAGCTGATCGCATTGATAGCGAATACCGTAAATTACGTTTACAAGTATTTTTAGGTATCTTCATCGGTTATGCAGGTTACTACTTTGTTCGAAAAAATTTTTCACTAGCAATGCCATACTTAATTGAACAAGGCTTTAGTAAAGGGGAACTTGGGGTTATCCTTTCAGCAGTATCTATCGCTTACGGATTAAGTAAATTTCTTATGGGTATCGTATCCGACCGTTGTAATCCTCGCTACTTTTTAGCAGCTGGGCTATTTTTATCAGGTATCATTAATATTATTTTCGGCTCATTTTCTTTCATTACAACGAGCATTATACTTATGTTTGTACTTCAATTTTTAAATGGATGGGTACAAGGGATGGGATGGCCTCCTTGTGGTCGTACGATGGTTCACTGGTTCTCTATTAGTGAACGTGGTACAAAAATGTCTATTTGGAACGTCGCTCATAACGTCGGCGGCGCACTTATGCCTTCTCTCGTTACATTAGGCTTATACTTCTTTGCAAATGACTGGAAAAGTATATTTTACTTCCCAGGTATTCTTTCAATTTTAGTTGGTATTTATGTATTAATTACGATGAGAGATACACCCCAATCTTGTGGATTACCTTCTATTGAGGAACATACTGGCGAATATCCATCAGGTGAAAAAGTGAAAGATCGCGAACGCGAACTTTCGGTAAAAGAAATTTTATTTAAATACGTACTAAACAATAAATTTTTATGGTACATCGCTATCGCGAACGTTTTCGTATATTTCGTACGTTACGGCGTTGTAGACTGGGCTCCTACTTATTTAGTAGAGGAAAAAAGCTTTACTCATAGTAGCTCACGTACAGCTTACGCTCTATATGAATGGGCTGGTATTCCAGGTACACTTCTTTGCGGATGGATGAGTGATAAACTATTTAAAGGACGCCGCGCACCTGCTGGTATTTTATTTATGGTCGGTGTATTCATTGCCGTTCTTGTTTACTGGCTAAATCCTGCTGGTCACCCAATCATTGATAGTATCGCACTTGTTTCCATTGGATTTTTAATTTACGGACCTGTTATGCTAATTGGTCTTCACGCACTTGACTTAGCACCAAAGAAAGCTGCTGGAACTGCAGCAGGCCTAACTGGTTTCTTTGGTTACCTAGGCGGAGCTACTTTTGCTAGCGCAGCTATGGGCTTTATTGTAGATGCATTCGGATGGGATGGCGGATTCATTTTATTACTTGTATCTTGCGTACTTGCAATGTTCTTCCTTGCCCTTACTTTAAATACAGGATCTGCAAAGTCAAAACAAGCTTAAACAAAATATAAATATGTAAACAAACATAAAAATAGCTCTTAGCGTTTATTCTATATGCTAAGAGCTATTCTTTATTTACAGCACTTTTCTTACTAGCTATAACAATCAATTCCTTCCCTACTATAAAATTAAAAAATTTGATGAAATACCTTTATTAATACAGCTAACGTAACAGATGCAGCAAATCCCCCTAAACAAATTAAGCTTACCCCTTGACTATATGATAAATTTTGAAATGATTTCATACCTTCCATCCTCCCTATCTCCCCTTTGATACTTTTATTTTACCAATGGGAAAATTTTCATAACATCGATTTTCCTAACAACAAACTTACAAATTTGTAAGTTAACATCTTTTCAACTTATATATCTAGTATTTCCACAAAAGGATGTCATTTATACATAAAAAAAGACCTCGGGTACCCCAAAGTCTTAGTTACGTGCTATTTCATTTTATTTTATAATCATTACTGGACATTTCACTCGTTTTGCTATTTTATGACTTACGCTACCAAGCATCATTTCTTGTAATGTATTTAATCCTCTGCTCCCAGCAATAACAAGATCTATATCCCCTGTATTTACATATTGAACGAGCGTATCACCAGGATCACCATGCAGAATCGTAAATTTATAAGAAATCTTCTCTTCCTTTAATAATCCTTCAATCTCTTTTAATTTATCTTTCCGACTAGCTGATATTGTTTCAAAATCTGTTTGTCCGTGTATAATATCTGATTTTGCTGTTCTATTATCTACGACATATACAATTTCAACATTTGCTTCTTCACTACATTTCGCAATATGTATTGCATGCTCCGCTGCCCGAAGTGCATGTTCAGAACCATCACATGCTAATATAATTTGTTTGTACATATGCTGAATCCCCTTTTCGTTATCCTACTTGTATTATATAATAAAGCCCCCTAAAAAGGAGGCTTTTAACTAGCAATTCTTTTATTATAAGTTGCTAAATTTGCAACAAGTTTTGAGCTACGTTCATTTAATCCCGTTATACTTACTTTCACACCACTTTGTTCATACTTCATGATAACTTTATCAATTGCGGCCACTGCTGAATCATCCCATACGTGTGCATGAGTAAAGTTCATTTCAATTTCTTTTACATCTTCATCAAATGAAAAAGCATTTATAAAATCTGCCGTAGATGCGAAGAATAGTTGGCCATGAATTTCGTATATTTTCTTATTTTCAATATATAAATGTTTCACGTGAATCTTTGCCATGTTGAATGCAAATAAAACAGCACTAATTACTGTCCCGATGATCACGCCTAATCCTAGATTGTGGGTGATAAGAACAACGACAACCGTTACGATCATGACGAACGCATTTCCTTTTGGCACTTTATGAATCGTCGCTACAGAGTTCCAATCAAATGTTCCAATTGAAACCATAATCATAACTGCAACTAAAGCTGCCATCGGAATATGAACAACATAATCACCTAAAACAAATAGTAATACGATTAAAAATCCGCCCGCTACAAATGTTGATAAACGCCCTCGTCCACCTGACTTAATGTTAATAACAGATTGGCCAATCATTGCACATCCTGCCATTCCTCCGAAAAATCCAGCAACAATGTTCGCAATCCCTTGTCCACGTGCCTCTTTATGTTTATTACTTTCCGTATGCGTCATATCATCTAAAACTGAAGCTGTTAATAATGATTCTAGTAAACCGATAATTGCAAGCATAACTGCATAAGGTAAAATAATCCCTAATGTCTCAAGTGTAAAAGGCACGTCAGGAATACTAAAGAACGGTAATTCTTTCGGCAGGCTTCCCATATCTCCTACTGTTTTCAACTGTAATCCGCTCATAAGTGCAATACTCGTCACAATAATAATTGAAATAAGCGTAGAAGGTACAACCGTTGTAATACGTGGAAATAAATATATAATTGCAAGTCCTAATACAACGAGTGCATACATTTGCCAAGTTGCATTTTTAAAATGTGGCAATTGCGCTGTAAAAACTAAAATTCCAAGTGAATTTAAAAAACCACTCATAACAGATTTCGGAACAAACTTCATAAATGAGCTCAGTTTGAACACGCCAAAAATAATTTGGACAATACCTGTTAATATTGTTGTAGCAAATAAATATTGCAAACCATGATCTTTAACGAGCGTTACCATTAATAATGCCATTGCACCTGTTGCAGCTGAAATCATTCCAGTTCTTCCGCCAACAAATGAAATGGTAACTGCAATACAAAAGGCGGCGTATAGTCCAACTGTCGGATCCACGCCTGCAATAACAGAGAAGGCTATCGCTTCAGGGATTAATGCTAAAGCAACGACAATTCCTGATAACACGTCCCCTCTCACATTAGAAAACCAGTCATTTTTTATCGTTTGAAACAAAATACCACTCCTCTACTCCTTTATAATTTGATTTTCTCCATAAGAAAATCTAGCCGACTGCACGAAGGATATTATATAACGAGTAGAAGATTTTTTGCTATGTAAAAGTTTCCTAAAAAAGATGTTACCTTCGTAGCTTCTTTTCTGAGAATATCAGGAAGACTTTAAATATACTATTACCTATTGTTGATTTATCGTACAATGATTTCGGATTCTACCGTATGTCAAATGAAGAGAACTTTGTTTGGATGGATGCAAAATGCACATGTAATTCAGCTCATTTAATTGAATAGTCCAAGGATCAAGATATTAGCTACCAAGGAAATTCATTTACAGTTCTATAGATATTTCCACTTCATATATGAGGTTTAGTTTTGAGGGTTTAGGATTAGAGGAGTTTATGCTAATTTAATGAAATTAGTAAAAGCACTCTTTCGAGTGCTCATTTTATGCAGATACAGTTGCTTTATCCTTACGGAATATGCCCATTAACCCACCGATTAATAATAATACGCCTGGTAATAAGTAAATTATAGAAATACAAATAAATCCACCGATAGCAGCCACAGTCATCATAATACCGCCAACCTTCGCTTTACTTCTTACCATAACAGATCCAACAATTCCTAAGATTGATAGAGCCACAGCTCCCCACCCTAAACCAATAACAGTATTCGCTCCATCAGCTTCAAAAGCAGCTCCCATACCGCCGATCAATAAAGCAACAAATGCACAAATAATACCAAAAATACCTCCAATAAGACCTAATACAAATTCAGCTGTTCTTTTCATTTTAATCTCTCCTTATTTAGCAACTTCAAATTCAAATTTCACTGATTTCTCGTCAAATGTAAATGTAGGTTTAAATGTACCAACAAACTTATCGCCTTCTGGTACATCAAATAACATTTTGTTTGTAATTTGGTTACCTGGCGCAATATTTTCGTTTATAAACGTATTTTCCCCACCAAAGTACTCTTTGAATTGGTTGCCGTTAGTATCAGCAATTTTTAATTCAGAAGTTCCAAAATATATATCTTTTTTGCCATTATTTTTAGCATTAAAAGCGATTTCTAGTACTTTCCCTTTTTCAGCTTTTACGTATTCGTTAGGCTCAACGAATTTAGCTGAACTGAAAGTAAGTTGTAAGCCATTAACTTCTACCGTATCTCCAATTTTATAAATCTTGCTTTCAGCTTTTTCCTTTTTATCTTTCTTTTCAGCCTGTTTAGGAGCATCGTTTTTACTCACTTCTTTAACTTCAGTTTCACCACAAGCAGCTAAACTAAAAGCAAGTGCACCTGTTAAAGCAATAGTACCCAATTTTTTATACATTTCTTTTCCTCCGATTATGTAAAATGTAAGATTTCCGAAACTATCATAACAGAAACAGTTACAACTTTTTTGTCATATCTTGTCGAGGAAAATAAAAAAAGACGCTATATCAGTAGCATCTTTTCTCATTTCATTAATGTCCACCGTGTCCTTGACCACTTTCCTGAACAATTTCTAACCTCTCATCTAGTATTCCTTGTGTTTCAAATGAAATATCACTCGTACTTCCTAATAAGAAACCGTGATTATATGGTCCAAGTGTTGGATCATCTTTAAACTTCGGCTGAATGCTTGCAAGGAAGTCATACACTGGTTGTGAAGCTTTCCCTTCTTCTAACAAGACAACAGGTGCGTGTTTACCCATATGTGAAAAAGGTGCCCCAGCAACTGCTAAATCTGGTGTTTTGCTTGAAACAAATGATAAACCGTGACCAGGTTTTGTGAATCCCCAGCCAAATTTTGTTTTTTCATCTTTAAATTTAGCGAACGCAATCGAGTTTTCTGTAGGGGTCTCTCCACTAATACGCGTTACTTTCCCGTATTTGCTTAACTCCTTTTCTACTTCTTTTGAAACAATTTTTTCTGGCCCTAATATATATATATTTGCTTTATCTTTTCTCATCTTTAATGCCTCTATTGTCGCTTCTGGCACTTTATTCTTTTCTGTATAGAGTAGTGGTTCCGGCATATGAGAAATCCAATTTACAGCGGGTGTTGTATATAAACGTCCTTCTTCTGCAGATGAACCGATAATAACACTATTTGGGTAGCTTCCTGTTATATCGGCATACTCCTTATCAACATCTTTCGCAAATATAGCTGGG
>Ga0209025_1001682_pt1 | contig 27024 bp, 24 predicted proteins | sample AraplaMF_Col_mLB_FD_184256 | JGI IMG/M metagenome (GOLD analysis project Ga0209025, IMG submission 184256) | Arabidopsis root microbial communities from the University of North Carolina, USA - plate scrape MF_Col_mLB (SPAdes) (version 2) | ecosystem: Host-associated > Plants > Roots > Endosphere... | reverse complement strand
CTCGGCCGGGATGCGTGGATAAATGCGCTGCAGCTTCGCCTCCCAGTCGCTCTCGGTCAGCACACTGCCCTTGCCCGACAAGGTCGTCATCGCCCTGCGCCAGGGCATGGCATGGGTCAGGCGCAATTGCATGCCCTGGCCCATCACCGAATATTTGTCGACGTCGGCGACGCCGTAGCAGTCGCTCGCATTGGTGTCGCCGGTGGGCAGGCAATGCGCCTTGCCGATGTCGACATGGCCCAGGCCGAGCAGATGGCCGACCTCGTGGACATGGGCGCGCTGCATGATCGGCTTGCCCTTGCTGTTCGTGCCCTTCTGCACCGAGTTGGTGTCGAGGCTGTCATAGAGCTTGGCATGCGAGCCGAACCAGGTCTCGCTCTTGTGCAGCCGGACCACGTCGATGACGTGATGCTGGCCGCCGAGCGCGATGTCGCGATCCTCGATCTTCAGCAGGCACCAGATGTTGGGCCGGTATTTCGTGCCGTTCTTCTCGAACTCGTAAACCGGGAAGTTGTTGGAGAGCCAGAACTTGCCGTTCCAGAAGCGGGTGGCGGTGTCGACGAAGTTCTTCCGCCACAGATTCCAGCTGCCGACCGTCCATTTGACGATCTTGCGGGTCGGGGCAGTGGCGCGGCCATAGTCGTGATAGGTGCCTTCGGCGGCGCCCGCGGCCGGATTGATCTGACGGAAGCCAAGCTTCAGTGTCAGCGTCAATTCGGCATTGTTGTACGGGTCGCAAGTGTCGGTGTTCAGTTCGGCGTCGAACTTTGGAAGGCTCATGCCCAGCTTCATGACGGTCCTCGCTCGCCCTGTGCGATATGACCCTGCGGAAAGGGTTGCGAGCTGCGCTTGTCCGGCTTTAGGCGGTTTTCGCAGCTCGGCTTCCGGCGGCCTTTCGGGTGAGAAAAGTTACAGATTTCGATTTCTGTAAGCGCACAATCGCCTATCGCATTGCGGCAAGGACATGGTTTCGTTAGAGAGCCATTCACTCTAGAACGATACCAAGCGATCTTCGCTTCGTGAGCTTGAAAGGTCGGGAGTTCAAGACTTGGCCGAGTCCAGACCGGCGGCGCGCCCGCTTTCACCGCATCTGCAGATTTATCGCTGGTCCTGGACCATGGCGATGTCGATCGCCCACCGTGCCACTGGCTCGGCGCTTTACGGCGGTACCTTGCTGATCGCGCTCTGGCTCATCGCCGCTGCCTCCGGTCCCGCTGCCTACGAGACTGCCCAGGCGATCGCCGGTTCCTTCCTCGGCCGGCTGGTGCTGTTCGGCTACACCTTCGTGCTGCTGCACCACATGGTCGGGGGTCTCCGCCATTTCGTCTGGGATCTCGGCCACGGCTTCGACCCGCAGACCCGCACGAATCTGGCGAAGTACAGCGTCGCTGTCTCCGGCGCGCTCACCGTGCTCGTCTGGATCATCGCCCTGACGCGTTGAGGAACAAGCCGATGCTCTCCAACTCCTCGATGCGCACCCCGCTCGGCCGTGTTCGCGGCCTTGGCTCGGCCAAGTCCGGCACTGGCCATTTCTGGCTGCAGCGCGTCACCGCCGTTGCCAACGTCATCCTGACGATCGGCTTTCTGTGCATCGTGCTTTCGCTGATCGGCAAGCCCTACGGCGCCGCGATCGCGACGCTGGCCAAGCCGCATGTCGCGATCCTGATGCTGCTCTTCACCGTGTCCGGCGCCGTCCACATGCGCTTGGGCATGCAGGTCGTCATCGAGGACTACATCCAGCACGAGGGGCTGAAGATCCTCGCCGTGATGGCCAACACCTTCTTTGCGATCGCCGTCGGCGCCGCCTGCGCCTTCGCGCTCCTGAAGATCTCGTTCGGAGGCTGATCATGGCGATCACCCGCGCCCGCGCCACCCCGGCCTATACCGGCCAGGCCTACGCCATCACCGACCATACCTTCGACGTCGTCGTCGTCGGCGCCGGCGGCGCTGGGCTCCGCGCCACGGTCGGCTGCTCGCAGGCCGGCTTGCGCACCGCCTGCATCTCCAAGGTGTTCCCGACCCGCTCGCACACCGTTGCGGCCCAGGGCGGCGTCGCCGCCTCGCTCGGCAATATGGGCAAGGACACCTGGCAGTGGCACATGTACGACACCGTCAAGGGGTCGGACTGGCTCGGCGACCAGGATGCGATCGAATACCTCGTGCGCAACGCGCCGGCCGCCGTCTACGAGCTCGAGCACTGGGGCGTGCCGTTCTCGCGCACCGAGAGCGGCAAGATCTACCAGCGTCCCTTCGGCGGCATGACCACCGATTTCGGCAACGGCCCGCCGGCGCAGCGCACCTGCGCCGCCGCCGACCGCACCGGCCATGCCATGCTGCACACGCTCTATGGCCAGGCGCTGCGCTACAACACCGAGTTCTTCATCGAGTACTTCGCCATCGACCTGATCATGGACGAGGACGGCCATTGCCGTGGCGTCCTCGCGCTCAAGCTCGATGACGGCACGCTGCACCGCTTCCGTTCGCAGCAGACGATCCTGGCGACCGGCGGCTATGGCCGCGCCTATTTCTCGGCGACCTCGGCCCATACCTGCACGGGCGACGGCGGCGGCATGGTGCTGCGCGCCGGCCTGCCGATGCAGGATATGGAGTTCGTGCAGTTCCATCCGACCGGCATCTACGGCTCGGGCTGCCTGATCACCGAGGGCGCGCGCGGCGAGGGCGGCTACCTCACCAATTCCGAGGGCGAGCGCTTCATGGAGCGCTATGCGCCCAGCGCCAAGGACCTCGCCTCGCGCGATGTCGTCTCACGCTCGATGACGATGGAGATCCGGGCCGGCCGCGGTGTCGGCAAGAACAAGGATCACATCTACCTGCATCTCGACCATCTCGACCCGAAGATCCTGCACGAGCGCCTGCCCGGCATCTCGGAGAGCGCCAAGATTTTCGCCGGCGTCGACGTCACCCGCGAGCCGATCCCGGTGATCCCGACCGTGCATTACAACATGGGCGGCATCCCGACGAACTTCCATGGTGAGGTGCTGACCAAGGTCGACGGCGATCCGGACATGGTGGTGCCCGGCCTGATGGCGATCGGCGAGGCGGCCTGCGTCTCCGTGCACGGCGCCAACCGGCTCGGCTCGAACTCGCTGATCGACCTCGTGGTCTTCGGCCGGGCCGCGGGCCTGCGCTGCGCCGAGACCGTCAAGGCCGGCGAGACGCAGCCGGAGCTGCCGGCGAACTCGGCCGATCTCTCGCTCACCCGCCTCGACAAGTACCGCAACGCCAAGGGCGGCACGCCGACCGCGGTGCTGCGCGACAAGATGCAGCGGATCATGCAGAGCAACTGCGCGGTCTATCGCACCGGCGAGACGCTGGGAGAGGGCCACAAGCTCATCCACGAGGTCTGGGGCGGCATCACCGACATCGGCACGACCGATCGCTCGCTGATCTGGAACTCGGACCTGATCGAGACGCTCGAGTTCGAGAACCTGATCACCCAGGCGGTGGTCACCATGGACTCGGCGCTGCAGCGCCCGGAAAGCCGCGGCGCCCATGCCCGCGAGGACTATCCGGACCGCGACGACAAGGACTGGATGAAGCACACGCTCGCCTGGATCGACGACGAGCAGCGCACGGTCACGCTCGATGACCGTCCGGTGCACACCTACACGCTCTCGAACGACATCGAATACATCAAGCCGAAGGCGCGGGTGTACTGAGGACGATCTGACCGATGGCTGAATTCACGCTCCCGCAGAACTCCCGCCTGACCGAGGGCAAGGCCTGGCCGAAGCCGGCCGGCGCCAAGAAGGTCACCGAGTTCAAGATCTATCGCTGGAACCCGGACGACACCGCCAATCCGCGCACCGACACCTATTATGTTGACCGCGATGATTGCGGGCCGATGGTCCTCGACGCGCTGATCTGGATCAAGAACAAGGTCGACCCGACGCTGACCTTCCGGCGCTCCTGCCGCGAGGGCATCTGCGGCTCCTGCGCCATGAACATGGATGGCAAGAACGGGCTCGCCTGCACCACCGGCATCGACGAATGCGGGGGCAAGGGCAAGGTCGCGATCTACCCGCTGCCGCACATGCCGGTGGTCAAGGACCTCGTTCCGGACCTGACCCGCTTCTACGCCCAGCACGCCTCGATCGAGCCCTGGCTCAAGACGACGACGCCGGCGCCCGAAAAGGAGTGGAAGCAGGCCAAGGACGACCGCGAGAAGCTCGACGGCCTCTATGAGTGCATCCTCTGCGCCTGCTGCTCGACCTCGTGCCCGAGCTATTGGTGGAACGGCGATCGCTATCTCGGCCCGGCGGCGCTGCTGCAGGCCTATCGCTGGCTGATCGACAGCCGCGACGAAGCCACCGGCGAGCGCCTCGATGATCTCGAGGACCCGTTCCGGCTCTATCGCTGCCACACCATCATGAACTGCGCCAACGCCTGCCCGAAGGGCCTCAACCCGGCCAAGGCGATCGCGGAAGTGAAGAAGATGATGGTGGCGCGGCAGGTCTGAGCGCTATTGCACCTCCACGTCCCAGCCGATGTGGTGTGCCAGGAACGCGTAGCCGAGCGCCACGAAGGCTGCGCGCTCGGCATTGTCCTTGCCATAGCCATGGCCGCCCGCTGCAGGCTCGAAGAGATGAGCGGGATAGCCGAGCGCTTGCAGCTTGGCTGCCATCTTGCGGGCGTGGCCGGGGTGGACCCTGTCGTCGCGCTGGGTCGTAGCCAGCAGGATCGGTGGATAAGGCTTGCCGGCGGCCACAGTGTGATAAGCCGAGATCGGCCCGAGGAAGGCCCAGTCGTTCGGATCCTGCGGATCGCCATATTCCGCGATCCAGCTCGTCCCGGCGAGCAGCCTGGAATAGCGGCGCATGTCGATCAGCGGGATGGTGCAGAACAAGGCGCCGAAGCGTTCGGGAAAGCGTGTTAGCATGTTGGCTATCAAAAGCCCCCCATTCGAGCCGCCCTCGGCAGCGATTCGGTGAGGCCGAGTGACACCGCGCCGAACCAGATCGTCTGCCACAGCGGCGAAATCGTCATGGGCCAGACGCCTTCCGGCCCGGCGACCCGCCTCGTGCCAGCGTGTGCCGAACTCCCCGCCGCCGCGGATGTTGGCGACGACGCTGGTGCCGCCGCGCTCCAGCCAGAGCTTGCCGATCTCGGCCCGGTAATAGGGTCTCACCGACACGCCGAAGCCGCCATAACCGCTGAGATGGACCGGTGCGTCGCCATCTCCGCCGCGCGGCCCGATCTCTGTATAGGGAATCCGCTCGCCGTCGCTGGACAAGGTCTCGTGCTGCGAGACGACGAGGCTCGAGGCATCGAACAACGCCGGTCCCGCCCGCAGCAGCATCGGCGCAGCTACCGCGTCAGCAAGATCGAGGCTGAGCAATTGCGGCGGGGTCACCGGGCCTTCCTGCTGGACCAGCAGGACGCCGGTCCGCTCGCTGCTCTCAGCTTCCAGGGGCCAGGCCGTGACCACGCCATGGGCAGCAAGGCAGGTTACTGCACGATGACGCCAGCTCTCGCTGGGCGTATAGGTCTCGAACCGGGGCAGGAGATTGTCGAGGATCGCCAGCAGCAGATGTTTGCCGGCCCAGACGCTGTGCTGGAGGATTCGCCGCTCGTCGGGCTCAAACAGAACCCGGAACGCCCTGTCGCCCGCCAGGAAGGCAGCAAGCGAGATGCCGAGCAGGCGATCGGCCGGATGAGTGAGGCCGCCCACCGTCCAAGGCGTGCGCAGTTTGATCGTAAGCCAGTCGCCTTGGCAGTTGCTGATACTGTCGCTTGGCACATCGAGACGCCTGCATGGGCCCTCGTGGTCCCCGAGCCATAAGACGCTGTTGTAGAAGTCGGTTTGCTCGATGAACCAGATTTGGCCAGCACTGTTGGTTCGGTCGATGTCGCCCCAGACGGACATGGCAGCCGCCGACGCCTCGAAGATCACCGGTGCCGCAGCCGGATCGGCGCTGCGCCGCCAGAGCCTTACGGTGCGAGCATAGCCGGATGCGGTCGCCATCCCGGTGCCTAAGGCGCTGGATAGCAGGACGGTATCTCGATCAAGCCAGACAAGGCCGCCCTTGGCCTCTGACAAATTAAAGCCGTCAGCGATGAAGCGTTGCGCGTCGATATCGAACTCGCGCAGCACGACCGCGTCGCCGCCGCCACGCGACAGCCGAAGCACAGCGCGGTCATGGCTCACGGGCAGGACGGTGCTGCCGTGCCAGACCCAATCTTCACCTTCCGCCTTCGCCAGGGCGTCGAGGTCGAGCAGCACGTCCCAATCCGGTACTGGCGAGCGGTAGGACTCGATCGTGGTGCGCCGCCACAACCCCTTTGGATGGGCTTCGTCCAGCCAGAAATTATAGACGAATCTGCCGCGCTTCGTGATGTACGGGATGCGGTCCTGACGGTTGAGCAGCGCGGCTAGCGTGTCGCGATCCCTCTCGAAACCGGGCCCGCAATAGGCCACGCGCGTGCGCCATGTCTCCTCTTCGACATAAGCGAGCGCGCGCTCGCCCTCGATCTCCTCCAGCCAAAGCCAAGGATCGACGTCGGGCTCGGCGAGGTTCGGTCTCGTATCGATGATGGCCATCGTGCGAGGCTAGCATCGGTGCTGCGCCGCGCACCATTATCTTCAGCGCAGATACCGCTCCGGCCTGAACGGCTTCGGATCGGCAACGGGCGTCTCGCCGCAGACCAGGGTGGCCAGGATCTCGCCCGTCACCGGGCCGGTCGAGAAGCCGATATGCTGGTTGCCGAAAGCGAGCCAGAGGCCGGGATTGCGCGGTGCCTGCCCGATCATCGGCAGTGAATCCGGCAGGGTCGGGCGCGAGCCGCGCCAGGTGGTGTCTTCCGCTGCGTCGGTCAGGGGGAAGGCTTCGCGCGCTCGCGGCAGCACCTGGTCGATCTGGGCGTGGCTATCGGGCGCGTCGCGATGGGCGAGCTCGACGCCGCTGGTCAGGCGCAGGCCGAGCTCCATCGGCGCCAGCATGTAGGACGCCTCGACATCGTAGAGCGGCCGGTTGAGGAAGCGCCCTTGCGCCGGCTTGTAGTGGCGGTGATAGCCGCGCTCGACATCGAGCGGGACCTTGAGACCGAGCGGGCGCAACAAATCGGCGCTCCAGGGGCCGAGCGCGACCACTGCGAGATCGGCGTCGTGCTGTGTGCCCTTGCCGGTGGCGCGCCAGCCTTCGCCCTGCCTCGACAGGGCAGTGACCTCGTCGCGCAGGATCGTGCCGCCGCGGGCAACGAAAAGGGTGGCATAGGCCTCGACCACCGCCCCCGGCCAATCGACCGAGGCGCTGTCCTTGTGGTGCAGGGCGGCCGAGAAGATCGGGTTCAGGCCCGGCTCCAGCGCCGACAATGCCTGGCGGTCGAGCGCCTCGACGCGGACGCCATGAGCCTCGAGGAAGGTCCGGCGCGCTTCGGCGGCCGCGCGGCCGGCTTCGCTGCGCCAGAGCTCGAGGAAGCCGGTGTCACACAGGCGCCAGGCGATGCCGGCCTCGGTCATCAGCCGCTTGTGCAGGGGCAGGGCCGGCGTGACCAGGCTTTCCAGGGCGGCGACACGCGGCGCGAGCTTCTCCGGTCTCGCCTCGTTGAGGAAGCCGAGGATCCAGCCGGGATTGGTCAGGAGATGGCCGAGCCGGTAGCGCACCGCCGCATGCCGATTGCTCAGATATTTCGGCAGGTTCTTCCACAGGCCGGGATTGTTGAGCGGCATGATCGAGGAGCGGCTGATCACGCCGGCATTGCCGTAGGAGGTCTCGCGGCCGGGCTCGCGCCGGTCGATCAGCGTGACCTTGAGGCCGCGCTTCTGCAGCGCGAGCGCGCAGGAGACGCCGACCATGCCGGCGCCGAGAACGACGACGCTGCGGGTCACGCGATGGCGTCCCGGTCAGCTGGCTCTTTCAACCAGTGATCGAGGAAACCATCGAGCCAGGCGCGCACGGCAGGATCGTGCTGGTACCAGCCGTCGAGATGCTGATGGCGCAACTGGGCGCCCGGCATCATGGTTCGTTCATGGCCGCGCACCGACCAGCGGCACATCATCGCCAGCGTCACCTCGGGGTGGAATTGCAGGCCGTAGGCCTTGCCGCCGCTGCGGATCGCCTGGACCGGGAAATCGCCGCCGGTCGCCAGGCATTCGGCGCCAGTCGGGCAGTCGAAGCCCTCGCGATGCCATTGATAGACGATGCTCGGCCAGGTGCAGCCGGTGGCCGCGGCGTCGGCATGGCCGGCTTCCGTCAGGCTGAGCGGGTAGTAGCCGACCTCGGCCCGGCCCTGCGCATGGGTGTAGACGGTCGCGCCGAGATGGCGGGCGAGCATCTGCGCGCCTAGGCAGAGGCCGAGAAAGGGCGCATCCTCCTTCAGGCAGACGCCGATCCAGTCGGTCTCCGCCTTGACGAAGTCGTCGGGATCGTTGGCGCTCATCGGCCCGCCGAAGATCACCGCGCCGGCATGGTCCCGCATGGTCTGCGGCAGCGGGTCGCCGAAACGCGGCTTGCGGATGTCGAGGGCGTGGCCGCGCTCGGCGATGAGGCGGCCGACGCGGCCAGGGGTCGAATGCTCCTGATGGAGCACGATCAGCACCGGCTTGCGCCGCGGCGGGGAAGGCTCGGTCCGGCGACGGCTCGGGAAGCGATAGGACAGATCGTTCATCGCGATGGTCGATTGCGCTCCCGAAGCCAGATTCTCGCGCCGGATCACACCTAAAATGCGGTTTGCCGACTGTTGCTGCAAGCAAATTGTAAGCCAGGGGCGACATAGCAGAGGCCAGCGCCGTGCATGCTCCGTGCAATCTTTCGTCAATACAGCTCTGGCAATGCAACCCTCAGTGCTGACGGCGGTTGACTTTCGAGCCAGGCTCAGGCATGAGAATGAACATTCATTCTCATCATTCCAAACAAGCATGTCGCAAGTCGTCACCTCCTTCTCGGCCGAACGCGGCCTCTCGGAACGCCATGTCCGCATTCTCGACGCGGCCGAGCGCGTCTTCGCGCGCGCCGGTTTCCATGCGGCGACGATGAACGACATCGCCGTGGAAGCCGGGATGAGCCCGGGCAATCTCTATCGCTACTTCTCGTCGAAGGATGCGATCATTGGCGGCATCAGCGAGCGCGACCGCATGGAGATCGCTGCCGATTTCGCCCAGCTCGATCCGAGCAAGGGCGGGTTGCTCGATCAGCTCGAGGCGCTCGGCCGCCAGCACATGGTGCGCAAGCCGCGTGAGAAGGCGATCATCGCGCTGCAGATCTGGGCGGAAGCTTCGCGCACGCCCGAGATGGCGCGGATTTGCGCCGGGTTCGACGAAGTGGTCGAGCAGGGGCTCGGCGCTGCGGTCGAGGCTGCGAAGGCGAGCGGGGAGCTGCCGAGCAATCTCGATCAAGCGCGCTTCCTGCAGGCGCTGTTCATGATGGCGGACGGCTTCTTCTGCCGGCGCGCCGTCGATCCCGATTTCGATGCCGCCGCTGGCGCCGAAGCCCTGTTCGCCGCGATGCGGGGCCTGGCGCAGACCATGCTGCTGCCGCCCGCTGGCGAGCCAACCTCCTAGAGACGAAGACCGACCATGCCCGTATCGTCCAAGACCCTGATCCTGCTGCCGCTCGTCGCGCTTGCCAGCGCGTCCGCGCCGGCGTTCGCCCAGGCTCCGGCCTCCGCCGCCACCGCCCAGCAGCCTTCCGCCGGGCCGGCGATCACCGTAACCTCCGCCAAGCGCGACGAGATCGTGCAGAGCGTCGTCGTCTCCGGCTCGATGGTCGCGCGCGACGAGGTGCTGGTGGCGCCCGAGGTCGACGGCTTCGTCATCACCGAGCTGCTCGCCGAGGAGGGCGACCGCGTCGCTACCGGCCAGGTGCTGGCCCAGCTGTCGCGCACCACGCTGGAGGTCCAGCGCGCCCAGAACCAGGCGCAGACCGCCAAAGCGCAGGCTGCGATCGACCAGGCCAAGGCGCAGATCGTCGAGGCCGAGGCCAATCTCGTCCAGGCCAACAATGCCTTCGACCGCACCAAGGCGCTGCGCGACAGCGGCAATGCCAGCCTGGAGACCTTCGATCAGCGTGCCGCCGTGGCCCGCGGCAGCCAGGCGCGGCTGAATTCGGCCAAGCAGGCACTAGCGATGGCTGAGGCGGATCTTGCCCTGTCGCAGGCGCAGGGGCGCGACATCGAAGTCAGGCTGGCACGCACCGAGATCAAGGCGCCCAAGGCCGGCATCGTCAGCCGCCGCAACGCCAAGCTCGGCGCCATGGCGACGATGGCCGCGGCCGAGCCGCTGTTCAGGATCATCGCCGACGGCGCGATCGAGCTCGAAGCCGATGTCGCCGAGGTCGAACTGCCCAATCTCAAGGTCGGGCAGGCGGTGGCGGTCACCCCGGCCGGCTCCGACAAGCCGCTCGCCGGCCAGATCCGGCTGATTTCGCCGGAGGTCGACCGGGCTTCGCGGCTCGGCAAGCTGCGCATCGCGCTGACCGGCAATCCGCCGGTCGCCGTCGGCTCCTTCGCCCGCGGCGTGATCGAGACCGGCCGCAAGACCAGCATCGTCCTGCCGCTTTCGGCGATCACCTATTCGCGCGGCGGCGCCATGGTGCAGGCCGTCAAGGACGGGCGGGTGACGACCAAGAAGGTCACGCTCGGCCTGATCGGCGGCGGCCGCGCCGAGATCGCCTCCGGCCTTGCCGAGGGCGAGAGCGTGGTGGCGCGGGCCGGGACCTTCGTGCGCGACGGCGACGCCATCACGCCGGTCGCGACGAACTGACGGGAGCCCTGCGTGAGCGTCAATTTCTCCGCCTGGTCGATCCGGAAACCGGTTCCGGCGATCCTGCTCTTCGTCGTGCTGTGCGTGCTCGGGCTGCTCTCGTTCTCGAAGCTGCCGGTGACGCGCTTCCCGAACATCGACGTGCCCTTCGTCTCGGTGACGGTGACCCAGTCGGGTGCTGCCCCGGCCGAGCTCGAGAGCCAGGTCAGCAAGCGCGTCGAGGACGCGGTCGCGAACATCACCGGCGTCAAGCATGTGATGTCGACGCTGACCGACGGCTCCTCGGTGACGCTGGTAGAGTTTCGGCTCGAAACCAACACCGATCGCGCCGTCAACGACGTCAAGGACGCGATCGCCAAGATCAGGGCCGACCTGCCGCGTACCATCGACGAGCCGGTGATCCAGCGCATCGATGTCGAGGGGCAGTCGATCCTGACCTATGGCGCCTCCTCGCCCGGCCTGACCCTGGAGCAGCTCTCCTGGCATGTCGACGACGTCGTCTCGCGCGAATTGCAGGGGCTGAAGGGCGTCGGCCGGGTCGAGCGCTATGGCGGCGTCGATCGCGAGATCCGCATCTCTCTCGATCCCGACAGGCTGCTGGCGCTCGGCACCACCGCCGGTGAGGTCAACCGCCAGATCCGCGCCACCAATGTCGATCTCGCCGGCGGGCGCGGCGAGGTCGGCGGCCAGGAGCAGGCGATCCGCACGCTCGCCAGCGCCAAGACCGTCGCCGAGCTCGCCGACAGCAAGATCCAGCTCACCGGCGGGCGCGAGGTGCGCCTGAAGGAGCTCGGCCGCGTCGAGGACGCCAGTTCCGAGCCGCGCGCCTTCGGCCGCCTCAACAAGCAGCCGGTCGTCTCCTTTGCGGTGTTCCGCTCGAAGGGGTCGAGCGAGCTCTCGGTCAAGGACGTCGTCTCGGCCAAGATCGACGATCTCAACAAGCGCTATCCGACGATCAAGCTCGCGCCGATCGACGACGCCGTCGCCTACACCCACGGCAACTACAAGGCGGCGATGGAGACGCTGATGGAGGGCGCGGCGCTCGCCGTGCTCGTCGTCTTCGCCTTCCTGCGCAACTGGCGGGCGACGCTGATCACCGCGATCGCCTTGCCGCTCTCCGCCATCCCCACCTTCTGGGCGATGGAGATCCTCGGCTTCTCGCTGAACCTGGTCAGCCTGCTCGGCATCACCCTGGTGACCGGCATCCTGGTCGACGACGCCATCGTCGAGATCGAGAACATCGTCCGGCACATGAAGATGGGCAAGTCGCCCTATCGCGCCGCGATGGAGGCGGCTGACGAGATCGGTCTGGCGGTCATCGCGATCACGCTGACCATCGTCGCGATCTTCGCGCCCGTGTCGTTCATGGGCGGCATCGCCGGCCAGTATTTCCGCCAGTTCGGCCTGACGGTCGCGGTCGCCGTGCTGTTCTCGCTGCTGGTCGCACGCCTGATCACGCCGATGATGGCGGCCTATCTGTTCCGGCCGGTGAAGCACCACGATGCCAGGGACGGCTTCGTGATGCGCGCCTATTCCTGGCTGCTCGAGGCCTCGCTGAAGCGGCGGCGCATCCCGGTGCTGCCGCGCTTCGACGGCTCGCGCGGCTGGCGGAAGATTCCGTTCAACACAGCCTATCTGACGCTGATCGCCGGCTTCGGCTTCCTGTTCATCTCGATCAAGGCGACGGCGCTGCTGCCGACCGGCTTCTTCCCCGAGGAGGACACTGCCCGCATCGTCGCATCGGTCGAATTGCCACCCGGCGCGACTCTGGACGACACCACCGTCGCCACCGACAAGATCGTCGACAAGCTGCGTGAGATCCCTGAGGTCACCAACGTCTTCGTGCTCGGCGGCGCCTCGCCGACCGGCCAGCGCGAGGTGCGCCGCGCCGCGGTCTTCATCCTGCTGACGCCGAAGGCCGAGCGTGACGTGCCCCAGAAGGAGCTCAAGGTCACCATCGCCGAAAAGCTGGCGAGCGTGCCCGATGTCCGCGCCTGGTATGTCAACGAGCGCGGCGAGCGCGAGATGGCGTTCTCGATCCTGTCCAAGGATGGCGATGCGCTCGACGAGACGGTGGCCAAGATCGAGGCGCGCATGCGCCATGTCGACGGCTATCTCAACGTCGCCTCGGCCGGCTCGCTCGCGAGGCCGGAGCTGCGCGTCACGCCGAAGCTCGAGCAGGCCGCCAATCTCGGTGTCACGCCCGAGGCGATCTCGGAGGCGCTGCGCGTCGCCACCATCGGCGACATCGGCCCGAACCTCGCCAAGTTCAATGCCGGCGACCGGCTGGTGCCGATCCGCGTCCAGCTCGACGAGGCGGCACGCGCCGACATCCGCAATATTGCGGCGCTGCGCGTCGTCAATACGGCCGGCGTCTCGATCCCGCTCACGGCGGTGGCCGAGATCGGCTTCGGCGAGGGTCCGTCCTCGATCGACCGTTACGATCGCGTCCGGCGCGCCACGATCGGCGCCGACCTGAAGCGCGGCTTCGAGCTCGGCACGGCGCAGGAGAAGTTCCAGGAGATCGTCAAGGAAGTCGGCCTGCCCGCGGGCGTGCGTATTGCCGCCACCGGCGACGCCGAGATCCAGGGCGAGGTGGTCGAAGGCTTCATCACCGCGATGACCACCGGCCTGATGCTGGTGCTCGCTGTGCTGATCCTGCTGTTCGGCTCGGTCTTCCAGCCGATCACCATCCTGCTTTCGCTGCCGCTCTCCTTTGGCGGCGTGGTGATCGCGCTGCTCGCCACCCACAACCCGGTCTCGATGCCGGTTTATATCGGCCTGCTCATGCTGATGGGCATCGTCACCAAGAACGCGATCATGCTGGTCGACTTCGCGGTGGAGGAGGTGGCGCGCGGCAAGGACCGGATGACCGCGCTGCTCGAAGCCGGCCACAAGCGGGCCCGCCCGATCGTGATGACCACCATCGCCATGGCGGCGGGCATGCTGCCCTCGGCCTATGGCGTCGGCGATGGCGGCGAGTTCCGCGCGCCGATGGCGATCGCGGTGATCGGCGGCCTGATCGTCTCGACCGTGCTCTCCCTGGTCTTCGTGCCGTCGTTCTATGTGGTGATGGACGATCTCGGCCGCCTGACCGGCTGGATCTTCGGCCGCTTCTTCGGCAAGGCCGAGGATGAGAGCAGCTGGGCCGCGATCAGCGACGAGGAGACGCCGGGCGAAGCCAGCGCCAAGGCGATGGCAGGCAAGCTGCCGCCGCCGCGGCTGGCGGCGGAGTGACGCGCTAGCCGCTGCTATTCAGCCGGGCCGGCAGCTCATCGGAGCGGATTCACCGCGCCACGACGAGCTACCTATTTTGCACGGCTGCTGCCTGCGGAAGGCGGCGGCCTACACTCCCGGCATGGAAGACCAGGTCCTCGCCACGAGAGTGCCGGATGGCCGGGACCAGCATGGTCGCGGCGCCATTTGCCTGCCCGTGAAACGGTCGCATCGCGGGCATCTGGCACTCATCGTCCTCGTCGCCACCTTGCCGGTCCTGGTTTCGGGCGGAGCCTTCTTCGTCGACGGGCCGAACCATCTCTTCCGAGTGACGCTGTGGGAGACGATGCTGGCCGACGACATGGTCGCCCAGTTCTTTCAAGCCGGCGACAGGCTCTATCCGAATCTCGCCATTGACGTGTTCACCAGCGTTCTGGGCAAGGTCGTATCACCGTCGATCGCGTTGACATTGTTCATCTGCACGGCGGTGTGCGTCTACATCCTGGCAGTCGTCTGGTGCCGGCAGGCGCGGGGGGAGCATACGGACCTTCCCCTCCTTCTGATCATCCTTCTCGCGGTCTATTCCGAGCCGCTCTATTGGGGGCTGTTCAACTACATACTCGGGCTCGGGGTGATGTTCGTCGCGCTTTGCAGGGCGAGCGAGCAGCGCAAGAGCCATTCGGACAGCTTCGTCGTCACGCAGGCCCTTATCCTGGGCGGGGCGTGCCTGATCAGCATCTTCCCGGTGATCCTCTATGTGTGCTTCTGCTTCGGCATGTTCGTGGTCGCGGCGCGCGACGACTGGCGCGCCCGACGCTTCGCCGAGAGCGCGCAGCTGCTGAGGTCGCATTGGTTGTCGGCGCTCGTCGTGGTCGTCCTCCTGCTGGTCATGGAGCCCGGGCAGTCGGGGCCGACGGAATGGCACATCGCCACCAAGCTCACCGGCATCTTCTCGGTCGGAAAGTCGACGAACCTCTCGTTCGAATATGGCCTATCGGCGCTTGTTCTGGGGGTGGTCGGCTGGCTGGCCTGGCGCAGGGGGCTCAATGCCGGCCGCCATGAGCTGGCCGGGTTGCTCGCATGTGGCCTGCTGTTTCTCATCATGCCGAAATACCTGATGAGCGTCGGGGCGGCAGACCGACGCCTAGTCCCGGCGATCGTGACGATCGCGGCGATCTTCCTGCGCGGCCCGCCGGCGCAGCCCGTCCGCTCGGATAAGGCTGCGACCGCGCTTCTGCTGGGCATTGTCGCCGTGAAGGCGGGGCTCCTGCTCTATCTCTGGGCTCCGCTCAAGCAACTCGACGCGACCTATGCGGCCATTGCCAGGGAGATCCCGGCTCATGCGATCGTGCTCTTCACCCCGCCCGTCGAGGAGGCGCGGCCGGACGCGATCGAACGCGCCTGGCGCTTTGCAAAGCTGGCCACGGCTTTTCAGCCGATTCCTGCCGCGGAAGCGCATGTCTTCGTCGAGCATCCGCATCTCCTGCTCAGGCATCTCGCCGGCCGGAACGTCCTGCCGACGCAGGTCTTCCTGAATTTCTGGGCGAAGCGGGCTTCCGAGCTTCCGCAACTGCCCGACCCGGCCACATCCCAGACATTCGCCGATGTCGCAGCGGAGCTGGCGTGGCTGCCCTCCGGCGTCTCCGTCTTCGTGGTCTCGCATATCGAGCTCGACGGAACTCTCGCTCCCGACCTGTCTGTCCGGCAGATCACCGAAGTCGGAGGCGTAAGGCTCTACACCGCGGTCCGGATAGGCGAGCTTCGGCAGTGGCCTGACAGATAGGTGGCTGCGCAGAGCTCGCCGGCGCGCCGCTTCAATTCTCCCGCAGAGACAGATCGAGGTTCTGGCCCTTGCCTGGCTGGCTGCCGCGCAGGGTCAGCGTCACGCCGTCTTGCTGGCGTGAGATCGTCAGGGTCGCCGGCGGGTTCGGCCGGACGCTTTCCGCCGTCTCGTTGAAGGCGAGCGTCAGTCGCTGGCCCTGCCGTTTGCCGGAAAGGTCGGCCACCGTGCCGGTGCTCTCTCTGAAGCTGCCGACATAGCGCCCGCTCTTCGGGTCATGGTGCAGTTCGATCCGGATCGTCGCGTTGAAGATCGCGGCGGCGGTGCAGCTGCCGTCGAGGCTGAGTCTTGTGCCTTCCTGGTCGCCATCGAACCGGCAGGTCAGGGAGCGGCTGCTCCCGCCGGCGTTCTGGAGCGTGCCGCTGCCGCTGAAACGCCCCTCCAGTGAACTGAGGAACCCCGTCTCGGCGCTGCCGGGTTCCTGCTCGGCCAGGCCCGGCTGCGCCAGCGCGAACAGCACCGCGATGGCCAGCGTCTTCGTCATGGGCTGTCCTGTCATGAACCATCCTCCTGCTGGCTAAACGTCGCGGGAGCGATTTCGATCACGGCCGAGCCCGAATCTTCGAAACAATCGAGGAGGTCGAGAAAACCAGTTGCATTTCGAAATCAGTTTGGCTAAAAGGACACTGCTTGCAAATTGAGATCGGTTTAAGGCGCCGAACGGGCGCAACTCTGGAGGATGCGATGGCCAAGGTGATCGTCTGGAACCTCGTGACGCTGGATGGCTATTTCGAGGGCAAGGAGAAGTGGGACCTTTCGTTCCACAACGTGGCCTGGGGCGAGGAGCTCGATGCGCTCAGCAAGGAGTTCGGCCGGCGTGCCCAGCTTCTGGTCTTCGGCCGCGTCACCCATGACGGGATGAAGGCCTATTGGACCTCGGCCGATGCCAACGAGGACAGCGAGGTCACGCGCTACATGAACGCCCTGCCCAAGCTGGTCGCGTCTCGGACGCTGTCGGGCTCGGACTGGAACAACACCCGCGTCACCGCCGACATCGTGGCCGAGATCGCCCGCCTGCGCGCCGAGCCGGGCAAGGACATCCTCATTTTCGGCAGCGCCGAGCTGGTCGACACTCTGCTGGCGGCGAAGCAGGTCGATGAAGTGATGCTGGCGCTGGTGCCGCTGCGGCTCGGCGCGGGCACGCCGTTCTTCAAGGCAGGCGGCAAGCAGCAGAAGCTCGACCTGCTGGAAAGCCGGCCGCTCAAGAACGGCACGGTGATCCTGCGCTACGAACCCGGCAAGTGACGGGATGGCGACGCGCTGCGGAGAGGACGGTTCGTCCTACCCGCCGCGCCGGCGCTTCCGATCCTCTGAGGTCTTTCCGCAGCCTATTGCTTGAAGCCGATCACGACGCCGTCGGCGCCGAGCGAGAGCTGCAGGCCCCGGCGCTTGGTCGCCAGCCGCATGACCACGCCCTTGGCGTTGCGCAGCCAGAGCGTGCCACGGCCCTGGTCGCCGAGCGCCCAGCCCTCGCGGACCTGGAGATAGGCGCCGGTGAAATCCTCGACATTGGTCAGGTGGTAGACCGACCCGGTCGCGGTCAGGCGCGAAGCGCCGATGCCGCCGATGCCGAGGCCGCCGACGGTCAGGTTGTAATTGCGCTTGTTGAAGCGGAGCGTGCCGCCACCGACCGCGCCGGAGCCGACGAAGGCGACCTGCAGCTGGTTGATGGTGACGGTTCCGGCCGGCTTGCCGCCGGGCCGTGATTGGGCGCCGGCTGGCGCGCTGACCAAAAGGCAGGCGAGCAGTGAAGCAGCAATCCGGGTGATCATGACCAGATCTCCTCGGCCTCGAGCTGAGACCGGGGAGATTCTGCGCCGAATTGATCGGCGTTCAAGCTGCGTTTTATCTTGCAGCGCAACGGTCCGGGCTGGCTCAGCCTTTCCGCACCAGCAGCACCGCCGCCAGGATTGCGACGCCGCCGAAGGCCTGGGCGGGTGAGGGCTGCTCGGCGAAGATCGCCCAGGCGGCGAGCACCGAGACCAGCGCCGGCCAGACCATGACGAGCGAGGCGGCGTTCGCCCCGTAGTGGCCGAGCGCCAGCGTGATCAGGCCCTGGCCCATCGCATGCGAAACGAGGCCGAGTGCGGCGACGGCGAGCCAGCCGCTCAGGCTCTGCGGCAGAATGGTCTCACCGAGGCCGAGTGCGGCGGCGAGGCAGAACACGGCGCAGATCGCACTGGAGATCAGGCCGATACGGCCGGCGGCGGCGCGGTTGCGGGCGCGGCGGACGGCGAGGATATAGGCCGCGTAGGAGAAGGCGGCGCCGATGGCGAGCCCGTCGCCGAACATGCTGCCGGAGAGCGGCGTCGCTCCGCTTCCCGAGAGCTTCGGCAATACCAGCAGGCCGGCGCCGCCGATGGCGAGCAGCAGCGCGCCGAGGATGCGCCGCGTCGGCTTCTCGCGGAAGAGCAGCCAGCCGCCGAGGATGACGCCGACCGGCGAGAGATTGCCGAGCAGCGAGGCGTTGGCGATCGAGGTGAAGCCGAGCGACGCGTTGTAGAGCACGACGTCGACACCGAAGGCGAGGCCGGCGAGCGCGATCGGCAGCATGGCACCAGGCTTCACCTTGCCAGCGCTTTCACGACGGTCTTCCAGCGCCATCCAGGCGGCGAGCACCGGCAGCGCGAAAGCCATGCGCCAGAAGCCGGCCGCGGCCGGGCCGACATCGGCGAAGCGCACGAAGATGCCGGAGAAGCCGATGCAGGTCGCCCCGAGCAGCAGTGTCAGGAACATGCCGAGCGCCGGCGCGGTTGGACGATCAGGCACGGAAAGGCTTGGGGCAGACATGGTGCACATTCTGAAAGCTGGTGATCCAGCCCTCGATATAGGGCGCTTCCGGCAATCGGAAAAACGGATTATCCTGATTTATCTATTGCTGTTTCCGATGGAGGGGTGATGTCGACCCATCTCGATCTCGATGCCCTCGCCATGCTCGTCGCCGTCGCCGAGACCGGCGGATTCACCGCGGCCGGCCAGAAGCTCGGGCGCACGCAATCGGCGGTCTCCGGCCGCGTCCAGGACCTCGAGGCGGCGCTCGGCAAGCAATTGCTGGAGCGCTCGCGCCGCGGTGTCACGCCGACCGAGGCTGGCGAGCGCCTGATCGCTCAGGCGCGCCGCCTGCTCGCGATCGAGCGCGAGGCTAGGGCCGAACTCGACGGCGACAAGGCGGTCGGCCGCCTGCGGATCGGCCTGCCGGACGATTATGTCGACGCCTATTTGCGGCCGCTGATCGTGCGCTTCGCCGAAGAGCATCCGCGCGTCGAGATCGAAGTGCATTGCGAGCTCTCGAAGCGGATCGAGCCGGCGGTGGCAGCCGGCGAACTCGACCTTGCGGTGATCACCCAGGATCCCGGCCGGCCCAAGGGCGAGCGTCTCAGGCGCGAGCCTCTGGTCTGGGTCGCGGCGCGTGGCCATCGGCCGGAGCTGAGCGAGGTTCTGCCGCTCGGCCTGTTCAACGAGGGCTGCCGGGCGCGCCCGCGGATTCTCAATGCACTGCAAGCGGCGGAGCGCCCGCACCGGCTGGTGTTCTCGTCCTCGCACATGGCCGGGCTGCTCTCGGCGGTCGAGGCGGGCCTGTGCGTCACCGCGATCACCGAGAGCGCGGCGCCTGCCTCATTGCGTCGGCTGGAGTCGTCCGAGAACCTGCCGGCGCTGTTCGAGCTCTCGGTCGCGCTGGTGATCGCGCCGCAAGCTGGCATCGCGGCGCGCCATTTCGCCCAGGCGCTGCGCGAAGCGATGGCGGCGCCGCGGCTGGCGGCCTGACGGCTTCGGTCAGGCTGCGACCCTTTCGGGCTCGTCGGCGTCGAAGCCGGTCTCCTTGGCGAGGATGCGCTGCATCCTCGCCTCGTCGAGCGAGTTCTCCCATTTCGAGACGACGATGGTGGCGACGCCGTTGCCGATCAGGTTGGTGAGGGCGCGCGCCTCCGACATGAAGCGGTCGATGCCGAGGATCAGCGCGATCGAGGCGACCGGGATATGGCCGACGCTGGCGAGCGTCGCAGCGAGCACGATGAAGCCCGAGCCGGTGACGCCGGCCGCCCCCTTCGAGGTCAGCAGGAGCACGGCGATGATGCCGATCTCCTGCGACAGCGACAGGTCGGTGTTGGTCGCCTGCGCCAGGAAGACAGCGGCCATGGTCAGGTAGATGCAGGTGCCGTCGAGATTGAACGAATAGCCGGTCGGAATGACGAGGCCGACCACGCTCTCCTTGCAGCCGAGATGGGTCATCTTGGCGATCATGCGCGGCAGCACGCTCTCGGAGGAGGAGGTGCCGAGCACGATCAGGAGCTCCTCCTTGATGAAAGCGATGAACTTCAGGATCGAGAAGCCGGTCAGCCGAGCGATCGTGCCGAGCACCAGGAAGATGAAGATCAGGCAGGTCGTGTAGAACGACGCCATGAAGGAGCCGAGCGAGAGCAGGGTCCCGACGCCGAACTTGCCGATGGTGAAGGCCATCGCGCCGAAGGCGCCGATCGGGGCGGCCTTCATGATGATGCCGACGACCTTGAAGAAGATCTGGGCGATGTCGTCGATGAGGTGAAGCACCGCTTTGCCGCGCTCGCCGAGCATCTGCAGGCCGAAGGCGAAGAGCAGCGCGAAGAACAGCACCTGCAGGATTTCGCCATTGGCGAAGGCCCCGACCACCGTCTCCGGGATGATGTTCATCAGGAAGGCCAGCGTGCTCTGGTCGTGCGCCTTGGCGGTGAAGGCGGAAATGCCGGCGGTGTTAATCGTCGAGGGATCGACGCTCATGCCGACGCCGGGCTTCCACAGGTTGACCACTACGAGGCCGACGATCAGCGCCAGCGTGGTCACGACCTCGAAATAGATCAGCGCCTTGAGGCCGACCCGCCCGACCTTCTTCATGTCGTCCATCGAGGCGACGCCGTGGACGACGGTGAGGAAGATGATCGGCGCGATGATCATCTTGATCGCCTTGATGAAGGCGTCGCCCAGCGGCTTCATCGCTTCGCCGGTCTGGGGGTAGAAATGGCCGAGCAGCACGCCGATGGCGATCGCGGTCAGCACCTGGACATAAAGATGGGTCCACCACGGGCCCTGATGGCCCCGCATGACCTCTGCCGACGCCGTCGCCATGGCCGTTTCCCCTTGTCGCGCGCCATGTCAGGCCGGCGCGTCCATAAAGGGCTACGCCCATTCCCGAAGGGCGGCAAGCTTGGGAAGACGCCCGGCGATCACGGGACAGCGAGAGCCCTCTTCCGTTCGGAAGAGGGCTCTCGCCGATTACTCCGCAGCCTGCGGCTTCAGCACGCCGCGGCGGATCTGGTCTTCCTCGATCGACTCGAACAGGGCGCGGAAATTGCCCTCGCCGAAGCCGTCATCGCCCTTGCGCTGGATGAACTCGAAGAAGATCGGCCCGACCACGGTGGCGGAGAAGATCTGCAGGAGCACCTTGCTCATCCGGCCGGCCTTCTCGCCGAGCGCGACCGCGCCCTCGCCGTCGATCAGGATGCCGTTGGCCTTCAGGCGGGCGACCGGCTCGCCATGGTTCGGCACGCGGCCGTCGACCTTCTCGTAATAGGTCTCGGGCGGCGAGGGCATGAAGGGCAAGCCGTTCCGCCGGAGCTGCTCGACGCTTGAATAGATGTCGCGCGAGCCGAGCGCGACATGCTGGATGCCCTCGCCCTTGTACTGGCGCAGGTATTCCTCGATCTGGCTCTTGTCGTCGAGGGATTCGTTGATCGGGATGCGGATCTTGCCGCAGGGCGAGGTCAGCGCCCGCGAGATCAGGCCGGTGAGCTTGCCCTCGATGTTGAAGAAGCGGATCTCGCGGAAATTGAAGAGCTCGCCGTACCAGTCGGCCCAATGGTCCATGCGGCCGCGCTGGACGTTGTGGGTGAGGTGGTCGAGATAATACATCCCGGCCTGCTCGGGATGGGGGTCGGTCTCGCCGAGCCATTCGAAGTCGACGTCGTAGATCGAGCCCTTCGCGCCATAGCGGTCGACGAAATAGAGCAGCGAGCCGCCGATGCCCTTCACCGCCGGAATCTGCAGTTCGCCCGGGCCGACCCGGGTCTCGTAGGGCTCGGCGCCGAGCGAGACGGCGCGATCGAAGGCATGCTTGGCGTCGACGACGCGGAAAGCCATGGCGCAGGCGCAGGGGCCATGCTCGGCGGCAAAGCCTTGCGCAAAGGAGTCCGGCTCGGCGTTGACGATGAAATTGACGTCGCCTTGGCGGTAGAGCGTCACCTTCTTCGAGCGATGCTTCGCCACCTTGGTGAAGCCCATGGTCTCGAACAGTGCGCCGAGCTTTTCCGGCTCGGGATGGGCGTATTCGACGAACTCGAAGCCGTCGGTGCCCATCGGATTGGCGTCGGAGATAGCCGGCGGGGCGGAATCGTGCGGGAACGGTCCCATATGCGTCCTCCTGAAGCTGTGGTTGACCGATCCTCGCGCAGCCATCGGGCGAAAGGTTTGCAAAATTCAGCGCTCTGAGATTGAATTTGCACGGATCGTGCACGAAAGCGCAGGAAGGCTCACGGAATGCCGCAACTCGACGCTTTCGACTGGCGCCTGCTCGAAGCCTTGCAGCAGGATGCCTCGCTGACCAATGGTGCGCTCGCCGAGCGTGTCGGTCTTTCCGCCAGCCAGGTCTCGCGGCGGCGCCAGGCACTGGAAAATGCCGGCGTCGTCCGTGGCTATCGCGCCTTGATCGACCCGGAGGCGATCGGGCTCTCCGTCACGGTCTTCATCCATGTCGCGCTCAACACCCATTCGCGCGACAACGCCCGGCGCTTCCGCGATCTGGTCAAGCTGACGCCCTCGGTGCTGGAGGCGCATGCGCTGACCGGCGAGGCCGACTACATGCTGAAGGTCGCGGTCGGCGACCTCAAGGAATTGGCGCGCCTCGTCAACGAGGTACTGCTGCCGCATGAGAGCGTCGCGCGGGTGCGTTCCGAGATCGCGCTGGAGACGCTGAAAGAGCCGGGACTCCTGCCGCTGGCGATGGGGTGAGATTGCCCCTTCCGCCGATGCTGCAGCGCGCTATAACTCGAATATGGTCGTTCTCAACCGCATCTATACCCGCACCGGCGACGACGGCACCACGGCGCTCGCCACCGGCGCGCGCCGGGCCAAGTTCGACCTGCGCGTCTCCGCCTATGGCACCGTCGACGAGACCAATGCCTGCATCGGCATGGCGCGACTGCATTGTGCCAGCGAGGACCCCGCGCTCGACGCGATGCTCGGCCGCATCCAGAACGATCTCTTCGACCTCGGCGCCGAGCTCGCCTCGCCTGACACCGGCGAGAAGCCGGCCTTCGAGCCGCTCAGAATCGTGCAGGCGCAGGTCGACCGCCTCGAGGCCGAGATCGACCAGCTCAACCGGCCGCTCGGGACGCTGCGTTCCTTCGTGCTGCCAGGCGGCACGCCCGGCGCGGCGCATCTGCATCTCGCCCGCACGGTCAGCCGCCGGGCCGAGCGGCTGATGGTCGAATTGTCGCAGGGGGAGGGCGAGAGCGTCGCCCAGCCGGCGCTGAAATTCATCAACCGGCTGTCGGATTTCCTCTTCGTCGCCTCGCGCCACCTCAATGCCAGGGCGGGGGGCGACGTGCTCTGGACGCCCGGCCAGAACCGCTAGAGCAGGATGCGAAAAAGTGGGAACCGGTTTTTCGCAGAAGTCCTGCTCTAGACTCTCGGAATCGATCACGTTTTATGATTTTGGATCGATTCGATCCAAAATCATCGTGATCTAGCCCGATGTTCGTGCCGCTGCATGACGGCGTGCCGATGCGCTTCATCCGCGTCGCCTACGTCACCTATGCGCTGATCGCGCTCTGCATCGTCCTGCGCTTCGCCTTGATGCGCTGGACCAGCGAGGCCAGCGAAATCGCGGTCATGGCCGGCTTCGGCACCATTCCCGCGGTGCTGTTCGGCGAGGCGCAATTGCCGGCAGAGCTGCTCCGGGCGCCGCCCTGGCTGACGCTGGTGACCGGCATCATGCTGCATGCCAGCTTCGCCCATCTGATCGGAAACATGCTGTTCCTCTGGGTCTTCGGCGACAATGTCGAGGACGCGATGGGGCATCTGCGCTTCCTCGTCTTCTTCCTGCTCTGCGGCATGGCCGGGGCGCTGCTGCATGCGCTGATGAACCCGCAATCGGAGCAGCCGCTGATCGGCGCATCCGGCGCGATCTCGGGCGTGATCGCTTCCTATCTGATGCTCTATCCGCGCGTGCGTGTCTGGGGCCTGGCCTTCAAGGCGATCCCGCTGCACATCCCGGCGATGTACGCGCTCGGCGCCTGGATCCTGTTCCAGCTCGTCTCGGCGCTGTTTGACCAGCAGGGCGCCGTCGGCTGGTGGGCGCATCTCGGCGGGCTCGGTGCCGGGGCAGCGCTGACACCGCTGCTGATCCGGCGCGATCTGCGCCTGTTCGGCCGCGGCGTGCGGGGGCTGCCGTGACTTTCATGGCGTTGACAAGCGCAAATCCCCGTCGCTACGGTCCGTCCGCATTTCAGCCGAGTGCCGCGATGCCGGTCATCGCCTGGCCGGTGGATCGGCATCCAATCGCATCTCTCCGCAACCGGTGACGCCCTTATGAAGATACTTGTGCCAGTGAAACGAGTGGTCGACTACAACGTGAAGATCCGCGTGAAAGGCGACGGTTCCGGGGTCGAGCTGGCCAATGTGAAGATGTCGATGAATCCCTTCGACGAGATCGCCGTCGAAGAGGCGCTGCGGCTCAAGGAAGCGGGCAAGGCGACCGAGGTGATCGTGGTTTCGGTCGGGCCGGCGCAGGCCGCCGAGACGATCCGCACCGGCCTCGCCATGGGTGCCGATCGCGGCATCCTGGTGAAGACCGACGCCGCCACCGAGCCGCTCGCCGTCGCCAAGCTGCTCAAGAAGGTCGTCGAGCAGGAGACGCCGGAGCTCGTCATCCTCGGCAAGCAGGCGATCGACGACGACTGCAACCAGACTGGCCAGATGCTCGCCGCCCTGCTCGGCTGGCCGCAGGGTACCTTCGCATCCAAGGTGGTGATCGAGGCGGGTTCTGCCGACGTCACCCGCGAGGTCGATGGCGGCCTGCAGACGGTCGCGCTCAAGCTGCCGGCGATCGTCACGACCGATCTTCGCCTCAACGAGCCGCGCTACGCCTCGCTGCCCAACATCATGAAGGCGAAGAAGAAGCCGCTCGACGAGACCACGCCGGAGACGCTCGGCGTCGATGTCGCCCCGCGCCTCAAGGTGCTGAAGACGGCCGAGCCGGCCGGACGCTCCGCCGGCGTCAAGGTGGCCAACGCCGCCGAACTCGTCTCCAAGCTCAAGACCGCCGGGGTGATCTGATGACCACGCTGCTGCTCGCCAAGCACGACAACAAGAGCCTCAACGAGGCCACCCGCAAGGCGCTGACCGCTGCCAAGGCGCTCGGCGCGCCCGTGCACGTCCTCGTCGCCGGCCATAGCGCCAAGGCCGTCGCCGAAGCGGCGGCCAAACTCGACGGCATCGAGAAGGTGCTGCTCGCCGACGATGCATCTTACGAGCATCGCCTGGCCGAGCCGTTGGCGGCGCTGATCGTCCAGCTCGCGCCGGGCTATGATGCGCTGGTCGCGCCCGGTACCACCACCGGCAAGAACGTGATGCCGCGCGTCGCTGCGCTGCTCGACGTGATGCAGGTCTCGGAGGTAACGAAGGTCGTCTCGGCCGACACCTTCGAGCGGCCGATCTATGCCGGCAACGCCATCCAGACGGTGCAGTCATCCGACGCCAAGAAGGTGATCACCGTGCGCGGGGCCTCCTTCGCCGCGACCGGCGACGGCTCCGCCAGCGCCCCGATCGAGAGCGTCTCTGCCGCCGCGAACCCCGGCACTTCGTCCTTCAAGGGCGAGGAGGTCGCCAAGTCCGACCGGCCGGAGCTGGCTTCGGCCAAGATCATCGTCTCGGGCGGGCGCGCGCTCGCCTCGGCCGAGAACTTCGCCAAGGTGATCGAGCCGGTGGCCGACCGCCTCGGCGCCGCGATGGGCGCCTCGCGCGCCGCGGTCGATGCCGGCTACGCGCCGAACGACTGGCAGGTCGGCCAGACCGGCAAGGTCGTCGCTCCCGAGCTCTATGTCGCGGTCGGCATCTCCGGCGCGATCCAGCACCTCGCCGGCATGAAGGATTCGAAGGTCATCGTCGCCATCAACAAGGACGAGGAGGCGCCGATCTTCCAGATCGCCGATTACGGCCTCGTCGGCGACCTCTTCACCATCCTGCCCGAGCTCGACAAAGAGCTCGAAAAAGCCGGCAAGTAAGCGGTAAAATCCTCCGCGTCGCGGGCGGCCACGGACCGCCCGCGCCAGCTCCCTCCGGGAACAGAAGCGTCACATGGATCACCAGATCAAGACCGTCGGCATCATCGGGGCCGGGCAGATGGGCAACGGCATCGCCCATGTCGCCTCGGTGGCGGGCTTCGACATCAGGCTGCACGACATCGCCGAAGACCGCATCAATGCGGCGCTGGCGACGATCGACGGCAACATGGCCCGGCAGGTGGCCAAGGGCGCCATCGCCGACGAGGATCGCCGCACGGCGATGAAGCGGATCGTCTCGGCGCCCAAGCTGGAGGATCTGGGTCCGTGCGACCTCGTGATCGAGGCCGCGACCGAGAGCGAGGAGGTGAAGCGCAAGATCTTCACCGCGGTTTGCCCGCATCTGCGGCCCGACGCGATCCTGGCCTCGAACACCTCGTCGATCTCGATCACGCGGCTGGCCGCAGCGACCGATCGCCCCGAGCACTTCATCGGCATCCATTTCATGAACCCGGTGCCGCTGATGCAGCTCGTCGAGCTGATCCGTGGCATCGCCACCGATGACGGCACCTTCGAGCGCGCCAAGGACTTCGTCGCCTCGCTGCACAAGACCGCGTCGGTCTCCGAGGACTTTCCGGCCTTCATCGTCAACCGCATCCTGCTGCCGATGATCAACGAAGCCGTCTACACGCTCTATGAGGGCGTCGGCTCGGTTGAGGCGATCGACACGGCGATGCGGCTCGGCGCGAATCACCCGATGGGCCCGCTTCAGCTCGCCGACTTCATCGGCCTCGATACCTGCCTATCGGTGATGCAGGTGCTGCATGACGGCCTCGCCGACTCGAAGTACCGGCCATGCCCGCTGCTGGTGAAATATGTCGAGGCCGGCTGGCTCGGCCGCAAGACCAAGCGCGGCTTCTACGATTATCGCGGCGAAAAGCCGATTCCGACGCGCTGAGACCGGTTTACGCGCCCGGATATGAGCCGGGCGCGTCGCC
>Ga0209025_1001678_pt1 | contig 27100 bp, 24 predicted proteins | sample AraplaMF_Col_mLB_FD_184256 | JGI IMG/M metagenome (GOLD analysis project Ga0209025, IMG submission 184256) | Arabidopsis root microbial communities from the University of North Carolina, USA - plate scrape MF_Col_mLB (SPAdes) (version 2) | ecosystem: Host-associated > Plants > Roots > Endosphere... | reverse complement strand
TACAGGTGAGGCGGACGCGGTTGCAGCTTTCGCAGAAATTATGCGTCATCGGCGTGATGAAGCCAAGCCTGCCGCCGGTTTCCTTCACCGTGACATAACGGGCAGGACCACCGGTCTGGTAATCATTGTCGATGAGCGTGAAGTTGTTTTCGAGATCGGCACGCAGTTGCGAGAGCGGCAGATAACGATCGGTCCGATCTTCCTCGATCTCGCCCATCGGCATGGTTTCGATGACGGTCAGGTCCATGCCGCGGCCATGGGCGAAGCGCATCAGCTCCGGCATCTCCACATCGTTGAAATCCTTGAGCGCAACCGCGTTGAGCTTGATCTTGATACCCGCCGCCTGCGCGGCATCGAGCCCTTCCATGACGCGATCAATATCGCCCCAGCGGGTAATGTGGCGAAACTTCTCGCGGTCGAGCGTATCGAGCGACACGTTGATGCGGCGCACGCCGCAATCAGCGAGTTCGTCGGCGAATTTTGCGAGTTGCGAACCGTTCGTCGTCAGCGTCAGTTCTTCCAGCCTGCCGGCCTCGATGTGGCGGCCGAGGTTTCTGACGAGCGACATGATGTTCTTGCGGACCAGCGGTTCGCCGCCAGTCAGCCGCAGCTTGCGCACGCCGCGCGCGATGAAGACGGAACAGAGCCGGTCGAGTTCTTCGAGCGTCAGAAGATCCTTCTTGGGCAGAAAGGTCATGTGCTCGGACATGCAATAGGTACAGCGGAAATCGCAGCGGTCCGTCACCGAGACGCGCAGATAGGTGATGGAGCGGCCGAAAGGGTCCACCATGGGGGTGGCTTTTTCCGTCAGGGTTTCCGCTTTTCCAAGCGAACCGGGGAAACTATTCACGTCTCCGTCCTCACTGCGCGTTGTGTCGGGCGCCGGCCCGAACTCTGCTCTCCAAATGATGTAGTGACTTGCCTATTGTCAGGCAAGTCCGTAATTCTGGCGCATATAAAGAGCGTGCGGAAGTGAAAAATGAGTGATGTCTGGCCGACCCAGCTGCTTGTGTCGAAAGACCGGCGGGATTTGACCGTTTCTTTCGATGATGGGAGCGTTTACCGGCTCTCTGCCGAGATGCTGCGCGTTCTCTCACCCTCGGCGGAAGTCCAGGGCCATGGGCCGGGGCAGAAAGTCACGGTGCCCGGCAAACGTGACGTCACCATCCGCAACCTCGTCGCGACCGGCAATTACGCGGTTCGGATCGCCTTTGATGACGGCCATGACAGCGGCATCTATACATGGAAGTATCTCAGGGAACTGGGTGAAAGCGGGCAAACGCTGTTTGCCGAATATGAGCGGGAGCTTGCCGAAAAGGGCTTGAGCAGGGAGCCGCGATACCGGTAGAGAAAACATGGGGGGAAATGCCCTCGTGAGGCGATGACAAAGATGTTGCAAACGGGGCGTTTGCCAAAATAGTGCCATTCCGCACTTCGTCACCCCGGAGTGATCCGGGGTCCAGCGCGATCAAGTCCTTGATCGCAAAAGACATGTTTCTCACGACGCAGGCGCGTCGTGGCTGGATGCCGGATCTAGTCCGGCATGATGGAGGAAGGTTTGTACTTTGCCATCGCCCGGACGAGGGAGCACCCTCGTCTTGACCAATTACAACGGGGTGGCGTGTGGCTGTAGAAGCGAATGGAAATGATCTGGCCCAGGTGGTCGTGCTTTTGGCGGCGGGCGTTGTGGCCGCGCCGATCTTCAAGCGTATCGGTCTCGGCTCGGTGCTGGGTTACCTCGCGGCCGGACTGGTGATCGGGCCTTACGGTCTCGGTTTCTTTTCCGATTCGCAGGCCATCCTGCACATTGCCGAACTCGGCGTGGTTATGTTCCTCTTCATCATCGGCCTTGAGATGCAGCCTTCGCGGCTGTGGTCGATGCGACAGGATATTTTCGGGCTCGGCGCATTGCAGGTGTTGGTGTGCATGGGCGGGCTGACGCTGGTGGGTGTGAGCCTTGGCTTTCCCGTCATCATGTCCTTTGTCGCTGGGACCGGCTTCGTGCTGACATCAACGGCGATCGTGATGCAGATGCTGCAGGAACGAAACAGCATGTCGAGCCTGAAAGGCCAGCGTATCATTGCGATCCTGCTGTTTGAGGATCTGGCCATCGTGCCGCTGCTGGCGCTTGTCGCATTCCTCGGGTCCGGCGGGGAACACGTCACCGCTTCGGAACGCTGGGCATCGATCGGCATCGCGCTTGCCGCCGTGGGTGCGCTCATCCTCGCCGGACGTTATCTGCTGAACCCGTTTTTCCGCCTTCTCGCCGCGTCCGGCGCGCGGGAGGTGATGACCGCCGCGGCACTGCTGGTGGTGCTGGGATCGGCGCTTCTGATGCAGGTCAGCGGTCTTTCCATGGCCATGGGCGCTTTTCTGGCCGGCGTGCTTCTGTCGGAATCCTCGTTTCGTCATCAGCTGGAGGCGGATATAGAGCCGTTTCGTGGCATCTTGCTCGGCCTGTTTTTCCTCGGTGTGGGCATGGCGATCGATCTCGGCGTCATCGCGTCCAACTGGCAGCTCGTGCTGGTCAGCGTTGTCGCCTACATGCTGCTCAAGGCTTTCCTGATTTACGGAGTGGCGCGGGCGCTCGGCACCACCCGCCGCGAAAGCCTGGAACGGGCGGTGCTGATGGCGCAGGGCGGCGAATTCGCCTTTGTGCTTTATTCAGCCGCCGTCAGCGCCGGCATTCTCGACCGGGAGGCAAATGCCATCCTGACCGCGACCATCATCATCTCCATGGTGCTGACGCCGTTGATGGTTATTCTGCACGACCGACTTGTGCCGGCGGCGGTTCCCAATACCGACGATCTCGACGTGCCTGAAAATGTCGAAGGCAGCATTTTGCTGATTGGTTTCGGACGTTTCGGCCAGATCGTCAGCCAGCCGCTTCTGGCGCGTGGCTACACCCTGTCCTTGATCGACAAGGACGCCGATTTCGTGCGCGATGCGGCCGAATTTGGCTTCAAGGTCTATTACGGCGACGGCTCGCGGGCGGAAATCCTGCATGCGGCTGGTGCCAGCACCGCGCGTGCGGTGCTCATCTGCGTTGATGACAAGGAAGCGGCTGTTCGGATCGCGGAGATCGTCAAGCACGAATTCCCTCTGGTACCCGTCCTTGCCCGGGCCTATGACCGCGGTCATGCCATCGATCTGCTCAAGGCAGGGGTCGATTACCAGATTCGCGAGACGCTGGAATCGGCGCTGAACTTTAGCGAGGAAGTGCTTGGCGCCATGGGTGAGGAGCGGGAAGATGCAGCGCGGCTGGTGGAAGAGTTCCGCGACCGCGACGAGGAGCGTTTCGCCATGGAAGTCGTCGGCGGCATCTATGCAGGGCGCTCGCTTATCCGCGGCAATGCCCAGCCTGCCGACCTTGTGGCGGCGCGCACCGCGCGTGAGCGGGCCGAGCGGGAAAAGGCGGAAGCCGACGAAGAGTAAGAGCTGCGCCTTTCCGTGGCGCAACAGGATTTCGAGGGATTGGAGCGGACATGACGATCATTCGCACGGTTGAGGAACTGAAGGCGATCTATGATGGCACGAGCGAGGCATCGATCGCCAAGGTGACGCGTGCCCTGACAGCCGAGTACCGGCAGATGATCGAAGCGTCACCGTTTCTGGCGCTGGCGACGGTGGCACCTGAGGGCATGGACTGTTCCCCGCGCGGCGACAAGGGCGGGGTGGTGCGGGTGGCCGATGAAAAGACCATCCTGTTACCGGACTGGCGCGGCAACAACCGCGTCGATTCGCTTCTGAACATCGTGCGCGACCCGCGGGTGGCGCTGATGTTTCTTGTTCCCGGCTCGAACACCACCATGCGCATCAATGGGCGCGCGGTGGTCAGCGTCGATCCCGCGCTGCTGCAAAGCTTCGAGATGGACGGCAAACATCCGCGAACCGTTATCGTGGTCACGATCGATGAGGTCTATTTCCAGTGCGCCCGGGCATTGATGCGCTCCGAGCTGTGGAACCCCGATCACTTCGTTGATCCGGCATCCCTGCCAACGCCCGGTCTCATGCTCAAGGCGGCAAAGGCTGAGTTCGATCAGGAGACTTATGACCGCGAATGGGCGGCGCGCGCAGCGGCAACGATGTGGTGAGGCGCAGTAACAACCGACCATCGGGCCGCTGAGGTAATCCTCGCATGGCTTACGCCATTGGCGAAAACGGAGCGCCTCACTCCGTCACCCCGGACTGGATCCGGGTCTAGCGCGATCAAGTCCTTGATCGCAAGAGGCTTTTTTCACGGCGCAGACGCGCCGTGACTGGATGCCGGATCAAGTCCGGCATGACGGAGGAGATAGTGGTGCACACACCACCATCCTCACGTCCGATAAATCAGCCAGTTTTTGCCGGTGTAATTCTTCTGCATGCCTTCTTCGTAAAAGACGGAGCGGTTTCGGCCGGTTTCCTTGGCGTGGTAGAGGGCCGTATCGGCGTGGCCGTACAGCTCACCCGGGTTGGTGGCCTGGGCGGCGGAGGCGAAGCCGATGGAGATCGTGACGGTGCCGTAATCGGCACCCGATCGCGAATTGCGGAAGGGCGTGCTTTCCAGTGAGAGGCGAATGCGTTCGCACATGACCATCACTTCTTCCGGCGTGTTGCCGTCCATGATGATGGCGAATTCCTCGCCGCCGCTTCTGGCGACAAAGCCATCCTTGCGCACATTGGCACGGATGACGGAGGCGACGGTGGCGAGGATCTTGTCGCCGACCGGGTGGCCGAACGTGTCGTTGATGCGCTTGAAGTGATCGATGTCGAGCAGCACAAGCGTCGTATATTGCAGGCCGATGGAGCTGTCGTAGATCGAGGCCAGCTTGTCGTCGAAGGCGCGTCGGTTGGAAAGCCGCGTCAGCGAGTCGGTATTGGCGATGCGCTTGTATTCGTCGAGCTCAAGACGGACCTGATGCATCTCCTCGGCGTGGCGGTTGACGTCGTTGAACGTCTTTTCGCCATCGATGATTTTCGTGCCGGTCGCTTCTGAGAGCAAGGCGATGGCGTTTCTCAGGATGTTGCTGCTGGCGGCATTCTTGTCATCGATCCGCTGGCGGGTTTCGCCGAGTATCCTGTTGTAGTTCGCCATGGAGGATTGTTCGCGCCTCAGCGTGCCGAGCAGCGCCTCCAGTTCGCGCCGCAGCTTCTCATGGGCATCGTCGACAGCGTGGTTGGAACCACCCTCGCCATAACGGGAATAGAGCTCGTCCAGATCCTCCTGCGCGATCTTGTTTCCAAGCGCGGCCAGATCTTTGGTGAGGGCGGGGTTCGAGCCGATATAGGCTTCATAAAAGAGGCTGTAGTTGCGCGGGATCGGCGAAACACCCATGCTGCGCATCGCAAAGGCAATCTGCCCGGCAATGTCGGGCCCCGATGTTTTGGGGGTGGATGCCGTGTTCATCAAGAAACTCCAATGAGCCAAATTATCAACTATGATTATTATGATGAAGCCCGTTTTGGAAAGCTTAATCTATGGAAAATGAATTTTTGTCTCAGGAAAATCGATTTTCCCCATTTTTTATCTTATTTAATTGAAAAATATAAGTAATTTCAATTCTGATGGGGTCGGGAAGCGTTTTTCTCTACTGCGTGCCTTGTTGCCAGCATCGCATTTATTCTGTCAATCCCAATAAGGGGAATCATGTGATTTATTTTGAAACAGCAACAGGGAGACATTCGAGCAGTAGATAGGCGTCTTGCTGTTGCGCGCTCCATCGCTCCGCCTTCCGGGACGGGATATTGATCCAGCAATGCTACGGTTTTATTTGCGGCCCAACGCCGGCGGTGAAGTTTTTTGTGCCGATGCTGCAAATATCGGGCTTCCCATCATGGGTGCCGGCGGAATATCAGACTTTCAGCCTCAGGATCGTGCATTCCGCGCCTTCAGCAAGCGCCGGCGCATTGGGCGGGCGGATGATCAGCGCATCGGAATGCGCCAGTATCTTCATCATCGATGAATCCTGTTTCGTGAAGGCCTCCGCAACCGGCGTCCCATCTTGCCCAGCGGTGACACGCGCGCGCAAATAGTCCTGGCGGTGGTCATTGACCTTCAGCGCCGTGGCAGTGCGCGCTGTCGCAAGGCGTTGCAGGGGCGCGCGGCGGGCGATGCTGCGGACGAGCGGTTCGAGGAACAGCAGACCGCAGACAAGGCTGGCGACGGGATTTCCGGGCAGGCCCAACACCTGCATGGCACCGATTGAGCCGACCATCAGCGGTTTTCCGGGCCGCATGGCAACGCGCCAGAAGTCGAGCTGCATGCCCTGCGCCTTCAGCGCCGCCTGCACCAGATCATGATCGCCAACGGAAGCGCCGCCCAGCGTCACCAGCACGTCGACCTTGGCGGCGACGGCCTTGGCGATGGCGGCGCGGATCAGCGCCTCGTCATCGGCGATGATCCCGAGATCGAGCACCTCGGCCCCGGCCTGCCGGGCAAGGGCTGCGACGCCGAAAGTATTGGAGGCGATAATTTGGGCTGGCTGCGGGTCGCTGCCCGGTTGAAGCAATTCGTCGCCGGTGGCGAGAATGGCGATGCGCGGCTTGCGATAGACGGAGAGGGTGGCGTGGTTCATCGCTGCTGCCAGCGTGAGATCGGTAAAGCCAAGTTCGCGCCCGGCCGTCAGCGCCGTTTCCCCCTCGGAAAAATCCTGTCCGCGCGGGCGGATGTGTCTTCCGGCGGTGACCTCGAAGGTTGTGCGGATTTGTCCGCGTTCCAGCACTTCGGCATCTTCCTGAATGAGGATGGTATCGGCACCATCAGGCACCGGGGCGCCGGTGAAGATGCGCACGGCCTCTCCCTTACCCACGACGCCGGAAAAGGCGTGACCGGCAGCCGCCTCGCCGACAACCGTCAGGACCGAGCCGATCGTGGGCGCATCGACACTGCGCAGGGCGTAACCATCCATGGCGGAGGCATCGAAGGGCGGCTGGGTGAGACGCGCCTGAAGATCGGACGAGAGAACGCGGCCGTCGCACTCGGCAAGCGGCAGCGCTTCGCTATCCGTGATCGGGATCGCTGCATCCAGAAGGCGTTTGACGGCCTCGTCTACCGGCAGCAGCGGCTTCATTCAGTTCTCCTGTCGGCGAAAACTACCGGATTTGCCGCCGCTCTTTTCGAGAAGACGGATATTGACGATTTCCATGCCTTTGTCGGCGGCTTTGGCCATGTCATAGATCGTCAGGCAGGCGATGGAGACGGCGGTCAGCGCCTCCATTTCCACGCCGGTCTTGCCAGACAGTTTCACCATGGCCTCCACCCGCAGGCCGGGCAGGGCGGCGTCTTCGGTGATGTCCACCGCAACCTTGGTCAGCATCAGCGGGTGGCAGAGCGGGATGAGGTTTGCCGTCTGCTTGGCGGCCATGATGCCGGCGAGGCGCGCGGTGCCGATGACATCGCCCTTCTTGGCGTTGCCGTCGCGGATGAGCGCCAGCGTCTCCGGCTTCATCTTCACGAAACCTTCGGCCACGGCGACACGAACGGTCTCGGCCTTGTCGCCGACATCGACCATATGCGCCTCGCCGCTCGCATCGATATGGGTGAGCCTGTTTGCCTCACTCATCGGGGTTATTCCGCTGCCAGAATGCCGGATTGGCCGGTCAGCAGCGCCTTGGTCGCCGCCGTCACATCGTCCTTGCGCATCAGGCTTTCGCCGACGAGGAAGGTGCTGATGCCGCTCTTTTTCAGGCGCTGGCAATCCTCGAAGGTGAAGATGCCGCTTTCGCCGACAAGCAGCCTGTCGGTGGGCACCAGACCCGCCAGTCTTTCGCTGGTTTCAAGGCCGACTTCGAAGGTACGAAGATTGCGGTTGTTGATGCCGAAAAGCGGCGAATCGAGCTTCAGCGCCCGTTCCGTTTCTTCCTCATCGTGCACCTCGATCAACACATCCATGCCGAGCGCGAAAGCTTCGTCCTCGAGGCGTTTTGCCTCACCGTCCGACAGCGAGGCCATGATGATGAGAATGCAATCCGCGCCCCAGGCGCGGGCTTCATGCACCTGATAGGTGTCGAACATGAAATCCTTGCGCAGCGCGGGCAGGGCACAGGCATTGCGGGCGGCGGTCAGGAATTCCGGCGCCCCCTGAAAGCTGGGCTTATCCGTCAGAACAGAGAGACAGGCAGCGCCACCAGCCTCGTATGCTGCGGCGAGCGCCGGCGGATCGAAGTCGGGGCGGATGAGGCCTTTCGAGGGGCTGGCCTTCTTGATTTCAGCGATCAGTCCGAACTTGCCTTCGGCCTGTTTTGCCTTCAGCGCCTTATAGAAGCCGCGCGGCGCGCTCTGGTCTGCAGCCATCGCCTTCAGATCGGCCAATGAAACCTTAGCCTTGGCGGCGGCGATTTCCTCGAGCTTGTAAGCCTCGATTTTCTTCAGAATGTCGCTCATGATCTCGCTCTCATTCCTGCGCTGAACTGGCTTCGTTGGATACAGCGACCAGACGCTCCAGTGCGGCGGCAGCCTTGCCGCTGTCGAGCGCGTCGCTGGCAATCGTCATGGCCTGCCTCAATGTCTCCGCCTTGCCGGCGATGACAAGCGCTGCTGCAGCGTTACACAGCGACACGTCGCGATAGGCGTTGCGCTTGCCGGAGAGAACATCGCGCAGCGCCGCCGCATTGGCAATGCCATCGCCGCCCTTCAGCTCGTTCATCTGAGCCGGCTCGACGCCGAAATCTTTTGGGGTGAGGTCGAAGGTGCGGATCTTGCCGTCTTCGAGCGCCGCCACATGGGTGACGCCGGTCGTGGTGACTTCATCCATGCCGTCGCCATGGACGACCCAGATGCTCTCCGAACCGAGATCACGCAGCACTTCGGCAAGCGGCACCAGCCAGCGCGGCGAAAAGACGCCCAGCAATTGCCGCTTTGCGCCCGCAGGGTTGGAGAGCGGGCCGAGGAGGTTGAAGATGGTGCGCGTGCCGAGTTCGACGCGGCTCGGGCCGACATGGCGCATGGCCGAATGGTGCATCTGCGCGAACATGAAACCGAGGCCGGCCTCTGCAATGCAGCGGGCAATGAGATCGGGGCCGATATCGAGCTTGACGCCGAGCGCGGAGAGCGCATCCGCCGTGCCTGACTTGGAGCTCAGCGCCCGGTTGCCGTGCTTGGCGACCGGCAGGCCCGTGCCGGCGACGATGATGGAGGCCAGCGTCGAAATATTATAGGTGCCGATGCCGTCGCCGCCGGTTCCGACGATATCGATGGCATTGGCGGGGGCCGAAACCGGCAGCATGCGGGCGCGCATGGAAGAGACGGCGCCGACGATTTCGTCGACCGTTTCGCCGCGCACGCGCAGCGCCATCAGGAAACCGCCGATCTGCGACGGGGTAGCTTCGCCCGACATCAGAATGTCGAAAGCCGTGCGCGCGTCTTCGCGGTTCAGGCTTTCTCCGTTCGCGACCTTGGCGATCAGCGGCTTCAGTTCGGCCATTTCTCGCCCCCCGGTTAGAAACCGACCATCGCCTGATCGGCGAGGGCTTGGTTGATCGTCACACCATAGTCATTCTGCAGGCGGTTGACCATCTGGTCCAACATGTCGTCGCCGGCTGCGCGGGCGATGGCGGTGAACTGCTGGTCGTCGTTGGCAAGCGCGTCCGGCGCGGCGCTCGTGTCCACGGACGTAACCTTGAAGAGGATGCGGCTGGAACCGTCGGCATCGGCCGCGGTGCCCACCAGGCCTTCGGCTCCGGCGAAAACGGCAGCGATGGTCTGCCGGCCGAAGATCGCGTCTTCGCTGGTGCGGCGCAGGCCGGACTTTTGCTCCACGGCAAGGCTGAGTTCACCGGCGACGGTTTCCAGCGTCTCGCCCTTTTCAACGCGGGCCTTCAGCTCGTCGGCCTTGGCGGCAAGCGCGGTGCGCTGCTGCTCGGCTGTCCAATCGGCCACGACATCGTCGCGAATTTCGGCAAGCGTGCGGTCGCGGGCAGGGATGATCTGCTCGACGTCGAACCAGATGTATCCTTCACGGCCGAGATTGATCGGCAGGGCTTCCGTGCCGGGTTCGGTCTTGAAGACTTCCTGCGCCAGCTGCGGCGAGGGCAGGCCCTCGACGGCATCGCCCTTTTCATTGAGGCCGGCGGCATCGATGGCGTCGATGGTGACGGGCTTCAGGTTGAGCTGCTTGGCGGCATCGGAAAGCGACGAGCCGCCGGCCCGCAGGTCTTCGTAACGATCGTGCACGTTCGTGACTTCCTCAGCCGCGGCGGCGGTGGCGAGATCCTTGCGGATATTGTCCTTGGCTTCATCCAGCGTACGGGTGGTTTCCGGCTTGATGCCGGTGACGCGCAGGAGAACCGGGCCGAAGGCGCCGTCCACCACGGGCGATACGCCGCCATCCTTCTGGATGGCGAAGGCCGCATCGGCAATCGACTGGTCGGGCATGGTATCCTTGGTGAATTCGCCGAGGGTGACGTCGGATGCCGTCTTGCCCTGGTCTTTCACCACCTGATCGTAGGTGGTGTTGCCGAGCCTGATCTGCTCGGCGGCAGCGGCAGCCATTTCCTTGTCCGGGAAGGTCAGTTGCTCCACCGTGCGGCGGCCGGCGGTGCGGAAGCTGTCCTTGTGGCTGTTATAGTAGTCGGCGATCTGCGCATCGGTCACCGATGCCGGCTCGGCGATATCAGACGGCTCGAGCTTCACGTAGGTGAACTTGCGGAATTCAGGCGCGCGGTACTTTGCCTTGTTGGTTTCGAACCACGGCGTCAGCACGTCGTCGCCCGGCGCCTTGACTGGCGGGATGACGGCATTGGAGAGAATGACGTAATCGACGGTACGCTGCTCGTTGCGATATTGCTTCAGCGCGTCAACCAATACCTGCGGCGCGGCAAAACCATCGGAGACGGCTTCAACGATCTGGCTGCGCACGGCGACCTTGCTGCGCTCCTTGATGTAGTCATCCTCGCGGAAACCGGAGTTGCGCAGGCGCTCGGTAAACAGATTGCGATCGAACTGGCCGTTGACGGATTTAAAGGCCGGGTCTTCGGCGATGAGTTTGGCGAGACGGTCTTCCGAAAGCCCGAGGTTCATCTTCGAAGCCAGCTCGTCGAGCGATGCACCGGCGGCAAGCTGGCTGAACACCTGGCGGTCGATGCCGAAGGCCTTGGCCTGCTCGGTCGTCAGCCTCGTGCCGAACTGGCGGCTGAGATCGGAAATCTGGCGCTGGTAGGCGAGACGGAATTCCTGCGGGCTCACCGTCTGGTCGCCCACCGTCATCACGGCATGGGAATTGGCGGTGACAAGCGATGCGGAGACGCCCCAGACGCCGAACGAAACAACAAGCAGGAGAAGCAGCAGCTTGGCTGCCATGGTTCGAGAAGCATTTCTCAGGGAATCGAGCATCGTTATGCAAACCTCACAGGAACGTCATTGCGGTCGCCGGCTGTCCGGCCCGCAACGTATCGGCGTTCCTTAAATCAATCCATTCGGAAATTGAAGGGAATTTCCCTTGGAAAAACGGGGTTTTGAAAACGGTTGTGTGATTGGGGGATGAACGGGAAGCGAAATATTCAGAGCGACAGTGTCGAGCTGATAAGGAGGCTGGTCAAACTCTTCACCCGTCATGCCGGCCCCGAGCCGGAATCAAGCCAGCCCAAGTCCTTGGGCAGAAAAGAGTTTTTTCACCGCGCAAACGCGCGTTGGCTGGATTCCGGCTCAAGGCCGGAATGACGGAGGCGTATAATAAGAACCTTGGAAATGTCCGCCCGCCCTGACGGCAAAACAAAACCGCCTGAACGAGCCAGGCGGCGTCAAAGAATCATTTGGATAGGCCTGATCCGCTCTACCGGGCTTAGAAAGCGCGGTCGCGCCGGACAGCGTCCTTGAATTCCTCATCCTCACGCCGCATTTCGGCGATGACGGAGATCATTGATGTCACGAACATTACGCTGATGAGGGCCAGTAGCATCGTCAGAAATGTAAACATGATATCGTCTCCGAGGGATTGAGGATTTCTCCCCGCTATCAGTAATAATTCATGTACTGATAACGGGCGGTCAGCTGCGGGTAGTCCGGGCCCTGGGTTTCAGGCTTCTGCTCATAAAGACTAAACGTCGTTGCTACCATTGCGATAACCAGTACTGTCCAGGCTGTGCTGATGACACTGATTTTCGCCGAAGTAGACTGTTTTTCTCTTACAAACATCTGTCCGTTCCTTTGGTTCTGTCTTAACGCACCATGTTTCAACATGTTCCGCGTTAACCGTAAAAATCGATTAGCATCGCCCCGGTGAAACTTCCTTGAATGGCTCGTTCATCTGGCGTTCAGGAAACTGGCTGGCTCGATCATTCGAGAAAAACATACTCGGCAGCGAATGATGCGATGATCGAAAGGACGATCATAAAGGCCAGCATTTTTAGTTCTCCGGATGCTTAACGGGTGAAAGGCGTTTCGGTTTCCCGATGCTGTGCATTTAAACAAAATAGCTCTGAAACCGCCCTGAACGCCGCATTCATCGGGGGTTCACCGGGCCGCAGCGGAAGGGTGGGAAGAGGATAAAGTCTTGCGCCGCGTTGATCTCCATGACAAAAGGCGGGCACATGATACCCAGCATCGAAACGCGCCCACCATCCGAGAGCGATATGACGATTGCCTTTTATCCAGGATCATTCGATCCGATGACCAACGGACATCTGGATGTGCTTATCCAGGCGCTGAACGTTGCGTCGAAAGTCATCGTTGCCGTCGGCATCCATCCGGGCAAAGCGCCGATGTTTACCTTCGAGGAGCGGGCGGCGCTGATAAAGCAGGCGCTTGCCGAGCAGTTGCCCGGTGAGGCGGCACGCATGGACGTCGTCTCCTTCGATAATCTGGTTGTCGATGCAGCCCGCCAGCATGGCGCGCGCCTTCTTTTGCGCGGCCTGCGCGACGGCACAGATCTCGACTATGAGATGCAGATGGCCGGCATGAACCGCCAGATGGCGCCCGATATTCAGACCGTGTTCCTGCCGGCAGGCACCTCGTCGCGACCCATTACAGCCACATTGGTCCGGCAGATCGCCGCCATGGGCGGCAATGTCGATGCCTTCGTGCCGAAAGCCGTGCTTGAAGCCCTCAACGCCAAGCTGAAGCGCTGACTTCAGCCTTACATTTGGAGCCAATCCGATGAAACTCGTTCGATTTGCCTTTGCCGGCGCCCTGTTTGCCGGTGCGCTTGCCGCCAGCACGATTGCTTCGGCCGCCGAACTTCTGACCATCCAGCTGAAGGACGGCCCTGTTGTCATCGAGCTTGCGCCCGATGTTGCGCCCAAGCACGTGGCGCAGATCGAGGCGCTGGCCAAGAAGGGCGCTTATGACAACGTGGCTTTCCACCGCGTTATCGACGGTTTCATGGCACAGACCGGCGACGTCCAGTACGGTAACATGGAGAAGGGCTTCAACGCCCAGCGCGCCGGAACCGGCGGTTCCGACATGCCTGATATTCCGGCAGAATTCTCCAAGAAGCCCTTCACGCGCGGAACTGTCGGCATGGCCCGTTCCAGCGATCCGAATTCCGCCAATTCGCAGTTCTTCATCATGTTTGCCGACGGTCCGTTCCTGAACGGCCAGTACACCGTGGTCGGCAAGGTCGTGTCCGGCATGGAAGCCGTGGACAAGATCAAGCGCGGCGCCGGCGGCAACGGCGAAGTTTCCAACCCCGACCGGATGATCAAGGTCACCGTCGGCAAGAAGTAAGGTAGGGCAATAGAGCCCGAACAGAGGAGAATGACCATGGCCGAGATCAAGGATCCGGAAAACACCATCATCATGGAAACGACGACCGGCAAGGTCGTGATCCAGCTGCTTCCGGAAGTTGCGCCTGGCCACGTTGCCCGCATCAAGGAACTCGTCTCGGAAGGCGCTTATGACGGCGTCGTTTTCCACCGCGTCATCGAAGACTTCATGGCCCAGACTGGCGACGTGAAGTTCGGCAAGAAGGGTTCGGAAAGCTTCAACCCGGCCCGCGCCGGCATGGGCGGTTCTGAAAAGGAAGACCTGAAGGCTGAATTTTCCGCCATCCCACATGTGCGCGGCACCTGCTCCATGGCGCGTTCGCAGAACCCGAACTCCGCTAACTCGCAGTTCTTCATCTGCTTCACGGATTCCCCGTGGCTCAACAAGCAGTACACCGTCTGGGGCCAGGTCATCGAAGGCATGGAAGCCATCGACAAGGTCAAGCGCGGCGAGCCTGTGAAGGATCCCGATTCGATCGTTTCGATGAAGCTCGCTTCGGCGGCTTGAGGATAGCGTATAAAGTGTTTACCCGCTCCGCAGGAAACTGCGGGGCGTTTCACATTGATGACAAGGGTGCCAACCTCTCAGCCGTCATCCTCAGGACAAGCCCGAGGATGACGTCCCGTTAGACGAAGCCTTGTCACTACCCGCCACCCGCCCCATTGAGGGCGGGTTTTGATATTTTCGAGAGCCCTTGCAATGCGTGTAGACCTGTTCGATTTCGACCTGCCCGAGGAAAATATCGCCCTTCGCCCGGCGAACCCGCGTGATAGCGCGCGCCTGCTGGTGGTCGATCCGAATGAAAATCGCATGGAGGACCATCGCGTCTTCGATCTGCCGTCCTTCCTGCGGCCCGGCGATGCGCTTGTCTTCAACGATACCCGCGTCATTCCCGCCCAACTGGAAGGCGTGCGCCTGCGCGAAGGTGCGCCGGAGACGGCCGTTTCCGCCACGCTGCACATGCGTACCGATCAGTCCCGCTGGAAGGCTTTCGCCCGTCCCGGCAAGCGCATCAAGCAGGGAGATCGCATCCGCTTCGGTTACGAACGCGACAATGCGTGCGGCCTTGACCATCTCGAAGCCACCGTCGAGGAAAAGGGCGAGGAGGGCGAGATCACGCTGCTGTTCGACGTCTCCGGTCCGGTGCTGGATGAGGCGATTGCCTCGGTCGGCCATATTCCGCTGCCGCCTTACATCGCCGCCAAGCGACCGGAAGATGCGCAGGACCAGACGGACTACCAGACCATCTACGCCCGCGAGAAGGGTGCGGTTGCCGCTCCCACCGCCGGGCTGCACTTCACACCCGATCTGTTCGAAGCACTGGACAAGGCCGGTATCGAGCGGCATTTCGTGACGCTTCACGTAGGGGCAGGCACCTTCCTGCCGGTCAAGGCTGATGATACCGACGATCACAAGATGCATTTCGAAATCGGCCACGTCTCACCGGAAACGGCTGACCGGCTGAATGCGGTGAAGGCGCGGGGCGGGCGCATTGTCTGTGTGGGCACGACGTCGCTGCGCCTCATCGAAAGTGCTGCTGCCGAGGATGGCACCATCCAGCCGTGGTCCGACGCAACCGGCATCTTCATCACGCCCGGTTATCGCTTCCGCGCGGTCGATATGCTGATGACCAATTTCCACCTGCCGAAATCGACGCTGTTCATGCTCGTTTCGGCTTTCTGCGGTCTCGAAACGATGCGTGACGCTTATGAGCACGCCATCGAAACCGGATACCGCTTCTATTCCTATGGCGATTCCAGCCTGTTGTTCCGGAAAAACTGATGCACGACAAATTCACTTTCACCCTGAAAGCCACGAGTGGCGGCGCGCGCCTTGGCGAAGTCGCCATGCCGCGCGGCGTCATCCGCACGCCCGCCTTCATGCCGGTTGGCACTGTCGGCACCGTCAAGGCCATGTATCTCGATCAGGTGCGCGAGCTGGGCGCCGATATCATTCTCGGCAATACCTATCACCTGATGCTGCGGCCCGGTCCGGAGCGTGTCGCCCGCCTTGGCGGCCTGCATGAGCTGATCCGCTGGCCGCACCCGATCCTCACCGATAGCGGCGGTTTTCAGGTGATGTCGCTTTCCGGCCTGCGCAAGCTGGACGAGCAGGGCGTGACCTTCAAGAGCCATGTGGACGGCTCGCTGCACCACATGTCGCCGGAACGCTCGATCGAAATTCAGGGCATGCTCGATTCGGACATCCAGATGCAGCTCGATGAATGCATCGCGCTGCCGGCTGAGCGCAAGGAAATCGAACGCGCCATGGAAATGTCGCTGCGCTGGGCCGAACGCTGCCGCGTCGCCTTTGGCGAGCAGCCTGGCAAGGCCATGTTCGGCATCGTGCAGGGCGGCGACCAGCCGGACCTGCGTATTCGCTCGGCCGAAGGGCTGAAGCAGCTCGATCTCAAGGGTTACGCCGTCGGCGGCCTTGCCGTCGGCGAGCCGCAGGATGTGATGCTGGGCATGCTCGATATCACCCTGCCGGTGCTGCCCACCGAGAAGCCGCGTTACCTGATGGGCGTCGGCACGCCTGACGATATTCTGAAATCGGTGGCGCGCGGCATCGACATGTTCGATTGCGTGATGCCGACCCGCTCCGGCCGCCACGGGCTGGCCTTTACCCGTCGTGGCCGCGTCAACATCCGCAATGCCCGCCATGCCGAAGATATGCGCCCGCTGGACGAGCAGTCCAACTGCCCGGCCTCGCGCGACTATTCCCGCGCCTATCTGCATCACCTCACGCGCTCCAACGAGGCGCTGGGCGGCATGCTGCTCTCCTGGCACAATCTTGCCTATTATCAGGAGCTGATGCAGGGTATCCGCAAGTCGATCGAGGAAGGCCGTTTCGCCGATTTCTACGCGGAAACCATCGAAATGTGGGCGCGCGGCGATATAGATCCGGTTTGACCCTTCCCGCCCTTTCTCCTGTTTCGGACACTTTCCTTGGCACACGCGCCTTACGTTCTTTTCCGGGATGACACGACCGGCACGGTGACAGCCTTCACCGAGCCGGAAGAAATCATCGTCGCAGATGAGCCGGAGGCATTTTTTGCGGCGCTGAAGCGCATGGAAGAACTGCGCCGTGCCGGAAAATATTTAGCTGGCTATATGTCCTACGAGGCCGGTTTCCTGTTCGAACCGAAACTTGCGCCCTTTGCGAGCGAGCCCCGCAATGTGCCGTTCCTGAATTTCGGCGTCTTCTCCGGCCCGCAGCCGCATGAAGGCCGCTTCGCGCGGCCTGACGAGGTTCCGGACGCGGACGCGTTTCTCACCGATCCGGTACCGGCATGGACGCTCCCCGAATATCTGCAGCGTTTCGAGCAGTTGCACGACCATCTGCGCCGCGGCGACTGCTATCAGGGCAATCTTACCATGCCCGTTCATGCCCGCTGGAGCGGCGATCCGCTGACCGCCTTCTGGTCGCTGATCGAACGGCAGCCGGTGAAATACGGCGCGCTGGTCGATCTTGGCGGTCCGGTCATCCTGTCGCGCTCGCCGGAACTGTTTTTCTCGGTTGACGGGCAGGGGTTCATCGAAACCCATCCCATGAAGGGAACGACGCCACGCGGGGCGGATGCGGAAGAGGACCGGGCGATCATCGCGGCGATGCTTGCGGATGAAAAGACGCTCGCCGAAAACCGCATGATTGTCGATCTGCTGCGCAACGATATTTCGCGCATCACCGAGGTCGGCAGCCTGCACGTGCCGCGCCTGTTCGATATCGAGACTTATCCAACGGTGCACCAGATGGTCAGCCACGTCAGGGCGAAGCTTCTGCCTGATGTGACGGTGGAAGACATCTTCGCCGCCTTGTTTCCCTGCGGCTCGGTCACCGGCGCGCCCAAAATGTGGGCCATGAAAATCCTGCGGGAACTGGAAGCCACACCACGCGACGCCTATTGCGGCGCCATCGGCGTGATATCGCCGAGCGGTGAGATGCGGTTCTCCGTGGCGATCCGAACGATGACGCTTTTCGATGACGGCCGCGCCACCTTCAACGTCGGCGGCGGCATCGTCTTCGATTCCGTCGGCGAGGCGGAATATGACGAGTGCCTGCTGAAATCCAAATTCGCGGTCGGGAACCGGCTGCTGCGGGAGTGACCGCGAAGGTTCTCTCTCATTCATGCAGCAAAAAATTTCACATCTCATCTGCTGCTCCGTCGGTCGGTTGCAGAAGTTTCTTGGGAAATTTGATTTAAATACAATTTATTGTTCAACATACTGAATTGAGAATACAAATTTCAACCGGATAACAATTGTATTTGGCAACCATAAGTGCATTGCAGAAAAACAACTTTAAAACGTATCGAGTGGCCAAGCGTTAGAATTAGCCCTCCTATAATCATGAAGCCGAACGTTTCCCGGAGCCTGGTTCGGCGGCCGCGGACTTCACCGCCTCATTGATATCATACTGCAGCGCGGGCATCAAAGAACGCAGCTTTCCCTCATCAGTATTCCCTATCGCCATCGCCACCAGCTGATTATACCAGCGCGCGGCCTCATCGTCTCGAGCCTCATCAGAGAGACGGATGCCGAACGCGCTGTTGGTCTCCAGCAACACCTTTTTGATCGCTTTATAAATTGAAGGATTGATCACGGCCGTTTCGGTGTTCTCGGCTCTAGGGAAATCGTTTACGAGTTTCGGTCCAAGGCCTGTGAGGACCCAACCTGGATTAATCCCTATTTCTTTAAACTGAAGAAGCGTTTCGCCGCTCGGCACATTTCTCCCACCCTCAAGGCCCTGCCAAGACCGGTAGGAGATACCGAGCTTTTCAGCCATAGCTTTCTGCGAAAGCCCGAATTCATTGCGCACAAGCAAGACGCGATCAGCGATCGATTCAGCGTCCAAAGTCACTCCAATCCGATTACGCCAAAATTGGCGTTGCAATGCGCCAAAAATTGCGTTATCGCTCTTTGTATAAAGACCAGATCATCCATGAAAAGGAGGCCGGACAGGGCCTCCCCGCTCACAACGAGGAACCATTATGCACCGTGACCGCACTGCGGACAAGGCGACGGCGAAGCTTCGCCTAGACGATATGGAGCCAGTCAAGCGCCTGCTTTTGTTGGCGAGGATTACGCTGCGTCACGGGGGCCGCAAATACGAACTGCCTCCGCATACTCGTCGAACCGAACATCAAGCGCGAGCGCGCTATTCCGGCGGCACGCACAGGAGGCCCCACCAAGCTGTAAACTACAGCTCAGGCAGCGACGCAGCTGTTCCCTTAAGGGGCAGAAAGACTGCCCCCGTCGCGCCCGCCTGGCCGCACAGGTCGTCCAGTGCGGATTGCCACGTCCGGTGACCGAGGGCCGCTTCCGAGAGACATTTTCCGAGATGATCGCTTCCCCAAAAAGCGGACAAATCAACCACCAATAATAAAAGACAACATCAATTGTTTTTTGAATTTCTAGTCATTCGTTGCGTACTCCATTTGGAGGACTTGGAGAACGCAAACGTTACGTAAGGTAATCTCAGAGAATATGTGGTTAAGTATTCTTAAATTCCATGTCTATCATCACGCGTTTCTGAGCCTCCGATTTGCATTATCCGGACAACCACGCAGTTCCTGAAATGCCCTGAATCTTATAGCATAATATAAAATCAAGAAAAACATGAGAAATACTAGATCGAATCTGTTCGTCGCCACATGTCTGATAGTTGCAGGCCTGTTTTTTATAGTCACGACGTCGATTTTAATAATTTCCGGTTTGTCGTAGAGTAAGTCATGTGGACGAACGCCGGGCGGACCGGATGGTGTTCAACCGCAGGACCCAATCACCTCGAACGCCCGATCCTCCACCAGCACCTCGGTTGCTGCCGGATGGCTGAGGAAGCACACGGGGCTGGCGCTGGCGCCGTAGGCGCCGGATTGCAGGATGGCGATGAGGTCGCCGGCCTTCAGCTCCGGCAGGGCGGCATTGCGGGCCAGTGTATCGAGTGGCGTGCAGAGCGGGCCGACGATGGTTACCGTCTCCTCATACGCCGCCTGCATCATGGCCGGTGCGACGATCGGGTAGTTGCGCTTGACGATCTGGCCGAGATTGCCCGACGCGGCGAGGTGGTGGTGCATCCCGCCATTTGTGACCGCGAACGTCGTGCCCCGCGATGTCTTTACCGAGTTCACTTCCGTCACATAGAGGCCGGCCGGGCCGGCGAGGAAGCGTCCGGGTTCGACGATGATATGGGCATCTGCAATCAGCGGATACGATTGAACGAGCGCCCTGAGGTCGGGGATGGCAGCGCCGACAGCTGCGAGGTCGAGCGGCGTTTCGCCGGCGAAATAGGGGATGCCGAGGCCCCCGCCGAGATCGATGGTTTCGAGCGGTTTGCCCAGGATGCCGGCCATGCGCGCCGCTAGAAGGATGGCGTGTCTCCATTGGGTGATAAGCATGTCGGCATCGAGGATCTGCGTGCCGCCGTAAATATGCACGCCGACGAGGTCGATATGTTGGGTGTGGCTGAAGAGCTGCAGCACATTTTCGAGCTCTTCCTCGTCAAAACCAAAGGCGGTAGCCTTGCCGCCCATGCGCATGGCGCCGGCCTGGGCATCCGGCACCGGGTTGATGCGGATCGAAGCCTTGACGGGCTTTCCGATCGCTTCGATGCGGGCGATCTCTTCGGCGCTCTCGATGTGGATTTCACCGATGCCGCCCTCGATCACGTCGCGTAGCTCTTCCGTGCCTTTGCCGGGACCGGCGAAGATAATTTTTGCAGGTGCGACACCGGCCCTGATCGCGGCGCGGTATTCTCCGACGGAGGCGATTTCAGCACCCGCGCCTTCCTGCCGGAACAGCGAGATGATGGCAGGCAGGGGGTTGGCCTTCACCGAATAATAAATGTCGGCAAAGCCGCCGAGTGCTTCTTTAAGATCGCGATAGGCGCGACGCATCGCGCTGGCGTCATAAAGGAAGCACGGTGTGCCGGTCCTGGCGGCAATCTCCCTTACCGCCTGTCCGCCGATCATGAGATCGTTGCCGCTGATACGGAATTGCGCGGCCGCGAAAGCTGGGCCGTGGCTTTGGCTTTTATCCGTTGGTGCCATTATCCGTCCGTTCGCGCACCAGCGCGCGATAATCGACCTTGCCATTGGCTGTGACCGGCAGCCGCTCGACCAGTTCTATGGCGCGGGGAATCATGAAGGGGGCAAGGACCTCGGCGGCTTTTTTCAGTGCCGCCAGGATGTCCACAGTCTGGGTGGCGGCGGTCGCCACGGCATGCACCCTTTCGCCGGCAAAGGGATCGGGCAGGCCGATGACGGCAACCTGCTGGAACAGCCCCGTCGACATCAGGCTCTCTTCGACTTCGGTCGGGCTGATGCGATAACCTGACGATTTGATCATTGCGTCATCCCGGGCAACGAAGCTGAAGAAGCCGTCCTCGTCCTCCACCGCGAGATCGCCGGAATAACACACGGTCTCGCCGCCGAGCTCTGCGGCCAGGAAGGGATGAGGCCGCAACACCTTCGCCGTGTCTTCCGGCCGGTTCCAGTAACCGAGCGAAACGGTCGGTCCGCGATGAACGAGAATGCCGGGTTCGCCCGTTTTTGCCCTCTGTCCCTTGTCGGTGACGATGAAGATTTCACATTCGGGAATGGCCTTGCCGATTGAAGTCGGGCGCCGGTCGATTTCGTCAGGCGGCAGGAAAGTAGAGCGGAAGGCTTCTGTCAGCCCATACATCAGGTAGATTTTCGTGTCCGGCAGTTTTTCGCGCAGCGCCTTGACGGTTTCCTGCGGCACGCGTCCGCCGGAATTGGTGATATAGCGCAGATGCGGCAGAGGCGTTTTTGCGAGCGACGCAGCCGCCCTCGTCAGGATCGCCCAGATGGTCGGCACGCCGGCAAGCCCGGTGATGGCATAGTCGCGCAGATCGCGGACGATCTCATCGCCCAGCCGGAAGCTGGAAATGATCGTGGTCGCCCCCTGTTCCACCGCGGTCAGCAACTGGTTCAGACCGTAATCGAAGCTGAAGGGCAGGAGGGACAGGATACGGTCGCGGCCGGTGATGTCGAGATAGGTGCGCACGATGCGGGTACCGGCGAGAAGATTGCGGTGCGACAGCATCACGCCCTTCGGCGAGCCGGTGGAGCCGGAGGTATAAAGAATGGCGGCAAGGTCTTCGCCGATGGCCGCAGACGGCCCGGCAGGCGCGGCGGTGCCAGCGGCAATCTCTTCCGCGGGAAGGACCGTGACATCGGGTAACTCGGTGAGCGCCGCCGTCAGCTCGTTCATCATCGAGGCGTCGCTGATAACGATCTTTGCGCCGCAATCCCTGATGATGTGGCGGACCTGCTGCGCCTTCAAAAGCGCGTTGACGGGCACGAAGACGCCACAGGCCATGCTGATGCCGAAGATCGACCAGCATTCCTCTATGCCGCGTGGCAGAAAGATGACGACCCGGTCGCCGCGTTGCAGGCCGGCGTGCTGCAATGCAGAAGCACAGCGCGCCGCCACTGCGGCAAATTCGCGGTAGGTCAGCGATCGGTCCTTGTGGACGACAGCCTGATCTTCGCTTGCTGCGCGCGCGTCAAGAAGGTGGTGCAGCAGGAAAGGGGATGTCATCTCCTCCGTTCCCTGAGAACGAAGGCGACGAGATCGCCCGGCGTGGCGAGATTCTCAGGCGTGAAATGCTCGTCATTCAGAATGATGCCGAAGCCTTCGCCGAGGAAGACCATCAGTTCGAGGAAGCCGAGCGAATCGATGACGCCGCCGTCGAGCAGTGCCGTGTCCGATGAAAAAGGCGCGTGAGCGGGGAAGCGGTCGCAGAGGTAGGAATAGATGGTATCAGCAACATCTATGTCGTTCTTTTTTGCTGTCTGCACGCTTCTTCTCCGACGTTGGTCTTTCGTTGCCGCGGCCGATCGGCTTTTGCGATGAAGGGCCAGAACAGCGCATCACGGTAACGGGTTCGATGAGTTACTTAAGGTGGCAATAACACCAATTCTGAGTATGTTTCGTTAATAAAAAGTGGGTTCCATGCGCCTTTTACTTGTATTGGCGCGGATTTGGAGGCGGAAAGCCCGGCAGTTTTTTCGCCTGAGAGGCCCGCCATCGTCAGCGCCAGCCGGCCATGGCGAAGGAGATGGCGCGCGATGGCAGGAAGATGCCGTTGCGCAACTTTGCGGTCCTCGCAATGGATAAGGCGCGCGGAGGGCAGGCCTTTGGTTATTGTTTTCAGGAAGACGAGAGGGTAGCGGCGGTTTTCCGCTTCCATCACGGCGACGATGCAGCCTAGACGGGCATGGTCATCCAGCATGTCCCGTGTTTCGGCGGGGAGGGCTTCCGGCCCGATGTCGGCAGGCGGACGCAACCTTGCACTTGCCGGGCGAAGCCCCGCAATCGGCAGCGGATAAAAAAGCGTGCAGTCGCTTACCGTCGCAAATCCCAGTCGCTCGTTGAGCCTGTGGGCGTCGGCGGAAGGGGTGAGATCTGTGAAGATGTCGTCCGCGTTGGAGGCGGCCATTTGCAGCATGCGTGGCGCAAACCAGCGGCAGGACGGCTCCACATACCAGCTGGAGAAGTTGACGACGATTTTGCCGGTATCGGTCAGGCGGCTTTTGAGCGTCAGAAGCACGCCCACGGCGTCATCGCCTTTCATCAGCAACTGGCCGATCGGGCCAAGGCCGCGTCGACCGTGATGGTCACTGATGAGCGACAGGCCGCGGCACCAGAAGGCTTCGGTTTTTGCCGGGAAACCTTTCGCCAACAGGGCGACGGCACTGACCCGGTTTCCGTTGTCGATCGGTATGATGTTCAGGGTCGCTCTCCGCTGGTCTGGCGTCCTTTGTGGGCGCAGGAGAGATTTTCAACTCTACCGCGTAGCATCGGCTTACGACGATAGATTTACTGCCCGGTTAATCGCAGTGGCTGCAGGCAATCACGTTTGCATGAACGGCTGGTGCATGAACGGCTGGTGCATGAAGGGAGGGCGCGCCGTTACAAACCGCGCGCCCGCCTGCTGCTATCAATAGACGACGACGCCGCGAATGCTTTCACCCTTGTGCATCAGGTCGAAGCCCTTGTTGATGTCTTCGAGCGGCATGGTGTGAGTAATCATCGGGTCGATCTGGATCTTGCCTTCCATGTACCAGTCGACGATCTTCGGCACATCCGTGCGGCCGCGCGCGCCGCCAAAGGCGGTGCCCATCCAGTTGCGGCCCGTGACCAGCTGGAACGGACGTGTCGAGATCTCCTGGCCCGCACCGGCCACGCCGATGATGACCGACTTGCCCCAGCCGCGATGCGAGGCTTCCAGCGCCTGGCGCATGACCTTGGTATTGCCGGTGCAGTCGAAGGTGTAATCGGCGCCGCCGATCAGGTCGCCGTTCCGCTTCGTCATGTTGACGAGATAAGGCACGATATCGTCGCCGACTTCCTTCGGATTGACGAAGTGGGTCATGCCGAACTTTTCGCCCCAGGCCTTGCGGTCCGGATTGATATCGACGCCGATGATCATGTCCGCACCGGCAAGGCGCAGGCCTTGCAGCACGTTGAGGCCGATGCCGCCGAGACCAAAGACGATCGCCGTGGAGCCGATCTCGACCTTTGCGGTGTTGATGACGGCGCCGATACCGGTCGTCACGCCGCAGCCGATGTAGCAGACCTTGTCGAAAGGCGCGTCCGGGTTGATCTTGGCGAGCGCAATTTCCGGCAGGACGGTGTAGTTGGAGAAGGTCGAGCAGCCCATATAGTGGTGAATCTTGTCCTTGCCGATCGAGAAGCGCGAGGTGCCGTCAGGCATCACGCCCTGGCCCTGCGTGGCGCGGATGGAGGTGCACAGATTGGTCTTGCGCGAGGTGCAGGAGTAGCATTCGCGGCATTCCGGCGTGTAGAGCGGAATGACATGGTCGCCCTTCTTGACCGAGGTGACGCCGGGTCCGACATCAACGACGATGCCCGCACCTTCATGGCCGAGGATTGCCGGGAAGAGGCCTTCCGGGTCCGCGCCAGACAGGGTGAAATCGTCTGTGTGGCAGATGCCGGTGGCCTTGACTTCGATCAGCACTTCACCGGCGCGGGGACCTTCAAGCTGAACGGTCATGACCTCGAGCGGTTTTCCTGCCTGAATGGCAACGGCGGCGCGAACGTCCATATTCGATCTCCTCAGTCTTTTAATATCAAAGTAGAAAGGTTTTGCCCGAGCGCGGCTGGCCGGGCAAGGCAAAATCCGGTGACCCGGAATGGAAAAAGGGCGTGTGCGGACACACGCCCTTTTATTCTGGCTGATAGACAAGAGGAAGGCCTATGGCGTTGCGTCGCTCTCTTGTTCTGTTGCGACTTCCATTGCGATGTGTTCCACGCCGAGCCACGCCGCGCAGTCCTTCAAGGCCCGCGCCGCAATCAGCTGGCGTTTCATGATCGTCTTGTCCTTGCCGCGGAAGCGCTTGACGCCCTCGGGTTTGACGATTGAGCCCGGCGCGAGTTCCGGGAACAGGCCGAAATTGATGTTCATCGGCTGGAAGGAGCGTTTGCCCGGCTCATCATCGGAGGAGAGGTGGCCGCCGGTGATGTGGTTGAGCAGCGAACCGAGGGCGGTGGTCGAAGGCGGAAGGCTCGGCGCCTCGCCCTTCTGTTCGGCGGCGGCGAAGCGGCCGGCAAGCAGCCCCACAGAGGCGCTTTCGACATAACCCTCGCAGCCGGTGATCTGGCCGGCGAAACGCAGGTCCGGGCGGGATTTCAGCCTCAGCGAGCGGTCGAGCAGGATGGGGGAATCGATGTAGGTGTTGCGATGCAGGCCGCCGAGGCGTGCAAATTCCGCGTTTTCAAGACCCGGGATCATGCGGAACACATCCGCCTGAACGCCGTATTTCAGCTTCGTCTGAAAACCCACCATGTTGTAGAGCGTGCCAAGCGCATTGTCCTGACGCAGCTGCACCACGGCATAGGCCTTGACGGTGGGATTATGGGCGTTGGTCAGGCCCATCGGTTTCATCGGCCCGTGGCGCAATGTCTCACGACCCCGCTCGGCCATGATCTCGATCGGCAGGCAGCCATCAAAATAGGGCGTGCCTTCCCATTCCTTGAAACCGACGGTATCACCCGCAATCAGCGCGTCGATGAAGGCATTGTATTGCTGCTCATCCAGCGGGCAGTTGATATAATCCTTGCCCGTGCCACCGGGACCGACCTTGTCGTAACGCGACTGGTACCAGCAGATATCCATGTTGATGCTGTCGCGATGCACGATAGGGGCGATGGCGTCGAAGAAGGCGAGCGCATCCTCACCCGTCTCGGCCTGGATGGCGGCGGCAAGATCCGGCGAGGTGAGGGGACCGGTCGCAATGATGGTGTTGCCCCATTCCTTCGGCGGCAGGCCGTTCACCTCCTCGCGAATGATCGTCACCAGCGGGTGACCTTCCAGCTTTTTCGTCACGGCTTCGGAAAACCCGTCGCGGTCGACGGCAAGCGCGCCGCCGGCCGGCACCTGGTGTCTATCGGCGCAGGCCATGATCAGCGAGCCGGCAAGCCGCATTTCCGCATGAATGACACCGACCGCATTCGCCGTCGCATCGTCGGAGCGGAAGGAATTGGAACAGACCAGTTCCGCCAGCGTATCGCCCTTATGTGCGTCCGTGCCGCGCACGCCGCGCATTTCATGCAGAATAACGGGGACACCGCTTTCGGCAATCTGCCATGCGGCTTCCGAGCCGGCCAGTCCTCCGCCGACGACGTGAATGGGAGAAAGGGTCTTGTCCTGCATGTCGATGTCCATAGGCGACCGCGGGGCAGAGGCTCCCGTGCGGCGGCTGTCATTCGAGTGAGTGTTCAGCACGGGTCCCGAAGGACGCTGCATGTTGCCGATGCACTAGCATGCATGGCCGGAGCCGCCAAATGTTTTTGGTTCGGTAGTCAGTGGCCGCGGCAGTTGAGCTTTACGATGAGGCCGAAGCCCGAAGCGCTCGTTTATGGGAGCGAGCGCGCGCCGCTTGTTTCTTCTCCCCGCCGGGGAGAAGTCCGCGGCAGCGTGATGAGCGGGCGAGGGTAGTGGTTTGCGGATTGCTTGCCCCTCATGACCCTTCGGGCCACCTTCTCCCCGGCGGGGAGAAGACGCATGAGGCGATGCCGCGGCCTACCTCGTGATTCTCAACGCTGGGCGATGTTGAAGGCCGAACTCCAGCCCAAACCCCAGAATCAAAAACGGCGCCAGAGGCGCCGCCAGACCGCTGACAAACCCGTCGATTTTTCGGCGGGTTTTGTTTTTGGGTTGGGTTGAGATTTTTGTTGGGCGTCTGTTTGCTTGGGGGCATGGCGTCCAATATAGGCTTGAACGCCTCATCCCCATGCAGGTTTGGGTACTTTCGTTACCGCCATTGCGATCTTCTTGATGTTCTGTGCCGAGGCCGCAAGCAGGCACTGCCATCTGACCTTGATCAGGCCGCGGAAGCGAGCGTAGCGGTGCCCGTGAAGCTGTTTGGCA